>Ga0210401_10000036_pt1 | contig 158010 bp, 140 predicted proteins | sample IncBWH32MmetaG_FD_150866 | JGI IMG/M metagenome (GOLD analysis project Ga0210401, IMG submission 150866) | Forest soil microbial communities from Barre Woods Harvard Forest LTER site, Petersham, Massachusetts, United States - Inc-BW-H-32-M | ecosystem: Environmental > Terrestrial > Soil >...
CGGACGGCAGCACGGACACGCTGCAGGTACCGGTGAATCCGGCAATTGCTGCGGTGCTGGCCCGCTATCCACTCCCCAACCACCCAACCGGCGCGTATGGTGCGCGAACCTATGCTGCGCCTTCAAATGTGAACACGGACACGGATCAGTTTTCTATCCGTATCGATCAGAAAGTTGGCGCAAAAGGACAATTGTTTGGCCGATTCAATTACGACAATCTGACGGGACCGACAACAAATCCGGATCAAACGCTGCTCGATCCTAGCTTTGGCGTGCAGTACGTGGATCGGCAGCGGAACGGGGTCATCACTTACACGCGCACCGCGTCTCCGCGCTTTCTCTGGTCGACATCGTTGAGTTTTACGCGGACGACGCCTTCGTTTGTGACCCCGAACCACACCGATCCGGCCCTCAAGTTCAACGATGGTCTGTATGAGGCGTACAACAGCGCGGCGGGCTCCGTGATGTCAGCGTTCGGGAATTTGTTCCAGTTACAATTGAATTTTGCCTGGACGACAGCGCGACACGCGGTGAAATGGGGTACAGAAGCACGCCTCAATCGCGACACGACATACTTTGGCATCAGCCCGAACGGGGAATACGATTTTGGCGGCGGAACGGTTTATTCGCCCGTTTTCATCCCTTCTGCGAGTGGACGGAACGACGTTCAGCCTGGCCAGCCTCTGCCGGACACTTTGAGCAGTCTCTTGCTAGGTTTTCCGTACGCATACACGATCGCAGTCGCGCCGCCCTACGCATCGAATGGCGCGCACATTGGGCCCGCGGCGATCAACCGAAATGACGTGAACGCTTACATCGAGGACACGTGGAAAATCAATCCGCACTGGACGCTCGATTATGGGCTGCGATACGAGCTCTACACGCCGATTTCGGAGCGGGCGCGGCGGACGTCGAGCTTTCTGAATTCGTTCCCACCCGCAGGCGTTGGGCAGGAATATCTGATCAATCCGCAGCCTACTTATCAGACCGATTGGAACGGCTGGGGGCCCCGTGTGCAAGTGGACTGGAACGCGCCACGGGCGGTGCATGTGCACATGGGTGGAGCGATCACAGTGATTCCGCCGAATATCTGGCAGGACAATCTTCTGACAGGGTCAACGCCTTACGTTGTTTATCCGCGGATTAATGCAGCGCAAAACGGGGAGATTTCCTACGGATTCCAAATCACACCGAACGAATTGCCGCAAGTTTATAACATCGCTGGCGTCAACGTGTTGGCCAGTGGCGATCCGAAAAAAGTCCCGGCGAACACGGTGATGGACGTAAATCGATACCAGCAAGATTTGGCAGCGCTGGCGCCGAGTCATCAGCTCTCGCTACTGAGTCTGGCCGGGATCGACCGGCGTTTTGGCAATGGCTACTTGCAGACTTGGACGCTGGGGCTGGAACGGGCTTTCGGCGGCCTCACGGCCGATGTCGCGTATGTTGGAACATCCGCATTTCGACTTCCGAGAATGTCATATCCAAACGCGTATCCCGGAGCGGATCCGTCATTTGCACGGTTTACAAACTTCGACGCCAGCGGCGCGGTGACGGGTGGTTTCGGATTCGAGTCTGTGGTGACAGCGACATCGCACTCGTCGTACAACGCCTTGCAGACCTCATTGTCGGGAAATGTTGGGCACGGCGGACCGTCATTGCAGGCCGGCTATACCTGGGGCAAATCGGTGGATGATGTCAGTGGCATTATCGGAGGAACAGGATCCACCGGCGCCGTGACGTTGTTTAGTCCGCAAAACCCGTTCGATACACGAGCGGAAAGAGGGCCATCAAGCTTTGACGTGACACACGCCTTCACATTGAGCGCGGCCCAGGATTTGCATTTTGAGCATTTGGGACTTCAGTCGGATCGAACCCGCCTGTTGACGAAGGGCTGGGAGTTGCTGAGCATCTCGTCGATCACGAGTGGTTCGCCGTTTACGGTTTATTCGGGGATCCAGCAGACGGGAGCGGGAACAAATGGCGCGGACCGGCCAGACCAGATTGAGGTACCTGACCTCTCGAGCGCCGGCAGTTCAACGCGACCGCGCGACGATTATTTTGGGCGGAGCGCGAACAACGGAAGCTTCTTTTCGATTCCCATCGGGATCGCGGGCGGGACTGGACCGAACTCCGGGCGCTTTGGAACACTCGGCCGTAATACTCTTCGAGGCCCGGCATATTATGACTTCGATTTTGCGCTCATCAAGACAACTCCGATTGGCCACCGGGAAAGCGGTTTGGAGCGAGCGGACCTGCAATTCCGCGCAGAGTTATTTAATCTGTTTAACATCGTCAACATGGGGCTACCCGCGAACATAATCGCGGGTACAGGGTTTGGCATGATCAGCAAGACCGCTGGAACTTCGCGGCAAATTCAGTTTTCACTAAAGCTTATCTATTGAGGCGCGTCCTGCAGCGACACAGGGTCGGGGGCAGCACAGAAACATGCGTTTCAAGAAGATTCCACGTTCGCCGACATCGGCGAATCACAGCTTGAACTAGGAAGTTTCACCACAGGGGTAACGATAAAAGCATTTATCACCATCGACTTCCGAGTTGTTGGCAATCGGGAAAGTGTCAATTGGTGAAAAATCTTAGTACCCTATCGACAAGTGCGCCGGCGCCGAGTTGTTCGGTGGGCCCGAGTGTGTTCCGCCGGGGCACTTGCGATAGGGGGATTTGGAGGGAGCCGCTGGCGTTTGCGGCGGACGCGGAGGGCTATATAAATATTAAGGTATGGGGATTCAATGGCCGTTTCGCCATCTCATCGCCCTCAGGCCTTGCTAACTGTAAATTCTGTTGAAACGTAACTTTATGCACAGACGCATATTATCACCTGCAGTCGAGCTCTTGCATCATCCTACACAACCTGCCGCCCCCGAGCACGCGGCAGCGTCCGCCGCGCCAGCGGCTTCGTGCAAATCCCAGTTACGCTCAAATTCACCCTCAAGTGGCGTTCCATAGGATCGATCTGTGTGGCGCAGCCAGCAGGCATGTAGCTGCAGCACATGGTTGAGTTTCGTGAGGCTCCAGTAGACAATGAACGCGTGAGTCCGCACAAGCACCGGATCGCCGACTACCTGCGGCCCAAAACACTTGCTATGTTGTTGCTCGGTTTTTCTTCAGGCCTTCCCTTTCTCCTGGTCGGCAATACGTTCGGCTACTGGCTGCGCGATGAACACACCTCCCTGACGGCGATCGGGTTTCTTTCCTGGGTGGGCATTGCCTATTCGCTGAAGTTTATATGGGCGCCGGTAATGGATCGCGTCGATTTGCCGTTGTTTAACCGGCTTGGACATCGGCGCGGATGGATGATGTTTTCGCAGATTGTCGTCGGGCTGGCGCTGTCCGCTATGGGCGGAACTGGCACGAAAGCCGGGCTCGGCCAGCTTGGCGCTTTTGCGCTCGTCGTCGCGTTTGCCTCATCGACACAGGACATTGTGGTCGACGCCTGGCGAATTGAATCGGCAGACGACGGAGAAGAACAAGGTCTCCTCGCGTCTGCCTATCAGTTCAGCTACCGTCTTGCACTCCTGGCTGCGGATTCCCTTATCCTCATCATGGCAGCGACCGTAGGCTGGCGCATGTCCTACGGTATTTACGGCGCGTGCATGGTCGTTGGAATGATCGCGACCTGGTTTGCAAAAGAGCCGGAGCGCGCGGATGCGGTGATGGATAAAAAACAGCGCGAAGCGCCGCTTTGGACACCGCGCGGTTTCTTTGACGCTGTTGTGGGACCGTTCATCGCTTTCTTCCGCGCACATGGCTGGCTGGCGCTTGTGATGTTAGCGGCAATCAGCCTGTACCGGTTGCCGGACTTCATCATGGGTCCGATGGCGAATCCCTACTACCACGACATCGGCCTTTCGAAGCAAACAGTCGGAGCGGTGCGTGGCTCAATCGGGCTCATCGCTACGTTTGCAGGCATCGCAGCGGGCGGATTCTGCTCGCTGAAGCTTGGCTACATGCGCGCGCTCATCATCGGGGGCATTATGCAGGCAGCTGCGATTGTCGCGTATGCGACTCTCGCGTTCGCGGGCACGAGCATTCCTCTCTTCGCGCTGGTCATGGCAGGTGACAACTTCGGCATCAGCTTTGCAGGCGTTGCCCTTGTGGCATACATGTCGAGTCTTACCAACATTGGATATACCGCCACCCAGTATGCGCTCTTGAGTTCAACCTACGCCTGGCTGGGAAAGATCTTGAAGGGGTTTTCGGGGGCTGAGGTCGAAAGTCTGAGCACCACTCACGGCCTCATTCATGCCTACGGCATTTTCTTTATCGCTTGCGGACTGACCGGCGTGCCTGCAGTTCTTCTTTTTGCGGTCTTGGGTTATTGGCACCGGCGGAAGCAGCCGGTCGCAGCCACTGCCTCGCAAAGTCTTCACCCCTAACCTAACGGTGGAGATACTTGTGCCATCCTGGCAAGCTGCGCACCGGGGTTTGGGCCGCTTCAGTTAGTAAGCACCCATTATCCACTCCCCTTTTTCGTAATGTGCCCGAGGCGCCGCTTTCCTTTACGCGGCGACCGCAACGGTCCTTGGGTTGCTGTTGTGCAACGGTTCATACACTTCTCCGCTCACCAGCACCGCCAGCTTCCGCGCCACCGCGATGATCGCCCGCTTCTTCCCGCTCTTTCCCCCGTGTTCGGCCAGTTTCAGCCCCACCGTCTGAGATCGCAGTCGACCCCAAACGGACCCAGAATGTGCTGTGCTCCCTGCACCAGCAGCGTTCGTAAATACGGACCGCCTTGCTGATGTGCATCTGCGGCTCACTCTGGCCGGATTTTCTTCGTTCCGGCTGCAAGCCTAAGTAACAGCCCACGTCGCGGCTCTTGCGAAAGCGATGCGGATCTTCCAGCGTCAGCAGAAACGTCAGCGCGATCAGCGTGCCCACACCTTTGATCGGTTTCAGCAGCGCCACCTGCGGATACCTCTGCTCCGCCATTTGCTCGATGCGCTCGTTGTATTCGGCGCTCTGCTCACTGAGCGACTCCAGTGCCGCCAGCAACGGCTCGAGCGCGGCTTGCAGCTCTGGGCTCAGTCCTTCCGCTTTCTCCGGGTTCCATGTTGCGCACATTGCAGCCGCGCAGGCGCTCGCCGTAGCTTTTGGCCAGTCCGCGGGCTGTGCTCACCAGTGCGGTTCTGGCTCGCATCAGTCCAGCTCGCGCCCGGATTACACTTAGATCCGCCTGCGCCTGTCGGCTGCGGTGCCTCAATGAAACGGCTGCTTGCGGAGCGGGCGTGAGCGAAGAAGAATTTCGCGGCGATCGAATCATGCGCGCCCATCTGCCGCTCGCAGGATCCAACTTCGGGGGTGCCCTCCAGCCTGCCTGGATTCGGCACAAAATTGAGAATCGGTAACCGTGTACTTTCCGTTCAGCAGATTCACGTCTTCAGCGGTACTGCCGTGAATGAGATCCGCGTCGGCTACAACTTTGTCCGGCACGACGAAGACCCTCAGGAATCGCTGGATGATGCTGCCATTGGTATGCAGCCTCACAACACGCCTAAAAATGTTCCCTTGCGAGCTCCGTTTCAAGGCGTAGACACCGCGTTCTTTAACTTGAATGAATCGAGAGCGCAATCCACCTATCATTTCGCTGCAAACAATTCTGAAACGGCAATTCTCCGGCGGGCTCTAGTTCTCTGCCGCCTACACATTTTCGCGGTCGATCGACAACACCTCCAGCCCGGGCGGCGGAGCAAACTCTGACGGCTCTCTCGATCGAAGCGGTGGCCTGGACACCGGCAATGTATGGGGCAATCAGTTGAGCGCGCGCGCCAACCGCGGCCTTTCTGACTTCGATCGCACGCACTATTGTCTTCTGGATTTCGTATGGGATCTTCCACAGCCTGGATTTTAAAATCGCTTCGTTGTCGGACATCGCATATTTTCCAACTGGCAGCTTTCAGCGGTATTTACCGCAATGTCGGGATTGCCGGTGGACATCTTTGATCCATCCGGCGGATCTCTGTACGGCCTGTTCGGCGGAGCGCGTCCGAACTGGGCACAGGGAGCGAGTCGCAGAACTGCGACCACGAATGTCCCGCAAGGCTATTACTTCAATCCATCGGCCTTCGTCGAGGCGACTGTCTTTCTCACGATTCGATAGTTGGCCTTGTTCTTAGGCCCCCAAGCCTTCTCTCCACCTGCCGGTTGCCAAGCTCTAGTTTCCCATAATCTCGCCTACGGCTCGCCCTATCCTTGCGTGTTCGACTAGACCATCGCCTTTGAATTCGATCTGCATGATGCGCGTACACTTCGCCATTACGCCATTGCTCGATCTAATTATGCCGCAGACGCCAAGTGTTGATAACAGGCGTAGGTGTTGAAAAAATCTACGCAAGCAGGGGAACGGCTACAATCGCTGTTGCTTTTTCTTGAAGTCGAAAAACGAGATTCTGCTTCGACGGTAAATATGGCTACATTTTGAGCGTCCGACACGAAAGAAGACAGCATGCAGATCATTCCCTCTGACCATCGCCTGCATAGGCGTTCTTTCCTCCGTGCAACGGGTCAATTCGCGGCAGCGGCGGCAGTACTTCCTGCAACATTGCTGGCCCAAAAGACCATCGGGGAGGGAAAGCCCGAACAGAAAGATCAGGTCTCGACCAATGAGGGCCTGATGCGCGAGAACGGGATCCTGAAACGCGTGCTCCTGATGTACGACGAGGTGATTCTGCGTATCGACGCCAAGCAGGACTTTCCATCGCAAACCGTGAGCGACGCAGCCGACATCGTCCGCAAGTTTATTCATGACTACCATGAGAAATTGGAAGAAGAGCATCTCTTCCCGCTCTTTCGGACATATTTCCGCAGAGAGGATGTGCTCCGCCTGTATGCACAGAAGCTGGTGGACCTGGTGGATGTCCTGCACGAACAGCACCAGGCGGGACGACAGCTCACGGATCGGATCGTCTCGACCCTGCCGTCGTTAAAGGCTGCAGACGATCGACAGAAGCTTGCCCATGACCTCCGAGCCTTCATCCGCATGTACGCGCCCCACGCGGCACGCGAGGATACGGTCCTGTTTCCGGCCCTTCACGTAATCATCACCCGGCAGCAATATCAGGAGCTAGGCGAAAAGTTTGAGGAGATTGAGCATAAGACGTTCGGGGGTAGCGGATTCTACATCTATCTCGACGCAGTTACTGCGTTTGAAAAACATCTCGGCATCTACAACCTGGCGCAGTTCACGCGCCAATAGGTATTTTAGTTCCCGGCGTATCTATCGAAAAATGAGGCCTGTCGAATGCGGATTGCAGTGCCAGTAAGGGTTTTGTGCGGCGTCGTGATCGGCGTCGCGGGCTGGAGTGCCACGAAGGTATCGGTACAGGGTGGCGCGTGCGCAAGCAAGGTGAGGATCCCGGTTGCATCACAAACCAGCAATGCCCCAAACCTCGGCAAGGCTGCCTCCACCATCACGGTGTCGTTATCACCAGTGCGCGGAGGCGTGACCGTAACGCAGCCATTGCATCTCACTGCCAGTGTCCAGAACGATTCCTCAAATTCTGGCGTTACTTGGAGCTCCTCGGGCGGGATTCTGAGGAACCGAACGGCTCGCTCTGCTACATTTACCGCGACGGGTGCGGGAGTCTACACGATTACCGCCACGAGCAAGGCCGATGTAACCAGGAGCGCAGTGGCCAGTATCGGCATGACCGATCTGATGGGGGTCACGACTTGGCGTAATGACCTCGCACACTCAGGCGTGAATTCGCGGGAATATGCTCTGACCAGCCGGAATGTGGCAAGTAGCACGTTTGGAAAGCTTTTTTCGTGCCCGGTGGACGGTTGGGTCTATGCCCAGCCCCTTTGGACGGCCAACGTGAAGATTCGCGGCGGGCGGCACAACGTCGTATTCGTCGCCACCGAAAACGACAGCCTTTACGCTTTTGACGCCGACGGCCCAGGGTGCAAAGCTGTTTGGTCCACTCCCAGTGTGAATCTCCTCCCGAGGGGTGAGAAGATAGCGCCTCTGGCCGATCTCGAACGTGACAGCTTCGCTTTGGGGCCAGTTACCGGCATAACCGGGACACCGGTGATTGATCTGTCATCGCAAACCATCTATCTCGTTGCCGTATCGGAGACCATAGACAAAGGAACGATTATCCAACGGCTGCATGCGATCGACATCACGACGGGGAGAGAGCGTTCCAGGTCTCCTGTGATGATCGCAGCATCCGTACGAGGCACAGGGTACGACAACGTCAACGGCACCATCACCTTTGCCGCGAAGATGCAGAAGCAGCGAGCCGGATTGCTTCTGCTGAACGGAATTGTCTATGTTTGTTGGGGCGGTTACAACAACACCGACTTTTATCATGGATGGCTGATGGGATACGACACTTCCACTCTTGCCCAGGTCCGCGTCTTGAACGACACCATCGACGGTGGGCGCGGGGGCATCTGGATGTCCGGGGCCAGCCCGTCAGCCGATTCACAAGGCAACATTTATCTAATCACAGGTAATGGTGATTTCAACGCAAACAATCCGAGCGGCCGGAATTACGGTGACACCTTCTTAAAGCTCAGCACTTCCGGCGGGCTTTCAGTTTCCGACTGGTTCACGCCATTCGATCAGAAGAAACTAGCTGACGAGGACCTCGATTTTGGCACCGAGGGAGGAGCGATTCTTCCTGATCAGGTGCGAGGCCCTTTTCCTCACCTGCTTGTAGGATGCAGCAAGTCGGGAACGCTTTACGTTCTCAACCGCAACAATCTGGGCCATTACAATTCGCTGAACAACGCACAGATCGTGCAGAGTTTTGTGGTTGATAAGAATGAGATCTATTCGACGCCTCTTTTTTGGCAAAACGTTCTCTACGTGACGGCGGACATCGGCCCCCTAAAAGCATTCCGATTTTTGACCGTGACCGATCAATTTGAGACCAAGCCATTCTCAACTTCCAGCGAGCGGTATGTTTATCCCGGAGTGGTACCCGTTCTTTCTGCCGCCGGCACCAACCACGCAATTCTATGGGCCATCAATCCAGCGACTCCAGGGGTACTGTACGCTTATGACCCGTCAAACCTGAACACCGAGTTTTGGAACAGCTCGCAAGCAGCGAGCAACCGCGACCAGGCGGGAACTGGAGTCAAATTCACCGTTCCTACCGTCGCTAATGGAAAAGTGTATATTGGCACGCAGACCGAACTGGACGTTTATGGCCTGTTGCCAAACTAGGCCATCAAGTCCGCACCCAGGCCAGTGACAGCCCGGTTAAAGGTTTAAGCTCAAACCCTATCATTCCTGTCTCGAAGGCAAACAATCGAAATGTGGTGCGAGCGGAGAATTCGATTCGTTAGTCTCGTTTTAGCAGCTTCTGCCGCACTGGCGACATCGGCATATTCGCAAGCAAATGATCCTGCCACCGAATCTCAACCGAACGCCGGCATCTACCTTCCACCCAATGAACAGCATCCTGCCGTCGCGTTGCCTATCTACCGCAAGAGCAATCACGGAGTGTATGTTTCTGTTGGCACCGAGCGTTCTTTCATAGGAGCCGCTCTATCCGAAGCCAAGGCGTTGTTTGTAATCGACTACGATCCGGAGACCATCCGGTTCGCGAAGATCAACCGAGCCCTCCTTGCAGCCAGCACCGATCGCGCCGATTACTTGAACCTGCGCCTGAGTGCATCGCTGGAATTTTGGCAGCAACGATCCCAGCGCCTGGCTGCCGAAGACAAGGAAACGCTTTCCACCCCGGACTCATGGGCTTTCTGGGACAAGAAAGTTCGCAGGAATCAGGCAGCATGGGATAACGCTTTTGGACACTTCCACACCGAGCCAAAACACCCGAGCGATCCGTTCTTCGCCTCGAATTACCTGTTTGATGATCGTCTTTACGGTCGGCTGAGTCAGTTAGCAAAGGGTTCGCGGATCTGGGCTCAGCAACTCGATCTGCGTCACGAAAATGAGGTACGCTCGTTCTGCGAAGCGTTGAAGTCCGCGGGACTGACCTTCGGAGTGATCGACACCTCCGATGTCCCGAATGGCCCGGCAGGTGGCACGATTGTCGCCGCGCAGTACGTCAAACTCATATCGCAGTACGCTCCAGACAGTGCCATTTTTCTGAACACCGCACCCACAGGCGGGCACGGCGTCCGCTGGAGCTATTTCGCCTTTAGCAACGGAACAATTCGCGGCCGCGACCCAAACACGATCAGGCGATGGTACGAAATCGAAATGAAGAAGATTAGCTCCAGTGACCAGTTGCAATGTCTGCTGGACGATCCCGACGCCACTCATCATTGAAGTGGCGAATGGGAAATCAATCCGTGCGGCAACGCCTGCTCTCAAGGTCAATTGTTGGAACCAGGCGATGGCGCTCAAAACCCAGCTCACGCTGCGTCTTCGGCTAAGATTTGGGCGATAGATCGGATCGACTTCAGCTTGTCTTCATCCAGGCCGAGTAACCCCTGCTCCTTGAGTCGGCCTTCGTGCAAAAGTCTCCCGAAGCCGTGCGTGAGTTGCGAATACCGATAGTCGTACTTGTGATCGATCTCTTTACGACGTTGGGTCAGGTAGTGCTCCAAATCCCAGAGATCCGACGACTGCCTCCGCAGTTCGCGAATTTCGATATTGATGCAATAGGTCACGGGCGGGCGTTAGAACGACTGTAATCGCACCCCAGGCATAGTGTGGCGTGTCCTGTCCTCTCCGAAGGACCCTATCGACGAGCGCACCCTCCCAAGCGGCGTAGCGTTTCACTCTAGTTCCTTGCTGTCGTCGACGAATACAGTATGTTTTTCTCAGCGCCTACTTGGGGCTCCAGCAGCCTTGGTCAATGAAGCTGACTTGCCCGGAGTCGAGACACTAATTTTTGCGGGAAGGGAGCGTCTGGACTGGAGATTTGTTAGCCGGAAAATAACGGTGGCCGTGATCTCTTGTCCTCTCGAAAGCACCAGGGTGCCGTCGTGAGCCCGGACTTCTTGCTGAACAATCATTCCTGGGGCGAGATCTTCAATCCGGCAAGACTTGACTTCATCTTCTTCCGCCGAAGGATCCAGGCTTACCAAGGCGGAAAAGAAATCGGGGCTGAACTTCGGGTTGAGACGAGCGAGAAGGTGGGCGGCTTCGTTTCGAGAGCTGCCACGATGAATGGCGTCTTCAAAAGCCAGAACTAAACGAAGGATTTCCGCTCCCTTGCGAATGTCTGCCTGCTCTGGATCGCCGTCCGGTGGGACCGGCCGGTTTTGATGCTCGATCATCCATGCGATCGGCTCGAGGCGAGGGATCCTCGACAACAGGTCATAAGCGACGCTGGGATGCGCTGCGACCTCTGCCTGCTCGGCCGGTGTGAGTGATTCCCCCTTATACAGAGCCTCGACCGTTTCCGGAGCCAGAGTGACGCAACCGAGCTGGGATAGCATAGCGGCAACTTCGTACTGCCAGCTATTTCCGAGCTTCATCGCGTGAACCACATGGCAAATGTACCGGCGCGCGCGCTCGGCACGGCTAAAGGCTGCCGGATTCACCAGGCTGAGCACCTCCGTCAACACCTGGATGCTTCCGCTCAGGGTTTGTTCCAGGAGCTGCTTCTCAGCCGTCACCAGGCGATATTGAACTAAAGCGGCGGTCAAGGTTTTCGCGATGGCATCGCGAGCGCAGGGCTTGAGCAGAAAACGGAAGATGTTGCCTTCGTTGATCGCGGCAATCGCCGTTTCCATGTCGGCGTGGCCCGTAAGCATGATGCGAACGGTGTCTGGGGCCACAGCTCTTACCGCGCTCAATAGCTGAGTACCGCTCATGCCCGGGATTCGCATGTCGGAAACGATGACGGCGTAGGGCCCGTTCTTTTCGATCAGGGGCAAGGCCTGATCCGCTCCTATGGCAGTCTCGATCAGAAACTCCCGGCTCAGGCCTCGCCGGTAGCCATCGAGCACGTTGCTGTCATCATCGACAAGAAGGATGCGGTCATTCATTGCGGTTCTCTCCTCGGTGACGATACGGTTCTCCAAACGTAGGCCACGCCGCGGGCGCTCGAGTGAAGTGGTTCTTGCACGCGATCTTCATGCTCGCTGACGCACGGCAGCACTACTCTTTCTTGTCATCGGCTGCTGGAATTCTTTCTTTAACCAATGGCTGAATTGATGAACTTCAAGAACCTGTGGGATGGCTTTTCGGGCAAAGCAGTCAGGCTTCGTTTGATTTTGGGGAGTGGCTACACCTGATCGGAGACTCCATCCAGTTCTTGGACCTTCTTGCGCCACGTCTCTTCACGGTTGCCGTAACCGCACTTTGTGAGATATTCCAGATTCAAGGATGTGCCGTCTTGCATCCAGAACGACGTTTGTTGTTCGTGAAAAAACGTAGCAGCGTGAGTCGCCAGCGCGGTTGAGAAACCCGCTTGGCCAGCTTCCACGGGACAATAGTGCTGCGCAACGCCTTCAATGACCTGCTCGGGTAGACCCCACAGACCCAGGAGATAGGCAGCAATCTCAGCGTGATTGCAGCCGAGAACCTCGGTTTCAGCGTCGACCAGCGCTTTTTCTTCCCGCTTCACCAGTTCGAGCACGGTTTGATACTTCTTGCCCATCGCCGAGGACAGGATGAGTTTTCCCGAATCGTGCAAGAGGCCAGCGGTGAAGCAGTCATCGACCGTTTGACGATTCACTTTCTCCAAGACGGCGATTTGCTTCGCAAACCTTGCTACCGCGAAACTGTGCTTCCACAAATAACTCACCTCTACTTCGCCGAAGATTTCGGTGCGGAACCTGTCGAACACATGAGTCGAGAGCACCAGGGCACGAAGCGTGTCGAGCCCCAGCAACTGGACGGCTTGCACGGGATTCGACACTCGACAGCGCAGACCGAAAAATGCCGAATTTACCAACTGCAGCATCTTGGCCGTCATCGCCATGTCTTCGGAGATCAAGTTCGCAATTCGGATGATGGAGGGTTCCTGGGTTTCGAGTTCGTTGGTGACTTCGATGTAGAGTGTGGGAAGGCTCGGCATCGCCTGCAGTCGTGAGATCACCGCTTGCAGTTCGGCGTTCTTCAATAGTCCATGGACGGTAAACGCGCTCGCCAGTCGTTTTTTGAGTTCGTTCGTGTCACATGGTTTCGCGAGGTATTGATGAGCGGGGTCGACCGCCCTCATGATGCTTTCCTGATCGGCTTGTCCCGACAGAACGATCCGGAAACACTGGGGAAAACGCCGCTTTACCTCTTCCATTAGCTGAGCGCCGCTCATCGCGGGCATCCGCATGTCGGTGACGATAACGTCGAAGGGCTGCTGCTGCATCAGTTGCAGGGCCTCGGCACCGCTGGTGACGAAGGCCATATCCCATTCATTTCGCATGGATCGGAGGCTGCGTTGCAGTGCCGAAAGGACCATCATCTCGTCGTCGACGAACAGTATGCGTTTCGACATGGTCTACGAGTCAGCCTCCTTCATTGGCAGCTGAATAAAGAAAGTCGTGCCTTTGCCCACCTGCGATTCAAACCAGATCTTGCCGCCATGTTTTTTCGTGATGGAGGCGTGCGCCAAGGTGAGTCCCTGGCCGGTACCGCGGCCCACTCCCTTGGTCGTAAAGAAGGGATCGAAGATCTTCGATTGATGTTCAGGCCGAATGCCCGCTCCCGTATCCTCGATCGAAATGGTCGTGTACTGTGCGTCCTGGGTCGTTCGTACGGTGATTTTCCCTTTGCTTTTGGAACCGTCTCCCACCACTTCGGTGATGGCGTGCGCAGAATTAATCAGCAGATTCAGGAACACCTGGTTCAATTCGCCGATGTGGCACGGGACCAGTTGAAGGTCCTTCTGCAGGAGAGTTTCCACCTCCGCGACGTACTTCCATTCGTTGCGCGAAACAGTGAGGGTAGTCTGGATTGCCTTATTAATGTCGGCCAGTTGTTTCTCGTCGGATCCAGGATGGGAGAATTCCTTCATCGCCTGAACAATCTTGGCAACCCGGCCAATTCCCTCGAGCGACTGGTCGAGGGCTCGTGGAATTTCCGACCGGAGGTATACGGAATCACACTCCTGGAGAATAAGTTGAACTCGCGGCAAGAGGTCGTCGGAGGCCGTCCCTCCAGACACTGGCTCGCACAGTGAGATGACCGAATCGAATGACGACCATGCTTCTTTCATAAACCGGATGTTGTCGCCGATGAACTGAATCGGGGTATTGATTTCGTGGGCGATGCCGGCAGCAAGTTGCCCGATAGCTTCGAGTTTTTGCGCTTGGCGCGAGTGACTCTCCGCAAGTTTCTGCTCGGTGATGTCCTCCTTTACTGCCAGGAAGTGCGAGGTCACGCCCGCGCTGTTTCGAATCGGACTGATCACCACTGATTCCCAGTAGAGGTCACCGTTCTTTTTTCGATTCCGGAATTCACCTCGCCATTCCTCGCCCCGGCTGATCGTCTCCCACAACGCGCGATACACCTCGGGCGGAGTATGGTCGGACTTCAGTATGCGCGGGTTCCTCCCGATCACCTCGTCATAGGCATATCCTGTGCACTCGGTAAAACGGCGGTTCACATAGGTGATGTTGCCGTCGAGGTCGGTAATGACGACCGATACCGGGCTCTGCTCAACGGCGACCGATAACTGTCGCAAGGCATCCTCGTTCTGCTTGCGCTGGGTGATGTCGCGGAACGTCCATATTCTCCCGTAGTAATGGCCGTCCTTGCCGAAGACGGGGGAGGAGTAACGGTCCAGCACCGTTCCGTCCCGAAATTTGATTTCGTCGCGACTGGTTTCGTGGCGGTGTGTATAAAGATGTTTCACCTTCCGCAGGAAGGCTTCGGGATCAGCCATCCGTCCCAAAGCATGTGCCAAAAGAAGCTCGTCGGAGGGGATGTTCCAAAGGGAGGGGGGGATGTCGAAGATCTCGATCAATCTCTGGTTCTTCCAGACGATGCTGGCTTGTTCATCGACCACCAGGATGCCGTCTATCGTGGCCTGGATCTGAGCTTCCAGAAATGCCGTTTTGGCGCGCAGTTCGTCTTCTGCTCGTCTCCTCTCTGTTACATCAGACCCGACAATCAACCGCTCGCCGAACTCGCTGTTAGAAACTTTGACCCAATTGACATTGAGAGCAATTGCCCTGGGGCAGCCGTCCTTCTCGAATCGGAAGTTATCCACGGACAGCCGCTGTTCCGATTGCGAAACTTCGGCGACCTTCGACTCAATGCCTCCCGTCAGCCACTTGATCCCGCACGTGGCCAAGGTCTTGCCCGACACTTCTTCTTCTGTCAAGCCGAACGTCCGAACGGCGGCGTTGTTCCAGCGGTTGATCCGACCTCGTGAATCAAGACCGATCAAGATAGAAGGAACTGCATTGAGGAACAATTCCGCCCCGGCACGCAATTCGGTCGATTCGGTCTCGGCCATTTTCGGAGAGCAAACATCTCCAGGCATCGGCACTTTCAACCCCCTCGGCGACACAGCCTTGCTGCCTGCAACATCGCCAGATTCATCGCGTTGCTTTAGGCACGAAGCGTTACGAGAGTACGAGATGGTTGAGGCGGTTCCCGATTCGACCGAGGAGCCAGGCCGCCTTCCTCGGGCCAGAGCTGGTTCTTCGCGCTCCGTTAGAAAGCTCGCAATCACGTGTCCCGGCAGCTCGCCCTTGCGTCACTCGCGCCATAGGTCATCGTTACACGGGCATGCGGTGGAACCCTATTGTCTGTTTGTAGATGGGACGCGCCTGTGAGAAAATTCCGCAAGAAATTCTTTCAGCGTCTGCGCTTGCTTATTTTTCCTTAACAAAAGCTATCGCTTCGTTGCGGGCTCGTGCGCCCAGACGCGTTTGGTGCTCCACCTGGGCATCCTTTCTGCGCAACAGATCCCGGAAAACCCGACGCAGGGACAAGCAGAACGGAATGAGCACGGGAGTCCCGCATGGGGCAGTAAAAGATGCTCAATCCCGCCCGGCTTCTGCCAATTCCGCGGCATCAACGTGATGTGCGGTCCGCGTGGTCTGCCCGGCGAAGGAGATCACCTCTTCCACAACAACGGGAACGGAACCTTTACCGACGTCAGCACAAAGGCGGGGGTGTCGGATCCACGCGGATATTACGGTCTTGCCTCGGTGTTCGTCGATGTGGACGACGATGGCTGGGTCGATCTGTTAGTGGCGAACGATTCTGTCCCAAAGTACCTCTACCGTAACAAGCATGACGCAACCTTTAAGGACATCAGCTATCTTTCTGGCTTCGCGCTGAATGACGAGAGACGGGAACAGGCTGCGATGGGGATTGCGGTTGGAGACTACAACCGCGACGGGAAAGTCGACTTCCACATCGATATCGACGAGCGAACGTATGCGGGCATGGGGGGTCGATTTCGCCGACTACAATAATGATCGATGGCCCGACATCGTGGTCACCGATCTCGCGACCCAACGTTACGCCATTTACCAGAACTCAGGGGATGGATCGTTCAATTAGGTGACGTCAGCGGACTGGGCGCTGTGACCGCATCGCACGATCGAACTCACCTATCCCACCTTACATTATCGTGAGCCTTTGCTGCTTGCACGCAATACCGGCCATGGCTTTGTGGATGTCTCGCAACAGTCGGGGAGTGTTTTCCGCGTACTGTGGATCGCGCGCGGGATGGCGATTGGCGATCTGGACAACGACGGCCGACTCGACGCGGTGATCACCACAAATGACGGCCCGGTGCATGTTCTGCACAACGAGACCGCAACGCACAATCACTGGCTCCTGATGAGACTCGTTGGCCACCATAGCAACCGGGATGCTATCGGTGCGGAAGTGGCAATTACGACGGCAAGCGAGCGACAGTTTGCGACGGTCTCAACTGCCAGCAGCTATCTGTCGGCCAGTGACAAGCGCGTCCACTTCGGCTTGGGCAATGACGCGGTCGTACAAAAGATTGAGATTCGATGGCCGAGCGGAATCCGCCAAACTCTGAGCAACGTCAATGCGGACCAGATTCTGGAAGTCAACGAACCTTCCGAACAGCCCTCGGTTTCGGCAAAGCCATAAAGGCGCGCGTGCTGGTTCAACATCTAGCAGGGAAGGATCAATGTTCGAGTCCCTCAAGGGACAGGAGTAGGCAATTCGTGTATGCTTCCGCAAAACCAGTAACCGTCGTAATTAGTGTCTTAGCGCGCTCCTTCAACTAGGCAACCAGGCCATATAGTCCGGCCCATTCACGTACGGAAGTTATGAAAGCCGCCGAGGTTACGCATGCTTTTTGGAAACGCTCTTGCTAGAAGATAAACTTGGCTCCTAGTTGTATGACACGAAAACCGCCCGGCCCACCGCTGGGATTGTAGGTGTCGGCAGGGGTACTCCAATTGGTTGCCTTCGAGATAGTGATGTCGGGAGAACTGGAGCCCGCCCCTGGCCGGCGTGCCATATGTCCATTGCCACGGCCCGTTGATATTTACGCCGAAATTCTTGTCGTCAAAGTTAGGGTGATTGAAAACATTGTAGCCTTCCAGACGGAGCCGAATACTGTAGCGCTCGCGTATCGGAATATTCTTGAAGATCGACATGTCGAAGTTCCACAGGCCTCCGGTGCGGATGACGTCGCGCGTGGCGCGGGTGGGAAATCCAACAGTAGGAGTAACGAGATTTCCGGCTTGGTCGACGGAGTAATAGTAGGGATAAGTTCCCCACATATTGGATCCATCGATCTTTGACGTTCAGCTTTTCGAGTACGTGGCTGACGTGCAGCTTCACCGTCACTTCAGCGATGTTGAGCACATTTGCGAATTTCTTTGTTGCCCCATCCCTTGGCGACCATGCGAAGAACTTCAAGTTCGCGGGCAGTAAGCGAGCGATGGGACAGACGCTCGGCCAGATGCGATGCCACGATCGGATCGAGGTGCCTGCGGCCGGCGTGCACGTCACGGATAGCGCGCAGCAGATCTTCGCGCAGCACACTCTTGAGGACATACCCACGAGCGCCCGCCTGCATGGCGCGATAAATCTCTTCCTCGCCCGCGTGAGTCGAGAGCATGAGGATGAGGGCATCCGGGAACTCGCGCAGGATCGCGGCCGTGGCGGCGATACCGTCCATTCCGGGTAGACGCACATCCATGATGACGAGGTTCGGGCGGGAACGGTTGTAGGCGTCGAGCGCAACTTCGCCGTCACCTACTTCGGCCACCACTTCCATGTTTAGGTTAACCGAAACGATATCGTGGCGGAAAGTTGTTCTGCTTTCTAGCGGTCGTGGTCATGGACTCTGTTGTTTAGTAAACACAGAGCGACCTTGCGAAGCGACTTGACACTCATGAGATTCTTGACCTCGAATCAGTTTACGAGGAGAGCCTTACGTTCGAAACAAGGAGACAGTTTCTCAAGATCGCAGCCGCAGGATTGGCCGCTGGCACTGCTCCCGAAATCCTGACGGCTCGAAATGCAGAACCAGCAAGTCCAGCGGGTCAAATCTCGATGTGGGTCACGAGCGAAAAGAAACGGTTCGAGAGCGTTGGCTCGCTGGCCTGGCAGAGAGCAGGAGGACCAGGGGTCAGTGAAACTATCGAACTCAATCCAGATCAGCGTTTTCAGGAGATCCTTGGTTTCGGAGCTGCATTTACCGACGCTTCCTGTTACATGTTTCGACAACTATCCGAAGATGCGCGCGGGAAGCTGTTTCATGAGTTATTTCATCCATCCGAGATGGCACTCAATGTTTGCCGGACGTGCATCGGCGCCAGCGACTACTCCACAGAATTGTTCGGCTACGACCGAAGGCGAGCCCGATCCGGAACTGAGGCGTTTCTCGATCGATCACGACAAAGCCTACGTGCTGCCTTCATTGCGCGACGCACGAAAAGTAAATCCGGATCTTTTCCTGTTTTCCTCGCCGTGGAGTCCGCCCGGCTGGATGAAGGCAAACAAATCCATGCTGGGAGGATGCATTCAAAAGAGATACTTCCCCAGTTATGCGCAGCATTTCGTGAAGTTTCTGCAAGCGTACGCGGCGGAAGGCGTGCCGATCCAGGCGGTCACATCCCAGAACGAGGTGGATACGGACCAGGATGGCCGTATGCCCGCCTGCCTTTGGGGACAAGAGTACGAAATTGAATTCATCAGCAAACACCTTGGTCCGGCGCTCGAAGGTACAGGTTTGTCAACCAAGATTTGGCTGCTCGACCATAACTACAATCTCTGGGGACGCGTGATCTGTTCGCTAGACGATGCGAGAGTCCGCCAGCACTGTGGTTCTGTCGCCTGGCATGGGTACGTGGGAAGGGCCGACAGGATCTCCAAAGTCCATGCAGCGCACCCGGATGTGAGCATGCACTGGACCGAAGGTGGACCCGATTACACACGCCCCAACTACGCAACAGACTGGGCGGTGTGGGCACGAACCTTTAGCGAAGCGCTCGGCAATTGGTGTTCCTCGATCATTGGATGGAACCTTGCTTTGGACGAACGCGGGCGCCCCATCGCCTGTGTAAATCCGGATGGGAAAAGGGTCCTGGTCCTGGCGAATCCGGGTCCGGCGCGAACCATCGAACTCCGAGCCGGCATGATGGCCGTGGCTGTGACGCTTGAAAGCGATTCGGTGAATACGTTGACGTGGCAAACGTAGAAATCCATCCCCTTGGTCCCTCTTTCAAACGGGCGGAATCATCTTTCCATTTCGCCGAGACTGATTCGTAGGCACTACGCCCGACAAATGACACATCGAAGGCTCCCTTAACTCCGCGCGGATCTCAAGAGTCGCCTCTTAGAACGCGGCTTCTCGACACTGCCCGACGGCCAGGATGAGCCGTTCGTGGATTGCCCAACCGTCGAAAGGAACCACCTCTTGTCCGTCGTACGTATGGACATGACAGCTCTCACGCAGTCGCTTAACGCAGCAACCGTTTATTTTAGGTTCGGCTCTCTCCTTGACAGCTTAGGAGAGCAATGCTATCTTCCCCTAATCGCTTTAGGGGTCAAGGATGGCAAATACGGCTGACATTCTTCCGGGTACGCTCGACATGCTGATCCTGAAAGCAGTCTCATTGGGTTCATTGCATGGCTACGGCGTGTTGCTTCGCATTCAGCAGATTTCCGAAGGCGCGTTCGAGGTGGAACAAGGAGCGTTGTATCCGGCTCTATTTCGGCTGGAACAGCGCGGCATGCTCGCCGCCGAATGGGGTGTTTCGGAAAATAACCGTCGGGCGAAGTATTACCGCCTGACCCGCAAGGGCGAAAAGCACCTGCGGCAGCAGACGGAAAACTGGAACCGGCTCACTCTCGCCATCGGCACGGTCTTAAACACGCGTCCGGAGGAGATCTGATCCATGCAGCTGCGCGTTCTTCTCGAACCGCTCTTCCGTCGTGACCGTCTCGACCAGTCCATGGATGACGAGATGCGCTTTCACATCGAAGAGCGGGCGGCTGATCTGCAGCGTTCGGGTCTCCCTGAGGACGAAGCGAAGCGGAAGGCGCGGATCGAGTTCGGCGGCAAGGAAACTTACAAGGAGGAGTGCCGCGACACGCGTGGTTTCCAGTGGGTCCATGGCTTTATTGCAGACCTGCGCTTTGGTGTTCGCATGCTGCGGCGCAGCCCGGGCTTTTCCATCCTGGCAATCCTGTGTCTGACCGTCGGCATCGGCGCCAACGCGGCGGTGTTCGGCTGGATCGAGGGAACGCTGTTCCGACCTTATCCCTTGGTCGCGCACCAGGAGAGGTTATTTGTCCTGGCGGGAACGGCCCGTGGCGTGAATGGATACGACCCAACCTCCTGGCCTGACTTCCTCGATTTCCAGCGGAACTGCAAACTGATCGATTCGTTTATTGCAGAGCACATCGTAGGAACCACGCTGAGCATCGGCGATCGCGCACAACACGCAGTGGGAAGCCTGGTATCCGCGAATTATTTCGATGCTCTCGGTATCCGGCCGATACTTGGCCGCGGTTTCCGGCCGGGTGAGGATACGGGACGCAATGCGAACCCGGTGGTCGTGATCAGTTACCAGCTCTGGCAGGACCGCTTTCATGGCGACCGTTCGGTCATCGGCAAGACCCAGATGATGAACAGCATGCCGCATACGATTGTGGGCGTGGCGCCGGAGGGGTTTTACGGGACATTCGTCGGCTATGCCTGGCAGTTTTGGGTGCCTGCGTCCATGCAGGAACGGTTCGATTCCAGCGGATACCAGCTCGAAGACCGGGGAGCGCGCTGGATCGAAGGTTTCGTGCGACTCAAGCCCGGGGTGTCCGTAGAGCAAGCCCAGCAAGAAATCTCGGCGGTTGCCAAGCGGCTGCAGAACGATTTTCCGGACACGAACCGTGGCCGCGGGATCCAGCTGCTCCCGCTGTGGCAATCGCCGTTCAACGCCTCTCAGTCGATGCTGCCGACGCTGAAGATCACCGCTCTGGTGGTCTTATTCGTGCTGGTCATTGCCTGTGCCAACGTGAGCAATCTGCTGCTGGTCAGGGCTTTTGCGCGCCGTCATGAGCTGACGGTGCGGATGGCGGTGGGCGCGGGACGCGGCCGGCTCATCAAGCAACTCCTGACCGAGAGCCTGTTGCTTGCCTGCGCCGCGCTGGTAGGAGGGATTCTGGTCGCACACTGGTGCCGAAACCTGCTGGTGCTGCTGGTTCCACCGCGTTCGGGTCCGATTTTTATGAGGGGCGACCTCGATTGGCGCGTGCTCGCTCTGAGTGCCGGTGTGTGCCTGATCTCGATCCTGCTCTTTGGGATGATTCCTGCCCTTCAGACCAGCAAGCTCGATATTTCCGGCACCTTGAAGTGCGAGTCCGTAGGCGTGATCGGGACACGCGGAAAATCGAAGCTGCGCTCGGTGCTAATCCTGTTGCAGGTGGCTTTGAGTTTCGTCCTACTGGTAGGCGCAGGCCTGCTGCTCGAGAGCGTGCAGCGAATCCGCAACACCAGCCCTGGGTTCTCCCGCGACGGAGTACTGATCACCTCGATCAATCTGCTCGCGGCCGGGTATGACCCGCCGCGCGCGAAAAACTTCCTGGATGAATTGCTGAATCGGGTTCAAGGCCTTGCTGGGGTAGAGTCGGCTGCCTACGCGCGCGTTGTGCCCTTCAGTTATATCGGATACTCGTCCGCGCCCGTTGCCGTGGACGGATACCAGACATCGCCCGACGAACAACCAACCGCGGATTACGATGAAGTCAGCCCCGCGTTTTTCTCGACAATCGGAATACCGCTCGTCTCTGGCCGCGACTTCACGCGCGCTGACGACGAGAACGCGCCTCCAGTGGCGATCGTGAACGAGGCCATGGCTGCACAGTACTGGCGCGGCGCGGATCCGGTCGGCATGCGCTTGCAGGTGAAAGACCGGTGGATGCGAGTGATCGGGGTCGCGAAAAACGCCAAGTATCAAAACATGCTGGAGACGGCGAAGCCATTCTTTTATGTGCCGTTGCGCCAGAACCCGTCGGATCAGGTGGGTCTGCTGCTGCGGACGCGACAGGATCCCTCGACGATGGCGCCGGTGTTAGCACGGGAAGTGCACGCCCTCGATCCAGACGTAGCTCCTTACGGAGTGCTGACTATCCGCGAACAGTTGGCACGGCAGACACTGACGCAACTGGTCGCGGGCAGATTTCTCGCGATTTTCGGTGGTCTGGCACTGTTGCTGGCGACTATCGGACTGTATGGCGTGATGTCATACGCAGTTTCACAAAGCACGCGTGAGTTGGGATTGCGCGTAGCCCTCGGGGCAGCACCTTCGCACCTGTTGCGGCTGGTGATGTCGCGCGGCCTTGTATTGATCGGACTGGGAATTGCCGTGGGGTTAGCCGCGGCGCTGGCGACGACGCGCCTGTTCGGTTACCTGCTCTATGGCGTCAGCCCGCATGATCCGCTGTCGTTCGGGTCGGCGTTGGTGATCATCACCATCGCGTCGATGGCGGCGTGTTTTCTTCCGGCGTGGCGCGCCACACGCACCGACCCACTGCGCGCTTTGCGCGATTAGGTGATTTATGGATGTGCCACGTCCTTTCGCAGCCCGGGACCGCCGTCGTCGGCAGATCTACGTTGCCGGCGTCGGACTGATCCTGATCGCAGGCATCACGATGGGGGTTGCGAAGCTCAAACCAGCCATGCCATCCGTGGAGCGCTCGGGAGTCTGGATCGACAGCGTCAAGCGCGGTGCGATGGTCCGCCAGGTGCGAGGTTTGGGGACGCTGACCCCGGATGAAATCCGGCTGATCCCGACACTCCCCGATGGGCGGGTGGAAAAGATCCTTCTGCGCCCCGGAACGCGGGTGAAAACGGACACGCTGCTCGTCATATTAAGCAATATGACTGTCGAACAACTTGCCTTCGATGCCGAGTGGAAGCTGCGCGCGGAGGAAGCCCAGTATCACAACCTCGAAGTTACATTGCGGAGCCAGGTCCTCGATCAGGAAGCCAACACAGCCAAAGCGGAACAGGAAGCGGAAGATGCCCGTATGAAAGCGGACACGGATGCTGAGCTGGCGAAAGCGGGCGTGGTCTCTGCGCAGGCACGCAAGATTTCTGCGGGAAGCGCGCGACAGCTCACGATTCGCGCCAATATAGAAAAGGAGCGTTACTCCAACGCCCAGAAAGAGCTCGAAGCTCAGTTGGCCGCTGAAAAAGCGAGAGTAGAAGAGGCGCGCGCCGTGTACAACCTGCAAGAGAAGCAGAAGAGCATGCTGCAAGTGCGCGCGGGCATGGAAGGTATCCTGCAGGAGTTGAGTTTCAACGGAAACAGCTTGCAGGAAGGCCAGCAAGTTGCGGCGGGGACGACCATCGCCAAGGTCGCCAATCCCAAGCGGCTCAAAGCGGAACTCAAGATTCCCGAGACGCAAGCCAAGGACGTGCAACTCGGCCAGGCAGCACAGATCGATACACATAACGGTCTGATTCAGGGCCGGGTGATTCGTATCGATCCCTCCGTGCAGAACGGCACTCGCACAGTAGACGTAGCCTTGGAGAGCGATCTGCCGCAAGGCGCGGTTCCGGACCTCAGCGTGGATGGGACCATCGATCTGGAGCGCATGATGAATGTGTTGTTCCTCGCGCGTCCGGCATTCGGTGAGGAGAGGAGCACGATCGGCGTCTTCAAACTTGAGCGCGACGGAAAGACTGCTTCTCGAGTAAAAGTTACCATCGGGCGCAGTTCGGCCAGCAGTGTGGAAATTTGGCAGGGGCTCAATGAAGGGGATGAAGTCATCCTCTCCGATATGTCGCGCTGGGAGCAGTATGAACGTATCCAGCTGGAATGACGGAACAGGGGGAGTGCCATGGCCGTAGCGGACGATGTCCTGATCTCAATGAAAGACATCAAGAAGATCTTTTATACGGATGAGGTGGAGACTCATGCGCTGTCGGGCGTGAACCTGGAGATCCGCAGGGGCGAATACGTTTGCGTCGCCGGTCCGTCGGGCTCCGGCAAATCGACGCTGCTGGCGATTCTGGGCCTTCTCGACTCGCCCAGCGAAGGCCAATATTTCCTGAAGAATGAATCGGTAGAGAATCTCGACGTGGCGCAGCGCGCGACGATTCGCAACCGCGAGATCGGCTTCATCTTTCAGAGTTTCAATCTCATCGGCGATTTGTCTGTGTATGAGAATGTGGAACTTCCGCTGACCTATCGAGGCATGAGCAACGGGGAACGCAAGCGGCGGGTGTTGGAAGCGCTGGCACGCGTGGGAATGAGCCATCGCACAGGGCATTTTCCGCCACAGCTGTCGGGCGGACAGCAACAGCGCGTTGCAGTAGCGCGTGCCTTGGCTGGCAGTCCATCGATCCTTCTCGCGGACGAGCCCACGGGCAATCTGGATTCGCAAAACGCCGATTCGGTCATGGAGCTGTTGCAGCAACTACACGGCGACGGGTCAACGATTTGCATGGTCACGCATGATCCGCGTTTCGCACAGCACGCCGAACGCGGCATCAATTTGTTCGATGGACGGATCGTACCCTGAACGAGGTTGAAGCCCGACAACCACGAGAGAACAGTCACCCCTGAGGACGCAGTGTGACATGGCCAACGTCACGACGATTCAGCCACGCGAACATCCGTTGTTGATTCCCGCCAGCAGGCATGCGGGATCGGGCATTACCCCGCTACGGGGCTGACCCCGTACAAGGGTTCGAATCCCTCCCTTTTCACCCCGAGATCCTGCCGATTGATCTATCCTGTCCAGCGTTTGGCTGGATTTCACAGAAATGAATCTCTCGGACTTTTCTAACAAGCGGCGCTGGTCAATTGTCGGATTGCTTTTTATGGCATCGCTGATCAACTACCTCGATCGCGCCGCCATTTCGTTCGCACTCCCCCTCATCTCCAAGGATTTCCAACTGACCGCGCAAGGTAAAGGCCTGTTGCTGTCTTCTTTCTTCTGGTCGTATGCACTGATGCAAATTCCGATTGGGTGGAGCGCAGACCGGTTCAATTTGCGGTGGCTTTACGCCGCGGCCTTCACCATCTGGTCATTTGCGCAGGGGCTTACGGGCCTCGCGAGCAGTCTTGCAGGTTTGCTGGCGTTCCGGATTCTCCTTGGAATCGGAGAATCCATTTACCTGCCGGGTGGAACAAAAATCGTCAGCTTGCTATTCGCGCCGAAAGAGCGGGGCCTACCCTCGGGACTCTTCGACTTCGGGACGCGAACCGGGCTCGTTCTTGAAGGCATTCTGGTCCCTTGGCTCCTGGTTCATCTTGGATGGCGCCGTACTTTTCTTCTTTTGGGCTTTACGGCTCTCCTCTGGATTGCACCCTGGTTCGCGGTTTTCCCTCGCCGCCTGCAAGCGGCTGGCACGAACGTGGCGCACCCTGATCTTGCGTCCGTAGCTCGCAGCCTGCTCAATCGCAACCTGCTGGGAATTTGCCTCGGATTCTTCTGCTTCGATTACTACTGGTACGTGCTCGTCACGTGGCTGCCCGACTACCTGGTGACGGTTCGTCAGCTCACAATCGTGCAGGCGGGCATTTATGCTTCCCTCGCGTTCTTCACCTTCGGGATTTCCGAACCGATTGGCGGATGGATCGCTGATACTCTGATCCGCCGCGGTTGGGACGAAACGGCCACGCGGAAAGGGATCGTGACCATCGCATTCGCCATGGGCGTGTTTCTCATCGCAGCCATGCGCACTGCCCATACCGGCATCGCGATAGGGTTACTGATCGGAGCTTCTCTGGTCGGTGTTGCTACCGGAAACCTTCTCGCGATTCTTCAGTCGTGTGCTCCAGCGGAAGGGGTTGGAATCTGGACTGGAGCGGAAAACTTTGCCGGGAACCTGGCCGGAATCATCGCACCGCTCGCTGTGGGGTTCTCGATTACCGCGTTTCGATCGTACGTTCCGGGGTTTGAGGTCGCCTCGATCGTTCTCTTAGCAGGAGTGTTCGCCTACTGGTTCGTCGTCGGTGAGCTGAAGCCACGAGACTCGTAGGGCAAGCAGTTTCACCGAGGAAAACGACTTCTGCCGAGAACCTCTGCTCAAGGTATTTGAGCGCCCTGAGTCTCAACGTAGACGGAGTAGAGAGACTGGCTTGCCGCAATGAACAACCTGTTCTTTTTAGCCCCCCCAAAACACAGGTTGGCGCAGGTTTCCGGGAGATGGATTTTCCCGATCAGCGTGCCGTCGGGGGCAAACACGTGCACACCGTTGTATCCATCCCCTCCCCATCCGGCGGCGGACCAGACGTTGCCGTCCACATCGCAACGAACGCCGTCGGAGGACCCCGGTGCCATATTCACAAACTGACGTTTATTGGTCAGTCGGACGCCATCGACGACGTCATACGCGTAAATCGGACGCGGATCGGTAGGATGCTTCGGGGCGCCGGTATCCACGACATAGAGCTTTTTCTCGTCCGGAGAAAAACAAATCCCGTTCGGCTTGTCTAAATCACTTACAACGACCGTCGCTTCGCGCGTCTTCGGATCGAGCCGATAGACATTGGCCGGCAACTCGAATGAAGCCTTGTGTCCTTCGTAGTTGGACATGATGCCGTAGCCAGGATCGGTGAACCAGATCGCTCCGTCGGAGTGCACCGCCAGATCATTAGGGGCGTTCAACGGCTTCTCCTGAAAGTGCTCCATCAGCACCGTAATCGTGCCGTCGTATTCCGTTCGTGTGAGCCGACGCGTGTCGTGCTCGCAGGTAAGCAGTCTGCCTTGGCGGTCGCGGCAATTGCCGTTGCTGTAGTTCGACGGGCTGCGGAAAACGCTGACCTCTCCGGTCTCCTCCTGCCAGCGCAACATGCGGTTGTTGGGGATATCGCTGAACAGGAGATAGCGCCCATCGCCAAACCATACTGGCCCTTCCGCCCATCGTGTGCCGGTATAGAGACGCTCGACCGCTGCGTTGCCGACCTTGTATTTTGCGAAGCGCGGATCAACCACTTCCACCGCCGCATCGGGATAGGGCACGGGATTTTTTTGTTCGTGTCCCCCTCCAAAGCCAAGCGGTTCAAAGGCCAGCGCCGTTGTAACCCCGGCCGCCATGTTCATGAATGTGCGTCTCTGCATTCATTCCTCCGGGCAGACGTAATCCGGTGCGGGAGCACCTTATCACCACCGATGCTGCGTGGGATAAGAGTTCTTCGGAAAATCTTCTCGGATGCGTGCAATGGCGGTTTGGCAGTGCAGCTTTCCTATTTGAAGTAAGACGTCGGCGTGATCCCCAAGGCTTTTCGAAACATGGAAATGAAAGCACTTGGCGTGCTGTAACCTGATTCCAGCGCCGCAAACGTAACCTTCTCGTCTTCCGCTAACAAGCACATGGCCTGCATCAGCCGCAACTGCTGCCGCCATTTCCCAAAAGTCATCCCGATCTCTTGCTGGAACAGTCTTTCCACCGACCTCTTGCTGGCTCCACTCGCCCTGCAAATCTCAACGAGCGTCCGACGATCGCCCGGGTTCTTCGTGAATAGTTGCGCAATGCGAACGAGTCTTGGATCCGACAGATGTGGAAGTTGCAACGGGATCATCTGCACGGCTTGCAGTTGATGCACAACGACCGCGATCAGATGCCCTTGCCAATCAACCGTCTTTTTTAGAGCCCTGAACGTGCAAACGTAGAGAATGAGTTCCTTCAACAACGCGGAGACGTTCACGACGCAGCAGTCCGGAGGCAGAGACGTCGCGAGTCGCGCCTTTAAATATAGAGTTCGCATCGCGACCGCCCCCGACATCGTGATCGTATGCGAGATGCCTGCGGGTATCCAGACCGCGCGACAAGGTGGAACCACCCAGGAGGCACCACGAGTACGAATTGTCATCACGCCGCGCGATGCATAGACCAACTGATCCCGATCGTGAAAATGCAGCGGTATGACGTATCCGGCAGGGTAATCCCGGGTGAGGGTTGTGATTGTAGACTCGCGATCCTCCAACCGATCGAAAATTGCCTTGCGCCGCTTTTGCGACATTTATTGTCACATTATAGAAGGCGCGTCTTGCTGACAAGCGTTAGGCTTGAGACAACTTCAGCAGGTAGTGGGGACATGAATCGCTTACATCGATGGCTATGCCGTTCGGATCGCTGGCGCAACACGATTCGGGAGCGTCTTCCGTGGGTAATTGGTGACACGAGCCTCGGGCCGAATGTTTTGGAGATCGGTCCAGGTCCAGGGCTAACGACGGATCTACTGCGGACATCGGTGCCTCGACTCACCGCGCTGGAAATTGATTCAAAGCTGGCCGGATCGCTAAGCGCACGCCTTGAAGGAAGCAATGTACGGGTGGTAAAGGGTGACGCGACGGTGATGCCTTTCCGAGATTCGGAATTCTCGGGCACAGTTTCGTTCACGATGCTGCACCACGTTCCTTCTCCAGAACTGCAAGACAGGGTCCTGCGCGAAGTATTACGGGTCCTAAGGCCGGGCGGTTTCTTTTTGGGCAGCGACAGTCTTCAGAGCTGGTGGATGAAGATCATCCATATCGGCGACACGTTGGTTCCCGTAGATCCAGATACGTTCGACACCCGACTACAGCATGCGGGGTTCGAAGTACTAGACATCGAGCAAAACTCACAAGCTTTCCGATTCCGGGCTCGACGACCGGTTGGGTAGCCCGTTCGGAAGCGGTCACTAAAAACAACCAGCACCAATGATTTCGATGGTGGAGGAATCTGTATGAACAAGATTGTCATTCTCACGCACGGAGTTTTGAAATCCATTTTTTTGGGAATTCTCGTTCTCCTGGCAATCACAGGCGCCAGCCTTGCTGCGGCCGATCCGGCGCCATGCGCTGTGAATTCGGAGAATCGGCAACTCGACTATTGGCTCGGCAATTGGAAGATTGGCGCCGAGGGTTCTTCGGGGAATGCTCATAGCACGGTGAGCTTGTCGCTCGACAAATGCCTCGTCATTGAGAACTGGGATGGCGGTAAAGGTCATCGCGGACAGAATGTCTTTGGCTACAGCGCGGACGACAAGAGCTGGTATGGGATGTTCGCCGACAACGAGGGTCGGGTCCATGTGTTCACTTCGGGCAGGGTGTCGTCAGGTTCCGCCGAATTTGAAGGCACGAGCCGCGGACCCAACGGAGAGAACGTATTGAATCGAGTGAAGGTGACAAGAATGAATCCGAACAAGGTCGAACAGATGTGGGAAAAATCCACCGACAACGGAACGACCTGGAATGTCGTCTTCCGCGGAGAATACTCGCGGGCCAATTCCCAGGGCGGGCTCTGAACTTGCTGCGAGAGGTAGTTTATGCGTCAGGACGGGCGAGGATCACGATCCGTGCTGATTTGAATGACGCTCCGCCGGCCCGCTCCTCCCCCTTGCGGCGCGCATTCGAAGCCCGGAGACTATCACGAAACACGTAGCCGACCAGCAGGCACGGAACTAAGAAGCGCCACACTTCGTGGTTTGACAGCACATTCTCTTTGGTATCACGAGGTTGCTTGTGCACCCAGGGCGTCACGAAAGACGCTGCAGCACATCTGCCAACGCGTGCAGCCGCATCGAGTCCGCCGGGGTCTTCGCAGTATCAGCACTCTTTTCCAAAGACGGCGCCATGCCTTTCAACTTCGCCATTTTGTTCTTATTGCTGTGTGAACTCTCCGCGCCCCGAATCGCTTTTTGCAACTTTGCGATTTGGCCCGTCGGAAGAGCTTGCGAGCGTGATAACTGGTCAACGTACGCCTTCGCCACAGTGAAGTTTGCAGGCCATTCAATCTTTTGCTGGTTCTGCACGTTTTCCTCAGCCAGCCGAACCGTCTTCGCGGCATCAATTTCGTTCTGCGTGAGAAATGTGGTCGGCGTCAGCTCGAACACATCCAAACCTCGAGCAATCTCCGAACCATAGATGTAGCCGTTGTACCAATACGCCGACCACTCACCTCCGAGCACCAACATCTTTGGATCGATCGGCCCACGGTCGAAGTAGGCAATTTCGTAGGGATTCGCGGGATCGGTGAAGTCCATCACCGAAACTCCGCCCTGATACCACGCCTGCACTTCAATATCTCGACCTGGTACCGGAATCAGCGAGCCGTTGTGTGCCACACAATTTTCCGTGTCGCCCTGTGCAGCCGGCAGCTTGTAATAATTCCCGAAACTTAGCTTGTCGTCTTTGAGACGGAAGATTGCGTCGGCGCCCCATTTATTCGGGTCGTTCGGACGGCACCGCGCGCCCAGCCCACCACCCCACTCGTCGGTGAATACGACTTTGCTTCCATCGTTCGAAAACGAAGCCGAATGCCAATACGAGTAGTTCGGATCATTCACGGCATCCAATCGTTTCGGATGGACCGGATCTTTAATATCTAGAACGATCCCGTTCCCCGAGCACGCACCCGCCGCCAACCCGATCGCCGAGTACACAGTAATGTCGTGGCACTGGTCAGTGTCAGACGGCTTCTCGGGACCCTTCTTGCCATGAGTGCCTCCATTGGTCAGGCCGTTAATAGCACCCGTACGCGGATCGATAAATACTCGCGGACTGGAGACGACCTTGGCTTCCTGGGGGGCTGCGAGCGGGACCTGGATCACGTCAATGCGGAACAGCGCTGTATTCGGATCTTTATCGGGTTTTTCGCCTGAGCAACCGGCCAGTTCTTCTGGCTGTCGCACGAACGACGTCCCCGAGACGTAGATGTAGACATTGTCTTTGTCGTTCGGATCGACCACCAGCGTATGCGTGTGGGATCCGCGACACGTCTGTACTGCGGCAAGCTGCTTTGGGTTCTTGATGTCGGAAATGTCGAAGATTCTTACGCCCCGGAAACGATCTTTTTGCGCTGCCGGTATTCGGTGCTTTTTCTCCTTGTCCTTTTCCTTATTCTTGTCCTCGTCGGTGGGCGGTGGAGGCTCGGGCGGAAACCCTTCTACTCCGCAATCGAGGCGCCCGTTCGGCATTTCCACGGACATGAACATCAAATTCTTGTAGACAGAAACATCTCCCTGCCCACCCGGACATACCATCGACGTCAGCAACTGCGCGTTCGCCGGATTAGAGATGTCGTAAATGCTGACGCCATAAAAATTGCCCTGGAAGAGGTGGTTGCCCTCAAACGCCATGTCCGAATTGGCGAAAGCAAGTTGCGCAATCAACAGGTGGGCCGGCTTGGGAATTTTCGGATTATTCCCCATGCCAAGCACCCCTACCATCTTCTGCACCTTGGGATCATCGGGGTCGGTGGCTCCCAGCTGAAACGCATCCGGCTTCTTGAGCAGTAGCAGATGCTTCATTCCCAATGACATCTCGCCCGCGTCATATAGACCCGGCGTGAGTTTGGCGCGCGGATCATTGATGTTGGCCCCTGTCATTCCGGACGGAAGCGTTGGAGATGGTTCCGGCGCAAACAGATTCGATTCGTCGTCTTCAGAATCCTTCGCGGCTGCTGGAGTCGCTGGCTTCTGCGCCTCGGCCGGCGGTGGAGTTGCGGGTTGCGCTGCCTGTGCGTGCATTCGATTTACACCGAAACAAAAAATAAGAGCGGTTCCCACTGTACATAGGACGAGACTGAGCAGACGCTTCATTCTTTCTCCTCGGGTTTCTCTTTTTTCAACATACCTTCCATGATTCGGATCTCGGCGCGTTGCGAGTTGTCCGCGTCGGTCGCGAAGTTGAACAACTCGGCATCTTGACCAGCGCCGGCCGTGTCGAACAGATCCTTGACCATCGTGAGGGCTCCGTTGTGGTGTTGAATCATTCCCACCAAGAACAAATGATCAAACTCTTTGCCCTTCGCGCTGCGCAGCGCTTCCATTTGTTCCTGGGTCAGCATTCCCGGCATGAGCGCCATCGCATCATGCGGCATATCCATGCCCGGCATGTTTGGCACGGCCTTCGGAACAGATTCCCCACGGGCTGCGAGCCACCGCTTCATGAACTTGATCTCATCTGATTGCGAACTGCTGATCCGCGCGCCCAGCGAACGCAACTCTTTGTTCTCCGTATGGGACGGGATCATAGCCGTCATCTCCACCGCCTGCGCATGATGCAGGATCATGCCCTGCATGAATTCCACGTCGGCCGACGACCGGGGCGGCAAGCTGGCTTTCGACGATGGCGGCAAAGTCTTGCTTGGCATGCCCGGGGCACCCGGTTGCACCACCACGGGCTTCTCGGGAGCCGCTTGCTGCGAGCCCGCGAACAGGAAGAAAGAAAGCAACGAAAGGATCGCGACCAGAAAAATGCAACTCCGTAATTTACACCTTTGCCCATCGCCAGCACGATGCCGACGCCGAATCTGCCTCCTATGGGATATGAGATGGGAAATCTTCATTTGGAAGAGGACGAAATCTTGTCATGAATCGCGGAATTTTTCAAAGTCTGCCGCAGACCGGTGGACTTGGCGGCGGGAGGCCCAAATGAGATGACCGCAGGTCCAAGGGACGACAGGCCCTCCACGAAGAAGCCGACTCGATTGCCATACCAGTCAGTGCATCGACTCTTCGACTTGCCTGGCTGCCCTCTGTCCGCTGGCAATCGCTCCGTGGACGGTCCCGTTATTTCCTGAAGTGTCTGTCGCCTCTCCTGCGAAAAACAACTTCCCATCGACCGGGGCACTCAGCAGTTCCTGAGCACCGACCGAGCCGACCTTGCCGTAGCTGTAGGCACCCCGCGCGAATGGGTCGGTCTGCCAATCATGAAAATGAGCGCTCAGAAATTCTTGCTCAATTTTCTCTCGAGGGTAGTTGAGCATCCACGCCAGCGTCGCAAGTCCCGATTCAATGACCAACGACTCCGGCCTGCCTGACAATTGCTCGGCGGAGCGAAACGGCGCCCAGCCAGTAATTGTGGAGTAATCTTCCGGAGCATGGGTCCACCATGTCGGAAATGTTTCGTCCTCTGTGAAGAGGAAACTCAAATTTGAAAGAGTCCTTCCCGGCGAAGGGGAGATTCGATCCCAGAATCGGCTTCGGAATCGGAAGACTACCCGGATCACTTTTCCCATCTCCATCTTTCTCAGGGCCGCAAGTTTTCCTTCGGGCAACGAGGGAGAGAACCGAATGGCACCCGCTTGTCCTGGAGGTGTCTGCAGCACTGCCAATGGCACAGTAACGACGACTTTGTCCCCGACGAACGCTTCCGAACCCTGATCGTTGCGAGCGGCCAACTCGGGTAGACGGTCATTCCACGTGATCGACTCAACGACCGTGCCAGTGCGGATGGGCACACCCCGCTTGTTCAAATCGCTCGCCAACATTTCCACTAGTTCTCCATAGCCGTGCTTTGGGCGAAACGCGCGCTCGCCGTCGATCCGCTTCTCCGCGCGCATGCTCTCCACCAGCCAATGAACTCCCACAAGCCGTGGATCAGCAGCATTGAAGCCTGAGACGTAAGCGGTCGCTCTTCTCTTTGCATCCTCCAGCTTGGGATCTCCTTGCTCGTTCTTCCAGCATCTCGAGAGGAAATCAATAAAAGATCCATCAGGCGACGTGTCGTCCATCCGCTCGAGTATGTTGTTTACTTGGTCGAAGAAATCGCAGCGCGTAATGCCCCCGCCTCGAGAGGAACACCAGCTTTCGCCCTTGACTTCGATGAGATCCGACGTCCGCCCGTGAAAGAGCTCCCACACTTCTTGCGGCCTTCCGTGCACGAATTCTGCCCCTAGTTCGAGGGGTGCGCCGAGACCTGGTTCCCGATACGTAAAGATGCGCCCACCGATCCGGTGTCTCGCCTCCAGAACGGTCACTGACAAAGTCTTCTTCGACAATTCAGTTGCAACTATCAATCCCGCGACGCCAGCGCCTACCACGATCACGTCTGTTTTCGTATTCATGAGGTCGATTCGACTGGAATAATCTTCGCCCAGCCGCATACTGACGAGATGCGGCCGAAGCCTGCTGTGACGGCTGCACCAAACGGAGCACCCAGTTTGTTCACTTTCGGATCCTGGACTTCCAACGGCGCCGCAGCACCGGCAGCGTTTAGAAAAATGTCTCCACTACTTCGATCACGTTATAGTCAGAGTCCACCACTGAGAGGTACCGCCACTTGTCAAAGGTCAGGCACGGATGGGATATATCAAGCCCGATGATATCGCCTACGCGAAGATCACTTCCCTCCGCGATCTGCATATAGGCATGCTGGTCCATCATTTTTGTGAGCGACCAGGACGCTGGCGCGGGAACCGGCTTGTTGCTACCAGGACGGAAGTGCAGCGACGGACTCGGTAAGCCAGCATCAAACGCGGCATCGCGCTTTCCCAGCCCCAGAATTGCCTTGCGCGGTTCGGGGATCGATTGAACATAAGCCCACAGTTGCAACGCAGGCAAGAGGGTTGAGTTCATCCTCTCAGCGATTGGATTGCGGCGTTTGATGTTCTCTTGCGCCTCGCGGTAGACCCCAACATCATGAGTCAAGTAACAGCCCGGCCTTAGAACGATTTCGACAGGGTGACGGAACTCTGCCCGCGAAAATACATCCGCGACGACGTCGTACCAAGCCGACCCAGCTCCCGACAAAATCGCTGGAGAGCGCTCAAAACGGCCTTCGTGCGCGACCTGGTTGGTGACGTGCACTGCCTTGTCTAGAAATTTCCGGATGGCAGCCTCGTCCTGCAAAACGCCTTCATATACTTCCACTCCGCTCAGGGCGAACTGCGACTTTCGACTCTCTAAAGTCGCCAGCACAGCTGCAACCCCACTCGCATCGCGCACCCCCGTCCGGCCTCCATCAACTCCCAACTCCAGCAGCACACTCAATCGCCGTCCACAGTCCGGAAGAAGGCGTCCGAGATGCTCGACGAGATCCGCGGAATCCACGAGGCAAAAAAACTCGAAATCCGGGTCCTCCAGCATTCGCGCGACGACGCTTATGTTTTCTTTCCCCACGAGTTGATTCGCCATCAGAACCCGGTGGATGCCGTGTTCGTAGGCCACGCGCACCTGGGGCGCCGTCGCCAGCGTGATTCCCCACGCCCCAGCCTCGATTTGGCGTCGGAAGAGTTTCGGGGCCATTGTCGTTTTGCCGTGCGGCGCAAGCTCCACACGATAGATAGCCGCGAACTCTTTCATCCATGCCAGATTGTGTTGAAGCTTTTCCTCATAGAGAACCGCAGCCGGCAGGCTGAGGTCCTCGCGCAGGAGATTCCACCCCAACTTCGGAATATCGTTCGCAGATAAATCCCGACCCGCAGACCCCAGCCCTTTCGCAGGTGGATGGATCAATAAATCGGGATGAACCGAATCGGTGCGAGGCTCTGTGCGATACTTTGCATCACTCATTTTCTTGTCCAGGTCGCGTTCAAGCTTCTATGCCACCTTTGCGCGGCAAGAATGAAACTAACACGACCTTGGTATTGGACCCTCGCCCGAGTGCGGGGCCGCGGTTGTGAGGGGACCTCACACCATGAACCAGGGAGAAACGATAGATTGCCTGATTTTGAGACTTTGATCCAGAACGTGTTCGTGCTGGACGGCAGTGGCACCGAGCCGAAGAAAGCTTCGGTCGCAATCACGGCGGGACGGATCGCACAGGTCGGCGACACGGGCGGCTGCTCTGCCGAGAAGACCATCGACGGCGATGACCGCGTACTCGCGCCTGGCTTCGTCGATGCTCACTCTCACGACGACCTTTATCTGATTCGTTCTCCGCAAATGCTACCTAAGCTGTCGCAAGGCGTCACCACGGTCATTGTCGGAAATTGTGGAATCAGCGGGTCACCCACCGAACTCGAGAAGGACCCACCGCATCCTGCGAATCTGTTGGGACAAACTGACGAATTTCGGTATGCGCAGTTCAGCGAATACGTGAAAGCCGTAGCCGCGGCTGTACCCGCAGTGAATGTCGCTGCATTCGTCGGACACACAACCCTGCGCAGCAATCACATGGATCGGCTGGACCGGGAAGCAACTCCCCACGAACTCGCAGCTATGCGAGCGCAACTTGCTGAGGCCCTCGCTCATGGCGCCATTGGTCTGAGCACCGGATTAGCGTACAAATCAGCCCATTCCGCCTCCGAAGAAGAGGTCGCCGCGCTCGCTGAGCCGCTAAACGCGGCGGGCGCGATCTACGCAACCCACATGCGAAGCGAGGGCGAACACGTTCTCGACGCGATTCAGGAAACCCTCCGGCTTGGCGATCGCTGCAAAATTCCGATCGTCGTTTCGCATCTGAAATGTGGCGGCATGGACAACTGGCACCAAAGCGGCGAGATGCTGCGACTCCTGCAAACGGCGAACACAACCCAGGCTGTTGGTTGGGATTGCTATCCGTATGCTGCGAGCTCGACAATTCTCGACCCGCGCCAGGTAGATGACCGCATTCAGATTACGGTAACTTGGTCGGACCAATTTCCGGCGCTTGCTGGTCAGCCATTGTCCTCGATTGCCAAAAAATGGGGAGTCAGCCCACTTGAGGCCGCTGCTCGCCTGCAACCTGCCGGCGCAATCTATCACAGCATGTCGGAAAACGATGTGCGCGCGATTCTGGCGAATCCCTTCACCATGATCGGCTCGGATGGATTGCCGAACGATATCTTTCCCCATCCGCGACTCTGGGGAACCTTCCCTCGCGTGCTCGGACACTACTCCCGCGACGAACAACTGTTTTCCTTGCCGGAAGCCGTGCGGAAAATGACCAGCCTTCCTGCCCAACGATTTGGATTGCACAATCGAGGATGGATTAAAGAGGGCTTCGCGGCCGATCTCGTGCTTTTTGACCCTACAACCGTTCGCGACGAGGCGACCTTCTCCGATCCGGTGCGCCCCGCGGACGGCATCGAAGCGGTGTGGGTCAACGGTGTGTTGTCCTATCACAAGCAGACACCCACGGGCCGCCGTGGCGGCCGTTTTCTCCCGCGTCAGCCCAGGAACAACGCTAATTCAACCACGCAGGACCAGACTAAATGACGATCCAACGATACGGAGTCGAGGGTGGCAAAGGAACCGGCGGGCAGCAACTTCCTTTCGCGCGTGCCGTGAAAGCCGATGGTTGGCTCTACGTTTCCGGCCAAGTACCCATGCTGAACGGCGAACTGGTCGGTGGCACGATCACAGCGCAGGCAGAACAGGCAATCCAGAATTTGTTCTCGATCTTGCGTGAAGCCGGATACGGCCCTGAGCATGTCGTGCGATGTGGCGTCTGGCTCGATGATCCACGCGACTTTCAGTCGTTTAACGCCGTGTTCAGGAAACATTTCGGTGAGAATCCACCGGCGCGCGCCTGTGTTGTCTCGAGTATGGTGGTCGATTGCAAAGTCGAAATCGATTGCGTCGCGTACAAATCGCCGGTTTAAGAGAACGTCGCTCGTTAACGCTCATCAGCATTAGAGATTTCAACCACTCTTATGACGGTCAATCACGACACTTTTCTGCTTATTTCGGCGCTGATATCGGTTGTCGCGCTAGTAGTCCTGATTGCGCGCTTCAAAATCAATCCGTTCATCGTCTTGATGACGATTTCTCTGGCCCTTGCCCTGGTTTCCGGCATGCCACGCCCGAGCATCGTGAAATCTTTTGAAACTGGCCTTGGCGGAACGCTGGGACACATCGCAATCATCGTCGCTTTAGGCACGATGCTTGGAAAGATGATGGCCGAATCCGGAGGAGCGGACCGCATCGCTCACACGTTGATCCAACTCTTTGGCGAGCGCCGTGTCCCTTGGGCCATGATGTTCGTGGGCTTGCTGGTAGGGTTGCCCGTTTTCTTCGAAGTGGGATTCGTCCTGCTCGTACCCATCGCCTTCAACGTCGCTAAGCGCACGAACACTCCGCTAACCATGGTCGGATTGCCGATGGTCGCGGGCCTCTCCGTTGTGCATGGTTTGGTGCCGCCGCACCCCGCGGCGATGTTAGCGGTCACCGCCTACAACGCAGACATTGGACGCACCGTCTTCTACGCTTTGCTGGTCGGCATTCCGACCGCGATCCTTGCTGGCCCCCTGTACGCGAAGGTGATCACTCCGCACATCCAGCTCGATCCCCACAATCCGATTGCCGAGCAATTTATCGAGCAAGCGCCGCGAAAAGACTTGCCCGGTTTTGGGATCACGGTCGGCACAATTCTGTTTCCCATCATTTTGATGCTGGTGGGAAGTTGGGCCGACGCCTTCACAACGCCTCAGACCCGGCTGAACGGAATCTTGCACCTGATCGGGAACGCCGATGTCGCCCTGCTCGTTGGCGCTGCTGCGAGCTTTGTCACTCTCGGGAAAATGCGCGGCTTCAGTCGCGAGACGATTCAGAAATTCGCCGAGGAATCTCTCGCCCCAACTGCAACCATCATCTTATTAATCGGCGCTGGCGGCGGCTTCGGACGAATCCTGCAGGACAGCGGCACTTCGCAGGCGATTATCAATCTGGCGTTACGCGCGCATATCTCAATTCTCTTCTCAGCGTGGCTGGTAGCCGCGATGGTCCGACTCGCCACCGGATCGGCGACCGTCGCGATGACCATGGCGGCAAGCATCATTGCTCCCATCGCGCTTCATACAGGCGTGCGCCCCGAACTCCTGACCATCGCCACCGGCGCTGGCTCGCTCGTCTTTTCGCACGTTAACGACGGCGGTTTTTGGATGGTCAAGGAATACTTTGGCATGACGATCTCGCAGACTTTCAAAAGCTGGTCCGTTTGCGAGACCATCATTTCCGTAGTTGCTCTGCTTCTGGCCCTTGGCCTGTCAGTCCTCATTTAACGTAGCGCGTTTGCGCGAGGTGAAATGAAACTCGGCTCCTTTCCTCTCGTCCCTGCTTTGTTCTCGTCATGACGTTTTCGCTCCTAGGCTGGGCGGAGAAGGGCGCAAGCTCTTCCGGTCGTCATCTTCTTTATGTTGGGACTTACACCAAAGGCGAAAGCAAGGGAATCTACGTGTACTCCTACGATGCGAAATCAGGAGAGTCCGAGCCTCTTGGCCTCGCTGCGGAGACTGCGAATCCGTCTTTTTTGGCGGTTGATCCCCGCCAACGGGTCCTGTATGCAGTGAACGAATTAACGCGGTATAAGGGCTCGTCCAGCGGAGCGGTCACGTCATTCGCAATTGATCACAAAACCGGAAAGCTCTCGGCGATAAACGAAGTCGCGTCCGGAGGCGCTGATCCTTGCTACATCTCACTCGATAAAACAGGGAGGTACGTGTTCGTGGCGAACTACAGTGGAGGTAGTGTTGCTCTATTTCCAGTACGCAAGGATGGCGGGCTCGGCGATGCAACCGCCTTCATTCACCATGCCGGAACCGGGACAAACCCAGCGTGGCAGGAAGGACCTCACGCCCACTGGATCGAAACTACCCCCGACAACCGTTGCGCTCTGGTTGCCGATCTCGGACTCGACGAAGTTCTTGTGTACCGATTTGACGTCAACCGTGGCACACTGGCCGCGAACGATCCGCCTTTTGCGAAAGTAAATGCAGGCGCCGGGCCGCGACACATTGCGTTTCATCCAAATGGCAAGGTCCTCTTTGTGATTGACGAATTGGCATCCACCGTCACGGTATTTTCCTTCGATCCCTCAAAGGGCGCACTCCACTTACTCCAAAGTCTCTCAACCCTGCCATCCGGATTTACCGAAAATAACGACACTGCAGAGATCCATGTTCATCCTAACGGCAAGTTTCTCTTCGCCTCCAATCGCGGACACGACAGCATCGCCGCTTTTTCCATCGACCAAAAGACAGGAACCCTCATTGTAGTCGACCATTTCTCGACGCAAGGCAAAACACCGCGTAATTTCGAACTCGACCCGACGGGCACTCGCCTGCTGGTGGCCAATCAAGACAGCGACAACATCGTCTTCTTTAACATCGACGTGCAAACCGGGCACCTGACCGCTACGGGCCAACAGCTCGAAGTCCCCTCTCCCGTGTCATTGAGGTTCGTGGCAGCACAATCGCCCGACGTTTCAATCAAAGGGAGTGGCGGCTTGTCCTCTCTCAGTACATGATTGTCTTCGTCAGGTGATGCGGCCACCAGGTCGTGTGGTAGTGGCTCCACAGTCGAAAATCAATTTGCGGAACCAGGATTTGCTTGTCCCCGGGCCGCAATTGGTTTATCTCTTCGGCCAATAACGCAGATGCATAAATGCAGTGTGCCCGGATCTCGATCTCCCACTGGCTGTCCCGCGGAATAATCCGATGCGATTGAATTGCATCTTCGAGCGCCTCAGAATATGTGGTGATCCCCAACAGCCGGAATGCCGCAGGAACAATGTAATCCGCGAACGCCGTCATCCGATCCAGGTCTTCGATCTGAAAATGTTCTGTCTTGCCCAGGCTCAAATACAAAAACCAAAACGATAATTGCGGCAGTTTGTAGAACTTTACTTTGTGTCCGTCGTAGTCGCTCACATCGTTGAATCGCGCGAATTCGCTCGCGAGGCGCTCTACAAGGCCGTTTCCGCCGTCGTACAGCCGCGGCGAACACGACCGCACAAAATTGTGAAACCTGCCCTGATATTTCTGAGCCAGAACAGTGCCGACGTCACGCAGAATCTGCGCTTTTTCATCGAGCATCGGAAGCTCGATGTTCGCGGCAAAAATATCTTCCATCTGCGGACGGGTGAGTTGTGCGAGAAAACCCCCATCGAGAAACGGGACACCGCGATCCAAGGCTCGCTTGATACAGGCAAACAGAGCATCTGAATCCGACCAGATCCTGCCCGCGTAGTTCACTGCGAACTTTATATGACTGGAGAAATCGGTAAACGCCGTGTCCGCCGACGCACCGGTCAGGAGGAAATCCATGATCCAGTCCGGATCGTTCTCGCCCACTGCCAGGGGCAGCGCATAATCCGGGATCGGCAGCTCTTCATACGCCATCCATTGCGCGACATCTCGAATTCGATCGATGTGCGTTCGGACTTCCTGAGATCGTTCGATCACGATCGCGATGCTGTCGAGCACCGGGTTGCCGGGGCCCTTGGGCCACGGCAATTGCGCTCCCTCGACTGAAGACCGGTTTTCCCCAAAATGGCTATGCGTTGTACCCGACGGGTTCATGGGCATTGTCGGTTCCTGGTTCTGAAAATAGCGGTCCAGTCTAGCAAGACCGGCGGACGCCCGCGCGCGGAACAATAATTTCCGCACAACAGCCCTTACGCCAGAGACAGGCTGTTTATAGAATGCTGTACTCGAACAGATCCCATCCGCGAACCGTACGAGGTGATCGATGGCATGCAACCCCGAGGTCTTGAAGCATGTGCCACTTTTTGCGCTTTTAGATGCTGACGAAACAGCTGTGCTCGCCTCCCAGGTCGAGTTGAAGACTTTCGCGCCTCGGCAAAGGATTTACAAGATTGGCGATCCTGGCGGCCAAGCCTACGTTATGGTTTCCGGCACGGTGCGGATCACCACGGTCGACCAGGACAATCAAGAAGTCGTGGTCGATGAGCCGGCACATGGTGAGTTTTTTGGGTTCGCCTCGATGCTGGAGCGGACGGTGCATCAGACGACTGCGACTGCCGTGAATGAAGCTGTCTGCCTTGAGATCGATCGCGACGACATCGCCACCCTGCTGCAGCGCAAGCCTCTTGCCGGCATGGACATGCTCACTGTGCTCGGACGCCAGTTTCACGCTTCGCAGCAACTGGTGCGGCTCCGCGCCATGCGCAATGCCAATGAGGTCATCGAGCGCGAATCAACCTTCGGTCAGAGGGTCGCCGATAGCGTCGCGGGCTTCGGAGGCTCGTGGACCTTCATCATCTCGTTCCTCGTCAGCCTCGTAGCGTACACGATCGTCCAGGTAGTCCTCGGGAGGAAATCCTGGGACCCCTATCCCTTCATCCTGCTCAACCTGATTTTGTCGATGCTCGCCGCAATCCAGGCGCCCGTCATCATGATGAGTCAGAACCGTCAAGACACGAAGGATCGTCTGCGCGGCGAATTGGACTTTGATGTGAACCGCCGTGCCGAAGCCGAAATCCAGAATTTATCGAGAAAGCTGAATCATCTCGGCGACAAAATGGGAGATATTGAAGAACTATTGCGCGCTCGGGCGATCACACGATAACCGGGAAAAGGAAAAAGGGGAGGCTAAAAGAGTCCCCTTTCGATAAATATAACGAGCTCACCGCACTTCCGGAATGATTATCTCCGACGCCCTCCCGCGATCATCAGACCCACTCCCCCAGCAATTGCCGCCAACCCAAGGATCGGTGGAATGGGAATATGCTTCTCTGTCTTGGTCGACGCCTGAATCGGTCCAAGGTCAATGACCTTCTTTTGCTGGGTGTACGTAATGCCCTGGTAAGCCAAGGCCAACACACCCAGTACGGTTAGCAAGATGCCCGCAATGACAGTTCCCTTCATGCGAGGTAGCCCTTCATCCGCGTGCGGCCTCCGTCACACAACTGGACTGCGTCCCTGGATCACTCGAATCAGCACGACAATGATCGCCAGTAGCAAGAGCAGGTGGATGAAGCCACCGAGTGTATAGGAACTGACCATCCCGACGGCCCACAGCAGAAGCAAAATCACCGCAATCGTCCACAACATAATCAACCTCCTTCTCGCAGGTCGCGCTGCGGTACTCATATCGACGGCAAGCAGAGTTGCTTGTCGAGTGCGCAGTCTAGGGCTGCCTGGCCGCTTCGCGTATCAGGTGAAGAGGGTATTTCACACTGGACCTTCTTCTAGAAAATCCCCTATTGCGCAGACAGTTGGTACGACAATGGCGCTTTTGTCGGGCGCGCCGTAAAGGGACGCCTCAGGAAACGACGCAGCCGAAGACGAGCTTGATGGAGCTGGGATTTGGAGTTCCCGATCGAGCATCCAAGCTCGCGCGCGATTTCGCTGTGTGCCTTACCCTCGACATCGTGCAACAGAAAAATCGTTCGGTACCCGGGAGGAAGTTTTCGCAGGGCCCGGTGAAGCGCGATACGATCTACCGCACCCTCCAGATTCAAGTCTTCGATTGGGCACGAATTCAGGATGCCGGTGTCTCCCTGCGTCTCGTTCGATCCGCTGGTGTCCAGGGAAATGGGCTTTACGTGTGCCGCGCGCAAGCGCATGAGCACAACATTGACCGTCAGCCGATACAGCCAGGTCGACAAGGCCGAATCTCCCCGGAAGGTAGAGAGGCGAAGGAAGCACTGCAGGAAGGCCTCCTGGGTGCAATCTTCCGCTTCGGTTTGCTCGCGCGTGATGCGAAGGCAAAGCGCATACACTCGGCGCTTGTGGGTTTCATAGAGCCGTGCGAACGCCTGCTTGTCTCCCAGCTGCGCCAGCCGCACGAGTTGCTTTTCGGAGAGGTCGTCTAGACTCTGTCGCATAGTCATGCGTCACTGTAACCAGCCGGGAACTGTCGCTGGCATCGGGTGGTGGCTGTAGGACCCATGACGTGATTATGTAAATTCGCCCTAAGGCCCAGCGAACATTCTTGCAGATTCGAACTTTTCTCTCGCTCTCATACTCGCGACTCGGCGAGGCAGGTTATTGAAGCTGAATCGATTAGTCGCTCGCTGCATTACATTTTCAAATCGCAACCATTTGATCTTCGAATTTGCACACAGCGTCATTGGCGGCTTCGTTCCAAGATCTATTTCGTGTGAGGGCATGCTAAGAAGACAACGCGCGGAAGTATCACATCGAGACAGTTACGGTATAGGCGCCATCACTCCGCAAAAATTACACATTGCATTCTATGAGTAAAACACCTTAAGGCCTGCATTTGAGAAACTTACGAGTTTGGCACCTTTGATGCATAGAGCCTGTATGGTCAGAGCGAAAGAGTCTAAGTCAAGAGCGGTTTCGATGGTTCGACCAGGCGTCGAAACTGAACTCTCACAACCGGCAGGGCTGTTTCGTCGCGGTTGCGCGAAATTTACCCGCCGTTAATTCTTTGTGCCCCACAAGCGCGGGCGTCATCCCTGTTAAGCGCCCGTTGAGGGTTTGAGCAAACCGCGTACGGATTTGTTGTGGGGACTTTACTTCCTTTACGAAACTGCATCTGTGCGAGGTGTAGACATGAGTACGTTTCGCATTTTGATTGCTGATGACCACGAGATTGTTCGCCACGGGATACGTGCGCTTCTTGACAACCACGCGGGATGGGAAGTTTGTGGGGAAGCCACGGACGGGCGCCAAGCTGTCGAAAAGGCAATCGAACTGCGCCCCGACGTCGTTTTACTCGACGTAGGAATGCCCAATCTGAATGGGTTGGACGCAGCCCGTCAAATCCTGATCGCATGCCCGCGCAGCCGTATCCTCATCTTGACGATGCATGAATCGGAACAACTTGTACGGGAAGTTCTTGAAGTTGGTGCTCGTGGTTTCCTGTTGAAATCCGATGCGGCCCGTGACCTCGTGGCCGCCGTCGAAGCCTTGCAGCGCCGTACCACTTTCTTTACTTCCAGCGTGGCCGAAATCGTCCTAAACGGCTATCTCAACCGTCGCAGCGATGAAAAACCTATCAAAGACCGTCTTACCGCCCGCGAGCGCGAGGTCGTCCAGTTACTCGCTGAAGGTAAAACCAGTAAGGAGGTCGCCGTGGCACTCAATCTCAGTGTCAAGACCGCCGAAACCCACCGAACCAATGTCATGAGGAAACTCGATCTGCACTCCGTAGCCGATCTCGTGCGATATGCCGTTCGAAATAACATCGTGCAAGTGGTTTAATCGCGAAATTGCCCGGTCAGTTCTCCTCACACCCTAAGGACTGCTTCTACTATACGTTACAGAGTTCACCGGATGGGCTGAAGGGGTGGCCTCTCTTATATCTTTAGTTAGAAGACTCCCCAGTCGAGGCTCGCCACCCGCGGCGTTCGGGGACGCGGAGTTCAATACGTGCGGAGGACCGGGACGCCCAGCACCTTGGGGAATCAGTTCTGCGAATCTCCCAAAGACGACCCGGAGTCGCTCCGGGGGGAGGCGGATACGGCAAGCGCATGGCGAGTTTTGATCATCGGTGCAGAAACGAATCGTGAAATCGTGAGAACCACTATGGCGCAGTGGGCTCTCGAGACGACGTTCTGTTCGTCCGTCCACGAAGCGCGTCCCCTGCTGACAAACAGTGGTTTTTCGCTGGTTTTCTGTGAGGATCAGCTCAGCGACGGGACTTATCAGGATCTTCTTGGCCCCACCGTTAAGCCGGTGAAGTCGCGCTTCGTTGTGTTGTCGCCTACACCCGAAGCCGACGACAAGTACGAGGAAGCGATGCGGCTGGGTGCTTTTGAGATGATCGCCAGTCCCTGTCGCAAAAGCGATATCCAGTGGATCGTGATTCGGGCAATGCAAGAAGAGAGCCGTCGCGGTGGAAATCGGCGGCGCGTCACACCGCACGAAGACGGCAACGCCGAGACTGCGGCAGTGGTAACGAATGGGGCTGAACGTGACTCATCAAATGGAGGCCAGTCGTAATCAGTTCGCGCTCTTCGTTGGTCTCACACGAATACTGAGTTTTAACACTCGAATGACAAGAAATGCGAGTGCAGTCGCCATCGCCGTTCTCATTTCATCACTGATTCTTACTTCACCGACCTGCGCTCAATCCGAAACGCAGCAACCACCTCAGCAAACACCTTCTGACTCGACTGCCGCTTCCCCTACGCCCGCGGCTCCGGCCAACCCGCCCACAGACGACAAGGATGCTTCGACCGAGCCTCCTGCGGAAAACAACCGCCCGCAGACTCATGTATCCCCTTGGCAACTGCTGGCCGAAGGGATGGGAAGTCGCACCGTCGCACGCCGTCAGGAGGCGCTCGCTGCGCTCGGGACTCTCGGCGCGAGAGAGCGTGCTATTCAACTCGTGGTCGCTGCGCTCGACGACAAGGACCCCTCTGTGCGCCAACTCGCTGCACGAAGCCTCGGGCAGATGCATGCAAAAAGCGCCATCCCAAAGTTGCGGGAAGCTCTCAATGACGACTCCGCAGGCGTGAGTTTTGCGGCGGCCAAATCGCTTTGGGACATGGGCGACCGTAGTGGTCGCGGTGTCTTTATCGAGATCCTCTCCGGCGAAAAATCGAATTCAAGCGGAATGATGAAAGATCAGATGGAGTCAGCGAAGAAACATCTTCAGGACCCGCGCGGGCTTGCAGTTATCGGTGCGAAAGAGGCTGCCAGCTCGCTCTTCGGGCCTGCGGGATGGGGTATCACGATCGTGGAGGAGGCCACCAAGGACCGTTCCGCATCGGTGCGAGCCATGTCGGCCACCTTACTTGGACACGATGCCAGCAAGGACGCTGTTCGGGAGCTCGATGAGGCGCTGTGGGATAAGAATTGGATTGTGCGAGCCGCCGCGGCACAAGCGCTTGGAGAGTGCAAACGGCGAGATCAGATCAAACATCTCAGGGGCCTGTTATGGGATGGCAAGCCTGCGGTACGATACATGGCCGCGGCCTCGATCATTCGGCTTTCGTCATCGAGGGCTGCGACCGGTTCCATCAAAACCACGAAATCCCCGGGCCCGGCAGCTGCTCTGCAGACGCCACGAACTTCAAAATGAGATTAAAGGAGGCCGGATGAAATTCCGACTTTTCTCAATCGCACTCGCCGCCACGCTCGCGGCTCAGTATTGTCTGGCACAACAACCTGCCACCGACGATCGCACCGCACAACGCATTCAGAGGGAAGTGCGCCACGAATTGATCATGCTTCCCTACTTGGGTGTATTCGACAATCTGGCCTACAAAGTGAATGGGTCTACGGTCACTCTTATAGGCCAGGTCACACGCCCCACGCTGAAAACCGACGCCGAGAGGGTTGTCAAAGGCATTGAAGGCGTCGACAAGGTTGATAATCAGATTGAAGTTCTGCCACCGTCGACCATGGACGATCAATTGCGCCGCCGTTTGTATCGTGCCATTTACGGATATGCTCCCCTGCAGAAGTACGCACTGGGAGTACAACAGCCCATACGGATCATCGTGAAGTCCGGGCGCGTAACCCTAGAGGGTGTCGTCGACAATGAGGCCGACAAGAACTTCGCGGGAGTCCGGGCGAATGGCGTTCCCGGTATCTTTTCTGTGACCAACAACTTGCAGGTCGTCAAGCCTTAGATTAGGTACCGGCGTCTTTCACTACGTATTGCACAATAACCGAAATCCTGCGATTCGAGGCATCTTCCGGACTCTCTGGTTTACGTAATCTCTGATCGGCGTAGCCGCGAACCTGGACCACTTGGTTCTTGGTTACGCCGTTCTCTTGCATTAGCCTCCGCGCCGCATTGGCACGATCCACCGACAGCTCCCAGTTGCTGTAGCTGCCATCTCCTGCATAAGGCTTCGCATCTGTGTGTCCTTCAATCGAGATCTTGTTGGGAAGGTTGCCCAGTTCGCGGGCAAGAGCAATCAGCAATTCGCGCCCGTTCGGGCTCGGTGTCGGGCTCCCGCTTTCAAAGAACGTGCCCGATTCCGTTTCCAGCAATTCGATACGCAGCCCCTCCGCCGTCACCGTCATTTCGATCTGATCCTTCAGGGTGTCGAAGTTGTCCAGCTTCCGGATAGATTTCTGCAACTCTTCCTTCAGCTTTGGCATGTCCTCCTTGGAGAGCGCAAATGCTTCTCCCGACCCCTGCATGTCGGTTCCCACGTTCTTTGAGTGACCTGTTGGGTCCTTGAAGTATCCGCCGACTGCTTCCTGCACCTGCTTACTGCTGTTCATCAGCCACAGCACGATAAACAACGCCATCATGGCGGTGACGAAGTCCGCATACGCCACTTTCCAGGCGCCGCCGTGATGGCCGCCATGTCCGCCTTTCTTCTTGATGATGATGATGGGAGCGTTACCCGACATTCACGGCACCCCTATGCTGATGCAGCCGCCGCTGCGGCTCCCCCGTTGCGGCAAGCTTGTTCCACTTCCTGAAATGATGGACGCACATGGCCTGGGATCGCCCGTCGTGCAATCTCCACTGCCATGATCGGCGAGATACCTTCAGAAACGCCAGCATCAGAACCCGCAGGGTGTGATAGTAGGAATGCTCTTCATCGGCCGTCTTTGCCATGTTCGCGGCCAACGGCCCCACCAGCCCATAGCAAAGCAGAATTCCGAGAAACGTGCCAACCAGGGCTGCCGCCACCTTATGCCCGATCTCCTCCGGAGGCCCGCCCAGGGCACCCATCGTAATCACAACACCGAGCACCGCCGCTACGATCCCCAGGCCCGGCAGTGAGTCCGCCATCGTACTCAGTGCCGAAACGGGTAGCATGGCGTCGTGATGATGTACATCCATATCCGCTTCCATCATCTGGTCGACATCGAATGGCTCAATGCCGCCCGTGACCGCGATCCGCATGGTGTCGCAGACGAAATTCCGTATGTGATGATCCTTCAGGAATGCTGGATACTGCGAAAGAACTGGACTCTTGTCCGGCTCCTCGATATCGCTTTCCAGGGCGACCAGGCCATCCTTGCGCGCCTTGTTCAGCAGGTCGTACATCATCTTGAGCGACTCGATATATCTGGCTTTCGTGAACTTCGACCCGCCAAACACTCCTCCGATTCCGGCGGCAATCTGTTTCAGAATGTGCAGCGGATTCGCCACCAGCACGGTTCCGACCCCGGCTCCCCCAATGATGAGCAACTCCGCGGGCTGCAGCAACACGCGCAGATTGCCGTGCTCCATCAGGTATCCGCCTACCACTGCGCCGAAGACCACCAAGATCCCGATGATCGCAAACATCGAACTTACACACCTCCGCTGGCTGCAGCCTGCGCCACCTCAGCCAGCTTCTGTTTGAGCGAGGAGTCCAGTCGACTCAAGATCGAATCCACCGTGTCTCCGGCTGTTGCCGATGTTGCAGCCACCTCGACCGCCACCGACAGCCGGTCACCCCACCAATGAATGCCCGAGCCGCTTACCGTCGCTTTCAACCGGTGGCCGACCTTCTCGACGAGGTGCTCCGCGCACATCGGCAAGATCGCCAAAAACTGATCCCCTTCCCAGCACCCGAGGAAATCCGTAGCCCGCAGCACTTCCCTCATCGTGTGAGCGAACACCCGCAGAATCGACCGCACCGCCTCGTGACCGTGGGCGGACTGAAACAACTGGAGTCGATCCGGTTGAATCATCAAGACGCTGAATGGAAGACCATGCGTCGAGAACAGATCCAGTTGCTCGCGCAGGTACGAAGCCATGAGCTCGCGATTCGGCAATTCCGTAGCCTCGTCCAGACATCCGTGCTTGGCCAGGACATTTTGCCGACGTTCGGATTTCGGGATGACGCGTCGTTCCTCGAAAATTTCCGCTGCCCCACAGATGTGTCCGGCTTCATCGCGCACAGGCACGGCCCGCACACGCACGGGCACCCGATGCCCCGCTCGATGTCGCAGGTATACTGTGGCCTCGTGCACCTGGCCGTCGCGCATGCAGCCCGCCAGTGGACAATCCGTCCCGCAGAGTACGGCTTCGTTTTCGTCCGAATGCACCAGGATATCGTCGCGGCAAAATCTGCCAGTCACATCCTGGCGCAGGTATCCCGAGATTCGCTCCGCGCCTCGATTCCAGTACACAATCTTGCGGTGAAGATCGACAAGGTAGACTCCGACATCCAGAGAGTCCACGGCGGTCTCGAACACACGAGGGTTGTTCAGGTCCAGCATACGCATGCTCCGCTGTTTCCTTCATCGGCGTCAGCCTCCCCATCCTTCAGCGTTCCCTGGCCCATTTCGGAACCAGCCCCGCACCTGAGTCATCGCGCCCGCCGCAGAAAATGCTACATTTAATGATTCATGTCTGCTCCGAACTCCCGCTTTATCCGCGCCTGCAAGGCTCAACCTGTCGATCGCACTCCGGTCTGGTTCATGCGCCAGGCAGGGCGCTACATGCCGGAGTATCGCGCCGTCCGCAAGCAGCATTCCTTGATCGAGATCTGTAAGAAGCCCGAGCTTGCCGCCGAAGTCACCGTCACCGCCGCCGAAGCCCTCGGTGTCGACGCGGCCATCATCTTTGCCGACCTGCTCCTGCCCCTCGAGGTAATGGGCCTTCCTTTCCGCTTTGAGGCCGGCGAAGGTCCGGTCATCGAAAAACCCCTGCGCGACCAGGCCGACATTTCTCGGCTCCGCACCGATCGCGCATCCGAACTCGGCTACGTCTCCGATGCGATTCGCCTTGTCTGCAAACATTTTGGCGATCGCCTCCCAATGATCGGCTTTTGCGGCGCGCCCTTCACGCTCGCCAGCTACATGATCGAAGGCGGCGGATCTCGCAACTATGTCCACACCAAGAAAATGATGTACTCGTCGACCGCGGCATGGGACGAGCTCATGCAGAAGCTGGTTGCCGTCACCAGCGAGTACGCCGCCGAGCAAGTTCGGGCTGGCGCTGACACCATCCAGATCTTCGATAGCTGGGTCGGATGCCTGAGCGTCGAAGACTATCGTCGCTACGTGCTTCGGCATGTGACCACCTTGGTGAAAAAACTCCAGGCGACCGGCGTGCCTATCATCTATTTCGGCACCGACAGTGCGACGCTCCTGTCTTCGATGAAAGAAACCGGCGCCGAAGTGATCGGCCTCGACTGGCGGATCCCTCTCGACGAAGGTTGGCACGTGATGAAGTTCCAGGGTGCCGTGCAGGGGAATCTGGATCCAGTGCTCTTATTTGCCGAGTGGAAGGAATTGCAGTCTCGGGCGGAAGGCATTCTGAGGCTTGCTGCTAAACGGCCGGGACACATTTTCAATCTCGGCCACGGCATTCTTCCGGAAACGCCAGTCGACAACGTGAAGAATCTGTGCAAATTTGTCCAGGAGCATTCAGCGAAATGAAGGCGCTTGCGCCGGTGCCGTATTTAGCAATGCAAAGAGTGAGTATCTTAACGGCGAAGGCGCCGTATGCGCTACATGGGATGTAGCGCCGGCGTCCCGCCGGCTGTCGCGAGGGCGTCTCGCCCTCGCACCTCGAGTCGATCACGAATGTCGAACCCGCTCTCAACCCGCACTGCCGTTCTCCTGCTCGCACACGGAACCGCCGACTCGCTCGACGACATCCCCGAGTTCCTGCGCTTTGTCACTGGAGGACGTCCGGTCCCGCCGCCGGTCATCGAAGAGGTCCGCCACCGCTACTCGCTTATTGGCCACTCGCCCATGAACGAAATCACGGCCCGTCAGGGCGAACTCCTGGCCCAAAAACTGCACTTGCCGGTCTACATTGGCATGCGCAACTGGAAGCCATTTATTCCGGATGTCGTGAAGAAGATCGCGTCCGACGGCATCGAGCACGTAGTCGCCATCTGCCTCGCGCCACAGAACTCTCGCACCAGCGTCGGCCTGTACCGAAAAGCAGTCGAAGGTGAATCAGGACCACCCTTCTCGCTGGATTTTGTGGAGTCCTGGCATGACCATCCATTGCTGGTAGACGCATTTGCCGAGAAACTGCGCACCGGATGGTCCGTGGCCTCCCGCGAAATAGGCGCCAGCGTCCCCATCATCTTCACCGCGCACAGCGTTCCGCAACGAACCATCACCGAGGGCGATCCTTACGAAACGCAAACGCGCGAAACCGCAACGCTTGTGGCAAAGGCGGCCGCTCTCGCCTCCGGAGACTGGAGCTTCGCGTTCCAGAGCCAAGGCATGTCCGGCGGGGCATGGCTCGGGCCGACCGTTGAAGATACGATCACTGGCCTGAAAGTGAAAGGCCACACAAGCGTCTTCGTCCAGCCAATCGGGTTTCTATGCGATCACGTGGAAGTGCTTTACGATATAGACATCGGGTTCCGGGATTTCGCGCAAAAGCAAGGCATGCGCCTATGGCGCGCCGAATCTTTGAATGAATCGGCAACCTTGATCGACGCTCTGGCCAACATCGTGCGTGGTCGATTGCAGAAAACCCAAAATTACGCTGCGCCATATGGGGCTAAGAGCTAGTAGCTGGCAGCTCGTAGCTGTTCTTATGAAACGAATCGCCATCATCGGCGGCGGCATCTCCGGGCTCTCGGCAGCCTATGCGCTCGAGAAACAGCGCCGTGCGGGCACCGAGGTCGAATACACGCTCTACGAGTCCGCAGCACGCCTCGGTGGCGTTCTTGTCACCGACAACGTCGATGGCTGCATCATCGAGGCCGGGCCCGATTCGTTCCTAACCGAAAAGCCCTGGGCCACGGACCTCTGCAAGGAACTCGGCCTCGGCAACCAGCTCATCGGCTCGAACGACCGCGACCGCAAGACCTACATCGTCACTCGCGGCAAGCTGATTGAGATGCCCGACGGCCTGATGTTCATGGTCCCCACCAAGATTCTGCCCACTGTGCTATCCCCGCTGTTCTCGTGGAAGACAAAATTGCGCATGGCGCAGGAGTGGTTTCATCCTCCGCGCAAGGCGAATGGCGACGAAACCGTCGCATCGCTGCTCGAACGGCACTACGGCCACGAGATGGTCGATCTGCTCGCAGATCCGCTTCTTTCCGGCGTGTACGGAGGAGAAGCATCGCAACTCAGCGTTCGTGCTGTGCTCGCGCGCTTTGCTGACATGGAAGCAAAATACGGAAGCCTCAGCCGTGCCATGCTGGCCGCCCGTAAAACAGCACCGAAGCCGCAGAACGGCTCGACGCGCCCGCTCTTTACTTCTCTGGAAAATGGCATGCAGCAGATGGTCGACGCCGTTGTTGCCGCTTTGCCTCCGGACTCACTGGAAACAAACGCTCACGTCCAGGCGGTCTCGCCGGAGAACGGCAGCTGGATCGTTTCCGCAGGCCTGGACACCGATCAATTCGACGCGGTGATCCTCGCACTGCCGACGCATGCTGCCGCGAATCTGCTGGGCCGCGCCAGTGCTGAACTCGCCTCCGAGCTCCGCGGCATCGCCTACAGCTCCTCCGTAACTGTTGCCCTCGGCTACGACAACAAGGTCCGCCACTTGCTTCCTCCCGGCTTCGGCTTTCTCGTGCCGCGCACCGAAGGCAAGCGCATGCTTGCGGCAACCTTCGTCCATAATAAGTTCGCCCATCGCGCTCCCGACGATCGCGCTCTTCTCCGGTGCTTCCTTGGCGGGGCACGCGATGAACAGATCCTTGCGCTCTCCGATGAGGACATCCTGGGCATCGTGCGCGATGAGCTGAACCAGATCATCGGCCTGAGCGCCGAGCCCCTCTTCACGCGGGTGTTCAAGTGGAAGGGCGCCATGGCCCAGTATGGCGTAGGACACCTCGAACGCCTGAAGCGCATCGACAGCTTGCTGCAGAAACTTCATGGGCTCGCGTTAGCAGGAAACGGCTACAGCGGAATTGGCGTCCCCGATTGCGTGCGCTCGGGAACGGAAGCGGCGGTGAAGGTGCTGCAATCCGAATCTGCCGTGCTCACGTAAACTCACGCCGAACAAGCGGCACAACCGGGCGCCCTAGGCTGATCGCAGCCGGTTCACTTCTCTGAAAAACCTAACTTAGCATCGCCGTCTCAATCGCCGCTCGCAACCGATCCACCGCCCATGAAGCTTGTTCCTGCGACATCACCGCAGGCGGCGCCAGCAGCAGATGATCTCCGCTCACTCCATCGACGCTCCCTTGCATCGGATACACGAGTAGTCCTTGCTCGGCCGCGGCCTGCCCAACCCGCGGGGCGAAATTCTTCTCCGGTGCAAACGGTTGTTTGGTTTTCTTGTCGGCCACTAACTCGACTCCCAGCAGCAATCCGACTCCACGCACATCTCCGACGACCGGCAGGTCGAGCAAACCGTCGAGAGCCTGACGAAGCGCGTGCGCCAGTGTTCCACTTTCTTGGGAATTCGCCGCTCGAACGAGGCCATGGGCAATGAGATATCGCAACACGGCCTGCCCCGCCGCCACAGAAACAGGATGCGCGTTATAGGTAAAGCCATGCAGAAATGCACCCGAACCCTTCGCAATCGCGTCGACCACTTTCTTGCTCGCGATGACCGCGCCGAGTGGTGCGTATCCGCTCGATAGCCCCTTCGCCGTGACTAGGATGTCGGGCGCAACGCCCCAGTGATCGACCGCAAAGTTGCGCCCCGTCCGCCCCATCCCGGTCATGACTTCATCCGCAATTAACAAAACTCCGTGTCTGCGACAAACGTCCGCTACCTTCTCGAGATAGCCTGGTGGTGGCACCACCGCTCCCAGCGTCGCTCCGCTCACCGGCTCAAACACAAACGCTGCGGCCTCCCCCTGCGACGCCTCGATGGCCTGCTCGACTTCCGACGCATATTGCTGGCCGCAGTTGAAACAACCGTCCGTGCAGTCAAAGGCGCAGCGATAGCAGTACGGCACGCCGACATGCGCGAACTCCTTCACCATCTGCAAGTACATCTCGCGCCGCTTCTTGTTCCCGGAAACCGAAAGCGCACCAAACGTCGCGCCGTGATAACTCTGCTTGCGGCTGATGACCTGATACCGCTGCGTTTCACCAATTTCCACGTGGTATTGCCGTGCCAGCTTTAACGCCGTCTCGATTGACTCCGAACCGCCGCTGGTGAAATACACGCTTCCGTCGCGAAAGTTCTCTCCGGCGAACGCGAGTAGCTCCTCGGCATATTCTTCCGCGACCGCGGTCGTGAACTGACTTGTATGAACGAACTCCAGCTTGCCCGCCTGCTCCGCCATCGCCGCGGCAATCTCGGAAACTCCGTGGCCGATGAAATTCACTGCGGCCGATCCTGAGAAATCGAGATAGCGCTTCCCGTCGCCGTCCCACACATACACGCCTTCTCCGCGTACCGCCGAAGGAAACGACTTGCGAAAGGATCGCCGCAGAACTGCCGATTCGCGCTGGACGGTGGTCATCGTTGAAATTATAGATGCGCTTCGGATTTCTGGAGACGCACGCACATCCGCAAGCCGCGCCACTCCCCACGCTCACGATACAAGATGATTACTAAGGCACTCGTACCTTCGCCTGCCGGAAAAAACGGAAATCCGCACTCCGCATACGTTAATCTGCGATTGACCCATGTTCTCCCGCATCCTCCGAATCCTGCGGCCTTCGCATCAGCACAGCGCGTTCTCCGCCACTGTGCTGCTGATGACGACGGTCATGCTCTCGCGCATCGTCGGCTACGTGCGCGAGGCCTACATCGCTTACGCCTTCGGCGCAGGCGGTCAGACCGACGCTTACGTCGCCGCCTTCACTCTGCCCGACTGGCTCAACTACATCCTTGCCGGCGGTACGGCCTCGATTACCTTCATCTCGATCTACACACGCTTCCTCGCGGAGAAACGCGAAGCCGACGCGCAGAAAACTTTCTCCGTAATCATCACCGTCATGACCACGGTTTTTCTCATCGGAATTCTGGCCGCCGAAATCTTCACGCCCCAGTTCGTTGGCTGGATGTTCCACGGCTTCTCGCCCGATCAGATGCGGCTATGCGTCTCGCTCACCCGCATCCTTCTTCCGGCGCAGATCTTCTTTTATGTGGGCGGAGTCGTCGGCGCGGTGCTTCTCTCACACCGGATGTTTCTGTTCCCCAGCTTCGGGCCGCTGCTCTACAACGTCTTCATCATTCTTGGCGGCGTGGTTGCGGGAAAACAGATGGGTATCGCATCGCTGGCCTACGGGGCACTCGTTGGCGCGATCATCGGCCCGTTTCTGGTCAACGCCTTCGGCGCCGCACGAATCGGCATCGGCTACTGGCCTTCCTTCGACATCAAGAATGAAGCCTTCCGCGAATGGGTGCGCCTTTCGATCCCGCTGATGCTCGGCGTCTCGCTCGTTACCGCCGACGACTGGATCCTCCGCTACTTCGCCTCCAGCGGCATCGGCGACATCGCGCGGCTCAACTACGCGAAGCGTCTCTTTGCGGTCCCGATCGCCGTTCTCGGCCAGGCCACCGGGCAGGCCTCGCTCCCGTTTTTCGCCAAGCTGTTTGGCGAAAAGAAACTCAAAGAATTCGGCGACACGGTGAATGCCTCGGTCTACCGGATCTCCGCGCTCTCGGTGCTGACCTCCGCGCTGATGATGGTCGCGTCCCTCCCACTGATCGATCTCGTGTATCGCCGGGGCCACTTCTTCTTCCACGACTCGCAAAACACGGCCGTCTACTTCTTCTGGTTCTCTCTGTCGCTCGCACTTTGGGCCGCCCAAGGGCTCTACGCCCGCGCCTTCTACGCTGCCGGCGACACGCTCACTCCCATGGTCGCGAGCACGCTGATCACGATCGTCTCAATCCCGATGTATCGTGCACTGTTTCACGCCTTCTCGGTTACCGGGCTCGCCATCGCCTCCGACCTCGGCATCGTCGCTAACACGGTCGCCGCCGCCGTTCTTCTTCACCGCCGAAAGCTGGTCTCGCTCGCCGAGTTCCCCTGGAAGGAGTTTTCAAAAACCGTCCTCGTCGCCACTGGAGCCGGCGGTATCTGCTGGGCGGTCGTCCGTAGCATTCCTCTCCGCGGAAGCCGGGCCTCTGACCTCGAGTCCCTCGCCCTCAGCACCGTCACCTGGGCTGGAGCGGTCGCAGCTGGACTCTGGCTGGTTCGCTCAGACCTGCCGCAATCCCTGCGTCGGCGGAAAGCTGTGGCCGTCACCGAACCCGCAAAACCGCTTGGCGATGTCGCCCAAATGGAGTCCTAAAACCGGCTTACCTCCAACCATAACCACCCGTAATTCAGAGACTTACGAGATGATTCGAGCTTGAGCCTGGCTTGAGCGCCAGTGCATTGGCCGCCACCCGTTCCCGCGCCAGACTGCCCTCAGAAAGGCGGGAGGTGCGTATGGCAAGTCCGATGGTTGACTATTGCGAGCGGGCCAATCCGGGGGTTCTCGCGGAGATCCGCCGGCTCGGCGGCGCGTTTAGCAACGCCCGCCGCATCCAAGCCAGCTTCCTGGCCAACCTCGAGAAGAAAACTCTCGTCTGGCTCGCCGAGCGCACCCCTGCTGGGGTGAACTCCGACCATCTCACCCTGTTGGGATTCGCCGGCCAGCTGATGGCCGGCGGATTCTATGCCCTCTCTCGCTGGAACAAGTACTTCCTGCTCGCCGTGATCGCCTGTCTCGCGGTGAACTGGCTGGGCGACAGTCTCGACGGCACGCTCGCCCGTGTCCGCCAGCAGCAACGGCCACGTTACGGCTTCTACGTAGATCATATGGTCGACACCGTCGGCGCCATCGCGATGATGACCGGCCTTGCCGTCTCCGGCTACATGCATCCATGGATCGCCGTCGGATTGCTGACGGCGTTCCTAGCGCTCTCGATCCAGTCTTATCTCGCGACGTACACGATCGGCGAGTTCCGCCTTTCTTTTTGGAGCTTCGGGCCCACCGAGCTGCGCCTGCTTCTGGCCGTTGGCAACGTCGCGCTGCTTCGCTGGCCAATTGTCCTGCAGGGACACTATCGCCTGTTCGACATCGGCGGAGCGATCGGACTCGTCGGCATGACTCTCATGCTGATCGCCTTCACCGCGAAGAATGGCTACCGGCTTTATTGCGAGGAGCGCATCCAGTGACGACACCAGGCACAATACCTCCGACCAGCACCGACTCTCACGAATCAACTCAGTCAAGAATTCTTCGCTGGCTGAAGTTCAACGCCGTGGGCGCCGGAGGAATCGTCGTTCAGTTGGTAGTGCTTACCGTTGCGACGTCGGCCTTGAAGATCGATTACCTCATCTCAACCGCCCTCGCCGTGGAAGCCGCGGTGATTCATAACTACTTCTGGCACGAGCGCTTCACCTGGCTCGACCGCCCCACCGAGAGCTCCTGGGCCCGGTTCCTCAAATTCAACCTGTCCACTGGTCTGTTTTCTATCGTAGGGAACATGCTCTTGATGCGTGCTTTGGTCGACGGAGTGCACCTGAATTACGTAATCGCCAACCTGATCACCATCGCCACCTGCTCGATCGTCAACTTCGTGGTAAGCGACCTGTTCGTCTTCGAGGAGTCGTAACCTCTCCGAAAACATCCCAAGCCATGGGAAGCCCACTCAAGCAATTGACTCCATAGATCGTCTTGCATCCTCCGCGGGTGTTCTTTGCGTTCTTCGCGGTTAAAGGCTTCTGCTCTTCTCCGTGCTCTCCGTGTCCTCCGTGGTGAAGAATTCAAACTATTTGCAAGTTAGCCACCGTCACCCGTTCTCGAGAAGGCCGCAGTTGTCTCCCGGAACCGCACGTTACCTTGGCCCGTATCAGTTGGTGTCTAACGGAACATAGCGTCCGCAGGCTGCCCGGCATATGATCGCCGCGCCGGACTCACGAAAGGCAGGACTGTCCATCCCGTGATCGAACTTATCCGCCTTCGCAAAGAATACGACGATCTCATCGCCGTCCAGGACCTCACCCTTTCCATCCCCCAAGGCGAGATTTATGGCCTGATCGGCCCCAACGGCGCCGGTAAGACCACCACGATCCGTATGGCCTGCGGCCTACTTGCTCCCACAATTGGGCAAACGCTAATCAACGGAATCGACGTCGCGCAGGAGCCCGAAATGGCTCAGCAATCCATCGGCTATCTTTCCGACTTCTTCGCGGTCTATGAGGACCTGAAAGTCTGGGAATATCTCGACTACTTCGCTCACGCTTACAAGGTCGCCGAATCCGAGATCCCCGGCCGAGTAACGGAGGTGATCGCTCAGTTCTCGCTCGAAGTCAAACGTGACGCCATGATTCGCGGCCTCTCGCGCGGCATGAAGCAGCGCCTCGGCATCGCGCGCGCCGTCATCCACCGGCCCCAGGTGCTTCTACTCGACGAGCCGGCTTCCGGCCTTGATCCCAAGGCTCGCCTCGAACTGCGCAACTTGCTGCGTTCGCTTCGCGATCAGGGGACAACAATCCTGATCTCCTCGCACATCCTCACGGAACTCGAGGGCTTCTGCACCTCCATCGGAATCATGGAAAAGGGTCGGATGGTGCGCAGCGGCCGTCTCGAGGAAGTCACAGCCGCCGAGAGTCCGGCGCGCGATATGCGCATGAGTTGGCTCGGCGAATCCTCGGCTGGCATTCAGGCGGAATTCGCCGGCCACCCGAAGGTTTCCAATCTTCAGCTCAACGGCGCTTCGGGAACTTTTCAGTTCTCTGGCTCGGATGACGAACTCGCCTCTCTCCTTGCCAAACTGGTCGGCTCCGGAGTGCGCGTAAAGTCCTTTTCCGAGGTCAAGCAAACGGTCGAGGATCTCTACATGAAGCTTTCCAAGCACGAGGTGATGTAGTGCTCAAATTCTGGCGCAATCCCGAGTTCATCCGTCATGTGCGGGCGGAACTCCGCCCGACGCGAGCCATTACTGTAGCCTTCGTCGTGTACTTCCTAAGTGCCCTGATCGGCCTTGCCTGCTGGGCGCAGCATCAAGAGATCCTGGATCAGGCTACTCGGAGCGCCCAACATTGGGGCGGTGCGTCCATCGCTTATGCCGAACGCTTGCAGCAGGAAGGCAATCGCCCCGCATGGCACCTGCTCGCGCAGTGGCTGATCGGCTTGCAGAGTGGACTGCTAACCTTCTGGTCGCTGTTTTCATGCGCGCAATCGGTGTCTGGCGAGCGCGACCGCAAGACCTGGGACTTTCAGCGAACCACCAGCCTCACATCCACCGAACTCCTGATCGGCAAACTTCTAGGAGAGCCCATCCTCGCCTACTTCGCCACACTCTGCGTTCTGCCGATCACCTTGTACGCGGGCTTGGCGGGAGGGCTTTGGCTTCGACAGCTGATCGCGGCCTATGTATCCATTTTCGCAACAAGTCTATTTCTCGGCCTCGGCGGCTTATGGATCTCAACGCTGCTCGAAAACCGCAGCCGCGGGGTTGGCTTGATCGGAGCACTGGCTTTCTACGGACTTGTGCTTGGCACCTTCGGGTTCGCGACGTCATGGTTTCCCGGCCTCGCTGCTTTTAGTCCGCTTACCGGATTGCATTCCATCCTCGAGGTGCGCTTCGACTATAGACGCGACGTCACGCCCACGCTTTTCGGGCACGAGGTCCCGTGGCTCCTGATGACGCTGGTGCTCTGCATGTCCTTTGGCGCGTGGCTTGTGCTGATGCTGGTGCGTAATCTCAAACGCGACTACGAGGACATCCGTCTGCTGTCACGCTGGCAGGCGGTTGGCTGTGCTGCATTTTTGAACTTCGTCTTTTATGCACTCTTCACATCGGGCGGCCACAACCCTCCGTCCGGTGAGTTCGCCACTTTCATGGTCTGCATCAACGGGCTCATTTTGTTTGCCATCGGCCTGGCGACGCTGACACCGCACGAGCGCCTGAAAATCTGGTGGCGTCAGCGGGCTGCGGGCGCGGCCGTGTTGTTTTCCGAAGATGGCCTTCCGTGGCCATGGTTGGCAATCTCCGCTCTTGTCGCCTACGCGCTGATGGTCTGGGGACTGCTCGCGTGGCGTCTGTCACTCGACTTTCATCTTCGTTCCTTGGGCATGGCCGCCTTACAACTGTTTGTCGTGTTGGTGTTCATCACCCGCGAGGTCCTGTTTATCCAATGGTGCACTCTAACGCGCCTCCGCCAGCCCGTGGTCAAGGGGACTCTCTTTCTGTGTCTGTACTACGGAGCTGCCGGCGTTTTCACAGCAATCGCGGCGACATCGTCCGAAAACGTCGCGCGCATCGTCATGAGCCTGCTCACTCCGATCGGAGTCTTCGACCCGACTCTGGAGTGGCCGCATATTCCTGCTAGCATCTATGGTGGATTAGCCGTGCAAATCGGCCTCATCGCCGCGATCATCGTCCTGATCGCAAACCGCCTTGCCAAGCCGGGCGTAGTACCGGTGACGTCCGGCGACTAAGGTTTGGGGGGAGGCACCTACGTGAGCGAAGTTCGCGAACAGACCAAGACCTAAGACCTAACACCCAAGACCTGATTCTTAATTCCCCCGTCCGTGGTCGTGGTCGCGATCGACCGCCCAAATTTCCGCTTCGGTCTTCTCCAGCGGATACACGTGTACCATCCAGTTAAAGACCAACGGCTTGAACGTCCCGCCGTTCGCCTCGCACTCTTCCTTGGTCGAAATCGAGCCGCGGAAGCCAAACTTCGGATTCGGCGACATCGGTTCCATCTTTAACGGAGTGGGCGGCGCGCAAAAGTTCACGTGCTCATGCCATTGTGCCACCGACAGAGGGATCCTCTGGTCGAGGTCGTCTTCCGTAAACCGTTTCGGAGCAGTGTACATCACGCCAACCAACTTGTAATCGTCGCCATGCTTCTCATAGAGCAACGACGTCGGATGCTCGGGATTAAAGCCAAACGCGGCCTCAAACGCATAGCCGTAGTTCGTGAAGTGATAGGTCTTCTGCGGAACATTCGGCAGGAAAATCTGGAAGCCATCGTTCAGGGCGGTATGGTAGTCCTTGTACTTCTCCGCCACACGGCGCGCCGCCTCCACCACCTTCCCCGCCCGCTCTTCATCGCCGGGCTTCAGCGGCCGGATGTCCGTCATCTTCATGTGCGGGCCCATGTCCATGTGATGCCCTTCCATTGAATGCATCACCGGAGCCTGGCTCGCAGCCTCGTCCCCAGACATCTCCTTGCCATCGGCGTGCCCGGACATCTTCGACATGTCGTGTCCCGGCATGTTCATTCCGGGCATCGGCTGGTTCTGCGTATCCTGTGACCACGCGACGCAGCCCGTCAACACGAGGGCCGCAATGAAAACCGTCATTCTTCGAAGCATAGAATTCCCCCACCTTTGTCTCAATTCTATGAACCCAGCCGGCCACTGTGAAGTTGCTGCAGCGGTCCAATGCGTCAGGATTTGTAAACACAACGCCCTCAAAGCAAAACAGGCATCCTCCGTAGAGGATGCCTGCCATGAAAAGCCCACTCGCCCCCAGGCGGCCGCGCTAACATTACGCGCCGAAACCGTTAGCGCCTGAGACCTGATACCTAAAACCTGATACCCGCTTCTAAGCCCTTGCTGCGACTGCCGGCTCGGCCGCCGCGCTCTTGGACTCTTCCTTCGTAGTCGGCTGTCCGCCCTTGCGGATGTCGATGCCGCCCTTGAAGAAGGCTCCGTCTTCGATCGAGATGCGTGCCGCCACCACGTCGCCCGTTAGCGAACCATCGCTACGGATATCCACGCGGTCACTCGCGGTCAGGTTGCCGCGCACTTTGCCCAGCACCACGATCTCGCGGGCGTTGATGTTGGCCGCTACCACACCGTTCCGGCCAACCGTCACCCGGTTGCCCGCCAGGTTAATCGATCCTTCGACCCGGCCATCGATATAGAGGGACTCCGAACCTGTCACCTCGCCCTTGATCACCAGCGATTTGCCGATCGTCGCCTGGTCGGCCGTGGTCGCGCTAACCGGACGCGGTGCCGGCGCCGGCTCTGCCGCCGCGGGTGCCGTCGGTGTAGACATAGCCGGACGCGGCTCCGGTTCCGGAGCGCCGGGCCGTCCCGGGGTCGTTGGCTGATTCGTGGGCTTCCACATGTTCGAAAAAGTCCTTTCCTCTGGTTGGATTAAGAGTCACTCGCCGCACTTCAGTGACCAAATCGCATTCTACTCCGCCAGTCCATAGAGCACCTGTGGAAATTCAGATTTTCATTGATGCCAAAGGGGATGCCTCCACCCCTGACCGTTAGGCCCCGCCCAACAAGATCGCGCCAGGTTACCCTTCGATCACTGATACGGTAATTTCCGCTCAAACGACCGGCAGTTCCTATATGTAGACGCAACTCGGCGGATCGTACTAAAGCAATGCGGAACACAGAATGCCGCTATTTGAACTGTCATCCCGACCGACGCGAAGCGAGAGCCTAACAAAGTCGAAGGACCCGTGTTCCTCTGCGGGTATCTCCTGCCTCGATAGCATTTTCAAGATAAAAGGCGAGGTGGGACCTCCGGATCCAGCCACGATTCCCTGCGACTTCGACCCTCCCCTCACGTCTAAAATACGTTCTATCTCGAATCCCAAACCGACCGCAGGAGACCCATGCCGACGACCCGCGAGCGCCCAAAGCCCGGTGAGTACGACCCTTACTACGACCGCTACATCTCCCTGATCCCCGGCAACGACATCATCGCTACTTTCGCGAACCAGATTCCCAAGACAGTCGCGCTCCTCTCCACCCGCACCGAACAGGATGGCGACCTGCGCTACGGCCCGGGCAAGTGGAGCGTGAAGGAAGCGCTCGGCCACATGATCGACACCGAGCGCATCATGTCCTACCGCGCACTGCGCATCGCGCGCAACGATCGCACGCCGATCGAAGGCTTCGAACAAGATGACTACGTTCGCGACGGCCCGCACGCTGGCATTCTTCTGACCGATCTCGTTGAAGAATTCAAGACCGTGCGCGCCGCAACTCTCGCATTCTTCCGCAACCTCGGCCCAACCGACTGGAGCCGCCGCGGTACCGCGAACACCAAGGAAATCACCGTACGCGCTCTGGCCTTTGTCATCGCCGGACACGAGGTGCATCACCGCCAGATCCTTGAGGAGCGCTACTTCCAGACCAGCCCCGCGCGTGCGGAGATCGCATGAACAGGATCACATCGCTGGACAGACGGGCGTCCCGGCCTACATCACTCGGGAAGTTCAAAATGATCCAAGAAGAGTGAAGTTTTGCGAGAGCCGAACGCCCAGAGCCAAGAGCCTCACCAACCCGGAGGCCATCGATCGTAATCGCACTTAATCCGGCCTCGGCGCTTGTGGCCCCAGCCCGCGGAAGGGCAGGCCACTCGTTTTCTGAGCGACGTCCAGAAACGCACGCAGTTTTTCCTTGTCAGAATCTGACATCCGGATAAAGCGAATCCCGTTCCCCAGGTGTGCATGGCGGCTCACCACTTCCGCCCGCGCCATAATCTTCTCGTTATTGAGCCACAACACGACGTCCACGCACGTCGGCGGCTCGAGCGTCTGTACCATCTCGATGTAGCATCCGCCTTCGCTCAGGTTCGCGGTCTGCCCGCGCCGCGGATAGTTCTCGAGCACATGACGTGCCTCGGCCGGCAAGGACACCTTCACGCGCGGAAACTTCCGCTCGCGGCCTTTATTGACGCGTCTTCCAGGCGATTCCATCTAGAAGTTTCCGATACCTGCATTGTATATCCGGTTGCGTGCGTTCCAGCTTCTGGTGGTATCAAAAAAGAAATCTTTCGGACAATTCTGGAAACGGTAGCGCGCAGTTACTTCAGTAACCGAGACTCGGCGGGATCAGGGGTTTCGAGCATCTCTTCCACGCTTGTTGATTCGTGATGTGGACTTGCCGCATTCCGACGCTGCTCTTTTCTTTGTGAGATAGTTTCAAAAGCTTAATTCACTCTCATGCTCTCCGATTCCGCCATCCTCAAGAAGATCGAGCGCCAGCCCAAGCGGGCAGCCGGATTCAAACAGCTTGTCCGCGAACTCGGCCTGCACGGAGACCAGCGCCGCGAACTCGACGATCGCCTCGATCGCCTGGTCGCTAGCGGACAGCTCCTCAAAGTCGATTCCGATCGCTACGCGCTGCCATCGCCAGCAACGGGCAAAAACATGATCGTCGGCCGCTTGAGCATGCATCGCGACGGCTACGGCTTTGTCGTCCCCGATCCCAAATCGATCAACGCCAGCCTCAAGTCCAAGCTCGCTGGCGACGTCTTCATCCCGCCGCCGTTCATCGGCACGGCCATGCACGGTGACCAGGTGCTGGTCGAAATCGGTACGATCCGCCCCGACGGCCGCGCCGAAGGCCGCATCATCCGTCCCGTGAACCGCGCGCACGCCACCGTCGTGGGCACGTTTCACTACGGCTCGCGCCACAATTACGTCAAGCCGATCGACGAAAAGATTCGCCAGGAAATCATCATTCCGCCCGGAATAGAAGTTCCGTCGTTGGCAAGAGATCAAGGCCCATCGTCGGCCGTCGGTCGTCGCTCGTCGACAGAAGAACCCGTGGTAGACGCCTCCGAAAATGCGCACGATGAAATCGCCGGCCCCAAGGCCTTCCGGCTAAAGACTAAGGAACAAAGACCAACGACGAAATCCGTCCACCGCGTGCTCGGCGACGAAGCCGCTCGCCGCACCAACTGGGACGACCTCGAGGGCGTAGTTGTCGATGTCGAGATCACCGATTGGCCCTCGCCGACACAAAATCCACGCGGCAAGGTCGTCGAGATTCTCGGCTACGCAGACGATTTCGGCGTCGACGTCGAGATCATGATCCGCAAGCACCACCTGCCACACCACTTCCCGCCCGAAGTACTCGACGAAGCACAAGCAGTCGAGAACGTAATCCCCGGGACCGAAGTGCGGAAACGCCGCGACTACCGCAGTCTGCCTATTGTCACGATCGACGGCGAGGCCGCACGCGACTTTGACGACGCCGTCACCGTTCGCCGACTCGACAACGGCAACTACGAATTGCAGGTCCACATCGCCGACGTTGCACAGTACGTCACCGACTCGAGCGCGCTCGATCAGGAAGCCCGCCTGCGCGGCACCAGCGTCTACTTCCCCGATCGAGCAGTGCCCATGCTGCCTCTCGAGCTCTCCACCGACATCTGCAGCCTGCGTCCGCGCGTCGATCGCCTTGTTCTCTCTTGTGTGATGGAGATCGATCACCAGGGAGAGGTGCTGGGTTACGAGTTGAACGAGGGCGTCATCCGTTCCGCCGAGCGCATGACCTACACCGCTGTGAATGCTGTGCTCGAGGGCGACTCAGCGACGCGAAAGCAGTACGCGCCATTGGTCGCGCTGTTTGAACAGATGCGCGACCTCGCTTTCATTCTCAACCGCAAACGGGTCCGTCGCGGTTCCATCGACTTCGATCTGCCTGAAGCGGTGATCGAATTCGACGAGCACGGCTTGATGAAGTCCATCACGCGCTCGGAGCGCAACGTCGCGCACCGGCTCATCGAAGAATTCATGCTGGCTGCTAACGAAAGCGTCGCGCACTACCTCGAGAACCGGCGTATCGCCTCGCTGTATCGCATCCACGAGAAGCCCGACGCCAAACGCGTTTACGAATTCGAGACGATCGCGGCGACCTTCGGTTACTCGCTCGGCGTGGGAGCGCTGCCCATTCAGCGGGTGCAGCTCAAAACCGACCGGCGCGCTGCGCGTGGCTCGGGCCGCAACGTGCCCCAGATCGAAATCCCGAAAGAAGTGCACATCACCCCGCGCATGTATCAGAAGCTCACAGAAAAAATCGCAGACAAGCCGGAAGAACAGATCCTCAGCTACCTGATGTTGCGCTCGCTGAAGCAGGCTCGATATTCCGAGATCAACGAAGGACACTTTGCCCTCGCCGCCCCGACTTACACACATTTCACCTCACCGATCCGCCGCTACCCCGACTTGATCGTCCATCGCGTTCTGAAAGAAGTCCTGCGCACCGACCCCGAAAAATGGGAGGACGACGTGCCGATCGGCGTCAGTGGAGCGGCGCACGTCTTGCGCGTTGAACAAAATCCCGGCGCTCCATCTGTCGCGCGGGCGCCCCGCACGCGGTCCGACCACCACGATCCGGTTGCGACCCCGTGGTCCAAGCGCCGCGATCATGGCGCACATCAGAAATCCTTCGAACCGGTCGGCGGACCCATTCCCCTCGACGAGCTCCACGATATCGCTGAAGAATCCAGCCAGTCCGAGCGCCGCGCCGATGAGGCCGAGCGCGAGCTGATGGAATGGAAAAAAGTGAAGTTCATGCAGGAGCGCATTGGCGAAGATTTCGACGGCCTCATCATCAGCGTCACCAAGTTCGGCTTCTTCGTCGAGCTGACTGATCTGTTCGTCGAGGGCCTGGTTCCTCTCAACACGCTCACCGACGACCGCTACACCTACCGCGAAAACACACGCGAGATCATCGGGGAACGTTCGCGAAGGATCTTTCGCATTGGGCAGCGCTTACGCGTGCTGGTCGACCGCATCGATCCGGTGGAAAGGAAAATTCAATTCGCCCTGCTTGAAGAAACGCCGGCTCCAGCGGCGCACAAACAGAAACGGAGCAAGCGGCGCTGAATGGGCGCAGTGCATCCGCGCTGCTTGCCGTTTATTGAGATCCCTGATATACCAACGCAGCGGTGATTGGCTTGTCACGTCGCGCCGGGATTTCGGCAATCCCCATCGATACGACATGAATGTATTAGCTTTTAGATAAGGCTCAACAAGAGGGCGGATGGGGGATCGAAAAAGAGGGTAGCGAATTCTTCTAGAGTGGCTCGTGCGTGCGATTCAGAGCCCGTGGAGGCCATATCTCCCGACCGGGATAGCCTGGGAGGTCACCCCGCCTCCGATAGCACGCCAGCGAGGCTCTAATCGCTTCGTGGTATCTTGCATTAGCTGTATGATAACCTGACAACCGGACCGGCTGATGTTCTCGCACATCCCTCGCAATTCTGCCGCTTACCTCTCAACGGCCCATGGGATGGAGTGCGACGCTTGGCCGTGGCCACCAACCTTTAGCCTCAAACGATAATGGAGATGGTAAAATTGCGGAGTCAACCCCATCCGCGGCGGATCGCTTCTGCGGAGTTCCTTCCAGTCGGGACGTGGCTCAGCCTGGTAGAGCACTCGCTTGGGGTGCGAGGGGTCGGCAGTTCAAATCTGCCCGTCCCGACCAACACTCTGATCGGTGCAAAAAGCTCGGGACTTCGCCTGCGGGCGCCCGCTCGGCGACGCCCGCAACGCGGCTCAACTTACATCTTTACCGTCGATTGATGGCTCGCCACACATTGCCATTCCCCTTTGGCCCCCTTCACCCACGTATCCGTAAAGCGCTCGTGAACATCCATAGGCTTGCCCGACGGGTCAGTGCCCTTGGCCTTGAAATCTCCGGTCGCGACGGCAGTGCTGCCAAATGCGGTTACCTTCAAATCATCGTAATCGACGCTGTCATATTTGGTTGCCTTCGCGCTTGCAAGGGACTCGGCCTTGCTGGTGACTTTGCCATCGCTTCCCGTGTTGATGAACTTGTCGGACAGCAGCGGGGCGACCAGGTCAGGATTATTCGTCTTCTGCGATTGCAGCCATTTTTGTTCCAATGCTGCTACAGCTTTCTCAGTCCCGTCTTGCGACCATGCAGCGTTTCCCAGCAACAAGAAACCGACTAGACACCACATCCAGGTTCTCTTCATCAGGCATCTCCCTATATTTCTTGGTCTTTTCGCGAAATCGGACTGTAGTCCCGCCGGTCACGACTGTCAATGTCAAGGCTCGACCTCGCGATAGCTCCGACAGGCGATCTTGGAAGGCCTTAGGCAATTCGGAAGTTAAGCACCTAGCTAGTTCGAAAATTGCATGTCTGGGTGTGACGATTTGATTCAAATCGGTCTTAAACTTCTGAAAGCGCTGGTTCGAAACTGTCGGCACACAGAAGAAAAGTTCGAAAATCGTCTGCTAGAGCCGACCATCCTTTCTATTGTTTCAAGCCACAGTCGTGCACATGCAACGCGTTGGATGCAGTCGCGTGAAGCATCCACCTACCCCAAACGATAAGGAAACGCGCGGGGCGATTCGTTATCTATTATCTGACCTGACATCTGGATTATTGTGGCGCCAGCTCCAGTAGGCCGCCTGCTGCCGGTTGTTCAACTGGGAGAACGAACGCTTCTCGTGGCGCTCGGTCTGGTAGCGCTGGTACTGCCGGTCTTCATTGCCGTCCCAGGTGTGATAGTCCTTGTGGCTCTTGTCGTAGTAGCGTTTGTTGTTCTCGCCTTGCCTGTTTTCTTGGTTCCTGTCGTCTTTGTCTTGCGGACCGGCAGCGGCCATCATCGCCACGGGTGCAGCGAGGGCAGCGGTCAGAAAGAGTGAACTGAGAAATCGGTATCCACGGTGCATGCCGTTCTCCTTGGCGCGAGATTCATATGCGCAGAACCCCGCTCACGCCACTGTCAACTCCCTGGTGCTCCTGAGTCTGATCAATATCGCTCAAGTAGGCCGGAGGACAATCCAGCGATCAGAGAGACTCGGGAACGAAATTGTTCGGGCGCCAACGCCTCGGTCCTCGAGGCTGATATAACAGAAGAGTTCGAAAATCGTTTGCTAGGGCCGACCAAATGTCGGGCTAAACTTCTGCGTCCGTGAGGTACGAAAGGCATTGCACGATAGTGCGGCGTGGCCCCGTTTTGTTGAGACACTCCCGCGACGTAGCTACCGCTTCGCTGTCCAATTGAGTCGCATCGCACCCAGTGGCGATTCTGCGCGCGTCAACCACACAGAGAAAGCTTCCGATCCCGCAGCCAATCCTTCTCTCGACTCGCTGGTACAACAGATTCGCCAACTTCCGCCCATTCTTTCAGACCTCACTCGATCGAACTGATCACTGTTCCGCCCTGCCCAAACATCGATCCGCCCATACCGGTTCGATACGATGCCGGGATAAAATCATCCGCGAGGCGATCTAATATGTCGGCGCCGGTGGACCTCTACAACAGCGCGTACGCGAACTATGGATCGGACGTGTACCGGCAGGTCCGCATTGAGACCTACGGCCAGGATCTGGGGCAAACGAGCTGGGTCACGACAGAGGAGTCCACGGAGATTCCTCGAATGCTTCGCCTCGAACCCGACTCAGTGGTGCTCGAACTCGGATGCGGCTCGGGCGGATATGCCTTGCACCTCGCAGCCAACGTGGGCTGTAGCGTCACCGGTCTGGACGTGAATGCACCGGGGATTCAGAATGCCAACCAGCTCGCGGCGGCCAGAGGCCTTGCGTCTCGAGCACATTTCGAACTCTGTGACGCTTCGAAGCAGCTCCCTTTCGACGAGGAGGCCTTCGACGCAATTTTCTCGAACGACGTCTTGTGCCACATTCCGGGACGGCCGAACGTCTTGCGCGAGATGTTTCGCGTCTTGAAGCCCGGCGGACGAATGCTGTTCAGCGACGCACTCGTAATTGGTGGCACGATTTCTCATGAGGAGATCGCCACGCGGAGTTCAGTTGGCTATTACGTGTACAGTCCGCCGGGAGAGAACGAACGCTTGATAGAGCAAGCGGGCTTCGAGCACACCCGCGTAACGGATACCACTGCGCATGCGGCCCAGATTGCCCAACGCTGGCAGCAGGCGCGCGAGAAGCGGAAAAACGACCTGATCGCGGTGGAGGGAACCGCCAACTTCGAAGGACTACAGGCCTTCCTTTCCTGCGTGCATCGCCTGACCGCGGAGCGTCGGCTGTTGCGACTCCTGTATCTCGCGGAGAAGGGCCGTTGACGGGCAGCCAACCAGTAAGTGGCCGGCAAGGTTAACTCCGAAACCCGATTTGCGGCAGGAAGGCCATGCCCATTCGCCAAAGGGACGTGTCCTTCTGCCAAGGGCCTTCGCCCCTTCGTGCGCGAAGCTCTCCACCTCCGTAACTTGCTGTAATCATTACCGCCTAATAGCCTGTGGCTCGATGGCTCTTCGCGCCCTTTTGTTCTCGTCTGATGGTTCGGCAACTTCGTCGTTGTGCGAGATCCTTACCGATCTCAGCATCGAGGCCGAAATCTGCACAGAAGTGCTGGTGGCGACAGAGCGCGTCACCCGTGAAAACTATGATGCCCTCGTGGTGGATTGGGATCAGGAGCCCGAAGCGATTCTTCTGCTGAAAGCGGTTCGCGAGAAAAAAGCCGGCCAGGCGCTCAACCTCGCGCTGGTGAAAGAAGACAAGCAGGTCGGTCACGCTCTGCAACAGGGTGCGAACTCCGTAATCAAGAAGCCGATCGACCATCGCCAGGCGGCAGATACGCTGTCCACGGCAAGGGACCTGATTTTGTCGCGGCGGGCGGAGCAAAAATACAAAGAAGCGCGGATCGCTGCCACGAACGCAGAGGCAGCCGCCGAATTCGCTGATTACAGAGACGACACTCCCGCGCAGAAAACCGGATTTCTCCAGCAGACCGCGCCGCGCAGTGCATTCGAAGCGGCCACGCAGACGGGTGAGCCAGAACCAGCCGACAGTCAGCCTTCCGGTTGGCAGGCAGCGCGTGGTCCGGAAGAATTGCGCGCCGATCGGGAGCAGGTTCATGAGGTCCGCGTCCCCGAGAAGAAGCGCTGGGATGAGAACAAGGCGGCTCCAAAAGTCGAAGAGCCGGTGCTCGAGAAACCAGTTGCGACCGACTCGACTCCGAACGACAGCAATGGCGTGTTTTCATCGCTGCCAGAAGAGAGTGAGCCCGAGGGAGAAGCGCGGCCGAAGCCGCACTCACAGCGCCTGGGATTTGTGCTGGTGGCATGCCTGCTGATTGCCGGCGTTCTCTATGTGTGGGCTCCGGGAGATTCCTACGGCGGTCGCTTGAGCTCGATCTGGCATCTTCTACCACTGAACAACAAAACGAAACCGACCGCGACCGCCAGCGCGCCGCCCGCGCCTTCCGCGTCAGTCACGCCTCCGCAAGCAGCCTCCAAAACGGACGATCCTCCGCCGGACTCTGCCCCGCTCGCGACGACCGACGTCGATCCAAGCAAGATCCAGATCATCGAAACCAAGCCGGTTCCGAAGACAGGTGCGCAGCTGCCACCTTCGGACACTCCGCCTCCGGGCTCAGATCAGGCTCAAGCACAAGCTCAATCCCAATCCAACGGTATAGCCAGCACTTCTTCTGTGGGGACCGATCCAACGGGTTCCCTGGCGGCACCGCAAGCACCGCGGACTGAAACGGACCCTCCGTCGGCGACTTCTGCCAAGCCTGCCATCGTTTCTATAGCGCAGCAGCGACCGAGCGTCCCGCTGCCCACGGGTGCCGCTCCGCCATCGACGGTTGAAGGCCGCGGCGGCGTAGTCATCCCCGACAGCCTGAAAAACGCGCCTTCGCCTGCTCCCGGCAGCAACCTCGAGCCAACAGCGATTCCGGAAGAAGTCTCACGCGGCTTGCTGATTCATGACGTGGAAGCCGTCTATCCGGATGCAGCCCTATCGCAACATCTGGAAGGTGCTGTCATCCTTCAGGTTTGGGTTGCGAAAGACGGTTCGGTGCAGGACGTAAAGTTGATGAAGGGTTACATTCAACTTGGGCGCGCGGCGGTGGATGCCGTTCGCCAGTGGCGCTTTAAGCCTTATACCCCGGACGGGAAGCCAATCAACTTCCAGACATCCATCACGGTTAGCTTCAAGAGTCCCAATGGCTAAGGTGCGCTTTATCGCAACGAGAAGCCACCATATCCAAGGTCGGGATTTACGAGAGAAATCCAGCTTTATTAATAGGTTACGAGCAGTGAACGGATAGACGCTACTGGTTTCGAACCGCCCAGGTGCGCTTTATCGCAACGAGCACGTTGACCCAAACCCGTGGTGTTGGTCCAAATCATTACCACCGTTCGATTTGTGGCAGCCCGGGGGTTGGATCGAACATCAATAGAGATATAATGCAGGCATCTCTCTGGAAGTGACCGGCCCTTCCTGTCTGGATGATCAGAAAACGATGTCAATGAAAACCAAAGCTGCGATCCTCGTCACGTCTTTTGCCGTTCTGCTGTTCATGGTCGTGGGTGGACTGGGTGGCGTACGCGCCTCGTCCAACGACGGCGCTTACCGCCAGTTGCAGGTCTATAGCGAAGTACTCTCGCGCGTGAACAGCGAGTACGTCGAGGAACCCAACATCCCAAAGGTAACGGACGGCGCCCTGCATGGTCTGCTGGAGGCGCTCGATCCGAATTCGAGTTATCTGAGCCCGAAGGAATATCAGGATTACAAGTCGAAGAAGAGCGATGCGAAGGCCGATATCGGCGCCGCGGTTTCGAAGCGTTTTGGCTACGCCGCCGTGATCTCGGTGATCCCGGGCGGACCGGCGGACAAGGTCGGCATTGAAGGATCCGACATCTTTGAAGCGATCGAAGGACACAGCACACGCGAGATGTCGCTGGCGGAAATCCGCGCCCTGCTCGCGGGCCAGCCCGGATCGACTGTTACGGTATCTGTCGTCCGTGCCCGCCGTGCTGAACCGCAGAAGATCGTCATCACGCGGGACGTCGTTTCGGTTCCGCCGGTGACCGACAAGATGGTGGAAGATGGTGTGGGCTACATCAAGGTTGACACCTTCACCAAGGGCAAGTCGCAGGAGATCGCCAACCAGATCAAAGCTCTGCAAAAGCAGGGTGCGAAGAAACTGATCCTTGATCTGCGCAACAATGGCGAAGGCGAGGAGTCGGAAGGTATCGCCACCGCCAACCTGTTCCTGAACCACGGGACCATCACCTACCTCCAGGGTCAGAAGTATCCGCGGGAAGCATTTGCGGCGGATGCGTCAAAAGCGATCACGAATCTGCCAGTGGTTGTTCTCGTGAATCGAGGGACGGCCGGAGCGGCGGAGGTCGTCGCGGCTGCGATTCTCGAGAATGCGCGCGGCGACGTTGTCGGTGACAAGACCTTCGGCGACGGTTCGGTGCAGAAACTGATCGATCTTCCCGATGGGTCGGCCCTGATTCTCTCGATTGCGAAGTACTACTCTCCGAGTGGAAAGGCTATTCAGGACACGGCGGTTACGCCGAACGTTCTGGTTGCTGACAGCGACGACGACGGCGTGACTCCAGACGAGGACCAGGACACGAACGCGCCCGCCGAGGAGAACAAGGTCAAGACGCCGCAGCCGGATGAGCAACTGCGCAAAGCAATCGAAGTGCTCAAGAACCGCGAATCCAAAGTGTAGGATCCAGCTGACGTAAGGTTCACCAAGCCGCGTGCCTTTGGGCACGCGGTTTTTTTTGCCTCGGGTAAGAAGACCTCGCCATAAAGTCTGGCAGGAAATTGCCGATCTCTCCATTGGCTGCGGCGTTTAAGGCAAGACATGAGATGCGTTTTGCCATCACTATGAGCCGTTCAGCCCCAGGTCATCGTCATATGGAGAAAATACGCGCGCTGATCGTCGACGATTCTTCGGTGATGAGGAAGATCGTCGAACGCTCGCTTCGCCAAGCCGGAATCGACCTCGCCCAGGTCCGGGAAGCCGGTAACGGAGCGGAAGCCTTGGCCATTCTGGGAGAAGGTTCGGTCGATCTCATCCTGTGTGATATCAACATGCCGGTGATGGACGGGCTGGAGTTCGTTCGGCAGTTGCAGGCAATGGACGCAGCGAAGCGAGCTCCGGTGGTGATGATCACGACCGAAGGCAGCGAATCGCATGTGGTGCAGGCACTGTCGCTGGGAGCCAGAGGCTATATCCGCAAGCCATTCACCCCCGATCAAGTCAAGGAACACGTCATTCCGGTCCTGGAGAAATGATCATGAACTCCGCAAGTGAAGTTTCGGTTGCGGCGCAGGGCCGCGAAAGCTGGCTTCCTCTTCTGCAACTGGCGGCGACGGAAGTGTTCGAGATCATGCTGGGGACGAAGCTTGAGCCCGTAACAGAGATGTCTCCGCTCCCGGCCAGCGAAATCACCTCGATGGTAGGCCTCGCCGGGCAGCTTTGCGGAGTGCTCACACTGCGCTGCAGCTTCGCGACCGCTGCTGTCATGGCTTCCAAGATGCTGGGCGTGGAACCGCAACAGGCCGATCCGCAGTTGTGGGACGCCACGGGCGAGATCTGCAACATGATAGCGGGCAATTTCAAGAACAAGCTGACCGGACTTAGCGACAAGTGCATGCTCTCGGTTCCCACTGTGATCAGTGGAGGGGATTATACGTTTCACTCGCTGGCGGACGCTGGAACGATCGAAATCGTGATGACGTTCGAGAAGCATCCCATCGTGATCGCACTCGAGATACACAGCTAGATACGACAAAGATGCGAGCCGGTGAGCCGGGCGGGTGCGTGACGAGCAGTCTCCGACCAGCGCAAAACACAGCATAGACTGCAAATTTTCATTGCAGTACCATCGAGCGCGTGAAAAAGGCGAAGGCAGCGACCCACAGCTCCTCGGGAAAACGCGCAGTTGCGAAGCGCAAGAAAACGCCCAAGACGAAAACGGTCGTGGCGTACGTGGCGAGCGTTCCGAAACCGGCACGCGCGGTGTTCATCAAGCTTCGTGCCACGATTCGGTCCGCGGTGCCACGCACCGCAACCGAAGTGATCAGCTATCAGATTCCGGCATTTAAAGATGAACGCGTGCTCGTATGGTTCGCCGCCTTCTCCAACCACTGCAGCCTGTTTCCCACCAACGCCGTGATCGAGAAGTTCGCCGATCAACTGCAAGCCTTCTCTACGTCCAAAGGAACCGTGCATTTCCCGCTCGACAAGCCGCTACCAGTGGCCCTGATCAAGAAGATGGTGAAAGCGCGCGTCACCGAGGACAGAGCACGTCACTAACAACACAAATCTGCAGCCGGTTGATCTTCGAAGACGCGCGTCAAGGTTCGCTGTTGAACCTCGCGCGCGATGGCAAACAGTAGATTTTGACGCCCCAAACTCAGGTGAAGCGTCCTGAAGCGTCATCCTCCTTTTGGCGAACACTGCAACGCGCCTACTGCGGGGGCCTGGTCATTTCCATGGCCCAGATAGCAGCAGGGCGCATATACATTGAGGCACGATAGTTTCCGGTTTCATCGTAAGCCTCAGGCGTGCGGAACCAATATCCCTTGGTTTCGTACAGGACGTGAAACACGCCCCAGCGGTGTGGTAGGCCTGGTCTTTCATCTGGTCGCCGAGCATGAGAGCAGCGACGCTGAAGGTTGTGCCGATCCAGACTTCCTGGACCTGCTCGTTGGTACGAATGATAGTGCCGTCGGCCGCGATGCCGTTCACCGCGCCCATTTCGCCCTTGGCAAACTTCATCACGTTATTGTCGTAGATCTTGCTGAGCGCGCTGCGTTGCATCTCGCGCGGAACAAGGTCGCCAAGCCCGGTCATCGACGCGTACCACTGTCCGGCGAGCTGGTCGGCCTGTATGTTGTCGTGATATTCGCTCTTGGTGTCGTAACTAAACCATTCCAGAGCTTCTTGATGTAACTAGCCTGGCTGCGGGCGAAGAGTTCTTTGTTCTTTTCGGCAGCCGAATTGTCGCCGAGCGTGCGTGCAATTTCTTCCGCCGCTCGAAGCGCGGCCAGCCAGAGTCCTCCGCAATAGGCGCTGGCACCACGCACCACCCAGACGTCGTAGGTCTGATCGGGAAAGCCGTCGTTTTCCGGAATCCCGTCGCCGTCGTGATCGTATTTGCGCAGGTACTCGAGCGACTCCTGCACAGCGGGCCAGGTGTCGCGGAGAAATGCTGTGTCCTTTTTGCCGCTGAAGACGTAATCGCGCCAGATCATCAGCACGAACTTGGTGTTGAGGTCCTTCCAGTCGGTGGTGTTCTGCCAGCTGAACTGGTTGGACTGAAAAATCGGGTCTTCTTCGGGCACGCCAAGATCATGCGGCACGGACCCCCTGGCTTTGCGAGTGCGCAGAGCGAGTTCGTTGGTCTGCTCCGATTTCCATTGCCAGATGTATTTATCGGAGCTGTCTTCGGGCACGGTTTTTGCGAACTCTCGGAGCACTTGCTTGTCGATGTCCGGCCAGAACTTCACCAGCGGCATGGAGCCGTAGAAGCGCACATCGAGGGTGGCGTAGTACGGATAGTCGAAAACACTCCATGAAGGCGAAACTCGAGGGAGTCTTCGGGTCGGAGCCCACGGGGCGTCCCCACAGCGTGCCGCCATCGGCAAGGATGTAGAGTTCGTTGAATAGTTCGCCGCGATACAGAGCGGTTTGCTTTCATCATTGACGTAAGGTGCCTGCCAGGCATCAATCGCGTCGCTCCACTCCGTGGATTTGAGCAGGCCGTCGCGAGCGATGTCCCATGCCTTGGTTCCGGTCGTGCCATAGAAGTCCGTATAGCGGCGATACCATTTGCGCCCAGAGCCAAACTCGACGATCGGCAGGTCCCACGCGATCACCATTGGCACGGTCCGCCTCTCCCCGGGTTTGAGCGTAAAGCGAACGGTAATGGCTCCGGCGAGATTCTCGCCACTGCTGACCCAGTCTTCGCCGTTGCCAGCGAGAACTCCATCCCGCGCGAACGACTCCCAGACCCGCTTGCCGTCGTCTTTCGGGTTGAAGGTGGTGAAGTGCGACACTTCGACGCCGGGCGATTCAAGCGCAGCGATGACGAACTGGCCATCCCACTCGTTTTCTACTGCTCCAAAACGATTGCGGTCGAACACCAGGCCCCTCATGATGCCGGCGGCGCCTTGTGGTTCGCTGGCAAAGCGATTCCGATTCCCGTGATTCCGGCGGCTGCTCAAATCGCGCGAGAACGAGTTGAACCATCCCAGCATGTTCGTCCATGAGAGCATCACTGATACGGTGATGGCGTGATCGGTGGGATTCTCCGCGTGCCAGCGATAGACGGCGACGGGATAGCTGCTCTCGCGGTAGTTGTTGGGCAGAATCGGGGAGAACTGCTCGAGCACGACGTGGGCGGGAAATTGATCCCAGCGGTAGTCGTACCAGGATTTTGGATAGAGAGCGTAGTAATCCCCCGCGCCAATGGGATAGTCCCATTTCCAGGCGCTCAGCGACCGGTTTTGTGGGTGAGTTGCGGAGAGCACTTGGGCGATTCCCGCGGATGCGCCCTCGGACTTCTGATACATGGCGAACTGGTTGACATCGACGGTCTCATACTTGTGGACGCCGGTTTTGAGATGCCAGCGCGAAAAGTCGCCGCGGTAGGTGCGGGAGAAAGTTCCCGACCCGAACCCGCCGACAGGCGCGCCCTGCCAATAGCCGTCGACGATCAGGTCCGTAAGGTTTGGCTTGCGCGTGCCGGCATTGGGGAGCGGCGCGCCAATGGCGCGTTTCCAAGCGGCCTTCGGGATGGAGTCACCGCTCCAGGCACAAGGAACGAAAAAAAGAATCAGGAAGAGGATTGCGCAATAGCGGGTCCGCTGCGTCATTGACGTCTCCAGAGACACCGATGATATGAGGCTTCGGCTGCTCGAGCACTACAGCCCAATTCATTATTTCATAGAAAAATCGTTTTTCTACTATACATAAGTAATATTTCCAAAAAGGTAATGTCGCTTCCGAAGACCGCCGGTCAGCTATAATTTCGAGGCTCACGATCCCATGCGCAATCTTCTCCTGGTCAGTCTTTTGTCGCTGGTCTTCGCTGTCGCGCAGGGACCTTTGCCGGCGAACGCGCCGAAAGCGGCTCAGGCCGAACTTTCTTCAACCACTCTTCCGCATTTCGAGGATATTGGGCAGAAGGCTGGACTCAGCGTTTCGCACATTTCCTCGCCGGAGAAGCGTTACATCATCGAGTCGGTCAGTGGCGGCATCGGGCTGATCGACTGCGACAACGACGGCAAATTGGACATCATCGCGGTAAACGGATCAAACGTGGACCGTTATCGCCAGCATGGCGGCGATCCGATGATCACGCTCTATCACCAGGATGCGGATCTGAAGTTCACCGATATCACCAAGCAGGCCGGACTGAACCGCGTTGGCTGGGGCATGGGCATCGCGGTTGCCGATTACGACAATGATGGTCTCCCCGACATCTACGTGACCGGCTACGGAGCCAATGCTCTTTATCACAACCTGGGGAACTGCAAGTTCGAAGATGTCACCGACAAGGCGGGGGTGGCAGTGGGCGGTCTCAGCCTGGGCGCGGCATGGGCTGATTACGATCGCGACGGCCGCGTGGACCTTTTTGTTTCACGCTACGTCCACGTGGAGATGGATAAACTTCCGGAGCTAGGCAGCGATCAGAAGTTCTGCCAGTTTCGCGGAGTACAAGTCCAGTGCGGACCATGGGGGATGCAGGGAGAAACCGACTTCCTCTTTCACAATCGCGGCGACGGCACGTTTGAGGATGTATCCAAGAAAGCGCACGTGGATGACCCGAAACGCTATTACGGGATGGGCGCGGTATGGGGCGACTACGACAACGATGGCTGGCCAGATCTGTATGTCGCTGACGATGCCGGCCCGAATTATCTCTACCGCAACAAGCATGACGGAACCTTTGAAGAAGTCGGACTCATGATGGGCGCTGATTTGAGCGGAGACGGGCAGGAACTGGGATCGATGGGCGTGGACATGGGCGATTACGATCACAAGGGCAGGCTCGACATCTTTGTGACCGAGTTCGTGGACCAGTCGGACACGCTCTACCACAACAATGGAAGCAACTTTTCCGATGTCAGCTGGAATTCGAAGATTGCGCAGCCCAGTCATCCCTATGTTGGATGGGGGACTGGCTTCTTCGACATGGACAATTCGGGATGGCTGGACATCTTCGTCGCGAACGGGCACGTGTATCCACAAGTGGACACGATTCCGAATGCCGCACACTTTCGACAGCCCATGCTGCTGTTCCGGAACAGACACGATGGAACGTTTGACGAAGTGGGAGCGGCAGTAGGGTTCGCGGAAATCCCGCTGCAATCGCGGCGCGGTGCAGCGTTTGGCGATTTGAACAACGACGGTTGCGTCGATATCGTGACGCTGAACGTCGGCGCGCCGCCTTCGTTGCTGCTGAATCGTTGTCAGAACGGCAATCACCGCGTCCTGTTTAAGCTGCAGGGAACAAAGAGCAACCGACTCGCGATTGGGGCGCGAGTCACCGTAAAGGCAGGCGGGCTCACGCAATTCAGCGAGGTAAAGGGCGGGTCGGGTTACATATCGCAGAACGATCTTCGGCAGCATTTTGGCGTTGGAGCGAACACGCATATGGAAGAAGTGCGGGTGCGTTGGCCTAGTGGCGAGAGCGAAGTTTTTCACGACGTCGCTGCGGACTTCATTTATACGATCATCGAAGGGCAAGGAATCAAGGACAAGACGGCGTTGCCTTCTCCAAGCCTGGCAGGACAGAAAACGCAGTAGCGGCGCGAGTTTGATACACTTCCGCGTCGACTCCACGTCGGGAAAGACTCATGGCAAATCGGACCAAATCATACGCAATCTTCGCATTACCCACGGTGCTCGTGATTGGATGGATTGTCTGGGCCGGACTGTGCTCGGCCTCCTTCGCACAGAACGCAGGCGCACCAACCGCGAAAACCGCGGAGCGGCAGTTCAAGAACATTCAGGCGCTGAAGGGCGTTCCTGCGGAGCAGGTAGTTCCCACGATGCAATTCATCTCGGGCTCGCTCGGCGTGGAGTGCGAGTTCTGTCACGTGGAAGGAGCCTTCGACAAGGACGACAAGAAGCCGAAACTCGCGGCCCGAAAGATGATCACGATGGTCATGGCCATCAATAAGGATAATTTCGAGGGTCATCGCGAGGTAACGTGCAACAGCTGTCATCGCGGAAGCCCGCATCCCGCGGCGATTCCGTCGGTCGCAAGCGCGGAACCGGCGGGCCCCATGGAACATGCACATGCGGAAGAGCACGAGCAGGACGAGGACATGAACTCCGGGGAATCGGCCGATCCGATTCTCGAAAAGTATCTCGTCGCGATAGGCGGGGCCGATGCCATTAAGAAGATATCGAGCCGGGTGGAGAAGGGAACGGCCAGCATGGGCGAACACCAGATGCCGATCGATATCTTCATCCAGGCGCCCAACAAGCGCGTGTCGTACCTCCACCTGCCGAATGGGGATAGCGTTACGGCCTACGACGGAAGCAAAGGTTGGTTGGGGAATCCGGGCAAGCCGCCGCGCCCCATGGGGCCCGCGGAAACGGAAGCTGCGCGCATGGATGCAGACTTGGATTTCCCAGCGCACCTGAAAGAAATTTTCAGCAACTTTAAGGTCGGACCATCGGAGAAGATCGGAAGTCAGGAGGCGGTGCTGGTGCATGCGTTGCGTGATGGAAAACCGCCCGTGAATCTTTATTTTGAGCGGCAATCCGGCTACTTGATTCGCATGGTGCGATACGCGGATACAGCACTCGGACTTCTTCCAACCGAGATCGACTATGCCGATTATCGCAATTCTGGCGGCGTGAAGGTTCCATTCCTGTGGACGATTGCGCGGCCATCGGGGCGTTTTACGATTCAGATCGATCACGCGGATGCGAATGTTCCGATTGACGCATCGAAGTTTGCCCAACCGGCAGCACCGGCCAAGGCACCGGGGTCATAAAGTTCGGAGGATTGAAATACGCGACGCTCGCGGGGGTAAATCACAAAGTCACTGAAATCTGGATCCGGTCGCGTTAGGCTCTCGAAATCGTGCACTAGAGAGGGACGCCCGAACACATGTCGAAAACTCGTAAGCCCCGCCCGAAGAAATCGAATGTCGTGACGCTGAAAGCGGTCGCAAATCACGTCGGCCTGACGCCCGGAACGGTGTCCGCCGTGTTGAACGACGCGCCGTCGTCGAGATCGATCCCGCAGCGCACGAAGGAACGGATTCTCGCGGCGGCCAAGGAACTGAATTATCGACCGAACTTCTTTGCGCAGTCCCTGCGGCGCAAGCGGACGTACACGGTCGGCGTCATTGTCGAGGAAATCGGCGACGCGTACGGATCGCTGGTGATCAGCGGGATCGAACAGTATCTGCGACAGAAAAACTACTTTTTTCTGACGGTGGTTCACCGTCACGATCCCGACCTGCTGAACCGGTATGCGCAAATCCTGCTGGAACGCGGCGTCGAAGGATTCATCACGATCGACATGCAACTGCGCGAGGCGCCTCCGTTGCCGACGGTTGCAGTCGCAGGTCATAAACCGTTTCCGGGAGTCACGAACATCACTCTCGATCATCAACATGCAATCACAGCGGCCCTGCAGCATCTGCTAAATCTGGGGCACACGGACATCGCGTTTATGAAGGGTCAGCCCTTCAGCTCTGATTCAGAGGTTCGCTGGAATGCGATCTGCGAGGTGGCGCGCACCCTGAACGTACAGGTCCGGCCAGAGCTGACGGTACAGATCGACATGGACGACCCAACTCCGCAAGTTGGTTATCCCTTCGCGAAGCAATTGCTTGAGCGCAAAGTTCCCTTCACTGCGCTGTTTGCCTACAACGACATCTCGGCGTTGGGCGCAATTCGCGCCTTCCAGGAAGCTGGCCTTCGCGTGCCACACGACATCTCCGTGGTCGGTTTCGATGACATCCAGGGAGCTGCGTTTAACACACCCAGCCTAACGACAGTACGACAGCCACTGACCCGCATGGGAACCATCGCTGCGCAAACCCTGCTGGAAAGAATTGAGGGCGGAGAGGACTACCCGAGCGAAATCGCGATCGAGCCGGAACTGATTGTTCGCGAGTCGACGAGCAGGCGAAAGTCCTGATGCCGATATCGCGGGATTCAAATTAGCGATTTGAGCCGCTGCCGGATCCAGGGAAGCAGTCTTTTTCCTCTTCGAAGAGCAACCGGAGGCAGATATTTACGTACTTGGAATAGACGTAGGCACGGGTGGGACGCGTGCGCTGATCATTGACCGCAAGGGGCACGTGGTGGGTTCGGCCACTGAAGAACATGAGCCGTTCGCTACGCCGCAGATCGGCTGGGCGGAGCAACACCCCGAAGATTGGTGGCGGGCATGTGGTGTCGCCGGGCGCGGCGCCCTGTCTCAATCCGGCCTGGGGGCGGAGGACATCGCGTGCGTCGGCTTCTCGGGGCAGATGCATGGCGCAGTCATGCTGGACGAAAAGGATGAAGTCGTACGTCCTGCTCTGATCTGGTGCGATGTTCGTACCGAGCCGCAGTGCCAGGAAATCAACCAAAAGTTAGGCGCTGCCCGGGTGATTGAACTCACGTGTAATCCCGCCCTGGCGAATTTCACGCTGACGAAGTTCCTGTGGGTGCGCGAGCACGAACCGGCAAACTGGCGGCGTGTCCGTTCGGTGATGCTTCCCAAAGATTATGTTCGGTTTCGCCTCACTGGCGAACGCGCGATCGACATGGCGGACGCGTCAGGCACATTGATGCTCGACGTCGCGCACCGGCGCTGGTCGCCGGAGATGCTGCAGGCGACGGAAATCGACGAACGCCTTCTGCCAAAACTCTACGAGTCGCCGGATGTGTGCGGCCAGATCTCGGCGGACGGCGCGGCGGCCACCGGCCTCAAGGCAGGAACACCCGTGGTCGCGGGAGCGGGTGACCAGGCCGCGGGCGCGACGGGCATGGGAATCGTGACCCCGGGCGCGGTGAGTGCGACGATCGGAACTTCCGGAGTTGTGTTTGCCGCGACCGATCGTCCAGCGCTCGATCCCAAGGGGCGATTGCATACGTTCTGTCACGCGGTTCCTGGCAGGTGGCACGTGATGGGCGTGACGCAGGCTGCCGGCTTGTCGTTGCGCTGGTTCCGCGATCAATTTGGTGCGGGCACGCGGGACGGGTGCGATCCGTACGAGCATTTGACGGACGATGCTGCCATAGCGCCGCCGGGATGCGACGGTCTTTTATGGACGCCGTATCTGATGGGTGAGCGGACGCCGCACCTCGATGGAAAAGCGCGAGCCGCGCTGGTCGGATTGACGGCCTCGCACACGCGGGCTCACGTGATTCGCGCCATCCTCGAGGGCGTTGCGTTCAGCTTGCGCGATACGTTCACCATCTTCGAAGAGATGCATGTACCGGTAAAGCAAATCCGGCTGGGCGGTGGCGGAGCGCGATCGCCCCTGTGGCGGCAGATCCAGGCGGATGTCTATGGACGTGATGTCGAGATTGTCGAGGCCGAAGAAGGCGCGGCGTATGGTGCGGCGATCCTGGCGGGCGTCGGCGCGAAGATGTGGACCTCGGTGGATCAGGCGTGCGATGCGATCGTGCGCGTGCGAGAGCGCGTGAAGACTCGGTCAGAGGCTTCCACCACCATGAATGCCGCGTATAGAACGTATCGCCGCGTGTACCCCGCAACGAAGGTAATCTTCGAAGCATAGCCAATGCGGGTAATGAGCATTTATCTCAATCGCATCGAGAGAGCGTTGTACAATGCGCATGCTTCGATAGAACTCCGCCACTAATCATCTTTTTTCGGAGCAAGTCTGTTTCTCAAGAGCAAGCTATGGCTCAAGCCAGCGAGTCTGCTGCAACTCTCCCGGGCGCGTCCGCACCCTCTCTGTTACGAACGACTCCAGTATTCCTGGCGTTCCTCGCCATGGGATTCGGCGATGCGGTGGGCCCTTTCGTAGGGCTCGCCAAGCAGGATTTTCATCTCTCCAATTTTGCCGCTCAGTTGATCGCGTTCACCGGCTTCATCATGTTCGGGGTGCTTTCGGTCCCGCTCAGCGTCTACCAGGATCGGAAGGGGAAAAAGTTCATCCTTGTGCTCGGGTTGTCAGTGATGCTGATTGGCCTATTGATCGCCAGCGTCGTGGGACTCACCTCCTTTTCGGGTTTCCTTGCGATGGTCCTGCTGTTGGGCGCGGGAGCAACCACATTGCAGGTGGCGGGTAATCCGCTGATGCGCGATGTGTCGGCGGAAGGAAAGTATTCGCGGAATCTCTCGCTCGCCCAGTTCGTAAAGGCCATCGGATCGTTGTCGGGCCCACTGATTCCTGTGATCGCATTGCGTGCATTCGGCGCAAGCTGGCGCGTTATTTTTCCTGTGTACTGCGTGGCTGTTCTGATCACGCTGATTGCGACGCTGGGACTTCTGCCCCCCAGTTCCCACGGTGCGTCCCAGCAGACCGCAACACTGCGTTCCTGCCTTTCGCTGCTGCAGAATGGATACGTCGCCATGATGGTTCTGGCGATCTTCTTATATGTCGGCGCGGAAGTATCGGTGAGCTCAAGCATCCCTCTGTATTTGAAAGACAGATACGGAGTGGATGTCGCTCGCACCGGACTGCTCGGAACAGGACTTTTCTTTGCGGCACTGACAATCGGCCGGTTCTCAGGAGGGCTGGTCCTGAATTGGATTAAGCCCAAGACGTTTTACATCATCACCTGCATCATTTCGATTCTCGGATTGCTCGGCTTGTTTGTACAGTCTGAGTCCGTCGTCGCCATCAGCTTTTTCGTCATCGGACTCGGGTTCGCGAATATTTTCCCCCTTGTGTTTTCGATCGCGGTAGATAGTCGCCCGCAAGACATCAATCCTCTTTCCGGTCTTATGGTGATGGCCATCGTAGGCGGCGCCTTTCTTCCACCGCTGATGGGATTGCTCGCCGACGCATCGCATTCCGTGCAGGTGGGATTCGTTGTTCCTCTGGCAGCAATCCTCTACATCACTTGGGTTGCAGTCGCCAATCTCAGAAAGGCTGGCGAAGTTCGCTAGTCTTCTTCGCATGAAAACCGAAGCGCCCGATGATCGCATCGTGATGACGCTCGACGCCGGGCGCACGGGCCTTAAGTTCTCTGCGATACGCGGAAGCGATGTGCTGGCCGGACCCGTCACGCGCCCGACTGAGCCCGACGACCTAGAGAAGTGCCTACACAACATCACCGATGGATTTGAAAACTTGCGCAAGATGCTGCCCGCGGCGCCGGCAGCGATCAGCTTTGCGTTCCCGGGACCTGCCGATTATCCGCGCGGCATCATTAATAATCTGAAGAACTTTAAGGCCTTCGAAGGCGAAGTCCCCCTGGGTCCGATCCTAGAGGATCGCTTCCACATACCGGTCTTCATCAACAATGACGGCGATCTGTTCGCCTACGGTGAAGCCATCGCGGGATTTCTGCCATACGTCAACGGCCTACTGGCCGAAGCCGGAAGTCCGAAACGCTATCACAACCTGTTCGGCATCACGATTGGGACGGGATTTGGCGGTGGAGTTGTGCATCATGGCGAGCTTCTGCTGGGCGACAACTCAGCGGCGGGCGAGGCGTGGCTTCTGCGGAACAAGCTTGATCCGTCCACAAATGCAGAAGAGGGTGTGTCGATTCGAGCGGTTCGGCGCGTTTACGCCGAACGCGCCGGAATTGATCCCGAGCGCGCGCCCGAACCTAAAGAGATTTTCGAAATCGGCATGGGGCAGGCGGAGGGAAACCGGGTGGCGGCAATCGAAGCCTACCGCCAGCTGGGCGAGGTTGCGGGCGACGCGCTGGCGCAAGCGCTCACTTTGGTGGATGGCCTCGTCGTCGTGGGCGGCGGCCTATCGTCAGCGTGGCCTCTGTTCCTGCCCGCGCTGATTGCTGCGGTGAACGGCACTTACAGCGCGAACGGACTCCGGCTTCTGGTTCCCCTGGTTTTCGACTTACAGAATCCCGCGGACCTCGAATTGTTTCTTCGCGGAGACGCGCGCCAGGTTCAAGTTGGCACTTCCTCGCGGATGATGGCCTTCGACTCGATGCGACGCACCGGGGTGGGCCTGTCCCGGCTAAGTACAACTCTTGCCGTAGCGGTAGGAGCGAGGGCGTTTGCACTTCAGCAATTGGATAAGATGAAAGAGAAGTAGGCTTCTCTGGACTGCGTGGCGAGCAAAGTCATTTCGTCAGCACGTGCCCCACAAGGAAGTGATCCTGGTCAGTCAGAACGATGGTCTGTTCGTGAACAAGGTTGCCGAGCAAATTGGTGCGGTAGGAAGTGTGGCTGAGGCAACGTTAGCGCGTGACCTGCTGCCCACGATCGATCACGCGATGGAACAGCACAATACCGGCGAACAATCCTCCACGTAGGCTGCGCAGAAGGGCGAGGCGCTCAGGCAAATACTGATGCAGCGTCCGCGCGTCTGCCAGACAGTCCCGAACAAACTGGCAGCGCTCCCGCATGCATCTGGCCACGGCGCGCCTCGTTGAGGCGAGCGCAACCGGCGTCTCTTGATCATTTTTGGGAAAAACACGTACCGCTTTCGAGCATCAACAAGTGCGAGCAGTCCGATGGATTTGCGAAGAGAGCCGAGGGTCAGTGCTGAGAAGCGACCGTTGTGCGATTCCGTTTGGCGGATTCGCGGTGGCGCAACGAGAGTCTGAAAATCACAGGGACCGTCGCCGCTCCCCAGACGGAGAAGAGGAGCAGATAGATATCATGCAGTGTGATCCCGGCGCTCTCCAGGACGAACCGCACTAGAAGAGCACCTGAAATGCCGAGGAGAACATCTGTCAAACGACCGTAGTCCTTGCCACCCACGATCTCACCCGCTGCCCAACCCGTTATCGCCACGAATACAAGAAAAGCAGCGTACGGCATAACTTCCCCCATTTGAAACGTTCGTAATTTTGGACGCAACACCTTAAGGTGTCTATCCGGTATTTGCCTGAAGGCGCTCCGCAAAAGCAGTGCTGTTAAGAGTTTAAGCGGCGACCCACAGGGGATTGTTGTCGAAGAAGACTCCCGTGAATATCAGGTGAAATATGTAACTTGATCGCACATCTGGAAACCGTCAGCGGTTGCCGGTCTACCAACACGATAGGGGAATCGAGAGCACCCTCCCTGGTCAGTATCGTGATCAAGAGAAGTTGGTTCGAGCTCGAGTTCTTCATCCTGTCCAGCTACTTGAAACCACCTGTACTGGTTGTACCGTTTGTGGGGGCCCGACGGGGCTCAAGGCGATGCATTTCCGGAATATCACGCAAGCACCACGATATTTTTCTACTGGGGGTGCAGGCTGGCTATTCACCGTACGGTGCGCTCGCCATGTTTGAGAAGTTTGCCAACTTGAGCGCGAATACGTCATTCGCGCGGAGAATCCCGAGGACGAGTTGTCCCAGTTGCGATGGCGAGCCTTGCGGGATACTTTCGATCGCTTCCGCTTCCTTCCGAGCGCCTCGCTCAGGCCCGCGCCCTAATCGTCCAGGAGCACTGGCAGGATTTGCATCTCCAGAAGCCGTTTCACGTCTCGGCGGATTGTTTGGCTGGCGTCCGTCGCTTGACTCCTCGGTTCAGACGCAAGTTGAGACGACGGCTTCCTCCGAATCGCGAAAGCTCACCAAAAAAATTCACAATTCACAGTTCCAAAGCCCGACACGACGCATATACTTGCGAGCCACGCCACGACGTCCAACTCCAAATCCGGAGACCTTCCCCATGAATCGAACAATCGAGACCCTGCTGATCGCATTGGCGCTTTGCGGAATCTATTCCGCAGTTCCGAAGACCACCACGCCAGACCATACCGCGGTGAAGACCCAGGAGGCTGTGATCGTTGCCGACGGCAGCGACCCCATGCCGCTGTGCCGTGCGAAAGGATGCGGGCCGAACAAGTAAAAACTGAAGACAGTCGGCTGGTTTAAGACGGCCAAGATATTGGTTGCATGGCCGCCGCAGGAGAGGTATGCTTCCCGAACTCCGGGTGAAAACCGAACGATGAACTGGCTAATGTATTTGAGTTGGATCGCTGGGCCGACCCTAGAAATTACCCTCTTGGCCTTCCTGGTTCATCGCAAATTGCATACGGAGTTCCCTCGATTTTTTTCTTACGTCTTGTTTCAGATAGTGAAGTCGGGCGTTCTGTTCGTGACCTACCGCTATTACTACGACGGCTATTTTGACGCCTACTGGACGGGCAACGCGATCAGCGTGATCCTCGCTGTAATCGTCATGGACGAAATCCTCCACAAGCTCTTCAAGGAGTATGGAGGGGCCCAAAACCTGGGGGCAATGATCTTCCGATGGACCTGCGGGCTTCTCTTGCTGCTGGCCATCGTTACCGCCCTCTCCAATGAACAGGGAAGTTCCGACCGGGTGGTTGCGACCGTTTTGGCGTTTGATCGCAGTGTTCGGCTGATGCAGTGCGGTCTCGTTTGCCTGCTTCTGCTGCTCTGCCGGTTCCTAAGGCATTGTTGGCGACAAAGGGTGTTTGGAATCGCGCTTGGATTTGGGATTTTCGCAAGCGTCGAACTGATTCTTGTGAGCGTTGCAATGCGCTACGGGAGCGGTTCGGCGGAAATTGTAAGTCTGCTGAAGAGCGTGTCATACAACGCCGTCACTCTCCTCTGGATCTTCTACCTGAAACAGCAGGATGAAGCGATCCCGGAGATGCGGCTCGCCCCGCAGTTGGGTTCACCCATAACCGCCCTAGCAGATTCGTTTCCGGAGAACAAGGATCCGTTTATCAGCATGGTGGAGCATGCTGTGGAACAGGTCTTATCCCGCAATCCCTGGCCCAGGCCTACGACTGACCGGTCCAGGATCGTCGGTCGCCAACCCGGTCCCGGAGAAACTAACTAAGTAAGAAGGAAGCTACCCTCCAGACGCCACCGCATGAATATCACCTCGCAGAGGATTGCTACTGAAACAGGCTGGCCTCCCGAAGAAGGGCAAGTCATTACGTTCAAATCCACATCCGGCCTGAAGACAGGCGTTTTGCGAGACCTGCGTTGGGGACTGGTGTGGCGGGATTTTATCCTTGAGGATGGCCGGGTGATCCCCGAGCATAGAGTTGTCGGCTGTCCTGATCCGCCGGTTTGGCGTAATGCCGAAGAAATCTCCCAAGATGAACGGGAGACTTGGGAGGAGCGCCTCGTGACGATGGCGGAAGGAGGCATCGATCCCCACGATCGCGAACAAACCTTCTGGGCGGAGTTGAATCAGTATCTGGCATATGTCTACCTTCGCTTTAATCGGAAGCGGCCTGACCTTCTAATGGAGTAGCTGGAAGCACGTGAGCAGTGAGGAGAAGAATATTCAAAAAGCACGCAAATCACTGACCGACGCTGGATTGGTAGAAATTGCACTCGATCAGTTTCCCGAGCGGATCAAGGAAGTCTGTCATGTGGCGATGGGACGCCTGGGAGAACTGTTAGAACGCAAAAACGACATTGAAGAGCGAGAATGCGTCGCGCGCTCCGTGGGAACTCTGAAAAGGCTGGAGAACAAGCTGGAAGCCACGGGCCGATCGTCGAAGTCGGACGATCCGAATCCCTCGACAAGTTGAAATCCGATAGTAGGGCACTGAAAGCAAACCAGTTAGCTCACTATCCCGACCTAACGACTCTCCGTATCGTACAGCCGAAACTCCCGAACGGCGATCTGGCCCGACGCAGCGATGACGTTCAAGCGCACCCGCGATGCAGTTGCCCGCGCGAAGGCATCGATTTTCTTGTGCCCAATCGCATGCCCTTCGGCTACCGCCATCCACTTTCCCTGCCTGTAAATCTCCACCGCATACTCCTCAATATGCTGGCCTGCATTCAACCATTCCATCGTGAGCGCACGGTCGAAGACGATTGGTCTGTCAAACACAACTTCGATGGTGGCGTGGTTCGCTCCGGCCGGAGCCGTCCAGAACGTGTCCGGATCGCCGTCGAGCGCGCGCTCGAGCTCCAGCGTGACGGGCGCGTGGCGAGGCACAAGATTGTTTCCGAATCGTCGGTGCAGCGCATCGCCAAATTCTCTAAGCCGCTGCACGTCCGCGTCGGGTAACAGCCCGCGCCGGTCGGGCGCGATCCCTAGCACCAGCTGCCCACCCCGACCTACGGTCTGTTCATAGGTAGAGATCAGGTCGGCCGTACTCTTAAGGCTCCCCTCGTCGTTGGGATGCCAGAACCAATGATTCTTGTGCAGCGGAGTGTCGGCTTCCACCGGGCGCCAGCGCAAAAAGCCGTGGCGATCGATCACATTCCAATTTTCGTAGGGAATCACGCCGTCCTCGTTACCGACCCAGCGGATGTCACCGTATTCAAAAAGGCCCACATCGGCGAAAACAAGCGTGTTCGGCTGATAGGTGCGCAACTCCTCGATGATGCGCGGGAAGTTGTAGACATGCCCGGCGCTCCCGGCGCCGTCGAGCCCAAACTCTTCCAGGTTGCCGTAGCCCTGCGCCAGTTCGTCGAGCTGGGCGGCATAGTATTTGTCGTACTCGGAACTGTTGGAGTAGCGGGGTTCGTGCCGGTCCCACGGAGAAAGATAGACTCCGAATTTCAGACCGAACTTTTGCGCAGCCTGCTCCACGCGCTTCACAACATCGCCGTGACCGTTTTCCCAAGGGCTGCTTTTCACGCTGTAATCGGTCTGCGCCGTCGGCCATAGGCAGAATCCGTCATGGTGCTTGGCGACGAAGATTACGTAGCGAATGCCGGCCGACCGCAGAGCACGCATCCACTGTTCGGGATCAAGTTCGGTTGGATTGAAGACCTTTGGGTCCGCCGTTCCGTCACCCCATTCACGGTCCATGAAGGTGTTGGGCCCAAAGTGGATGATGGCCCCCATCTCCAAATCCTGCCATTCCAGCTGCTGGGGAGAGGGTTTCAGGTCCGTAAAGCTCTGGCCACTGGCGAGCATGAAGGCGACCAGCGCACACACCACGAGCGGTACCGGCTTGTGAAGCAATGGAAGCTTGATTCCGAAAGGACCCATCTGGATGCCAACTTGTCCGGCTACCTCGCTGTTGTTGCAAAATCTACTACACGCGTTTCACGTCGATTCCGCGCTCCAGGAACGGAGCGATGCTCTTGTCCGTTGCGCGCGAATCGGTGATGAGGAGATTGATCTCGGAAATTGGACACACCAAGGCCGGGCTCACACATCCCAGCTTCGCCGAGTCGGCCACCACGACGCGAAGCTTGGCCTGCTGCACCATGGCGCGAAAGGTAAAGCTCTCCTCCGGCTCAATGACCGTAACGCCGCGTGTGACGTCGATTCCACAAACGCTGACAAAAACCTTGTCGAGGAAGATCTCGTTGAGAAAGTGAATGGCGGCCTGGCCAACCAGCGAGAATGAGCCGGCCCACTGCACGAATCCGCCGGTCACGAACGTCTGCAGTCCCTCGCAGTTGCACAATTCCATCGCAATGTTGATCGCATTCGTAACCACGCGAAGGTTGCGCCGATTGCGGATGTTGCGGGCCACCTGCGTCGTCGTGGTTCCGGCCGTAAACCCGATCGTTTCGTGTTCCGCAATCAATTCCGCGGCGGCCGCTCCGATTCGCCGCTTTTCCGCCGGACGATGTTGCGCCCGAGTCTGGAACAGAGAATCGTAACGGAACGGCTCGTAAAGAAGAGGCTCGATGAGGGTTGCGCCACCATGCGTCCTGCGCACGAGTCCCTGTTCCTGCAACTTGCTCAGGTCGCGCCGGATGCTGGCGGGAGACATTTTCATCTGCTCGACAAGTTCGTCGATCGAGATGCTCCCGCGTTTCCGCAACTCCACCAAGATCCGGTCTTGTCGGTCGTGCGTTTTCATCGGGAATCCTGCGCGTCTGAGGACTCAGTGAAACGAAGCCTGATGACATTAAAGTTCAAAGACTCGATGTCGGCCATGTTGAATTCGGGAGTCTACTACGGCCTCCTTCGTTCGGCGATTCTCGACATAAGACTGCCGGACCCATGCTTGGCTGAAATTCAGGAAATGCCAGAAATCGATTAAGAGGCGGGATTTATTCCACCAAGAATGATCGTTTTACCATCAAACAATCAAAATTGCTTGACAAATCTTTCACTTTGAGGGAGCCTGCTGCTCTCCCGGTGGAGGTGAGTGCCGGTCGACGATTGCACGCCAATCGTGAAATGAGAACCCTGTCGCGTCACTTGCAGGAGGACTTATGAAAAGAAATCTGTCCCACTATCTGTCGGCTTGCTGTATCGCCTGCGTGACAACAATGCTCGCTTTGACGTCGGCTCTGGGACAAACGGTTACGGGATCAATCACTGGTATAGTTACGGACCCCAGTGGCGCCGTCGTGGTCGGGGCAATGGTCACCGCCCAGAATGCGGCGACCGGAGTGAGGACGGCGGCGCAAACGAACGGGACTGGAGCTTATACAATCCGATTCCTGCCGATTGGCACATATAGTCTCGAGGTGGATGCGAAAGGTTTTACTCTTGAGAAGATCGCTCCTTTTCCCCTCGAGATCGACCAAACCGTCAAGATCAACGTCACCGTGCAGGTCACTACGTCTACCACGGTGGTGGTGAATGAGACGGTGCATCCGATCCTGGACACAACCGATTCCACCCTGGGCAATACACTCACAACCAATGAAATTCAGAATATTCCCTTAAACGGGCGCAATTTCTCTTCGCTGACACTCTTTCAACCGGGTTCTGTTGATACCGATCCAACCGGGATGACCGGCAACAATGCGATTGAGCGCAGCACTTACAACAGCGGGATTGCGTCGATCAATGGCAATCGTGAGCAAGGGAACAACTATATGCTCGAAGGCGCGGACAACAATGAGCCGCAGAACAACCTAATTGCATATAACCCCGCTCCCGATGCAATCGCTGAACTGAGAGTGGTGTCGGCCAACGCCGACGCTACATACGGGAATGCCAACGGTGGTGCGATCGTCACCATCCTGAAATCGGGTACAAACAGCTTCCACGGCTCAGCGTATGGCTTACTCGAGAACCAGAATCTCGACGCCAATTCATGGGCCAATGGGCTGACGAATAGCCCGATCACAAAGTACACACAGACCATTTTCGGTGGGACCTTCGGCGGCCCAATCCTGCGTAACAAGCTCTTCTTTTTCGTCGATTACGAGGGAGTACGTCGACATTCCGCGCAGCCCTTGCAAGCGGCCAGCGTCCTGACTCCGCAGATGCTCGCCGGAGATTTCTCGGTTTTGAACGGCAACGGAATCCAGCTCTACGATACTCAAAACAACTTTGCGCTCTTCACGAACAACCAGGTTCCAGTCGTGAATCCCGTAGCGCAGTTCCTTGCCGCGCATCCGAACCTTTATCCGGCGCCGAATCGAACGCCGACGGATGGGCTGATCGCAAACGACTATGTTGGACCGCAAACTATTGTCGTTACAAACAATCAGGAAGACTTTAAAGTCGACTTCACTCCGGGCACGCTCAACAAGTTCAATGGCTTTTACGCCCAGGGGACCGGCAGCGATTTCACATCCAACATACTTCCGGTCGCGTTCCCCGCGCACAACAAATACCCGTCGAAGATCGCAGGAGCCAGTTGGGTCCACACATTTTCACCAACGATCGTGAACGAAGCGCGCTTCGGCTTCACGCGTGTGCACTGGAGTAATGGAGTGCCCAGCGACCCTTCTGGCTTTTTCGGGCTCAGCGGCAATTCCAAGGTCGGCATTCCATTCGGGCCGCAGACCTATGTGGGCTTTACTCAGCAGAGCATTAATAATAGTGGTACGAATGGCACCCTTGGAGGAGCTTCGACTGTCGGAACGAACGCAAGCCCACAGGTCTTTACGGACAACACCTTCAACTACCAGGACAGCCTGAATTGGCAGCGTGGCCGCCACCTGCTGACCATCGGGGCTCAAGCCACCCGTTATCAGCAGAACTACTTGAACGCCGGCAACGTGGGATTCCTCGGGCAGTTCCAATACACGGGCACATATACGTCTAACGGAAATGTCACAAATGGACCTGGCTATGCTCCGGCTGACTTCGTCTTAGGGCGAATCTTCAACACGCAGCTCGCATCTCCCCTGGGTTGGGTGGGAAATCGCCAATGGCGCGTCGCGGGATATTTTCAGGATGATTTCAAGGTCAGGCCGACGCTCACGATTAATCTCGGGCTGCGCTACGAGTACGACCAGCCCTGGTACGAACAAAACAACAAGACCGCTAACGTTCTGCCGGGAGGAACTGTGGAATATGCCGGGCGCGTTCCTGCCCAAGCAATCCCAGGATCGATCGTCTGTCCCACGCGCGCTTGCTATAACGCCAACTACAAACAGATCATGCCGCGACTGGGATTTGCCTATCAGATCAATCCCAAAACGGTCATTCGTGGTGGCTACGGGATTACAAGTTTCTTTGAGGGATATTCATTTAATCAGCGCTTGACCTCCAGCCCTCCCTTTTCGCTGGCCATCAACCAGAATGCGATCAGTCCCACTAACACCTCCGGCGGAACGCCTTTCAGCGTTGCCAACGCGTTCAGCCAGCCTCTTGGAATCAACAACTCGATTTATTCTGTCTGGCCGCAGAATGTTCAGCCCGCCTACATCCAGCAGTACAACCTGACGGTAGAACACGCGCTCACAAATGAGCTCTCGTTCAGCGTTGGCTACCACGGTCAAAACGGCGACCATCTTGCGGATTATAGAAACGGAAATCAGCTCACACTCGCGCAGGCGCAATTCGTCCTGGGTCCCGGAGGGCCCGGGTGCAACGGCACCATTCCGGCGGCGTACCAGTCACCCTACTACTCCCTTGTTGGGGAATGCGGCGGCAACCCCGTCCTCGTTACCGAGTCTGAAGCTCGCATGAATTACAGCTCAGGGCAATTCACCGTGCGGCAAAGAACTCATCGCGGACTCGAATACACGCTGAATTACACATGGGCGAAGTCTCTAACAAACTCCTCAGGCAATTATGAGGTTGGCGCGCTGTCGAACCAAAGTTGGAACGGATCGACTTTCCAAGATGGAAATAACCAGAGGGCGGATTGGGGACCCTCGGCCTTGGATGTCCGCCACAGCCTGAATTTCGTCGGCGTCTACGACCTTCCCTTCGGGCGCGGCCGTGCTTATGGCAGCGATGCAAAAGCTGCGGTCGATGCGGTGCTCGGGGGATGGAGACTGGCGACGAGTGCCATACTATATTCCGGTTTTCCGGTCACCATCTTCGGGAACAACAATAATAATACTGCGAGCATTTACGGATTTAACCGCGCCAATCAATATCGGCCGATGATCATCCAAAACCAATCAATCCAGAACTGGTTTGGAACGGATGCATCGGCAACGCCCTGCCTTGGTGCCGGCGTCGACAACGGAGTCTGCGCCTACGGCAACCAAGGCAACTTCCAGTTTGGAACTGCGAAGAACAGCACCGAGCGTGCGCCCGGCTATCGGCAGGTTGATCTATCGCTATTCAAGGACTTTCACGTTTGGCGCGAGCAAGTGGTAGGTTTCCGATCCGACTTCTTCAACATTTTCAATATCGCCAGTTACGGCTACCCGGATAACAACCTCAACGATGGCGGCTTTGGAAAGATCACCAGCGTGCGCTCCCCGGCACGACAGATTCAGCTCAGCCTGCATTACATCTTTTGAGTAACCGCGGGAATCTCTCGGATTAGTGCCCGGGAGCTCCCGCCGATTTTCGAGGTGGCATCAAGCTTCCCGAGTATCGGTCCGCCGTAAACACCTCGATCACCGCATATGAATCAGGATCTGCTACTCGAAGTGTGTGTGGACTCGGTGGAGTCGGCGATTGCGGCCCAACGTGGCGGCGCTCGTCGAGTCGAGTTGTGCGCGAATCTGCTGGAAGGCGGAACGACGCCGAGCTCTGGTCTCATCGCCGCTGTCCGTGACAACATCACGATCGACCTGAATGTGATGATTCGCCCGCGAGCCGGAGATTTCTGCTACTCCGAGCCGGAGATCGATATCATGCGCCGCGATATCCTGCTGGCCAAGGAACGGGGCGCAAACGGGGTAGTACTCGGCATTCTGAATGCCGACGGCAACGTCGACAAAATCCACACCCGTGAATTCGTAGAGCTTGCTACGCCACTCAAGGTCACTTTTCACCGCGCCTTTGATATGTCGCAGGATCTGTTCCGGTCGCTCGCCGATCTCGAAGGTATAGGGGTTCATTGTGTCCTCACATCGGGTGGAGAACAAACCGCTGTCAAAGGAATAGGAACGCTTAGGCGTCTGGTGGAAGTGGCCAACGGAGAATTGGCAATCATGGCGGGAAGCGGAATCAAAGAGCGGAATGTGGCGAAAATTGTGAAGGAAACGGGCGTGCGCCAGATTCATGCGAGCTTAAAGCTGGAGCTTCCCAGCACGATGCGCTTTCAAAACCGCAAGATCTCGATGGGGACGGTCAAAGGACGGGAATACCGCCGCTACGTCGTCGATGAACAAGGGGTGCGACGTCTCTTGCGGGCAGCGCTCAACGGATCCGAGCGGCACGAAGAACACCTTAAAACGAAATGAATAGGCCTGCAGGCGAACGTTCGAAGCGGATTACGGCGTAACGATGTCTGGGTGCGGTTATTGAACGGCGGGTGCGCTGCCGTCAGCATCGCGCTTGACCACGGCATTTCGGGGCCGAACATAGCGAACAGTAACATCGTCTGATAACTGCCTGGTCTCCACTCCGTCAGTGCGCAACACCGTCGCAGCCCTCGGCGAGAAATAGCGCACGGTGACATCGTCACCAAATCGCTTCAGACGGCCGTCACGCGCAACTCTCCAGCGAGTGGCTGCTGGAGCGAGGTCACGAGCCATAGGCGCCTCCGCAACCGAGGCCGCAGGTTTCGGTCTGGCGTCGCTCGGGGACGGGATTTGCGGCGGACTCGGAGCTTGAGCCTCAACCGGTGTTTTCGAAGACAGCCCAGCCGATGCTCCGGTCGCGGGCTTTTGTGTGCAAAGTACCCAGGCAAAGACGGCCACGACGGTAGCGACTGCCAGTTCCGATATGTGCGCTCGGCCATACAGGGGAAGATATCTTTGCCAGATTGATGAGGTGGCCGGTAACAGAACCGTTTCCTCCGTGGTGACCAGATCTTCGTTCTCGACCAACTGAGGCTTCGCGTGCTCGCTGACAGGATCAGTTTTCGCACTAACGGGAACCACTGTTTCCGCCCTGATCTCATCCATGGTCGGACGGCGTTCCGTGGTGACTTTCTGCTCGATCAAAGCGCGGGCCGCGCTCATTCGCGTGGATGCGACCTTCCGCTGTTCCGGCGACACGGACTGGAACAGCGCCTCACTCAGAACTCCCGCCAGAATCCGGTACGTGCGCATCTCCTGATCCTCAAAAACATGAGGCTCGTCAAAGAGCACGTGCAGCACTCCGGCCAGGGACTGTCCCCGAAAGACAGGCAGGATCAGCAGTGATTTTGCGCGGAATTGCCGACATACCGCCGCCTCGATGCGCTGGTCGACTTCGGCGTTTTCGACTCGCAATATCTCCGCCCGCGAGTCGCTCATGCGCGAAACGCTCAGGGTGGCTTTGATTCGCATCCCGACGTACGACATGGCGGTCCCGGAACCCGCCGCGTAAAACAAGTGATCCCGATTCAGTAAGCCAATCGCGACCCCGCTGGCATAGGCAACGGCGCGAGCTCGCTCTGCGATGAGCTGCATCGTCCCTTGCTCTCCCAATTGGCCTGCTCGAACCGCCCTCTGAAGTTCCACGATCGAAGAGAGCGACTGCCAATCCATTCCGCATTCCTGTACCGTGAATGCGTTTGCCAATAATTGCTGGAAGAATGCCAGATCGAGGCTCGAATGACTACTCAACTCAGTCCCCTGCGTCAACGCCGATGGTGGACACGCTTGGGCACAAGTCTTTCATTCGGCTCAGCACGCTGTCAATCAGGGAAAGACCTAAGATTGAATACTCATGGGGGCAACGGTTCCCGATCCAAGGTCGCGAGATGAGGCAACGTAACCGGGGGTACGGAGGATCCCATTCGCGGAAGACTCCTCCCGTTTTCGGGATGGTTGCGGGCTCTCAGAACTTGAACTGAGCGTCGAACTGAAACCTACGGGGCGGCTGCGCAGCGACGGGAGACCCGAAGTGTGGTGACGTGACTACACCCACATAGGTCACATCGTTGACATGGTTCAGGACGTTGAAGGAGTTCACCGACAATGTGAGCTTCTTCGCGTTGTCGGGAGACTTGGAAAGAAGGAAATCGTGCGCGAGGCTCAAATCAAGGTTGATCAAGCCCGGACCGGGCATTGTATTCCGCGCAACTCCGGCAGGTCGATCGTTGATTACGCCGTCGTGGTTGTTATCGACGCCGGTCGTTATATCGACTGGCTTACCGGAATAAAGAGATAACGCCATTCCGAGAACGAACATCTTGCCAACTTGCGCTGTCCCCAGCAGGTCGAACTTGTGGCGACGGTCATTGTCGGAGAGCGCCCAATCCCCTGCCGGGTCGTAGCTGTTGGCCGGAAAGAATGTGATCCCGCTGGAATTGTTCAGCGTCTTGCTGAACGTGTATTGCACCTGGCCAGTGAGGAACTTGACGGGACTGCCACGGAACGTCACCTCCAGCGCGTTGCTCTTTTGATAGCCGCCGGACTGGATCTCGCGATCTTGCCCAAGATTCGGATCCGGCCGTCCGCTGTAGTTGGGTGGAAGCGGCGCATTCGAGTCGATAGATCGGAATAGATCGATCCCTCGCGACCCGATGTACATAGCGCTTAGCGTGCTTTTTGCCGTGATCTGGCGCTCGACACCCGCGCTGTACTGCATCGTGTAGGGAATGTGCGCTCGGGGATCGAGCGCAACCACGCTGGTCGGAACCGCGGCCAACTCAGCCTGGGTAATGGGATACGAAGGATTGTTCACGATAAACCGCAGCAGTTGTACGCCATCAAAATGAAGAAGATCGGCGATCGGCCTTGGCCCGGAGCGGTCGAAGAATACGCCGGCTCCCCCACGAATCACGGTCTTGCTGTTCTTGCTGGGAGAATAAGCAAAACCGAAGCGGGGAGCCAAATTGTTGGGATCGTCGTGAAAGTAGTTTTGCCAGTAGTAGCGCAGACCCAACGACACGGAGAAATTTGGTTTCAGTCGGATGTTGTCCTCAATGAAGCCCGACAACACTTTCTCCAGGAACACCAGGTGCCCCTGTCCCGTCTGCAACAAATAAGTTGATGGCTGTCCGGCCTCATACGCCGCCAAGCTTCCAAACGTATAGGTCCCCTGGCGATTGGTGAAGTCATCCTCACCGCGCCGGCTGATATCCGGAACGTCGATCCCCATGTTGACCGTGTGCGTGCCGCTGGAGTAGCTGAGCACATCCGTTCCATCGAAGTGGTACTCGGTACGCTTGCCGTCAGCTTGTGCGCCTCCGCCGGTAAACGCTCCGGATACGACGGTCTGCGCCCCGCCATGAGTACTAGTGGTAGGGCGGTCGAAGTGTCCGACCAGAAAGCGCAGCTGGTTCACTAGCTTCGGGGAGAACTGATGCCGATAGCTGACATTGATCTCATGCTCCTGCATCTCCAGGTTGTACCCGGTATCCGCCAAAATAAGCCCGCCGACATTCTGATTCTCACTGCTTTGCCGTTCGTAGGAGTACCCAATCCAGAATTGGTCGCCGTTCGAAAAGTCATGAAACACTCGCCCGGACCCAAAGAAGTGATGCATCGGGGCTGGGACGTTTTGATTGATGGGGCCGTTCACTCCGGTCGCATTTACGACGGCCTGCTGATCATCCATGTCCTGATCGAGCGACAGCAGAAACGTGGTGGTTTTTCCACGTCCCACGGGGCCGCTGATGGAACCTTCATAAAACTGCCGTCGTTCCGGCGGCTTCGTAATCGCGAACTTGTTCGTCGCATCAAAAATTGCGTCACGAAACATGACATTCACGGTGCCATGAAACTCCTCAGTTCCACCTTTGGTGATGATCTCCAGCCGGGCTCTGCCGGGCCGCGAGAATAACGCCGAATACGGATTCTGATTAATCTTCACTTCCTGGATAGCAGACGGCGTAACGCCCGGTCCATTGGCTTCGACGCCATTCACGACCAGCGTGACGCCATTGGTCCCGATGGCGTTATCATCCAGGAATCGCGATAGGGTCGTAATGTAATCCTGATCGAAGACCGGAAGCCGATCCAGCGACGAGCGTTCGATGGTGTTGGCGCTCTGGTTTTCCGATATTTCGGTTGAGACCACTGGAGCAGCTTGATCCGCGCTGACATTGACGACCTGCTTCTCGGCGGCGATCGCCAGCACCAGTCGCAGCGGCGCCGCTGGCTTCTTCCCGACTACAACATCACGCTTGAGCTCCTGAAATCCTGCAGCCTGCACGTCGAGAATGTGACGGCCTGGAGCCACGCCATTGATCCGGAAAGCTCCGGCAGAATCAGTGAGCGACTCCTTGTAAGATCTACCGTCGTGTGTCAGCACCACCTTTGCCCCGACCAGCGCACTTCCCGATGGATCGAGGACAGTACCAGACACAACCGCGGAGTCGGCTTCGGGTGGGGCATTCTCAGTCGCAAGAAGAGGCGGCGACATGCATTCGATGGGCGACGGTCGCAGTTTCGTCATTTCCTGCGGTCCCTGCAGCATACCGAACGCCACAAGAGACACGAGAAACACTGAGTTCATTTGGAAAGCGCGCCCCTTCCGTGTTCCGGCGCGCCAACAATCCTAAAGAATCGATCTGAATACTTGCTGAAAAGTGGAGGTCTCTCCTTGGCAAACGCAGTGCAAGCGCCGAGTGTGGCTCGGGGAAGTGGAATTTCTCTACGACGCCGCTGTGCGCGCGGCTGTTCCGAACCTAAGGACGTTCCATCATCCAGACGTTTGCGCTCGTGCTGCCGACGTAGAGGGCCAACGACTTGCCATCGCGCGACGGGATTGCCCAGCCCACAGACTTCTTCTTGGGACGCCAGAAGACACGAACGTGCCCTTGAAGATCGATGTTCAACAACGTGTTTTCCTCATCGCCCGCGGATGCGGCCCATAAGCTGCGGCTGTCCGCTGCCCAATCCAGGGAGCCTGTGGAAGTTGCGAACTCCAACCATCGCTCGCCGCCGCCGTTCAGAGAAAGAAGACGGATCCGCGTCGATATCTCAGCCTTCCCCTTGGTGACCGCTAACGTTGCGCCGTCGGGAGACAGGCTCCAGTTGTAGCTTTTGGGAAGATCGTCTTCAATTTGAAAGAACTGCTTTTGTTTCCCTTGGAATGGATCGAAAGTGAAGAAGGTCAGAGACCGATCTTTGACCACACTGTACACGCAGGTTGTCGCCGGCACACGCGCACATTGATGATTGCTGATCCAATTGTCCTCGAGAACTTTCTTCGGTGTCCCCCCAGCCAGCGGCACTCGCATCAATGGGCTTGAAGGGCTGGTTTCGCCCCATTTTGGATACTCCACGTAAAGGATTTGCGTGCCGTCAGAACTCAAGCGCGACTCCACGAGCGGATGGGCACTTCGCACCAGCAGATCCGCGACTTTCTGATCGATCGCTTGCTTGTAAACATTCAGCTCTCCTCCGCGATCAGAGGTGAAGATGACTTCTTTGCCGTCGGGAGTCCAGTCGTAGGGAATGTCTTCGCGGTCGTCGAGGGTGAGGCGTTGTGGCTCGTCGACGAATCCTGATCGATCAAGTTTCGCCACATAAACATCCGGCTCCGGGATGCCCTTTAGATACGCGACGCGCTTGCCATCCGCAGTTGCATTGATGCTGAAGACCTCGCCGGTATCGCTGGTAAGGCGGGTTGGAGCTCCGATTCGTTTTCCACGCGCGTCGACATTCGCCGACCAAAGGTTCGACTCCGGCGTGCGAGGAGGCGGTTCAGCGACTGTATAAAGGATGTGGCCATCCGAGGTCCACGCGAGTGGCCCTCCGAGTCCCGCTACCACCTCTCGCGTCAGGAGTTGAGGAGTGGGCCGGGTATGAACGTCCAAAACGCCGATCTCAGCGTTCACACCGTAGCCGTATTCGGTTCTGCCACGCGTAAATGCGAGCTTGGATCCATCGGGAGCCCAAGCGAGTGCGCCGAAGAAATCTCCTTCCTCCCCTGCCAGCTTGCGTGGCTGAGATCCATCGGCGGACATCATCCAGAGTTGCTGGGAAAAACGACCCCCACTGGTGAAAGCAATCTCTTTGCCGTCGGGAGAAACTGCGGGCGATCGCCCATCATCATTAAGCCTTCGAGCGTTGCCCCCCAGTGCCGAGACTTCCCACAGACTCGTTTGCCATCCGATTGCACCCAGCCCTACAACCATGTGAGTGCCGTCGGGAAACCAGGTGATCGAGCGAGCACTCATTCCCTCGGGCATCGGCACAGGGTGTGTCTCGCCAGTTTCAATCTCGCGAAGATAGAACCCAGTCTCATCGGAAAACGCGAGATATTTTCCATCGGGCGAGATGGCCGCAGCTCGTACTCGATCATCAGCAGGGTTAGCTGTCAATTGCAACACCCGAAGCGGCAGGGGTGGACGATCGTGCGCCAAGAGTAATCCCAGCTTAACTCCGAAAAACAGCAGCGCCACCCCCGCAGCCACGGCGATGGATCTCCATGCACCAGGAAGCGACCTGGACTTCTCACACGGCTCTACGCCAACTGGTTGAAGTCCGGGTCGGTCACCATTGACGGGCAACGTTGTCACAGGAGCCAAAAACCGGTACCCCCGCCGTGCCACCGTTTCTACGAACGTGGGATTCTCCGCCGAATCGCCGAGAGCGTCGCGAAGACGGCGAATGGCCGCATTCAGGCTGTGGTCGAAGTCCACGAACGTGTTGGCTGACCACAGCCGCCGGCGGAGTTCTTCCCGCGTGACCACGTCTCCGGGCTTCTCCAACAGCTGGACCAGAATCTGGAGGGGCTGTTCCTGAAGCTTCACCCGTACGCCCTTGCGCCGCAGTTCGCCCGCGCGCAGGTCGAGGTCGAACAGTCCAAAGCGGAGCGCCCTCGGGCCTTCGCTTCGCCATCCGTTGCCGTTCCCCATAACTGTTGTTGAGCCTAGCATTCTTGGCTTCGGGCCTGCATGTCACCCAGCCCTTTAATTATTTGACGTTGCAGAATTTAGCGCGTTATCGAAATTTCACACACGGGTTACCCGCAGAACCTTGAGGCACCCAAAAGACCTGCCCACCTTGGTAATACGGAGGGTGGGGTCGTGGAGTTCACGTTTAGGCGGCGATTAATCCTGACGATTGTTTTGTTATGTGTGAGTGCCACGGCTCAAGCTGCAAAGGAAAATGCGCAAGTCCGCGTCTTGGTTTACGACAGCGCACGGATTTCAGCCAGCCTGCTGGAGCAGGCCGGACTTGAAACCACGCGCATCTTTCGCTCCGCCGGAATCGAATTGGTGTGGATCAACTGCACAGAAAGAGTTGAGGGTTCTGCATGCCAGAGTATGGCGCGAGGCAAGGAACTGATGTTGCGCGTCGTCCCGAAAGGACAGTCGGTCGGCGAGTCCGTCTTCGGGGACGCCTTTCTCGCTGAAGATGGTAATGGAAGGTACGCAGATATCTTCTTTGATCGCATCGCAAGCGCACATCACAACTTTGGGGTGAACGAATCGCGCATATTGGGAGCGGTCGCCGCCCATGAAATCGGACATCTCTTGTTAGGGCTTAGGGCACATTCCAGGACCGGCATCATGTCAGCAGTCTGGACGAATGACCTTATTGAGAAAGCGGAGAGGGGGTCTCTGCTGTTTACGCCCGAGCAGGCGATGCGTATCCGGAAGCGCATGGGCCAGTCTGCATTGGATATCGATGATCGTCGGCTCGATCAAGCCTCCACTGCCACCGTTGGCGAGCGAGCGCCCGCTTACGACACGCCGTCTGCGTTCAAGTTAACTGGATTCCTAACGACCCAGAGTTGCAAGCCAACCCTCTCGCCGTGTCCTTGACCCAATGTGCCTGGTTCTCTAGACTTAAAAGTACATCATCCGTCTCACTTGGAGTGTCATCGTGAATTCTGTCCAGCCAATCGAGAAGCACTCATTCGAACTACGTCTTCATGAACGGCGCCTGGAACGAGATTCTGAAACACGAAAAATTGAGAAACTTAAACAGCGCCTTCAGTTCCTCACAAAAGCAAGAAAACTCGCTCGCGCAAGCTAGGAAGTCAGCGATCTCGGCTGGTAACGGGGATGTCGTTATCCCGAAGACCCAGACCGCTTCTTGGCTCCGGTTTCTTCAGTGGCTCTGCCCGATACTGGCTTCGGCATTGGCATCACCAGGATCTGCTGCTCGGCTCGTGAGATTTGTTCGCGGGTCAGCGACGCTGCCAGTTTTTTCTTCCGTTCGCCGATCTGGGCTTCCTGGTCGAGGATGTCGCGCTCGTCAATCAAGCACTGTAGATAGGCGGTTGCTCCGTCCTGGCTTGCCGCAGATCGAGCACTCAGCTGGACGGGCCGCGCCAATACTTTGCCTTGCTCGATTTCGGAGTTGCGGCTGAACGTCAGAAAAATCAGCTCGACGCGGTTCGACACTGCCAATTTGTCGAAAATTCGAAAGAGATAATTCTTTACCGTATGCCGGCTAAGGCTGAGTCGCTCCGCGATCTCGTGGTTGGGGAGTCCCTCAGCGACACCCTCCACAATCGCGCGTTCGCGTTCCGTGAGCAAGTTGAGGCCTTTTGCATCGATCGCACAGATCGCCGGGCTGCTGGTCAGACTGTCAAGCACGAGCCCTAGTTCCTCTTGATTGATCCACACCTGGCCTTCGTAGACACAGCGAACGCATTTCGACAGGCGCGCCAAGGGCGAATTCTTCGAAAAAACTCCTTTTGCCCCCGCGCGGAATGCGTTGATGACTTTTTCCTTCTTGGCCGAATCGAGGAGCATGATCACGCGGATGTCGGGATGCAATACTCTCAATTGGCGGACAACATCGCATCCGCGTTCCGGTTGCTCGTCCAGATTCAAGCTGATGGCTGCGGCGTCAATCGACGATTGCGCAGCGATTTCTAATGCTTCCTGAGCGCTCGAGGCCACGCCAACGACGTGCAAAGAACGATCGCGTTTCAGTACCTCTGCAAGAAGCTCCGCATAAACACGTGTATAACCGGCAATGAGAATAAGCAATGGGGCTCTTGGGAGACCCAGAGGCCGGCATGACATCCTCCGCAATTTTTCTGTTTACGATCCTCGACAAAAATCGTTAAGGGGTAGGCCTTCTTGCAATGGTGCCGTTCGGGGGACTGGGCACGCGAAACTACAATCTTTGGCGAGCCTACCGCTCATGGCTGTCATCGTCTAGCAGTACTGCCGAAGTTTAATCACTTTTTACGAGTGGTGGGTTCGATCCCGAACAATCTTTTCAAATCTTTTCAAATTTTTTCAATTCTTTTCAAATTTTTACACGATTCCTCGCAAGCCGCTCTCCAAATTCTCGCCAAGCCTGTTTTCGCCGATGTCCTACCAACGAGTGCACGATCGTAAACAACACCCTGTTCCACAACGACACGAAGAACACAGGGAGAGGTGAATTCCAGATCCAGTATTACGCGACAAACAATGTCTTCAAGAACAACATCGTCTATGCGACATCCCAAGGTTTGTTCATCAATAACTTCACAAACAGCGAGCCCACTCCAGCAGATGTCGACTATAACCTCTATTTCCCTTCGGTAAATTCCTCGGTTACCACGTTCATATGGAACGGCACCAACTACAGCGGATTCAGTGCGTACCAGGCGGCCACAAAACTTGGCAGCCATTCGTCGTATGCCGATCCTCTTTTCCTCAACCTTACGACGCCCGACCTTCACATTGGGGCAACATCCCCCGCAGTCAACACCGGGACCGACCTGGGAGCGGTCGTGGGGACGGTGGACTTCGAGGGTAATCCACGGACAAAGGGAAGCAGCATCGACATCGGCGCTTACGAAGAATAGACGCGTGTTAGTGGCGGCTCAGCCGGATTACGATGGCCTGACAAACCTACGAAACTCGGCAAACTCAGAGGCTCGAGCGACGCTCTTTCGCGTACACTAGAAACAGCGATTCTGTCCCTGAGTTTGCATGGACCGATCATGCGCCGGAGGCCGCCCATGAGAGTCGTCCTTGTCGCCGTTCTCTTTGTAGTGTCCGCGATAGCTCAGGATCAATCCGCCGAATCAGCCGCACAATCTGCCTGCGGACCCGTTGCCACTGAGTTCCGGACAAAATCGATAGCAGCCAGCACCCCGTTGCCAAACCTACTCCTGGTAAAGCGACGGTGTATGTCATCCTGGATCAGAAATTTCAGGCTGTCAGGGCGGTAACGGCGAGAGTAGCAATCGACGGTGCGTGGATCGGCGCAAACCACGGTAGCTCCTATTTGTTTTTTCAGACGGAGCCAGGCGAACATCATCTGTGCACCGACTGGATGTCGTCGCTACTGCCCGCCGGCCGCCTGGTGTCGCTGGCCAATTTCACTGCCGAGGCCGACGGCATTTACTACTTCTGCGTGCGCCCCACCGGTGGACCGTCGTCTTACCTCAAAGACAGTGACCGCTCCGCTTCGATCGACTTGGAACCGGTGAACAGCGACGAGGGGAAGCTTCTCGTCGCTTCCTCCGCGTGGAGCAACTCTCAACCAAAGATTCAAAGGGCTTCCAAGTAAGGGAGTCGGCAGACCACTTACTAACTTGGCAACTGGATGCTTCGGCCGACTTCCTCGTCGGCTCAGAAAGCAGCTCCCTTTTCCTCTAACCACACTGCCTTACGTCAGCACCTGATCGAGCAGCTGCCGCACAGCCCGCTGCGCTTCCAGAATCGAATAACGATGATCCATCGCTCCTGCAAGGTCGGTATTTGCAAAGGCAATCCGTCCAAACGGAGCGTTCCGCAGAACCTCGCGAGGTGCGGGCCGGCCATCGCGGCCAAAGAAGAACCCAGGCTGCGGACTGAGATAGGCGTGCCCCCAGCGATTCAGGACGATCCCCGCGATGTCCCGCCGCGCGTCAAAGCCTGCGCCGTCAAACATCTGGCTGAACTGTTCGCGGAGTCGCCGCTCATAGTCCTTGAAAGAGGTCCCGATCAACTCGGCGCGTCCACGATGCCCCTGTTCTTCGGTGGGATATCCGGGGTAGGAGTACAGAACTTTTACGTTGAGTACGATCGGCGAGTCTGGACCGATCGTAGATTCCTCCACGCCGGTTAACGCCAGCTTGCAGACTTCCACGTAATTGCCAATTCCCTCAAACCATTGGCAACCGCTCATCCCCATTTTGTAAAGGAACCGCCAGTTCCTCACTGCGACGTTCGCCATCATGCAAGGCGACCGATAGAACTCCGAATACGCCTTGCGGTGCGTCTCTGGAAGATCCTTGACAATGTGCTTCGTCGTCCAGCATCCGCCCGCCATGACCACGGAGCGCGCCTTCACCTTGTAGAGCTTGCCGGCCCTTTGATACGCGACGGTCACCGAGCCGGCCTTGTCCGGAGCCCCGTCGTGCATCACATGAATCGCTGTAGAGGAAAGCCGAACTCGCATTGCCGCTCCGGGCACATCGAACTGAGAGAAATTCACCTTTCCTTGGCATACTCCTTCGACGCTGCGGGTGCCCTCGATAGCGCTGGGAATCAGGCTCTTCAACATCAGTCTTGCAATCGTCGCGTTGCCGCCCGGAAACATCTGGTCGGAGCCGCCCTGCACTTCCGGCAACGGATGCAGCATCTCAAAGGCGTAATCGGAATACGCTGACAACGCGTCCGGACCGAGCCCCGATCCGCCGCCTTCGACCGGCGAAAGGAATGTCCGGATCGTCTCGCGGCTGAGCCCGAACCGCTCGATGTAATGCTGCTCCAGAGTGATCGAATCGAGATATCGGGAGATCGCGTCGCCTTCCACTTTCGGACGCTCGAATTTTGTCTTTTCCGTCGGCTCATCCTTCAGCCAGCGCAGCCATTCCATCCGCATCGCATCGGGAACCGGAGCGCCCTCGAGATTTTTCCCCACCGGATCGACCAGCCACATGCCCGGCTTGCGACCGAAGCGCGCGCCAAACCAGAATCCATACTGTCCTTGGTGCAGGCCCGTCGCTTCGTACGGAGTCCGCGAAAGCGGCATCTCACGATCCGATCCGCTCCAGCGTTGGTAAGTCAGCGTCGGCGCATTCATTCCGATGGAATCGTAGAAACTTGCCAGGAAGCTGTGGGGATACTGAATCTGATAAATGGCCGACCCCTGATGGGCGATAAGCCGTCGGCCGTCCACCAAAAACTCGTTTTGTTTGGCCTCACCGCCGAAGATCGGATGATTCTCGACGACCAGGCACTTCGTTCCCGCCCTGGATTCGCGCTGAAAGAACAGCGCTGCCGCCAGCCCGCTGATCCCACCGCCAATGACGACGCAGTCGTAGACTTCCGCCGTGTCGACGACATCTTTCGGAAGCGGATCGTATAGGCCATCGCGGATCGCATGTCCGGCCTCAAGAACCTCCCACGTATTGCCATTGGAGTTGCTGTATTCGCCGACGCCGCCGTAGCCGGTGAAGTCGTCGTTCTCAGCCAGCAGTTCGCAAGGAGTCGCGCCCCCGAGCAACGCCGATCCGGACGCCAACAGGGCAGAGCCGAGGAAATCCCGCCGCGTGATTCGCTCATCCATCCCAAGAGCATGATCACCGGAATGAACTTCCGGAGTAAGGTTCGTTTTGTGTTTCCGGGAAATGTTAGGCGGACCCCAACCTTCGCCCCGAGTGTACACGCAATGGCTCGCTACCAGTTGGACGCAGGATCGTGGCCGATCATGCACGGCTCTTTGCACGATCGGAGATCGGAGTTCTTGGGGATTGGTGGCGGCGGTTGGACTCGAACCAACGACCTAGGGATTATGAGACCCTCGCTCTAGCCACCTGAGCTACACCGCCATTTCAGGAAATCGAATCGAGGAGAGACGGGCTGGCAAATCCCGCTGTTTGCCGCGGCGGTCGTGCCGCTGCGTCGATCTTATCGATTGTAAGAGGCACAATTCCTGAGTGTCAATCATCGACAATCGTTGGTGGATCGCATGCTCGCGTCTGTCCTTTCAGGCCCAGCCGACGCGACCCAGACTCTAGCAGAGCCCCTACAAAGCGCGACGCAAATCTCGCTGCTCCAACGCCACAGCACCGGAACCACATGCTCGACGAGTTGCAAATTTCCGATCCCAAGCCTGAAACTGTTGCACGCCTATGCAAGCAATTGCCGTCATCCCTGCGCGACTCGCCTCGACCCGTCTCGCCCGCAAAGCGCTGCGCCCTGTGCACGGCGTTCCCTTGGTTGGCCGCGTGTATGAAGCGGTCGCAAAATCCGCCCTGCTCTCGGGTGTGATCATCGCGACCGACTCCGACGAAATTCTTGAAGTCTGTCAGCAGCACGGCTGGCAGGCTCGCATGACGTCCGCCGGCCATCGCAGCGGCACCGAGCGCGTGCACGAACTCTCGAACCTGATCCGCGCCGATGTCTACATCAATGTGCAAGGCGATGAACCTCTTACCCGCTCCGAGCACATCTCGTCGCTTCTTGAAGTGATGGCCAACCCCGAGGTCGATGTGGGTACGCTTATGACGCCGGCTGCGGCGATCGACATTCCAAACCCCAATGCCGTAAAGGTCGTCACCGACAAATTTGGCAAAGCGCTCTACTTCTCGCGCGCAACCATTCCGTTCGACCGTGACTCCGGCAACCCCGCCTACTTTAAACACCTTGGCTTCTACGCGTATCGCAAGCCGGCCCTCGATCGCTTCGTCTCTCTGCCGGAATCGTCGCTCGAAAAAAGCGAGCGCCTCGAACAATTGCGTTTCCTCGAAAGCGGAATCCCGATCTATGTTGGAGAAACGCCTTTCGACAGCGTCGGGGTGGATACGGAAGAAGACTTGCTGCGAGTAGAGGAAATTCTGAGGAAAGAGCAGCGCTAAGAAGGCGTACGGAATCTCGATCGACTACCGGCGGCCGTCCATCGCCAGTTGCAGCTTCCACGCTTCGGCTGCCGCCACTCGGCGCGAGATCGCCGGATGCGAATGGAAGAACCATTCGACCCACCGCGACGGAGTGCGCTCGGCAAGATTCTGCGAGGCCAGCTTGTTCATTGAACTGATAAACGGTTGCACGCTCTTGATCGTTCGGAATGCATAGCGGTCGGCCTGCCTCTCGTTGAACCGCGAGTAGGCATTCATCGCGGGCATCAGCAGGAACGACAGTATGGTCGAGACCAGTATCAGAAGCGGCAGATTGGCAAAATCCGAAAGCGTGTCGAACATGTTCCACTGCTCAATCGCCATGTGCAGCACCAGGTTCGCCGCCCAGAAACCAAACAGTGTAATTCCCGCTTGCACGAAGATGCTTTTCAGAATGTGCTTGTGAACGTGATGGCCGAGTTCGTGTGCCAGCACCGCTTCAATTTCTTCCGGCGAGTAATGATCGAGGAGAGTGTCGGCCAGGATGATCCGCCGCGTCGCTCCCAATCCGGTAAGCGCGGCGTTAGCTTTCTTGGTCTTCTCGGAAAGATGCCACTTGTAGATACCACGCACCTGGGTGCCTGCGCCCTCGCTCAACCGCACCAGCCTTTGCTTCAGGTCATCGTTCTCGAGCGGTTCGAACTTGTAGAAAATCGGGAACAATACTAGCGGCGCAACCTGCGCCACGACCACGAACAGAACTAAAAACATTCCCCACGCGATCAGCCACCAGTGCTCCGGCGACTGGCGGATCGTGAAGTACAGAAGCTCCGCGACCAAGCCCCCGAAAATCAGCGCGACCAGAAATCCCTTCGTCTCATCCCACAGCCACGAACGCGTCTTTTGCGTGGAAAGCTGATACCGGCGCTCAAGCCGAAGTCCGTAATAGTCCAGTCCCAGGCCAAGCAGCTTCCCGGCCAGGAGCAACAGGAACACATAGAAAAACACAGACAGCTGATAGTTCTGGAACGCGGCCCAATACGACCAGTCCCGCAGAACACCGCTCCAGCCTGTGAACAAGATTACGACCAGGAACACTAATCCCAAGCCGAAATCCCCGACTTCCAGCCATCTGCGGACCCGGTTATAGCGACGCGCCTCCGGTGTGTCGGCCGAGAGCGCCGCCGTCTCCTCTGCAAATCTCATGCTTACTGTGTGATGACCCGTAAAACTTCGCCTCTAAAATAATAAGGTATCGCGCTGCAATCTGTTTGGATCGAAAGTGCAATGGCCGCTGGGCCGAAACGCCCTGTATTTCCGAGGCTCTCCGGCTAAGAGCCTGCGTTTACAAAACTTTCCGCCTGTCCCAGAACTTCCGTCACCAGCTCAGGACTCGCCGCTTCTGAGTACACCCGTAACAGCGGCTCCGTCCCCGACGCCCGCAACAGCACCCACGGCTCGGCGCCATTCTGCGGCGCGGGAGCATCCAGGAACAACTTCACCCCATCCATATCCTCTTTTTTGATGATGTTGTAGCGCCCGAGCTTCCGGGTCGCCTCCGCGCTCGCACGCGTGATGGCCGCCTGTTTCACGTTGTCTGGAACGTGCAGATCGCGGCGCCCATAATAATGAGGGCCGAACTCCTTGTGCAGGTCCGCCACAAGCTGCCCCAGCGGCTTTTTCTCCTCCGCCATCACGTTCGCCAGCAAGAGCGCATTCAGGATCCCATCCCGCTCCGGCAAGTACCGTGAATAGCCGATGCCGCCCGATTCCTCTCCGCCGATCACGATCTCGTGTTCCATCATCAGATCCGCGATGTACTTGAACCCGATCGGACACTCGTGCAGCGTGCGCCCGTTCTTCTTCGCGATCCGGTCCACCATGCCTGTCGTGTTGAATGCCCGCACCACATCCCCCGGCCACTTCTTTCTCTCCAGCAGCCATCGCGTCAGGACCGAAAAACATTTGTGCGAGTCCACGAACGTCCCATCCTCCGCCATCGCCCCAATCCGATCGGCATCGCCATCGGTTGCGAGGCCCGCATGGCACTTTTCTTTTAAAACCGTCTTTCGCAGCGCGTCGATATGCGGCTCGATCGGTTCAGGGTTGATCCCCGGAAACAGCGGATTCACATCCTGCCGGATCGCCACATGCGCAATGCCGTGCTTTTTAAAAATGTCTACCAGCACACCGCGCCCCGACCCATACATCGAATCCACGGCAAACTTGAACTTCGACTTCGCGATCAGATCGAGATCCGCGAACTTGCACATAGCCTCGATGTGCGCCGGCTTGAAGTCCACCTCCTCGATCGCCGCTCGCTTCCCCGCCGACGCTGCCGGAAGCCCATCCAGCTCCGCTTCCACCTTCTTCATGATGGCCGGTGTCGCCGATCCGCCGAACTTCCCCTTGAACTTCACTCCATTCCAGTTCCACGGATTGTGGCTCGACGTCACCATCACGCCACCCGCCGCTCGCTGCTGCTTCACCGCATACGAAACCGCCGGTGTCGGTGTGTAGTCGTTCGCTAGCTTCACTGGAATGCCAGCCCCGGCAATGACTTCGGCCGCAAGGCGAGCGAACATGGGCGAACCGAAACGCGTGTCGTACCCGATCATCACTCCGCGTTGGGGCTCTTCGTACTTCAACACATACTTCGCGATGGCATTCGCCACACGCCGTACGTTCTCGAACGTGTAATCGTCCGCAATGACTCCCCGCCAGCCGTCTGTACCAAATTTGATGTCCGTCATAGGAGGAACGATGTCTCGATCAGACCTACGTCAACTTCGCCAGCTTCTTGTCATCCAGATACTTCACAACTTTGCCAACATCCTGTGCGCGCCCGCGGGTCGTGACCAGCAGAGCATCTTCGGTCTCGACCACCACGACGTCATCCACTCCAACTGCAGCCACAAACTTTCCCGGCGCATGAATATAGTTCCCCCGCGCGTTCAGAACAAAGCTCCCCACACTCGAAATCACATTGCGATCTTCCGTGACTCGCTTCGCCGAGTGATGCTCATGCAGCGCCGTCCACGACCCCAGGTCGTTCCATCCAAAGTCTGCCGGAAGACAGAAAAGATTCGACCGCTCCTCGCCCTTCGCCGACAGCGGTTCCAGCACCGCATAGTCAACGCTGATGTTTTCGCACTTCGGATACAGCTTGCGAAACGTTGCCCCAAACTTCCGCGTGCCAAACGCCCCCGCAATTTCCTCGAGGATCGCCGCCGTCTTCGGCAGATGCTCGCGCAGCGTATTCGCCAGAGTCGCCGCACTCCACAAAAACATGCCGCTGTTCCAGAAATAATTGCCCGCTGCCAGAAATCCTGCCGCTCGCTCCGCATCCGGCTTTTCGGTAAACCGCCGCACGCGCAATGCATTTGCGTCGAAAGTCGCGCCAGCTTCCACGTATCCGTAACCGGTCTCCGGGCGACTCGGCCGGATGCCCATCACCACAACATTCCGTCCCGCTGCGGCCAACTCCACACTACGCCGCACTGTCTCGCGATAGCGATCCTCGTCACCTATCACGTGATCCGACGGAAACAAGCCGATCACAGAATCGGGATTCTTCCTCAACAGCAGAAACGCCGCCAATCCAATCGCGGGTGCAGTGTTCCGTCCCACCGGCTCCGCCAGCACTTGCCGCTTGTCGACCTTCGGCAGCTGCTTCACGATCGCAGGCCGCAGATCCTCATTTGTAATGATCCAGAATTGTGACGCCGGCGCCAGCGGCAGTAGCCGCTTCACCGTCTGCTGGATCATCGACTGCTTGCCATCCAGCGGCAGCAACTGCTTGGCGCGCCGCTTCCGGCTCAGTGGCCAGAACCGCGTGCCTCTTCCCCCCGCCAGGATCACTGGATACAAATCAATCTTCTTCGCCACGAGTTCTCGCCAAACTCCATCGCGCCGCAGCGCGCAAATTACGCTCATCGCGCTTCCACGCGAATCGCTCTACCACCGAATCCCGCCGAAGCCCTTCCTACAGCCGCGTCTCCGGCTCTTCCAAACTCCCCCCCGGCACGTACGCCTTCAAAAACTCCACCGACCACTGGGGCCGCACGCCGAACAATTCCACGCTCGCTGGGATCACCGCCGCATCACCCTTCGCCAGCGTCACCGGCTCCATTCCCGCCGCTTCGACCACACCGCAACCTTCCACAGCAACCAAGATATGCGCCGAGCGTTTTCCGGTCTCGTCGGCCGTCTGAAACGCCTGCGGCTCTTTCAATTGATACCGATCCACGACAAAGTACGGCGCGCGGATCATCGCCGCCCGCGTATTGCGCGATCCCGCCATCACCGTCGGCGCCGGACGCACCACCTTCCCCGACTTCACCTGCTCCTTTACCGCGGCCAGACCCGCTTGCAAATGCAGCTCGCGCGGTCGCCCGTAATCATACAGACGATACGTCGTATCTGACTGCTGCTGCGTCTCCACGATCACCGACCCCGGCCCCAGCGTGTGCACCGTTCCGCCGGCCACGTAAATCATCTCTCCCGGATAAATCTGGATCCAGCGCAGCAACTCCTCCGCCCGCTTTTCCTCGATCGCCTTCTGAAATTCCGCCCGCGTCACACCCGGCTTCAATCCCATCGCCACCTGCGATCCGGGTTTTGCTGCCGCCACATACCAGCACTCCGTCTTGCCCCAAGGCTGACCCGTGCGTTGCGCCTCCCCATCATCGGGATGCACCTGCACCGAAAGCTTTTCGTGCGGAAACAAAAATTTCAGCAGAAGCGGAAAGCGTCGCTCATCGCGCGCCGCCTCTCCGACCAACTCGCGCCCGCGCTCGCTGCTCAACTCCGCGAGTGTCTTTCCCGCCAGCGGACCGTTCGCAACCTTGCAATGGTCTCCAGTCAGCCACGCCTCGCCGATCTTCTCGTCGAACTTGTGATCGGGATAAATCGGCGACAGATCCGTCGTGCCCCATGGCCGCGGATCAAACACCGGCTGCATTCGCAATGGATAAAGATCGACCATCGTCAATATTGATGAGATGCAGCACCCGTCCGCTGCAAACGCCTTCTTTTAAGGCTGCCGCCGAAGACGTTCCCACACCACTGTCCGCTTGTGGTCTTCGCCCATCTCGTGTGTTTTGGCGGTCAACGTCAGGCGATCTCCGTCGAGTTCAAAATGTCGCACGCCCTCTTCTCCACGCTCCGCAGGGAATAAGGACTGCTTGATGTGATGCGTCACCGTTGCCTTCGTCTCGTCTACCGTCCACGTGCCGAAGTATGCGTAGTATCCATCGAAGGCAGCCGACTTTTCGGCGGACGGCGCCTGCAGCATCTCCTCGCGCGAACTCGCGCTGGGGTGTGTCGGTGGCGGGTCCGACACGATCTGCACACTCATCCACCCGCTCGCGTCGTACACGATCAGTCCTTCTGGATGTTTTCCGTAGTAAGGGTAAATGATCTCGCCACTAGGCCTCACCGTCTCGACACTGACTAATCGCCAAGCCCCGACAAATTTCTCCTGCGGCATCTTTGCTTCGCCGGGTGAGGGCGCTGACGTCGAAGGAAGTCCTGCGAGTACAATTGCGAATAGCAGACACCAGGATCGGGTGAGCATGAGGAGGTAGCCTCTCTACTTGAGAAGGATTGCAAACCTGCTCGCGTTCCGTTTGTCGCAGATGAATTCGGGACACGGCGTTCACAACGCCGCGAAGAAGTTTTTCATCCGTTCCAGCCCGCGGTCGAGTTCTCCCATCGTCGTCGCATACGAGATCCGGATGTGTTCCTTCGTGCCGAATCCTTCGCCCGGCACCGCCGCCACGAACGTCTCGCGCAGCAGTTTGCCCGCGACCTCCGCCGCCGACCTCACCCCACTGCGCCCGAAAAATGCCGATACGTTCGGATACGCATAAAATGCGCCTTGCGACAGTGTGCACCGGATCCCTGGAATCGCGCGCAGCCCATTCACCACGTGATCGCGCAGCTTGACGTACTCTCGCCGCATGTCCTCCACGCATTGCTGCGGCCCCTTCAGCGCCGCCACCGCTGCCTTCTGCGCGATCGACGTCGGATTCGACGTCGACTGGCTCTGCAGTTTCGCCATCGCGCTCACCACCGCCGTGGGCGCGAATGCGTAGCCCAGCCTCCATCCCGTCATCGCATACGTCTTCGAAAGAGACCCCAGAATCACCATCCGGTCGCGATACTCGCGCAACGCCCCGATCGAAAAATTCCTGCCGGTGTAATTCAGATAGACGTAGCATTCGTCCGAGACGATCCAGATCCCCCGCTCGTGCGCCATGCGGATGATCTCGGCCAGCTCCTCTGGCTTCATAACCGCACCCGACGGATTCGAGGGTGAGTTCAGGATGATCGCCTTCGTGCGCGGCGTCACCTTGCGCAGCACCATCTCCGCCGTCAGCGCAAAACCCCGCGACTCGTCCGTCTCCACCAGCACCGGAGTTCCGCCGGCATACCGGATGATGTCCTTGAACGACACCCAGTAGGGCACCGGCAGAATCACTTCGTCGCCGTGATCCACGAGCACCTGGATCGCATTGAACAGCGCGTTTTTGCCGCCCGTCGAAGCGATCACTTCGTCGCGGCGATACTCCGATGCAAAATCCTCCGCATGCCGTTGTACGATCGCGTCGCGCAACTCCGCCGTCCCCGCCACTGCCGTGTACTTGGTAAAGTTCGCCTGAATCGCCGCGATGGCTGCATCCTTGATGTGCTGCGGCGTGGCAAAATGCGGTTCGCCCGCGCCGAAATCGACTACGTCGGCGCCCTGCGAACGCAGCTTGTCGGCTTCTGCCACAACCGCCATGGTGGCAGAGGGCTCGATGCGGTTAATGCGTTCGGTCAGCTTGATCGCCTGTGCGGCTTCGGTGGTCGTCATGCCTTCTTCCTTGTCCTTGTTTTCTTCTTGCCGCTTTCCTCGATATTGGCGAACTCGCCCAGCCGGTACGCGGGATCCAATTTGCCGCGCAGGTTCTGTTCAACCAGCTCCGGAACTAATCCTTTGACAGAGCCGCCCAGCTGCGCCACTTCTCGAACCAGGCGCGAACTCAGATACGAATATTTTTCCGCGGGCATCATGAACACCGTCTCCAGCTCCGGCCGAAGCTTGCGATTCATCAATGCCATCTGCAGCTCGTATTCATAGTCCGTCAGCGCGCGAATCCCGCGCAGTAGGCTGCTCGCTCCCACCCTGGCCGCGTATTCGACGGTGAGTCCATCGAACGTATCCACACGCACGTTCTCGTAGTGCGAGGTCAGCGCTTCGAGCATCCCTACCCGCTCCGCCACACTGAAAAGCGGCGCCTTCTCCGCGTTCCTCAGGATCGCTACCACCAGCTCGTCAAAAATCTTGCTCCCCCGCTCGATCAAGTCGAGGTGCCCATTCGTAGGCGGATCGAACGATCCCGGATAGATAGCGGTAACCTTGTGCAAGATGCCTCGCGAAGTACCCGTGTTTGCGGGGGCAGAACGATTCTAGTGGTCCGGGAATCCGGATGGCAAATGTGGCGCCCGGGCGCCGCGCATGCGGACAGGTGAATCCAATTCCACAAACGTATCAAAGCCAGAATTCCGAAAGCGTCGCCATCCCTATCGTTTCCTTCGGCGCGGCTTGCCGGTAATTTCTTTGTGGTCTTCGGGGTAACAGCTTTCCTCCGAGTGCTCGGGACTCTCAACTCGGTAGTCGGTCCTGCCAGCCTTTCTCAGTGCCCTCCGCGGCTTTCTCAGCGACCTCCGCGTTTCAGATTTTCCCCGAAACTCGAAACTATTCTCAATCCACCCAGTTGTACTCAGTCATAACCCGATCACGTCGAAGGCGATCCGAAAGTTGGCCCGCCAATCGACCGACCAGCTTCACCGGACGACGCAGGCCCATCGCCTCAAGCCCGTACAACAGGCCGACCCACGCCGCCCCACTCTTCAGTTCTCGCAGGTACTGTTCCCGCGCCTTCGCCAGACTCTCCGACTCATGCCCGCTCAATTGCCCCGCCCCACCTTCCCGTAGCAGATCGATGGTCTCCAGTGCGTAATCGTGAAAGCCCAGGTGAGCGGCGAGCAGCGCGAGCTTGAACAGCGGCATCCTCTCGCCTCGAGCCGTGAACCAGGCATGATCGCGCAGGTAAAGAGCATCTCCCCAAAGCAGCTGTCCCCTCGTCAACGCATAAGCCGGAAAATTCGCCCGACGATACCGGCTGCGGGAGAGATCAAACAGCATGAATCCAAATTTCCGCAGGCATCTGTCCACGTCGCCGAACAACGGCTGGCCTTCATACAGCGGCGCGAACTCCACTTCACACTTCAGCGCCACCACGCTCTTCTCCAGAAAACTCTGCGCGCCATCGAGGATCTCTAGTTCACTGCCCTGCGTGTCCAGATCGAGAAAGTCGACGACGTGTACCCCGGCGCCTGCCAGGAACGAATCCAGCGAGACGACATCGATCGGTTTTTCCTCAACGACTTCGAACTCGGGTGCGCAGTCCTTGAAGCGCCCGTACAACGCCAGATTGGGCCGCAGAAGCGACGAGCACGCCGGATTTCTCGTCACATACAGAGTACGCCGTTCGTCTCGTCCTCCGACGGCGGTATGGAAGTAGCTAAAACCCTTTGCCGACGCCGTGCTCAGCCGCTGATACTCTTCCGCGTCCGGCTCAAAGCCGAAGAATTTCATCTGCGGCAGGGCCCGCATCAGCCGGTTGGTCGTCTCCCCGCGGGCCCCGCACATTACATAGACAATTTCCGGAAGCAGAGCGCTTAGCGGCGTGATCGTGCTGGATCGATATTTCTTGATCGGCATGACTTCGTCATCGTCCCGTACTTACAGCCGAGATTCTTAAGTGCTTACGTACAAACCCTGCTCCGTATCGAGAACCACTAGGAGTTCCAGATGCGTCGAGGGAAATCGCTGGACAGATGCTCGGCTAGTATACCTACAGTATTTCAGCGCCACCTTTTGACGTTCGCCAATCGGAATGAAGGAATGACTAACCTAGCGGCTTAACTGTGCTCACGAACGGCAGAACGATGCTACCGGGGCAAGAATGAGAATGGGAGACACTGCTAAGCGTGAGCCCTGCCCGCACAGTCCACAGAGAATCGTAAGTGGGGTTGACGCGAGAGGGGACTCGGTATATCACTTTGAGCGCCACGATGTCCCTCAGAGCTCTCGTTCTGCTTGCTCTTGTTGTCCCTCTGGCCAAATCTGACGCCGGCCAAACTGACTCGTGGGTCGAAATCACTACTCCGCACTTCGTCGTAGTGAGTAATTCGGCCGAAAAGGACGCGCGGAGGATTGCGCGGCAGTTTGAGTGGATGCGTTCGGCCTTCCACCAGATTTTCCCCGAAGCACAGCTCGACACGGCTGTTTCCATCCTCGTGCTCGCAGTCGAAGACAAAGCCAACGTCGAGGCAATTGAGCCACCCCCCTACTTGGGGCCGGGCAAACTCCCCGTCGGTGGCATGTTCGTGCGGGCGCCGGAACGAAATTACATCCTCGTTTGGATGAACTCTCTTGCGCTGCGGCCATATGGCGCGATTTACCACGAGTACACGCACTTCATTCAGAGTCGAATGGGGGTGTGGATGCCTCTGTGGCTCGCAGAAGGGACGGCAGAGTATTACCAGACCACCGAGATTTACAGCGACGAAGTACGAATAGGCAGGGCAGATACTTACGCCTTAGAGAAGCTGGAGTCCAACCCGCTGCTCCCGCTTACAACTCTCTTTGCCGTCGATGTCCACTCTCCGCACTATCACGAAGAGGACTTAGGCTCCACGTTCTACGCAGAATCCTGGGCGTTGACGCACTATCTGAAGACGAAGGACGATCGCGACCACACGGATCACGTGAAGGAGTACCTCGACCTGGTCCACGGTGGCGCAGATCCAGTCACGGCTGGCACAAAGGCTTTCGGTAACCTGGAACAACTTCAGTCGGACCTTCAGAAGTATCTTTCGACTGCGGATGCCGGCTTCCAACGAATGCCTGCGCCGGCACAGGTAGATGACACTTCCTTCGCGCTGCGCCCCCTGACAAAAGTCCAGGTGGATACGCTGCGAGGCGAATTTCTGGCGCGCGTCGGCAGATTCGGTGAGGCCCGGACCTTGTTGAACGCGGTTTTGCAAGATGATCCAAAAAATGTCCCCGCACGCGTCATGTTGGGCCATTTGGCATATCGTGCGCAGAACTACGACGAGGCGCGCAAGTGGTGTGAGGATGCCGTCGCCGTGGACGATCAGGACTTTACTGCGCATCATTGCCTCGCGGCCAGCCTGCTGAAAAAAGGTGTACCCGACACCGTTACAGGAACCCGCATCGAGAGCAATTTCAGAACCGCGATTCGTCTCAACCCGTCGTTCGTGCCAGCCTACGATGGACTGGCTGTCTTGCTGAGCATGCACAGCAAAAGCGCAGCAGAAGCTCAGCGATACATGCAGAAATCCACAGAGCTCGATCCGGGCAGCGTGGAGGTTCGGATTGATGAGTCGAATATGCTGATGAACATGAACAGGAGCAAGGACGCGATCGGCGTACTCGAGCTTGCATTGAAGCTTTCCCACACTCCCGAAGAGGTGGCGGCCGTTGAAAACGTGCTTCAGACCATTCGCAGCTACGAGACTGAAAGGTCCAAGCTGCAAGCGCGGAACATTGAGCTGAGCCGCAAGTCCGCCAGCTCCGCTCCAGTTGGCATTACGCCTGCTCGCCCCACATACGAACCTCAGGCGGAGTACACCGAGAAGGCGCGGGTAGCGAAACGCGAGGGAGTTTGCGTCCTGAATCTCATCGTCGGAACGGATGGAAAGCCATACAACATTGTCGTCGCTAAGAGACTCGGCCTGGGTCTGGATGAGAACGCCGTGGAGGCAGTGAAGAAATGGAGATTTGAGCCCGCGCGCAGGAACGGGACACCCATCCTGTCGCGATTGAGCCTGAACATTACCTTCAAGGTCTTCGGGGTGTTGACCGACAAGTATGTCCAGCTATCTGAAAAGGCCAAGAATGGCGACCCAGCAGCTGAATTCGAGTTAGCCAACGCATTCTTCACAGGGCGGGACATTCCCAGAGACGAAAGCCAGGGTCTAGCGCTACTGCAGCGGGCTGCCCAGGACGGATGGCCACAAGCGCAATTTCAGACGGCGGAACGCGCCTACGGGGACGGGCACAAGGACGAAAATTATGTATCAGCCTATGTCTGGTACGAGCTTGCGCGACGTGGCGGGCTGTCGGAGAGCGAACCCAAGATCAGTGAATTGGAATCGCGGATGACGCCGGAACAGCTATCTGACGCGAAGAAGCGTCTTGAGAGAACGGCGTCGTCCTCGAAATGATGACCTTTTTGCTGGATCGGACTTTTACCGTCCTTACCGTTTCTCCGTGCTCTGTGGGGTTAGAGGCTCTGCGGAATCTTGGAGCCCGCTGACGCCCGCAAGTTGAACCTCCAACCCTAACCACCGTCCCCCTTGCCGAAGCCAGGCGCAGCGGAACGCCGTGCAGGACCTATGCACTCCTCACTCTTCCTCCGTGCCCTCTGTGGTGAAAGGTTTTTGCACTTCTTTGCGGCCTTCGCGGCATTTCTTAGCGACCTTTGCGGTTAAAAGCTTTTCCCCGAGAGGGCTCACAAACAAAAAAGCCCCGCTCTCGAGCAGGGCTTCGGTCAAAAGAAGACTACCTTCTCGCGGCCGGCACCTTGGCGTCCGTCCCGGTAGGCATGGTCGCGACCTTGCTTGTCGGCGGAGCGGCGCCGTTGGTTGGAGTCGCGGCGGTCGGAGTGGGCGTGGCGGGAACCAGTCCCAGCGCCTTTCGGACTTCGATCTCCAGTTTCGCCAGCGTGTCCTTGTTCTCTTTCATGAACTGGCGGGCATTCTCGCGTCCCTGGCCGATGCGTTCACCCTTGTAGCTGAACCACGAGCCCGATTTCTCCACAATGTTGTTGTTCACCGCGAGATCGAGCAGGTCGCCTTCGCGCGAAATTCCTTCGCCATAAAGAATGTCGAACTCCGCCTCGCGGAATGGCGCCGCGACTTTGTTCTTCACGACCTTCACGCGCGTGCGCGAGCCGGTCACGATGTCGCCTTCTTTGATGGCCGCAATGCGGCGAATGTCGATGCGCACCGACGAATAGAATTTCAACGCGCGCCCGCCCGTGGTCGTCTCGGGATTGCCGAACATTACGCCGATCTTCTCGCGGATCTGGTTGATGAAGATCATGCAGGTGCGCGACTTCGAAACGATTCCCGTCAGCTTGCGTAGCGCCTGTGACATCAACCGCGCCTGCAGGCCTACGTGACTGTCGCCCATCTCGCCGTCGAGTTCTGCCTTCGGCACCAGCGCCGCCACCGAGTCGATCACCAGCACGTCAATCGCATTCGACCGTACCAGCGCCTCCGCGATCTCGAGCGCCTGCTCGCCGTAATCCGGCTGCGAAACCAGCAGGTTGTCGACATCCACTCCCAGCTTCTTCGCGTACTGCGGATCGAGTGCGTGCTCCGCGTCGACGAAGGCGGCCATGCCGCCCGTCTTCTGCGCTTCCGCGATCACCTGCAGCGCGATCGTCGTCTTGCCCGAGGACTCCGGACCGAAGATTTCCACCACGCGCCCGCGCGGGAAGCCGCCCACGCCCAGTGCCGCGTCAAACGAAATCGCGCCCGTGGGAATCACCGAGATCGGAACGATCGCTTCCTTCGACCCCAGCCGCATAATCGAGCCCTTGCCAAACTGCTTTTCAATCTGGGAGAGCGCGAGATCAATTGCTTTGGTACGTTCGTCGGCCATGCTGGCTCCTCGAAATATTTTGAATTATGGAGACCCTCGTAGGGTAGCTACGGGCTGGCGGGTCGTAAGTGCCGGTTGTCACAGCGATTTCGGTCAATATACCACGAGGCGAAGGATTGTGGCGAATAAAAAGCGAATCTTGCGGGGCGAACCGTTACGGTTATCACGTGATGGCAGTCATCTGTGAGGTGTGACTGCTACACCTGACATTCGGCGCCGCGAAGGCCAATGTTGATTGCGCCTCCGCAAATCGGATCGCGATGAATCCAGCCCGTAGGGCGAAATTCATTAGCCCAGCGCGTCAGCGCTGGGGAGCGAGAGATCCAGAAGCCTAGTCCCAGAGGGGTGAAAGCATAATGAGTCATACATACGCTGCAAACCTCGTCCATTGCGTGTTCAGCACAAAAGCACGTCGCCCCAGTATTCCCGCCGAACGTCAGCAAAAGCTCTGGGCTTATATTCTTGGCATTGCTCGCAACACGAACGTTGCCGTGATGGCAATCGGCGGGGTGTCAGACCATATCCACGTTCTGATTTCCCTTCCACCGACCCGGAATCTCGCCAAGGTGATGTGCGATTTCAAAGCCAATTCGTCCAGATGGCTCAAGGAACCGGGGCTGCAGTTCGCTTGGCAAGAAGGATACGGTGCTTTCAGCGTGAGCCCATCGCGCGTCGCCGATGTCCAACCATACATCCGTAACCAATCAGAGCATCACAAGAGACGCAACTTCGAGGAAGAATTCATCGATTTGCTGCGGAAATCTGGTATCGCCTTCGATCCTAAATACGTCTTGGGGTAAAACGTGTCGCCCCTCCGGGGCTGTTGGAACATCGCTCCTCACCCAGCGCTGACGCGCTGGGCTAATGAATTTCGCCGCTACCGCGACTGGAAAAGAAATTGTGTTGGACCTCTCGTCAACAAGTTCTTTTGGACCTAAGGTGAGCACCGGTCGGGAACACCGCTGGTAGAGTTATTTCTCCCGTCACCGCTTCAGCAGGTCGACTGGTTCCTTCACGTCGTGCACGCGGAAATATTTCCCGAGCGCGGGGTACTTGCGCGCGACCGCTTCGTACATCGCGTAGGCGACGCTGCGATAGGAGATGTGGCCCGCGGTTCCAGTGCGCAACTCGGCGATGTAGACGACCTCGGCGAAATCCATCTTAAACAGCGTGCGCTTGCGGAAGCCGAGCGGGATTGCGTACTGCGCGTTCTCGGCGGTCTCGTCGCCGGGACGGCGTGTGAGCTGGTCGACGGCAGCTGCGGCCTGCTTCATCGCGGCTTCGTAGCCCTGGCGCGCGCCCGCGGCCTCGAGCTCGGGCGGAACCTCGTAGCCGTGCTTCGTGGTGAAGCCCTGCCCGATCTGCACGCAGCGGCGATGGCGATGCATATCGCGGAAGCCGCCGATGTCCATGAGGATGTCGAAACGGAACTGCTGTCCGGCGCAGTAGGCGCGCAGCATCTCGTCATGCTTGCCGCGATGCGCGAGGCCGAGGTCGACGATCTCGCGGCGCATTTTTTCCCCCGCGGCCTGCACCGCCTGACGAATCTGCCGGTAAGGGTAGTGGCAGTGCTCGTAGAGCAAAGTGGCGGCGAGCTCGACCTCCATCGGCTCTTCGTCGAGCAGGTCGACGACTTTCGATGGCGCGACCTGCGTGCGTCCCATGAGCTCGGCAGCAGCCTGGCGAAGCGCGCGGCGGCTTTCGATTTCGTACGTGCTCGCGTCGGCGTACTTCACGAGCGTCGGAGCGACGCGCACCTCGTGGAGCAGCTCTCGTTCGGCGCGCGCGCCGAGTTCGGGCGAGACGGCGCGGATCTCGGCGACCAACTCTTCAAGCGGCTCCTGGTTGACGTTGTAGGCGGGCTCGCTGGCGGCTTTCTTGAGCAGCTCGCCAAGGTGGCGCACTTCGTGGTGCGTGTGCGCGAGCAGGTGCGAAACCTGCGACTCGAGCGTGCGTGCGTTGACGATCTCGCCCAGCGACGTGTTGGTAGCGAGCGGGAGGATGTAGCGCGAGATGTCGAAGGCGCGCGCCTTGAGGGTGCGCTCGTAGGCTTCCTGCTTCATGTCGTCGGGGCGTGGGGTCATCTCGGCGAGGTAATGGAACATGCGCTCGGAGAGGACGTCATAGATATCGAAGACACCATCTATCGTATTACGATATATTGTCCGCGCCTGCTCATCGCCGCCGAACTCGGGCGTGTAGTAGCCGCTCTTGCGGAAGTCCTGGTAGCGGGTGGAGCGCTCCTGGCCGTCCCAGCGCTGCTCGTCGGCGACTGCGATCGCGGCCAGCATGGAGAGCTTCTCGATGGCGAGCGCGATATGGGCGAGGTCCGCGATGGAGCGGTGGCCGTACTGGAAGTAGAAGGTGTTGAGGAACTTCTCGGCCTTCTGCGCCGTGATTTCCTTGAGCGATTCCTTCATGGAGAGCGCCGAGCGCGAGTATTTGGCCATGGCGTAGGCCTGGACTTCAGGCTCGACGCCGTAGACAGCGAACACCTCGACCGCAGGCGCGTCGTGAGAGGAAGGCTTTTTGAAGATGGGCTCTGGCTTCGTCATGACTTCAGACATGGGAGTGCTGGAATGGTATCTGGCCGGGTAACGATGCGCAATGGATGGATTTCCACTGTAAAGCCTTTAACCGCAAAGAACGAAAAGAACTGCGCGCGAAGGACGCAAAGAAAGGCTAAGGCCTCTTACCACAGCGGACACGGAGTTTCTTTTGTTGTGGGTACGTGGCGATGGGTGAAGAGTGCTTAATTCTGTGCTGATGGGCTTGCAGTGCTCTTAATAAACTCTCGCACAAAGTGTGCGGACCGCATTAGCAACGCGAAACCTGCAAAGAAAACGAACTCGGGGGATAGCGCACCCGCGCCACATTTGCAGGCTATCGAACGGACAGATCGAATGGATCGCTTAAAATTGGGCCCTTGATTACATTTTGTTACTTCTGCTGGCCGGGCTGAATCATATAAATTGGTAAGTCTGGGGTTTTGGCGTCGCAGGAAACTGTGGGGATCCAGTCTCTTGGCGATTGGGGAATTGATCGATCGCAAGAAACGAAACTGCCCTGGGTTTGACCGGTGAGGCAAATTTTACTGATTCGGCTGCTAAATTAATGAAACGTTGGGCTCTTTTATTTCTTCTCTTAGGATTTGCTCTACCGGGAGAGGGTTTTGCACAGGCGAAGTTTTCGGGAGGCGGAGCAAGTGTGTCCGTCGATGAGGCGCCAGTGCGGGATTCCCTCGTGCCCGTCGATAGCGGCTCTGCGGTAACACTCGGCTCGAATGATGTCTTGCCGACGATGTCTCCTGAGCTGGCACTCGCGGCATTCCTTCATCACACCGAACAACAGGCGAGCGGACTCGCTTCGTATTCCGCGATCACCGTCATTCACGCTGAGTTGCCCGATACCTCGCAGAGCGGAGAGTACGAGTTGCAGCGCAAGTTCGAGGCTCCGCACACGCTCCTGTTTACTCCGCTGCATTTCACTGGCGACGGATTCGTAAAGAGCAACGTGATCACCCGTCTGTTGCAGTCGGAGGTCGAGCACGTGCAGAAAGACGATCCCGCGGAGACGGCAATCACCCCGGCTAACTATAAGTTCACGTACAAGGGCGCGAGCCGCGTGGGGGACCGCCTGGTGCACGTGTACCAGGTGAAGCCGCACAAGAAGCATCCGGGCCTGTTCAAGGGCCGCGTGTATCTCGACGCGCAGACGGGGGAGCTGGTGCGGATTGAAGGCAACGTGGTGAAGTCGCCGTCGTTTTTCGTGAAGCACATTGAGTTCGAGCAGGACTACGCCGAAGTGCAGTCCTTCACGCTGCCCGTGCACGTACATTCGGAAGCAAAGGCGCGCATCGTTGGGCGGACGATCGTCGACATCGTTCATCGTGATTACCAGCCGGTCCCCGTGACCTCGACGCAAACGGCACGGCAAGTGCCAGCGATGTAAGCAGGCTCTCGGCTCTGAGCTCTCGGCTCTGGGCTTTCGGCCCTGGGTTTTCGGCCCTGGCTGTTGGCAGGGGGTTCAACTCTTGCTAACGCCTCAATGATATTTCGATTCTTACCCATCCTTCTACAATCAGCGCATGCATCCGGCTCTCGGATCGCTTGACCATCGTCCATGGCCCTTGCCTGAGGGACCGTGGGTGATGATGCAGACGTGGCACGATCTGCTCTTCGCGCACTGGCCCATACGCCCGGAATTGATGCGGCCTCTCCTGCCCAGTGAACTGACGCTGGACCAATGGGAAGGTTCCTGCTGGGTCGGAGTCGTTCCGTTCTGGATGAGTGGGGTGCGGATACGCGGATGCCCACCGATTCCGGGAGCGTCGCGCTTTCCTGAGCTGAATGTCCGGACCTACGTGACCTATGGCGGAAAGCCGGGAGTGTATTTCTTCAGCCTGGACGCAGCGAGCCGCGCAGCCGTGTGGGCGGCGCGACGGTTTTATCATTTGCCTTACTACCACGCGAGGATGGAGACAACGAGAGAGGGCAACGACGTCGCCTACCACTCGCTGCGACTCGAGTCCGGGGGCGAATTTCGCGGGACGTATGGCCCGGCTGCTCCGGTGCAGCGGCGAGCAAGCGGCACCCTCGAACATTGGCTCACGGAACGTTATTGCCTGTACGCCGTGCATGCGGGCCGCGTGTATCGCGGGGAGGTTCATCACGAGCCATGGCCTTTGCAGGACGCGCGCGCCAAGATCGCGGTCAACAGCATGGCGACGGCCGCTGGACTCATGTTGCCGGAGACGGAACCGCTTTTGAATTTCGGGCGCAGGCTGGATGTGCTGATCTGGCCGCTGCGGGAAGCGTGAGGTTAGTTTCGAGTTTCAGGTTTCGAGTTTCGAGTAGCGCGGGAAAGCTTTTAACCGCGGAGAATGCAGAGAGAGAGAGAGAGAATCCAGGGAGGGCGTAGAGAAAAGCTTTTAACCGCAATGGACGCAAAGAACGGCGCGAAGGGCGCAAAGGAAGAGGTTTCAGGTTTCTAGTTAAGGTTTCAGGCTCTCAGGTTTCGGGCTTCCGTCACGGAGGACAGCGAGGACCATGCACAGTCACGACGCGCTGTTATTTGAGCTGTTCGCCATCTTCCTGGCGTCGAAAGTAATTGGCGACATTTTCGAGCGGCTGAAGCTTCCCGCGGTGCTGGGAGAAATTCTCGCCGGGGTCGTAATCGGTCCGTACGCGCTGGGCTGGATTCATCCGAGTGACACGCTGGGCTCGATCGCTGAGATTGGCGCGATCTTCGTGCTGTTTCACGCGGGCCTAGAAATCAGCCCAGGAGATCTGATCAAAGTTGGCCGAACGGCGCTGCTGGTCGCCATCGCCGGGATTGTGTTGCCCTTTGTTCTCGGCTTTGCCTACATGCACTGGCGCGGGGATGCAGCGACCGAATCGGTGTTCGTGGGCGCGGCGATGGTGGCAACCAGCGTCGGGATCACGGCGCGGGTGCTGGGGGACATGGGCATGCTGGCGTCGCGAACGGCGAAGATCATCCTTGGCGCAGCGGTGTTTGACGACATCCTGGGCATGCTGTTGCTGGCAGTGGTGGATGGGCTGGCGCACAGCGCGGGGGTGCAGTGGGTAAAGCTGGGGGTCCTGGCTGCTGAGGCTGTGGTGTTCGCGCTGGTGATGATCTTTATCGGGCCGCGGATCATTCAGCGCATAAGGCCGGGGATGGAGCGGCTCTCGACACACAATGCTCCGCTGCTGGTGGCGCTGATCGTCTGCCTGGGTCTGTCATATGCCGCGTCGCGGATCGGGATGGCAGCGATCATCGGCGCGTTTTTTGCGGGAATGATTTTTGCGGAGTGCTCGCCAGAGTGGGACCTGCGGCCGCGGGTGCATGCGATCACCGAGTTCCTCGGGCCGTTCTTCTTCTTCTCGATTGGTGCGCAACTCGACGTGAAGCTGTTTAGCGGCGACGTGCTGATGGTGGCGGTCATTGTCACGCTGCTGGCCATCGTGTCGAAAGTGGTCGGATGCGGACTGCCCGTGATCGGCGAGGGCTGGAATACGGTGCTCAGCGTGGGTGTGGGGATGATGCCACGCGGCGAAGTCGCGCTGATCGTGGCGTTAGTAGGACTCAACTCGCAAATTGTGTCGCAGTCGACCTATGCGGTGGTTGTGTTCATGACCGCGGTGACGACGCTGTTGGCGCCGCCGCTGCTGCGGTATCTGTTCAGGAAGGAAGGGGCTGGGCTCTAGGCTCTGGGCTCTCGCGAACCGAAAATGTGCAACTTGTACGTAGGTATGCCCTTCTGGAATCAGGCGTCGCGGAGACCTTTCGTACAGAATCGACCTGAAGTCATGGACCGGCGAGGGAAAGTATGCTCTTCGGTTCGCGAACGAGAGTATTTGTATGCCCCAACGCAGCGTCGGGGAACTGCGGCGCGAGCTCGACCGTTTGATGCGAGAGCAGGTCGAGGGTTTGAAAAAGCAAACCTTCGGAGGACTGCAGCCGCAAGAGTTGCACGAACTAGAAGAAAGGCTCAAGCGCATCCGGGAACTGTCGGCTGACTATCTGGGTGCAATGAAGAGACAGTTGGAGAAACCGCCCTCAAAGGAGACGGCGATGGCAGAGAAACTACCAGCGGAGAAACCGGCGGTCACATTGCCCGGGAAAGTAGAGAAGATTATCGAATCACCAGATCTGGACGAACCCGAGAAGGCGCAAATTTCCGTGGAAGGCGCGGACACACTCTATAAGGAAATCCGGATCGAGAACGAGCTGACGGATGAAAAGGGCGAGAGAGTCCGCCTGAAAGAAGGGGCCGACGTGGACGTGACCGTGGAAGCGGATAAGGCTGCGACCGTGCCAAATGGGAAAGAGAAGTGACGGGACGCTCTGCTTCGGCAAAAGTGCAAGGCGCGATTTGGCCTCCAAGAAAGGCGGGCGCGACCGCGCACTTCGCCTGATACATCGGCGTGGGTGCCGGTTAGAGTGCGGCAGCCGATTTCAATTCATGCGAGGGTTTCCCGGGCGCCAAAGCCAGCAGAGCAATCCCGATGATGGCAAATGCGGCCGAGCCGATTCCGAGGTGCATGCGTTCGTCGGCATCGCGGAAAGATTGGATAAACATGACCGAGGCATGGGCGAGGCTCGACCAGGCGGCGAAGGCGATCAGGCTGCGGTGCTCCGCCGGATTGCGCGCGGCGAACAACAGGAGAATTCCAAGCGTAACGTAGAGGCTGAACAGCATCGGCTCGGCATCGGCCTGGCGCGATTGCCAGAGAGACTGGGCGAGCGGAATCACCGTGGCGATGAACAGCACGCCGACCACTACCAATAAAACCTTCAGGGTTTTTTCCCGATTCACCGTGACCTCCTGCTTGATCCCAAGACACGGGTGTGACGCGATTATAGGCATATTACCGACGTTTCGCCGGAAATGTTCCGAGAGGGCTGACGGCATCGAAGCCAAGCTCTCCATGGTAAACCGAGGACTAAAGTTCCAGTTTCCTCAGCGACTAAAGCCGGCGTTTTTGCGGATCTGAACCGCACAGCTCAAGCCGTGTCCTTCCCAAGGTGATTATGAAATGGCTTGCAGGGCTCCGGTCCGGTGCAACTCGAGAATGATGCGCGACGCGTATAATTTCCACTTCTTAACGACCGTTTTTTCTTAAAGCAGTTCTCAGTTCCCGGTTGTCAGTTCTCAGTTGAACTGCACCTGGATCGACTGGGAACGACCACTGATGGGAGCCTTGTGATGAATCTTTCAGGACGCGTGGCGCTGGTGACGGGCGCCTCGCAAGGGATTGGACATGCGACCGCGCTCAAGCTTGCAGAGTCGGGAGCGGCGGTAGCGGCGGCGGCACGGAATCAGGAAAAGTTGAATGAAGTCGTCGGCAAGATTGCAGGCGCGGGCGGGACTGCGGCGGCGTTCGCGCTCGACGTGAGCGACGAGGAGCAGATCAAGTCGGTATTCAAGGCGGTGATCGCGCAGTTTGGGAAGATCGACATCCTGGTGAACAATGCCGGCATCACGCGCGATCAATTGGTGATGCGCATGAAGCGCGCGGACTGGGATGCGGTGATCCAGACGAACCTGACGTCGGCGTACTTGTGCACGCAGGCGGCGATCGGATCGATGCTGAAGCAGCGTTGGGGGCGGATCATCAATGTGACCAGCATATTCGGGCAGATGGGCCAGGCGGGGCAGGCGAATTATGCGGCTTCGAAGGCGGGGCTGATCGGGCTCACGATGGCCATCGCGCGTGAGGTGGGATCGCGCAACATTACATGCAACGCGGTGGCGCCGGGGTTCATCGCAACGGCGATGACGGATGGTCTGCCGCCGGAATTGAAGGAAGCTGGGTTGAAGGCGGTGCCGCTGGGGCGGATCGGGACGCCGGAGGATGTGGCGGGTGCGGTGCGGTTTCTGGCGTCGGAGGAGGCGTCGTACATCACCGGGCATGTGCTGAATGTGAACGGCGGGATGCTGATGGGGTAGATGAGGAGCGAGTAACGAGTCCTGAGTTGCGAGTTTCGAGTCCGCGTTCGAGTTGCGTGGGAGTCGACGCTAGTCCGAAATTGTGAGATCGAATGACAACCCCGGAGGTCCAAGAGGAGCACGGAGGAAAGGTGGAGGGCGTTCATATCTTCCAGGCCAAGTCCGCCGCGCAGATTGAGCAGATCCGCGAGCTGTTTTTGGAGTATGCGAAGTCGCTGGGATTCAGTCTGTGCTTTCAGGGATTCGATCAGGAACTTGCAGGCTTGCCTGGGGATTATGCGCCTCCCGAAGGACGGTTGTTGCTGGCGGAATACGACGGGAAGGTGGCGGGGTGCGGCGCGTTGCACAAAGTAGAGGGACACGAGTCCCGAGTTGCGAGTGGCGAGCCCGGAATTAAAGTCACAGACAACACGCAAGCCGACGAACGGATCGGCGAAATGAAACGACTCTACCTGCGGCCGGCGTTTCGTGGGAAGGGGCTGGGGCGGGCGCTCGCGGAGCGAATCTTGCGGGAGGCACGCGGCATCGGATATGCCAAGCTGCGGCTGGATACGGTCGAGCCGGTCATGAAGGATGCGGTTGCGATGTACCGGCGGATGGGGTTCCGGGAGATCGCGCCATATCGCGAGAATCCGATGGCAGGCACACTGTACATGGAGCTGGACCTCGGTGAGGGATTGGGGCAGAGATGAGAAATCGATTGGGAATAACGGTCGGCGTGCTGGCAATCATCCTCTTGTGCGCGGGTGCGAGGCTTCCGGGGCACACGCAGGGCATCACGAGCGAGTCGGGCAGAGGGCAAAAGGAGACCGCGGTGACAGGTCACGCGAGCGGAACGTTCGAAGTGAAGCTGATGCCACAACCGGTCGAGGACAAAGACGCGGGCATCGGGCGGATGTCGATTGACAAGCAGTTTCACGGGGACCTCGAGGCGATCAGCAAAGGCGAGATGCTCAGCGCAAGCGGCAACGTGAAGGGCTCGGCGGGATACGTGGCGATCGAGCGGGTGAGCGGAACGCTGCAAGGACGGAAGGGCAGCTTCGTGCTGCAGCACAACGGCGTCATGAATCGCGGAACACCGCAACTCAACATCAGCGTCGTGCCAGATTCGGGGACGGACCAACTCGCCGGACTCACGGGGATGATGACGATCAAGATCGATGAGGGGAAGCACTCGTACGAGTTCGATTACACATTCAGTGGCGCGCAGTAGTCTTCGCAAAACGGAAGTCTTCCCATGAATGAGGAAAACAATGCAACGGACGATGAAGCGAGTCGTGTGGCTGACGGCATTTTTGTTGCTGCTTGCGATGGGCGCGTTTGCGGCAACCGTCAGCGATGTTTCCTACAAGAGCGGCGACGAGACGGTGAAGGCCGTTCTCTATACGCCAGTGGGGCGGGGGCCCTTTCCGGCGATCATCGTGATTCACGAATGGTGGGGGCTGAATGATTGGGTAAAGGAGCAGGCATCGAAGCTGGCTGATCAGGGTTACGCCGCGCTGGCAATCGATTTGTATCGCGGGCAGGTCGCGGAAAAATCCGACGTGGCGCATGAATTGTCGCGCGGCGTTCCGCAAGACCGGGCCCTGCGCGATCTGCATGCGGCCTTCGAGTTCTTACAATCGCAACCCAATGTGAAGAAGAACCGGATCGCGTCCATCGGCTGGTGTTGGGGAGGGGAATATGCGCTGGATGTCGCGCTGCAGGAGCCGACGCTGGCAGCCACGGTAATCAACTACGGAAGCCTGGTGACGGACCCGGAGTCGATCCAGAAAATTCATGCGGCGATCCTGGGAAATTTCGGAGGCAAGGACAAAGGCATCACGCCCGAGGATGTCGGCAAGTTTGAAGCTGCGCTCAAGCAGGCGGGCAAGCGAGCGGACATCAAGATTTATCCCAATGCCGGACACGCTTTTGAGAATCCGAGCAACAAGGGCGGATACCGCGCGGCCGATGCCGCCGACGCATGGCAGCGGACGGTGAAATTCCTGAATGACACGCTGAAAAAATAGCACGGCCATTCCGCATAAAAGTAAAAGGGCCAGCCTGCGCGGCTGGCCTTTGTGATGGCGTTTGAGTTTTTGAAAAATTATGCGGCTTTTTCGGCGGTTCTCTGCGGAAGCTTATCAGCGAGAACATCAATCGAGTGAATCTCAGGGGGCTTGGAAAGCAACTCGGACGCATTTGCCATAAGCGCACTGGCAACTCCCCCGGCGAGATGAGCCTGGCGTCCGGCATCATCGGGAAAGGCGTCGAAGATGCCGAAGCTCGAAGGCCCGAGCTGAACTCCGAACCATGCCACGGTTTTCGGCTCCTGCTGCACAAGGGCTAACCCGCTGCGCAGAAAGTCGGCGACCGCTTTTTCTTTACCTGGCTTCGCTTCGAGGCGAACCCACAACGCTACCTTCGTGGTACTGGGCATAGAGAAACTCCTCTCAGTGTGCGCCATCGGCGCAAGGATACGAAGTGGAGCCGGCGATTCCAGGGGTCGAGAGCGGCGACTCGCTAAACCCGCACGCCACATCATAGACCAGATGGCAGCAAAAGTTGCCATGAGCGAGAAATGGCGGGGGAGTTACCGTTCGGTCAGCGTTTCGATGAGCAGAACGACCACGGTGGCAGTGGAAAATTACCGCGTCACTTCAGCGGAAACGCCACAACCAACGAGCGCAAAACGGTTTTCTCGTACGACGAATTTCCACTTGCCAGACCGTATTCCTCTGGTTACTATGCAGTCCAACTTCTGTCGGACCTGGACGGCAAGCGCAGCTCTTTATGAACATCGGCGAAACCATCCGAAACTACCGCCTTCAGAAAGGCATGTCCCAGGGCGACATCGAAAAACGCACCGGACTTCTGCGCTGCTATCTCTCGCGCGTGGAAAACGGCCACACGATTCCCTCGCTCGACACGTTGGCGAAAATCGCCGGCGCGATGGAATTACCCCTCTCGCAATTTTTCTCCGACTCCGGACACACCAACGGATCGAAGGGCCTGCCGCAGCTCTCTGAAGACGAAGTACGCTTCCTGAGCCAGATCCGCCGGTACTCCACCAGCCTGAATGACAGCGACCGCAAGCTCGTGCTCGCCATGGTGAAGAAGATGGCGGCGAGCGCGACGAGGTAAGGCGGGCCCCCAGTACTTAGCACTCAGCACTTAGCATTCAGCCATTCGACGTCCAATCACGCCCTGACAACAGCTCTTCTTACTCACCGCGTAATTGGCTGTATTCACGAGGCTTGTCTGGGATTCGAGGCGCAGTTGTCGCCCGAACGTTCGGCTGAATGCTGAATGCTGAGTGCCGATTACCTTCGTACCAGACCTTCCGTGGGCGGGCGATATCTCCCCGAAAGGTCGTAGCGTCCCTAAACTGATCGCAGGTGAGGCGTGCCCTGTGACCATTGATGAGGAGTTGAATCAACTCGATACGTTGCTGCGCCGCTTAAAAATCGAGTACGAAGTCTACTTCAATAATCCCGCCAAACGCCCACCGGCGGACCTGGAATGGAAGGCCGTGGCCTTGTTACGCAAACATTCCGACGGCGGCCGCATGAACTTCTCGCAACGTTTCCGTTACAACGAAATGGCGCAACGCTACGCGATCTATAGCGACCTGTGGCGGAAAAAGAGCCGCATCCGCGAGGAAGGCTACCGGCGCCCACAGGACGCGTTGTTGTCGGTGCAGGGCGTGCGTTCCGCCGAGGAACACGTACCGCAGCACCCGACGGTTTACGGGGTCGCGAAGAATTCCAGCGGCTTCACCATCGAGTGTTCCGATGCCGATTCGCAGACGGAGCAAGTGGAGCGACTCTACAACGCCCTAGTGGCTGCCAAAAAGAAGTCGGGGGAAGCGGTCACGGGAAATCTTTCTTCCTTCAGCAGCTTCGTGCGCAACAAGACCAGCCAGATCCGCAAGCAATACGCATGCGAAGCGGTGGAATACTCCGTCGAGTTGCAGGATGGACAGGTGAAGTTGAAGGCAAAGGCGAAGAGCTAGAGGCAGGTCTCAGTGTCGGGCTGTAAGAGCGGTATTCGGTCTTCGGTGCTCGGGATTCGGCAATCGATGTTCGGCTTTGGCACAGCTTCGCCAGCGTTCAGACTTCTCATCGTTAGTCGCGAAACCTTGTAGCGTGTAAAGTTCCTGACAGTCGCGCCGGCGACGTCAGTCACTAGCCGGCACGTAAGTGCGGGAAACCATCCACCACGGCGCGAGTCCCTTCAGGGACGACAGCCATCGACCCATCTGGCAACTGTTTGCTGACGACCGAACGCCTGACGGCTGCCTCAAGGCTGCTGTACAATTTTTAGTCGCTCCTACCTACGGCATTCATCCCTTCTCCCAGCGAGGCGTTTCATGGCAAAAATCCAGCGTGCCATCCTGAGTGTGACCGACAAGACCGGCCTGGTCGATTTCGCAAAACAACTTTCGAAGATGGGCGTGGAACTCATCTCTACCGGCGGCACGGCCAAGCTGCTGCGCGATTCCGGTATCGCGGTCAAAGACATTTCCGAACTCACCGGCTTTCCTGAGATGCTCGATGGCCGCGTGAAGACGCTGCATCCCAAGGTACACGGCGGAATTTTGCACCGGCGGGAGAATGCCGCGCACCGCACGGCCGTCGCCGAGCACGGCATTCAGCCAATCGACATGGTAGTCGTGAACCTGTACGCATTTGAGAAGACGGCAGCAAAGTCTGGTGTGCATTTTGACGAACTGATCGAGAACATCGACATCGGCGGGCCTTCCATGATCCGCTCAGCGGCAAAGAATTTTCAGGATGTGGCGGTGGTGACCTCGCCTGCGGACTACGCGGCGCTGGCCGAGGAGATGTCGAAGTCCGGCGGCTCGCTTTCGGATGCAACCAAGTGGCGCCTCGCGCAGAAAGCATTCGCGACCACGGCGGCCTACGATTCGGCGATTGCGTCGACACTCGAGCGTGTGCATGCGAATGGAAACTTCGAGTTAAAGACGGGTGAAGGCTTCCCGCAGATCCTGCGCATGTCGTTTCAGAAAGTGACGGACCTGCGCTACGGAGAAAACCCCCACCAGAAAGCGGCGATGTATTCAGATGGCTCGGGGAAAGGTGTCGCGAACGGAAAACAGCTGCAGGGAAAAGAACTCTCGTTCAACAACATCGTCGACATGCAGGCCGCTTGGGACCTGGTGCAGGAATTTGACGGGCCTGTAGTGGCGATTATCAAGCACACGAATCCGTGCGGGACAGCGGTCGGCAAAACGCTGCTCGAGGCGTACAAGAAGGCGCTCGAGTGCGATCCGGTGTCGGCGTTTGGCGGGGTGATCGGGGTGAATCGCGTGATCGATGGCGATACTGCCGAGGAGATGGCAAAGCTGTTCTTGGAGGTGATCGCCGCGCCAGGTTTCGATGACGCCGCGAAGGCGAAGTTCGCGGCGAAGAAAAATCTGAGGCTGGTGGAAGTGGCGGCGTCGGATCAGAAGTGGGCGCTGAAGAACGTTTCAGGCGGCGTGCTGGCACAGGATGCCGACATCCGTCCGCTCACCGAAGCAGACTTGAAAGTCGTCACCAAGCGCCCCCCGACGCCGGAAGAGAAGCGTGCGCTGCTTTTTGGATGGAAAGTGTGCAAGCACGTGAAGTCGAACGCGATCCTATATGTGCGCGATGGGCAGACGGTCGGGGTCGGCGCCGGCCAGATGAGCCGCGTCGATTCGTGCAAGATCGGCGCGATGAAGGCGCAGCTGCCGCTGAAGGGGACGGTTGCGGCTTCCGACGCATTCTTCCCGTTTCCCGACGGCGTGGAGGAGATCGCGAAGGCGGGAGCGACGGCGATCATCCAGCCGGGTGGATCGGTGCGCGATCAGGAGGTGATCGAAGCGGCAGACCGGCACGGGATGGCGATGATCTTTACCGGAGTCCGGCATTTCCGGCACTGAGTTTCGTGTGGATGACTGCGCGTTCGCTCAGTCGAGGGCGAGACGCCGCTTCGACAAGCTCAGGTCAGGCTCTCGCGACAGCCGGCAGGATGCCGGCGCTACTGTCGGAAACCGGGACCGCTGCTCTCGCGTTTCTCAAACTTGGATGTTGCTCAATACGAAGCGCACGCGATCTTCGACCGAGACACGCGGAAGTTCAACAAGTTCGTAGCCGAATTCCTTATAAGTAGCGGTCAGGGCATCGTAGGTGCGCACGGCCTCGTCGAAATCCTGCTTGCGCTCGCGGTCGGGGTGAAAGATTTCCTTCCACGGCGGTGCGACGAAGACGCGGCGGTTGTAGCGAAACTCCTCCGCTGCCTTGACGACGTGTTGGGGAACGGGCAGGCCCGACAGCCGGAGGTATCCGGCGACGTCCAGAACTCCGCGATCGAAGAAGACAGCGCCCGGGTGTTCTTGTGCGAGACCGTAAGAGCGCATCTCCCAGGACAGCATGAGTTCGGCAAAGAGGGCGCGGTCGGCCGAAGGGAGGGCCGAGCCTCCGATATCTACCTGATCCTGGATGATGCCGCGTCCGGCTTCGACGCTGCGCGGATAGCCGAGGCGCTCGAGGGCATCGATGAGGGAGCTTTTTCCGGAGCCGGGACCGCCGGTCAAGACGAAAAAACGGTCTGCAGTGCGAACCAAAACGTTTCTCCTTGCGTTTTTGTGGCGGGGACGCCTGCGATGTAAAGTTTGGTCAAAGAAAACCGGTCGTACCTGTCCTTCTGAGGTTACTTTGGAGCCCGTTTTTGTGGGCTGATTCCTTTCGCCGCAGGAAGGGCGCGGAGTACAATCTTGATACACCCGCGCGCGGCGGTTGAGCATCTAAATCGCTAATAGTTTGCGCTTAAAGGTATTGCATGAAGAGACTTTTCGTTTCGTTTTCGGTGCTTCTGCTAGCGGCAGGGGCGGTTTTCGCTCAGGCCGGTAACACTCCTGCAGACACCCAACCATCGGGACAGTCGGCCAGCCAACCACCCGCGCATAAAGTGGATAAGGCGGCCGCGTACTATCACTACTCTGTCGCGCACATGTACGAAGAGCAGGTCGCGGTCTACGGGCGCAGCGAGATGGCGAGCAAGGCGATCGATGAGTATCGACTCGCGATCGAAGCGGACCCTTCGTCGGAGTATCTGACCTCGGGTCTGGCCGAACTGTACGCCAAAACCGGGCGGATCCGCGAGGCGGTCAGCGAGGCGCAGGACATCCTGAAGCGCGATCCTAACAACCTCGAAGCCCACAAGCTGCTGGGACGGATCTATCTGCGGTCGCTGGGCGACATGCAGTCGGGAAATGGCTCGAGCAGCGTTCTGAAGCTGGCCATCGAGCAGTACGAGCAGATCATCAAGATCGAGCCCGACAACATGGACGACCACCTTCTGCTCGGGCGCTTGTATCGGCTGAACAACGATCTCGGCAAGGCGGAAGCTGAATTTAAGACCGCGGTGAAGCTGCAGCCGAATTCCGAGGAAGCTGTCACCACGCTTGCCTATCTCTATAACGAGGAAGGCGATGCGAACCACGCCGTGCAGGTTCTGAGTTCGGTGCCAGACGATGGCCGCTCGGCAAAGATGTATTCCGCGCTCGGTTACACCTATGAGCAGCAGAAGCAGTACAAGGAAGCCATCGAGGCGTACCGGCACGCGATCGAACTGGATCGCGACAATCTGGATGCGATCCGTGGCCTGGCCGAGAACCTGATGAACGACGGCCAGACTGAAGCTGCGCTCGAGCAATACAAGGTCATCGCGGACGCGAATCCGGAAGATGCGCAGACCTATCTGCACATGGCCGAGATCTACCGGAAGAGCGGCAAGTTCGATCTCGCGCTGGAAAATCTGAAGAAGGCCGAAACCATGGTGCAGGACTCGATCGAGGTCCCGTACAACATGGCGGCGGTGTACCAGGCGCAGGGACGCTACGACGAGGCCGTGCAAACGCTGCAGGATCTCCTGAAGAAGACCGAGAAACCCGACAACAGCTACAGCCAGGGCGAGCGGAATAACCGTGCGGTGTTCCTGGAGCGGCTGGGAACGGTGTATCGCGAACAGGGCAAGTATCCGGAAGCGGTGGATGTGTTCCGCAAGATGGTCGCGCTGGGCGACGACAATACCGTCCGCGGATATCAGCAAATCATCGACACCTATCGCGAGGCGAAGCAATGGCAGCAGGCCACGGCGGCTGCAAAGGAAGCGGTTCAGAAGATGCCGAATGACCGCGGCCTGCAGATGGTGTATGCCGGTCAGCTGGCCGACAGCGGTCAGCCCGACAAGGCACTGGCCGAGGTTCGTGCCATGCTGAAAGGCACCCCGGACGATCGGGAGGTCTACATCACGCTGGCGCAGATGAACACGCGCCTGAAACGCTGGGACGATGCCCAGGCGGCTCTCGATAAGGCGGACAGCCTCTCGACCAAGCCGGAGGACAAGGAGTACGTCTACTTCCTGCGTGGCTCGAGTTTCGAACGCGAGAAGAAGTACGAGCAGGCCGAGGAGAATTTCCGCAAGGTACTGGCCATCGATCCGCAGAACTCGATGACGCTGAATTACTTGGGCTACATGCTGGCGGATCGCAACATGAAGCTGGAAGAGGCGCTGACGCTGATCAAGAAGGCCGTGGACCTTGAGCCGGCGAACGGTGCGTATCTGGATTCGCTGGGCTGGGCATATTTCCGGCTGGGCAAGTTCGATCAGGCGGAAGAACAGCTGCTGAAGGCATCGCAGAAAATCGCGACCGATCCGACTGTGCAGGATCACTTGGGCGATCTGTACCAGAGAACAGGACGGCTAAAACTGGCGGCCGTTCACTGGGAGCGGGCCTTGGCGGAGTGGAACAAGACGGTCACAGCCGAAGTGGATACGGATAGTCTGGCCAGCGTGCAGAAGAAGCTGGAATCCGCCAAGATGAAGCTCGCGAGAGAGCAGGGCAGCGAGAAGCCGTAAGAACAAAGTTTCAGGGTTTCGAGTTTCAAAGTTTCGCGTTTCATCCTTACGTTTCGCAGATCGGGGTTTCAGGGTTTCAAGGAGGCTTTCCTCTTTGAGCACTCTGGACCCCCGAACTTTGTAAGGTGGATGTGCCAACCTTGAAACTCTGCAACCTGCACGCCTAGACTCATTTCATGCTTGCTGAATACGCCGTGCACGTGGAGGAATCCCGCGGGCGACGGTATCCTCAGCCTCAGCATCCCTACCGCAACGACTTTCAGCGCGACCGGGACCGGGTGATCCATGCGCGTGCCTTCCGGCGGCTCGAAGCGAAAACCCAGGTCTTCACTCGGCGTTATTCCGATCACTTCCGCAACCGGCTCACCCACACCCTTGAAGTCTCGCAGATCGCGCGCACGGTAGCTCAGGCATTGAAACTGAACGTCGACCTGGTCGAGGCGCTGGCGCTGGTGCACGACATTGGGCATCCCCCCTTCGGGCATGCTGGCGAAAAGGCGTTGAACGGCGCGATGCAGGTGCACGGGCTGTCCTTCGATCACAATCTGCATGCACTGCGGATCGTGGAAGACTTCGAGATTCGTTATGCGGCGTTTCGCGGGCTCAACCTTACGTTTGAGGTGCGGGAAGGGATCATCAAGCATTCGCGGCCCTACGATCCGCAAAAGTTCCCGGAGCTGGCCGAATACCTGCTGGAGCAGCGGCCGCCGCTGGAGGCCCAGCTGATCGATCTGGCCGACGAAATCGCCTACAACACGGCGGACCTGGATGATGGATATGAGGCACACTTGCTCACGCTCGACGAAATCCGCGAAGGCGTGCCGGTGTTCGCTCAGTTCTTTGATGAGGTCGAGGAACTCTATCCCGAGGCAGCTGACAAATTGAAGTTCAACGAGACGATCAAGCGGGTGCTCGATCGGCTGGTGGGTGACCTGATCCAGAACACGCAGGCCCGGGTGGAAGGAGCGAAAGTCAGAACCCTCGAAGATGTGCGTCGACATCCGGAGCGGCTCTCGGCTCTCACCGCTGAGGTTGAAGAGGAGCGCAGGACGACAAAGCAGTTCCTCTATGACAACCTGTATTTCAGCCCGTCCCTGGCCGAAGAAAAAGATGACGCCGACATCGTCATAAGTACACTTTTCGAGCAGTGGATGGAGAAGCCGTCCAAGCTGCCGAATAACTATCAGGAGAAGGCACGCGAAGAGCCCCTGGCGCGCGTGGTGTGCGACTACATCGCAGGCATGACAGATCACTTTATCTATGAGCAGTACGAAAGATTCGCCGGCGTCCGATAAAAAGCCACTCTGTACCCGGCCCCAGTCGTGCCATTTGCACAGGCCGCGATTCGTATTAGTTTGGTAGTTTGCGAAATCTGGGGATTTGGGCTGACGGAGGGCTTTCCATGACGCATTCAAAACTCAACGGCAGGGCGTTGCTCTGCGGCGCATTGTTGGTCGCGGGACTGGTGATGCGCCCACCGGCCGCCCTTGCTCAGCTTGAGCAACAACAACAGCAGCAGGACGATCCCGACACTTTGGCGATGCGCCGCAAGGCCCTCGATCTTTACCGGCAGGGAAAGTTCGTCGATGCCATGCCACTGCTGGAGAGGCTGTCCGTAACCCATCCGAGTGACTATGTCCTGAAAGAGCACTGGGCCTACTGCATCCTGGAATACTCGGCGACGCTGAAGGATCCCGAGGCTCGCAAGAAAGCCCGAATTCAGGCCCGCAGCCTCGCCATGGAAGCGCAAAAGGGAGGAGATCAGAGCGACCTCCTGCAAACTCTGGTCGCCATCCCCGAGGATGGATCAGAGACAAAGTTTTCCGAGCGCGACGATGTCAACGAAGGCATGAAGGCCGCCGAGGGCGATTTTGCGCGCGGCGACGTCGAAAAGGCGCGCGAAGGCTATAAGCACGTTCTCGAACTCGATCCCAAGAACTACGAAGCGACTCTCTTCATTGGAGACGCCTACTTCAAGGAGAAAGCCTTCAACGCGGCGAACGAGTGGTTCGCCAAGGCGGCGCAGATCAATCCGAACCGTGAGTCGGCCTATCGCTACTGGGGAGATTCGCTGGCCATGGCAGGCAAGAACGACGAGGCCCGCGACAAGTACATCAAGGCAGTGCTCGCCGAGCCCTACACCCGCTCCTCCTGGACGGCACTGCGGCAGTGGGCGAACAATGTCAAACAGCCGTTTAACGGCATCCTGCTGCAGAATAAGTCGTCAGCGAAGACCGGCGGCAACCCATCCGGCCCCCTGGACGACCACACGCTGGATCAAAGCAGCCCGGAAACAGCCGGGTGGAACGCTTACGACGCGACCCGCGCCGACTGGAAGGAAAGCAAGTTCAAAAAGGAATTCCCGAACGAAACCGCCTATCGCCGATCCATGAAAGAAGAAGCGGATGCACTGAACAGCCTGGTAAAAGTTCTGGAGCCGGAGGCGACCAGCGAAAAAAAGGCACGAAAGCTGGACCCGACGCTGCTCCAGTTGATCGAAATCGACCAGAAGGGCCTGTTGGACCCGTTCGTTCTGCTGAATCGCGCAGATCCGCAAATCGCGAAGGACTATCCCGCATACCATGTAGAGCACGCCGACAAGCTGTATCAGTACATGGATGAATTCGTTCTGCCCCATGGAACACCTCAGGCGGCCAAGTGAGCCCCGGCGATAACTGAAACGGGCGACTCGCCCGTCTCTCAATCGTCAGATTCGACCGAACAGTCTATGTCGTCGGCTTCGACGCCAGAAGATACCCGCGCCGGCTCTGGTATTCGACCTCCGGCGCATACGGATCCCGCTCGCGCGCTTCCTCAATCCGAAAGCCTGCGTCCCGTAGATAACCGGACATTTCGTTAGTAGTAAAGAGGGCTATGTCGAGGCTAACGGCGTGGCCCAGCATCTCCTCGTGATGGCTGTCTTCGCTGCCGAGATGAAAGGTCAGCAGCAAATACCCTCGGGGCTGCAGTACTCTCCGCATCTCTTCCAGCGCGCTCACGACCTGCCGGCGCGGTATGTGGATGATGGAGTAGAAAGCCGCCATCGCGTACACGGACCCGGACGCCAGTCCGAGGGCAAGTATCGAACTCTGGACAAAGCCGATGTCAGGATTCAGACGGCGCGCCTCTCGCAGCATCCCGGCGGAGAGATCCAGGCCGAAGGCATCAACGCCGCGGTCCTTCAAATAGCGGGCGATCTGCGCCGGACCGCAGCCTATGTCGCAGGTTCGGCCACGACCCCGAACACGGTCGGCGAAGCGGTCGAGGAGTTCGCGATCAAAAGGTTTCCCCTCCAGCTCGTCATATATTTCGTCAGCGTAGGCGCGCGCGACTGCATCATAGCTTTCGCGCAGGTTGGCGGGTTTTGCCGTGGGATGCGGGGATTCCGGTTTACCTGTCATAGGCCATCAGATTTCCGGACACCTCGCGAAAGTGCAAATTCCTTCCACGTTATCCGCCGGAATTCCGGGGGCGCTGTGCCTGGATCAGGTCGGTTACTTTGGGGAGTTGAAATCTACGGTAGTTTTTATAGCAAGTGCTGCCAAATTTACCCTGCAAACCGTTGCGAACCCGCACGAACACTTGCAAGGGCGCTACAATGTAATTGGTACACAAGGATTTAGCGTCTCGCTGGGTCGTGGAGATTTGGCACGAAACCTGTAAATAGCTAAGGCAGGTCCGGCCGAACCAGGCAGGGCCGAGCTGGTAGGTTTTGAGTGCATACGTTGCGTCAGCGTATGCCGGCAAAGCAACATCTTGCTCTAGTAAACACCCGTTAGGGGACGCACTTAAAAATCACGCAACACGCTCTCAGGCGTGCTGGAGTGGAGCCCGAAGCTCCCCCAATCGGAGGAAGTTCAATATGAAAAACAGCTTGATTGCACTGCTCGTCGCGGGCGCACTGACGATTCCGGCGTTCGCGCAGCAGACTACCTCGTCCACACCGTCACAGGGTACGACCCAGGCCGCTCCGGCGCCGACCAAAGCCGATGCCGCCACTGGCAAAGATCCCTTGCAGCCCGACACCCACGAAGGCTTCTGGGGCAAGCTGAATCCCTTCGCCCGCAAGAAATATGTGCAGCGGCAGACATCGCCCATCCGCGACCGCGTAAATGAGCTCGACGAGCTGACCTCTTCGAACACGAAGATGATCAAGGACGTCGACTCGCGCGCCCAGCAGGGCATCCAGCTGGCCTCGAACAAGGCGAATGAAGCCGATCAGCATGCCATTGACGCTGGTAATCGCGCGAATACGGCGCAGCAGACGGCTCAGACCGCGACCACGCGGATCACGAATGTCGAGCAGGTCGTAGGCAACATCGACCAGTACACGCCTTCAACCCAGACCGAAATCCGCTTCAAGGCCGGCCAGACCGTGCTGAGCAAGGCAGCCAAGGACGCCCTCGACGAGATGGCGACCCCGCTGAAGAGCCAGCGTGGCTACATCGTAGAAGTCCAGGGCTTCTCCTCGGGCCACGGCCAGATCGCGATCCAGAACTCGCAGAAGATGGCCGAATCCGTCGTTCGCTACCTGGTGCTGAACCATGACATCCCGGTTTACCGGATTTATCTGGTCGGGATGGGCAATGCTCCGACACAGGCCGCGAACACTGGCGACGCGAAGCCGAAGCGCACCACTGGCGGACGCGTTGAGATCAGCCTTCTGAAGAACGATCTCGACAAGCTGGCGGCCACCACCCCGACGGGATCGACCGATCAACAGCAGGCACAGCCGAAATAACGGTTCCACAACGACGGGACTTGTTCCCGTCCTCTCCCCCGGAAAGCCTCTCGCTACTGCGAGAGGCTTTTTGCTTGCGGGAGGTTTCGGCCAGCTTGTGGAGATTTGTCAAAACGAAATGCCGAAACCAAGCGTGGTGGCGTTTTGCTCTCGCCGTGGCGCGAATTCCATGGATGGTGCCCTGGGGATCGACCGTCTCGCGGGAGTTATCCACCGCCGTGATCTGCCCGGCCAGCGGCTGCGGCTGACTTTCGGGAAGGATGAGCGTATCGAACTGGAGATCGAGCTGCGCAGTTTCGTGCGACAATCCAACGCCCACGCGGCGCACCTGCGCAACAACGCCGTGCAACTCCGTGTTCATGGGCAGAACAATCTGTCCGTCTAGCTCGACCGGCTGGATCACGATCGCGGAGATTGGAGTGTCCTGCTTGCTTCCGAACGAGGAAATTGTCTGGCGAAGGCGGATGTGCAGCGTCGTGCCGCTGGGCACGGCTTCCGTGGCGGGAGTGTTTGCGGAAGCACGCGTTTCAGACGTCTGCGCGGGGAGCAGCGGAGCGATCACGAGAAACAACGGAAGAAACTGCCAGCACAGGCCCTTTCACAAAATGCCTTCAACAATCTAAGTCAACCAACCGTAGGGCTCGGGGTCGGCAATTATACAGGCTGGCAATCGGTGGTTGGTTTCGCTGACGTCAAAACCTTGGGGGCGATTTGCGGTCTAACCATGAGACCAGTTGGCACCAGTCGGGGTAACGGTCAGCAGCTCTGCTTTCGAAATTGTCGCAATCGCAGAACTCTACCCGGCGATTGAGGAGTACAATCGTGCCCGCATCCCTCCCCAAGGGGCACTCGGTGGAAACGATCTACTATTCCAGGTACGACTCTCTCGCGGGACCGTTGATGGTGGCGGTGTCGGAGAAAGGGTTAGTCGCTCTCGAATTTGATCGGGGAAAATTTCCGTCCTCGCGCGACAAAAATCTCACGTGGGAACTTTCCGACAAGAAAACCAGGCCATACACGCGGGAACTCACCGAGTATTTCGCCGGCAAACGCCGTGACTTCAGCTTTCCGCTCGATCTGCGCGGAACCCCTTTTCAGCTGAGGTGCTGGCGCGCCCTGCTCAAAATCCCATACGGCGAGACACGCACGTATGCGGATATCGCACGGTCGGTTGGCCAACCGCAGGCTTTTCGTGCGGTGGGCATGGCCAACAACCGAAACCCGATCGCCATCGTTGTGCCTTGCCACCGCGTGATCGCCTCTGACGGCACGCTGTGCGGGTACGGCGGCGGTCTCGACGTAAAACGAAAACTCCTCGAACTCGAAGGCGCGCTGACGGGCACCCTGGCCGCCTGATTCGCGGCGCGAGCACGGCTTTTCATAGCAGTGCGTACTTGTCTCGGACACGCCCCCGGCGTGTCCTTTTGGGGTTTCGGGCGATGCTTCCTCGCATCGAGTATTCCGTGAGCGCCCACGCGCCCGCCGACCAGTTGTGGGAGGCCTTTTGTGACTTGAGCCGGCTCTTGAATCGCGGGACGTACATCGATGCGACGTGGATTGAGGGCAAGCCGTGGCAAGTCGGCAGCCGCATGCGTTACACGCTGGAAAAGCCGATCCCCGCGGTCATTCAGTCGGTGATTACATCGCTGGAGCCGCCGCGCAGGGTATCGATCATCAATCACTCGCTGGGAATCACCGCCGACCAGATTGTCACCTTCAGCAGTTTCCCTTCGGGCACGACGCGCGTCACGATGTCCATCGAGTTTGTCGGCGAGTCGAAGGAACTCGCTCCGCAAGGCGTAATCGATGCAATTCACTTCCTTACCCGGGACGCGTTGGATTCCATGCTCGCACGCTGGCGCGAGAAAATGCAGGCCTGAGGCGCCGGACAGGTGAGCCCCTGTCTCTCCATTGCCTGTGGTTATTCGACCAGGTACCAGAAAGGTGGCCTTCTACAGGCGACGAGTAGGGCTATCCGCCCAATTCCCGCAGCCGCCGCTCAAGAAATCTCCGCGCAGGATCCTGCCGGGCCAGGTTCAGGGCCTGCCGGTAGGATTCGATTGCCTCGTCCTTGCGGCCCAGTCGCCGGAGTAGATCAGCGCGCGCAGAGTGGGCGAGATAGTAGTCCTCCAGATCGCCGCGTTTGAGGATCGAGTCGATTAACGCGAGGCCCGCGGCGGGACCTTCTCGCATCGCCACAGCCACGGCGCGATTCAGTTCGATCACGGGTGAAGCGTTCGCCCGCAGAAGGACATCATAGAGCCCCACGATCTCCGCCCAATCTGTCTCGGCGGCAGCCTGCGCATCCGAGTGCACGGCGGCGATCGCCGCTTGCATCGTATACGACCCGAAATTTCGGGACGCAAGCGAGCGCTCGACGAGACCCTTGCCTTCATGAATGAGATTGCGGTCCCAGAGACTTCGATCTTGTTCTTCCAGCAAGATCACCTCGCCGACGAGGGATGTGCGCGCCGTGCGGCGCGATTCCTGGAGCAGCATGAGCGCGAGCAACCCAAGGACCTCGGGCTCAGGCAGCAACTCGACCAGCAGACGGCCCAGGCGGATTGCTTCGCCCGAGATATCCGCGCGCGTCAGCGACGGACCCGACGACGCGGAGTAGCCTTCGGTAAAGATCAAGTAGACCACCTGAAGAACCGAATCCAGCCGTTCTGGCAGATCCTTGCGAGGTGGCACTTCGTAGGGAATTCCGGCATCGCGGATTTTCGATTTCGCGCGGACGATCCGCTTGGCGATGGTGGGTGCGCTGGTCAGGAACGATCGTGCGATCTCTTCCGTCGTCAGACCGCACACCTCGCGCAGGGTCAACGCCACCCGTGCTTCCGCCGGCAGCGCGGGATGGCAACAGGTGAAAATCAATCGCAGCCGGTCGTCTTCGAGGTGCTTATCGTCCAATTGCGTAGGGTCGAACGGTTCGGCCTGGAGGTTCTCAGCCAATTCGTCGAGGTCTGTGTCGAAGCGGGCGCGGCGGCGAATCCGATCGATGGCTTTAAATCGGCCGGTGGTCACGAGCCACGCTCTGGGATTGTCGGGAACTCCGTCCTTCGGCCAGTGCTCCATCGCCGCGATGACGGCCTCGTGAAGAGCTTCCTCGGCGAGATCGAAGTCGCCGCCGAGCAGGCGAATCAGCGTGGCGAGGATGCGGCGCGATTCGGTCGCGTACACCTGGTCAAGAATCGCGCGCACCTGATCTGGAGTCTTTTCCGTCATTCGCCGCCTCTGCCGCTGTCGTCGCTAGACCAACTCTCGGACCGGACGAACTTCAACCCGTCCAAACTCAATGACTGGAATCTTCGAGGCGAGCCGGATAGCTTCGTCCCGATCCTTCGCCTCCACTAGGATGAAGCCGCCGACTTGTTCGCTCGTTTCCGCAAAGGGGCCGTCGGTCACCGACACCTTATCGCCTTGCCGTCGCACCACAGCCCCGGCTTTCACAAACTCAAGAGCCTGCGCCGCGATAAAGTGGCCCTTCTCGCGCAGATGCCGGTCGTACGCGAGGCTGTCGTTATTGAGGGTCTGAGCGTCCTTGGGCGACAAGGCTTCCAGCTTCTTTTCATTTACGTAAATCAGACACAAATACTTCATGATTCCCCCAGAGGATTCGTTCTCGTCAACCTTGTTTTCAAGGTGAAGGAGCCGCGTATGCCTTCCGTCGTCAGGCCTCGGGCTTCGGCGATACCGACTTCATCGCATACGACGACCACGGGCGCTTGACGTCGTCGCGCGTGATCTCGATGATTGGCCGCACCTCGATGCCACCCAGGCGGGCAGGCGGGATCTTCGACGCGAGCTGAATCGCTTCGTTCAGGTCCCGGGCTTCGATCATGACAAATCCGCCGATCTGCTCGTTGGTTTCGGCGAACGGGCCGTCGGTGATAGTCACCTTGCCGTTCCGTACACGGATGGTGCTGGCGGCCTGCACCGACTCCAGGGGGTGGGCGACGATAAAATGCCCGCCCTTGCGCAAGACATCGTCGTAGTCGAGGGCTTCTTCCATCAGGGCCTGGGACTCCTGCTCCGACAGGGCATTCCGTTTGTTCTCGTCATAAAACACAAAACACAGGTATTTCATGAAGTTCTCCTCGAGGCGCTTCGCCCCTTCATAAGCTAGACGGTTCGCGGCCTTCGAATTGGACAGGGAATCTTTCGGCCCCGAACGACATTTTTTTGATCCTCTGGTCGTTGGGTTCGGGTCCACCCAGGAGCGGGTGATTTGGGACTCGCACGTATAATCGACCCGCGCAAATCCGGACCCGTCATCCGTGGCCACAACCGCAGTAGTCAAATCCGCCAAATCCATCATTCGTAAAGCTGGCCTCTTCTACTTCGTCTGGGTGATGTTCTCCTACTGTACCGGTGGGCCATTCGGCCTGGAGGACATGATCACCAAATCCGGCCCGGGCATGACCCTGATCTACCTGCTGATCATTCCCCTGTTCTGGTCGATTCCCGTCTCGCTCGTATCCGCCGAGATGACGACCGCCATGCCGGTGGAAGGTGGATTTTATCGCTGGGCACGCGCGGGTTTTGGAGACTTCTGGGGATTTCTGGCGGGCTGGTGGAACTGGTGCGCTTCGTTCCTGCTGGGTGCGGTGTATGCGGTGCAGTTTTCCGACTACCTGAGATTTTACGCGCCTCAACTCACACCGTACGGACACTACGCGGTGTCGCTCGTAGTCATTGCGGTGATCACGTGGATCAACATTCGTGGGATCGAAGCGGTCGGCAAATTCGCCACGGCGCTGGAGATTTTCATCCTGCTGCCCGTCTTCGTAATGGTGGTGATCGGACTGGCGAAGTGGCACCACAATCCGTTCTCCCCCGTCGTGCCGCCGCACCAGCCGGTTTCTAGCGTCTTTGGCGTTGGGCTGGCGATCGGGCTTTGGCTCTACTCAGGGTACGAGCAATCGTCCACAGTCGCCGAGGAAGTCGAGAACCCCCAGCGGACCTATCCGCTGGCTCTCGCGATTGTAGTGCCGCTTTCCATCGCCGTTTACTTCCTGCCGACCTTCGCATCGCTAGCCGCCCTCGGGAACTGGCAGGCCTGGCACACGGGATATTTCTCGGATGCCGCCCAGCTAATCGGCGGGCGATGGCTTGGCTTGTGGATGACGTTCGCCGCGATGATCACCAATCTTTCGTTGCTCAACGCCACAGTCCTAACGTCAACGCGCATGCCGTTCGCCATGGCGGAAGATGGCTACCTGCCGAAATTCCTGACGGGCAAGTCACTCCGCTTCGGCACGCCGTGGGTCGGCATCGTGATTTCCGCGATCGTGTACGGCCTGCTCTCTCTGCATTCGCTGCCGGAGTTGATTGCGGTCTACAACTGGCTGCGGGCGGCCACGACGGTCATCACGGTAGCTGCCGCGTGGCAACTTCGTCGCAAGCTGCCAGATCTGCCACGATCGTTCGTGGTTCCGGGAGGGATGCTCGGCTTGATTGGCGCCGTCGGCGCTGTAGTGGTGATGACCGTGGTCGCGCTGACCTTCAGCGATCGCTACGGAGCACGATGGGGGCCGTGGGCGCTGGTGGCCGGAGTGGTGATTTATCTTGCGCTGAAGCCGTTGCGCCGCCGCGGGATCATCGCGCAACCATAAACACGAAACCCCGGAATTTGCGCCGTCGTGAGTCGCGTAGACGATCGGCGTTCCCGGGGTGATTTTGCCTAAATCAGACCTCGCGCAGATCCGCGCTCAGTGTACGAAGTTCGAAACCAATCCCATGACGATCGATCCGAGCATCGCGACGGCAACAAAGCACAGCGCCACGCGGGCCTCGGAGCTCTCGGTGACCGAGTCAAACATTGGTTTGATCCCCCATCGGAATTAACCCCAACCAGCGCGGGATTATAGCACCGGCGCCTGCTGCAGCAAACGACCCGAAGTCTCTTGAAGGTAACCTCAGCTCACCCAATCGAGAAACTTGTAATACGCGCCCGCAAAGGGCAGGAACCACGGCTTGCCGTTGTAGAGGCCAAGCGGAGCGCCGGGAAAGGGAATGCCGACGAAGGGATTCTCGGGTGACTCGCCAGCCATCTCGAGCGCCATCAGCTGTCCCTGATAGGTGGCCATGGCCACGCCGTGGCCCGCGTATCCCAGCGCGTAGTGGATGCCATCAATTTGCCCGGCGTGGGGCATGATGTCGAACGCGAAGTCGAGCGTGCCGCCCCATACGAACTCCACTTTCGTATCGCGCAACTGGGGATAGACTTCGATCATGCCGCGCCGCAGAATCTCCGCGCTTTTGCGGATGGAGTCCCCGGTCTCGGGGAAGAAAGCCGCGCGCCCGCCGAAGAGCATGCGATTGTCGGGCGTGAGGCGATAGTAGTAGATGTAGTTCTTGGAGTCGTAGATCATGCGGTTGCGCGGGCTCAATTCGCGCGCCAGTGCCTCATGGAGAACTTCCGTCGCAATGATGTACGAGCCTATCGGGATGATCTTTTTCTGCAACGCGGGAGTTGCCGAGCCGGTGTAACCGCTGGTTCCAACAAAAACATTCTTCGCCCAGAGCGTCCCTTGTGGGGTCGTCACGTTCCATCCCGCGGTCGCGTTTTTAGATACGCGCTCGATCTTTCGTACGCGGGCGTGCTCGAAGACGAACGCCCCTGCGCGGATCGCGGCCGCTCCCAGTCCTGCGACGTAGCGCGCCGGATTCACTCCAACGCTGGTCTCATCGACCATGCCGCCGCAGTAAATGTCCGATCCGATCTCGGAGCGGAGTTCGCCCCGCGGCACAGTCTTCAATTCGTGATTGAACTCGCGGCGAATGACATCGACCTGTCGCGCATAGTCATCGAAGTGCGCTTGCTTGCAGGCAACCTCGAGATGGCCGCAGCGCGAGAAATCGCAGGCGATGTTTTCTTCGCAGACGATCTGTTCGACGCAATCAATCGACGCCAGCGACGCCGCATACATCCGTTGCGTGCGCTCGCGGCCATACATCGAGATGAGCTTGTTGACGCCCAACTTCATCCCGGTGAGAACCATTCCCCCATTGCGGGAACTGGCGCCCCAGCCAATGGTCTCCGCTTCCAGCACCGCGACTGACGCGCCTTTTTTTGCCAGGGTCCGTGCGGCCGATAGTCCGGTGAAACCCGCGCCAATCACCGCAACATCGACGCTTTGCGAGAGGGCCCGCGAGGCGTCGGTCTTGGGCATCTCGACCGTGGTCGACCAATAGTTCTGTTGTTGGATTTCCATTCCCTTCCGTTACAGATTCTGTCGCGAAGAGTGATTTGTTCTGCGGAGCTGAGGACGAGCATTCCTTGCCCACGAAACGGAGCATTGTACAAGGCAAATACGTCGCATGCATGGAACCGCGAATTCCCAAATCCGGAAAACTACGCTGGCTAAGCGAATACTTCGGTTACTTGTTCATCCGAGGAAGCCGCGACTAGAGTGAGCTGTGGGCTTCGTATGAACGGAATCCGCCTTACTGGTTGCGTGCTTTCGTTCGCGGGACTTCTTCTCATCACCGTCGCAACGCCGATCTTCTCTCAAAACACGGCTTCATCCGCCACCGGCCAGCAGAAGTCTCTCGCCGACACCGTGCGTGAGACAAAGGCAGGTAAAACCGCCAAGGCCACCAAGGTCTTCACCGACGACGATGAGACGGCCTTCCGGAAAAGCCCTTTGCCTCAGCTGAACCTCGACGGCGATGACAACAGTGACGAGATCCTCGACGCGATTCTGAAATATCAGGCATCGCACAAGCCGGAGGAAACCGAGAAAGCCGTCCACGACTGGTATGACGAGACGGACGGGTTCCTGGCGAACGCCATCCACGACAGCATCGAGTCTCGCAACCTGCGGCAGTCGAACCTGAGCAACAGCTACGAAATGTGCCAGTCGGGTGGCGACTACGAGCAGTGCGCAAAGCGCCGCCAAGCCAAAATGCGCGGCGCGCGCCTGGACGCCCAGCGCATTCAGCAGGACGGTCAGCGCGTCGGCCGCATCCAGCAGGCGTTCCTGCGGATTCGTGCCGGGCTCCAGCGCAATCAGCTGCGATATTCGTGGTTCAAGGTGCGCAACGCCAACGGGGTGGGCAGCTTCTAACGCTGCGCTTCGGCGTCACCCACATCGCCTTACTGCGGCTGCAAAACCAGCGGCTTCTCTAACCCGAAGTGCAGAAGCGTCTCTGCCGGCACCTTCACCTGTTTCCCGCGTGTGAACAACTGGGTCACGAAGCCACCGCCTGCACCCGCTCCCGCGCCAATCGCGGCCCCCCGTCCTCCGCCGAAGATCGCACCCAGCAATCCTCCGATCGCGGCGCCACCACCCAGCATCTCCGCAGTGCGCTTGTTCTTACCGAATCCCTTATCGTTCGATTCTTTCAGCTCCGAGCTGAACACGCGGTGCACATGGCCGTTGATCGTGACTGTGTCGAGATCAAGGTAAAGATACGGCGACCCCGCGCCACCGCCCGACTCGGAGATGATCAGCAGCTTCGCTGGAGAGTGCGTCGGAATCGCAACGCCCCCGGAGAGATCGTCGACCGCCTCGGTCACTTCCGCCGAGAAACGCTGGCCCGGAGTCGCACTGTCCGAATCGATATTCTCATTCGTCCGAATGTGGACTTCGGTTCCGGTGGGAATGACCTTGGCGTTCGCCGGCGCCATCATCGCCTTGGCCACTTCCGCACTGCTGAAGACCAGCGATTCGACGTCCTTCTTTGGAAACTGGTACAGGATGCCGAGATTGTCCTTGAACGCGAGAGGATCGGTGGCGTTAAAGGTCCCGGAATAGACTTTGCCATCGCGCAGGGTAACCGTGTCATTCGTGGACGTGAATACGAGTGACTGCACGTCGTGGATGGGGAAGGTGTACTGGATGCCACTGGTATCGGTGAAACCGAGAGTGCCGCCCGGCGCGCCGAGATATTGTCCCGAATAACTCGATCCCGACTTGGTGATGACAGTGTCAGCAAAACACGCAGCCGTGAGCCAGAGGATCGTCACAGTCGCAAGAAAAGTCTTCTTCATCCATCGTCTCCACAACAGGTCAAAGAGATTTCGCTTTTGTGATTGCCTGGAAAATGTCTGCAAATTAAGGAGGTCAGCATCATACTCTTTCTCTTTGTCACGACAGACGTTGGGGGCCGCTCCCTCCCGTAACTCGCGGTTTCGGAAGCCGCCTTGAATGGGCTTTCCCGAGCCCGTAAACTTAAGCCAGGTGCACGTACATGCCAGCCACGGTGGGGGAGAGAAGACTTCGCGCGTCTTGCGCATCTCCTTGTTCGTTACGCTGGCCTACATTGTTCTGCTGGTCATTGCGGGATTGCGCGCACATTCGCTGGCACTACTGTCAGAAGCCGGCCACAATCTTTCGGACTTCGTAGCCCTGCTGCTTTCGCTGGTCGCGGTTTATCTGCAGTCGAGGCCGCCCAGCGCCACCAAGACCTATGGGTACCATCGCGCGGGGGTGCTGGCAGCGCTGATCAACGCCGCGTCGTTGGTGGTGATCTCGTTCTTCATCTTCTACGAGGCCTTCCGGCGCCTGCAGAATCCGGAGCAGGTCCATGCCGGCACCATGATGTGGGTGGCCGCGGCCGGCGTGGCGATGAACGGAGTGATCGCTCTCCTGCTTTACCGGGCCGGGGGCGACGTCAACATCCGCAGCGCCCTGATCCACGAAGTCGGCGACACGCTCTCCACGGCCGCTGTCATCATTGGCGGCTGGGCCATCCTGCTTACGGGCAAGTACTGGATCGACTCCGCGCTGTCGCTCGGAATCGGCGCTTTGATCCTGTGGTCGTCGTTCGGCATACTGCGCGAAACCATGAATATCCTGCTCGAAGGCACGCCGAGTGGCCTGAAGCTGGAGCGGGTGGAAGCCGCAATCCGCACCGTGGAGGGGGTAAATGATGTCCACGACCTGCACATTTGGAGCATCGGCTCCGAGAGCCGGGCGCTGTCCTGCCATATCGCGATAGCCGACATTCCACCCTCGGTCAGCGAGCGCATTCTGCGCGACGTAAAAGAAATCCTCCACCATGACTTCCACGTGGTCCACACGACCATCCAGTTCGAACACGTGGAATGCGAAGTCGCCCACGGATGCATTATTCCCGTCGACGAGGGCGACGCTCACCACCACCATAACCACTAGAATTTGCCAGGACATCAGCGGCTTTGCCGTGTAAAGCGGCCTGGGCCGCTTGTTCCAGGCGCTGACGGCGTTCGCTTTCGCCCCTACTATCGACGGTCGTCGAATGGTTACCGACATAGCACGTCGGTGCCATTCACAACTTTTCGCCTTATCAGTACTCTCCTTCTTGAGCAGCACTTGGGGGAGGGCTGTTCGGGCGAGCGTCCTTGACTCTTTGAGTCCGGGACGTTTCGTTTTTTAGCCGCATTCTCACAGACCCGCCTGATTTCTTTTTTTTTCCAATCCTCACAACGACAGGTGACCAAGGTCACCAACTTTCTGTGCTATGCGCGCTAGCCTCTGCTCCTGAGGCGTCTGCGCCGCCAGATGTGTTCCCTGGCTGAATATTCCTCGCGGCAGCCGGACGCCCGCACGGGCCCGTCGATTCCACCGCAAAGGTGATCCCCATGAATGCCCCGAACCGCGATTCCCGCACTGCCTGGCTCGAAGGACCGTCAGCGCCTTGTTACTCTCAGCCCGAAGTTGGTTGCCCGTGGCGGCTTATTCTTCTCGGAGCCCCCGGAGTCGGCAAAGGCACGCAGGCGGACCTGCTTCATCAGCGCCTGGGTGCATGCCACCTTTCGACCGGCGATGTGTTTCGGGCCGCCGCTCGCAGCGCCTGCACCGTGACGCCCGCTATGGTCACGGCGCTCGATTTCATGCGAAAAGGCGCGCTTGTTCCGGATTCCACTGTCTGGGAGATGGTGCGGGAGCGGAGTGCCTGTCTCTCTTGCCGGGGCGGGTTCATTCTCGACGGCTTCCCGCGCACACTGGCTCAGGCGGAGTCGCTGCAAGGGCTGATCCAGTCCGAAGGCTGGTCGCTGGGAGCTGTGGTCAACTACGACCTTCCTCTTCCGGAGATCGTCGAACGCCTCAGCGGACGCCGCACCTGCTCGCAGTGCAAGGCCGTCTACCATATAACGCGGCAGCCATCCCGAGTCGAGGGTGCTTGCGACCGATGCAGCGGACGACTCTTCCAGCGTGAAGACGATCGTCCTGAAGCAATTACGGTTCGGATGGAAGCCTACGAGCGCAGCACAGCTCCCCTGATCAATTTCTACGGGGAGCTGCGACTCCTCGTGACGATTCCGGCCACTGGAACGCCAGACGAGATCTGCGCTCGGACGATCACGGCGCTGGAGAAGCGAGACATCAGGTCCTAAGAACGGCGCCCATCCGTTTCCTGACACCTGCGCTTTCGCTTTACCGATCCGCCCGATGACTGTCGAGGAACTTCTTGACCGCCTCGGGCATGAACGCCGCCGTACTGAACGCGTTCGGCAGGGCGGCCTCGAATGTCGTCATCCGGAATTGGCCGCGCCCGTTGGAAAGAATCAGCACAATCGGCGGCTTTCCGACGGCCTGATTGAAGCTGCTGGCCTCGTACCCGTACTGGCGGTCGCGGTAGTTGATCACAGGCCATTGACCCGCTTCTCCGCTCACGACAATGGCTCGCAGAAAGTAGTCGCGCTCAGTGGCGGCCTGTTGCAGCAGTCCGCCAATTGGATACCGGTAATGGAACGCTGCGTCGTCACCGCCTGCGGCGCGATAAGTTTTGGCAGCAAACGACACGCCCGCAGCCCCAGTGTGCCGGTCGGAGGTAAACAGGGTCACGCCTCCGCGACGCGCTTCCTCCGCGGACTTCACCAGCCGATCGAGTTCCTCACTCGCGAGCGGAATCTTCGCGCGATCAACTTCGGGAAAGTTGCGCTCGCAGACAATCTGATCCGCAAAGCGCGTCATCCGGACGGTGTGGTCTGACGCTTGCCCGCAGGCCACCAGCAGATGCTCCCAATCCGTCGTCGCCAGCTGATAGTCGCGGCAATCGCTGCAGCTCCCGCTGCCCCCGCAGCGCTCACCGTAGAACGCCACAAACCTCACATCGTGCCGGGTCGCGTCCGCGCCGTACACTGCGGTCACGTGGTTCAGAAGCGACGACTCGCCGTGAATCGCCTCGGGCACGTCGTACTCTGTGTGGCCGCCAAGAACGATGCGTTCCTGTCCGTCCTTCTCGAACACCGTTGCGGCCCGCACCTTGAACTTCGAGATGTGGGGATCTGTCCCCGCCTTCTCCGCAGCGTCGAGTGCGCGAAAAATCTGGTCCCGCAATTTCGTGTCGGTGACCAGCCGCTCCGATTCTTTGGTCAGCTTCCATGCGGGCGGCGAGTCGGCGCGCAGCGTCCACAAGGCGGCAAACAGCAACAGCGCGGTGACCATCAAAATTCTTCCGCGTTTCAGACCAGATGTTGCAGTCTTCGAATTCATCTTCACTTGCCTCTCTCCTGGGAAGCGTATATCTCCTGCACCCTTTCCACCGTGTCAGCCTCCTCGGACAGCTTGTCCGGACGCAATCTTACGATTCGCGGAAAGCGCAGAGCGTATCCGCTCTCGTGTCGATCCGATTTCATAACGTTGTTGAAAGCGACTTCAAGGACGATCTTCGGCTCGACCTCGCGCCGGAAACCCTGATCGTCGACAGTGTGCTCGAGGAACCACTTCGTCATCTCGGCGATTTCGGCGTCGGTGAGTCCCGAATAGGCTTTCCCGACGTTTACGAGCCGCTCGCCATCGCGCACAGCAAACGTGTAGTCGCTCAGTACGTTGATGCGCTTGCCATGCCCCCATTCCACAGCCGTCACTACCACATCGAGAGTGGCCAGTTCCCGCTTCATCTTCAGCCACGATTTTCCGCGCCGGCCCGGCGTGTAGGGCGATTCGAGATCCTTGATCATCAGCCCCTCGTTGCCCCGAGCCTGTGCCGCGGTAAACAGTTCTTCGAGTTCTTCAGGCTTCGAGGCCTTCGAAAACGCTGCACGAATGAGGCGTGGAAGCTCATCCCTCACCGGCTCCTCGAACAGCAACTTCCCCTGGATCCCGGTCTTCCTCAGTGCCGGAGCCTGCCCTGAGCGAAGTCGAAGGGTGTCTCCGTTGTGGATTTTCTTTTCCATTGTCAGCAGCCCGTCGAGGATCTCCATCCGCTCCCGCAGCGGTCGTTCGAGCAGAAGTTCTTCGCCCGCATAAATCACGTCGAACACCATGTACACAACTGGGACGCGCCGCATCAGCTCCGCGCTGACCTTTTTTCTTCCCAACCGCTGCTGCAGCGCGCTGAACGGTAACGCCCGGCCGACGCCTTCC
>Ga0210401_10000037_pt1 | contig 153387 bp, 138 predicted proteins | sample IncBWH32MmetaG_FD_150866 | JGI IMG/M metagenome (GOLD analysis project Ga0210401, IMG submission 150866) | Forest soil microbial communities from Barre Woods Harvard Forest LTER site, Petersham, Massachusetts, United States - Inc-BW-H-32-M | ecosystem: Environmental > Terrestrial > Soil >...
AAGCGCGTAGATGTCGAACAGGCCGGTGACGAGCATCAGCGCGAGGAAGCGCGGCACGACGAGGTTCTTGACCGGGTCGACGCCGAGCACCTGCAGCGCGTCGAGCTCCTCGCGCACCTTGCGCGCGCCGAGGTCGGCCGTGATCGCGGTCCCGGCGACCCCCGCCACGACGATCGCGGTCACCGACGGGCCGATCTCGCGCACCGCGCCCAGCACGAAGAAGCCGCCGAGGCGGTCCAGCGCACCGAAGATCGTCAGGAAGTTCGCCGCCTGCAGCCCCGGCGCGGCGTAGCAGATGCAGACCGTGGAGACGAGCAGCGGGAACCAGCACAACCGCAGCGCGAACAGGAACTGGGAGACGAACTCGCCGCCGTAGGGATACGGCGGGCGCAGGGCAGACCAGATGGTCTTGCCCGTCAGGATCATCATGTCCCCGAATTCCTCGAGCAGGTGCCTTGCCGGCACGAACGCTCGCTCGGCGACGGTACGAACCATCTCTGCCTCGGCCCTCCCTCGGGTCGCGATCTGCTCTCGCCGGTAACTCTACGCCATGCCCGCCCCCCGCGCCAAGGCCGAACCCCCGCCGTTGCAGGGGATCCGTCCACCGCGCCCGATCGCCGCTGGTATCGTGGCGCGATCGTGAGGGGGAGACGGAGAGTCCTCTTGGCGCGGCGCACGGCGCGTCGCGCCATGCCCGTGCTCGCGCTGGGGGCGTCGCTTGCTGGGGGAACCCTCGCCGCGGGCTGCGGCGGCGGCTCGCCCGCGACCGCCGGCGAACCGTCGAAGACCTTTCAGCTCGAACTCGTCCGCGCGTCGTTCCCGGCCAAGCAGTCGGTCGCGAAACGCGAGCGAATGCTGCTGTCGGTCCGCAACACCAGCGCGAAGACGATCCCGAACCTCGTCGCGACGGTCGACTCGTTCAACTACTCCTCGAACTACCCGGGGCTGGCGGACAGGCGCAGGCCGGTCTGGGTGATCGAACGCGGTCCGGGCCAGCCGGCGCTTGCCCCGGTCGAGTCCCAGGAAGTGAGCATCCCCGGGGGAGGCCAGACCGCCTACGTGAACACATGGGCGCTCGGGCCGCTGGCGGCCCACCAAACGGAGACCTTGTTCTGGGGCGTGGTGCCGGTCAAGGCCGGGGCCTACACGGTCCACTACGCCTTCGCCGCAGGCCTTGCGGGCAACGCCAAAGCTCGGCTGGCGAGCGGGCCGGCGATCGGCCACTTCCACGTGGTGATCGCGCCCAAGCCGCCGCCGACGCACGTCGATCCGAAGACCGGGCAGGTCGTGCCCGGGCCCTACGCCGGGAACGCATCGGAACTCGGCCACTGAGCGCCGGCCGCGGCGCGGCCGAGGAGTTTGGACGCTTGTCGAAGGCTTGCTCCCGCAGGTTTGGCCATGCGGTCCTCCCCTTCGGCACGCGTGCGATTACGATTGGCTGTGGCTCGCCTCGAGGGCGGTCCGCTCACGCCACCGTTTGTCATAGGAGGGATTCGCCCAGCCCATGCCCAGGACCCGTCAGCAGAACGTAACCGCCGCCCAGTGGAGCGCCAACGGAGCCGCGCTCGGCGCGCTCGACCTGACGATCCCCGACAACCAGGTGTTCGGGGCCAACGTCTTCTCCCCCGCCGTGCAGCGCGCGCGCCTCCCCAAGCACGTCTACAAGGCGCTCCAGCGCACGCTCGACCGCGGCGAGGCACTCGACACGACGCTCGCCGACTCGGTCGCCCAGGCGATGAAGGAATGGGCGATGGAGAAAGGCGCCACCCATTACACGCACTGGTTCCAGCCGCTGACCGGCTCCACGGCCGAGAAGCACGACTCCTTCTACGCGCCGGTCGGCGACGGCACGGCGATCGCCGAGTTCTCCGGCAAGGAGCTGATCCAGGGCGAGCCGGACGCCTCCTCGTTCCCCACCGGCGGCATCCGCGCGACGTTCGAGGCCCGCGGCTACACCGCCTGGGACCCGACCTCGCCGGCGTTCATCCTCGAGAACCCGAACGGCGCTCTGCTGTGCATCCCGACGGCCTTCACGTCATGGACCGGTGAGGCGCTCGACAACAAGATCCCGCTGCTGCGCTCGATGGACGCGCTCTCCAAGGCGGCGATCGCGGCGCTCGAGCTGCTCGGCATCGACGACGCGCGGCGCGTGTTCACAACCGTCGGCCCGGAGCAGGAGTACTTCCTGATCGACGAGCAGTACTACTTCGAACGTCCCGACCTCGTCACGACCGGCCGCACGCTGTTCGGCGCGAAGCCGCCGAAGGGCCACGAGCTGGACGACCACTACTTCGGCTCGATGCCGGAGCGGATCCTCGCCTGCATGCTCGAGACCGAGCAGGAGCTGGCGAAGCTCGGCGTGCCGATCAAGACCCGTCACAACGAGGTCGCGCCGAACCAGTACGAGGTCGCGCCGGTGTTCGAGAACTCGAACGTCGGCTCCGACCACCAGCAGCTGACGATGCAGGTCATGCAGAACGTCGCCCGCCGCTACGGGCTCGTGTGCCTGCTGCACGAGAAGCCGTTCGCCGGCGTCAACGGCTCGGGCAAGCACAACAACTGGTCGATGGGCACCGACACCGGCATCAACCTGCTCGACCCGGGCGACACGCCGTCGGAGAACCTGCAGTTCCTGTTCTTCTGCACGGCCGTCATCCAGGCGGTGAACACCTACCAGGCGCTGCTGCGCGCCTCGATCGCCTCGCCCGGGCAGGATCACCGTCTGGGCGCCAACGAGGCGCCGCCGGCGATCATCTCGATCTTCCTCGGCGCCGAGCTGGCGAAGGTCTACGCGACGATCGAATCGGGCAAAGCGGAGCGCTCGAAACCGGGGTCGATCCTCGGCCTCGGCACTCCCGTCCTGCCGCCGCTGCCGCTGCACGGCGGCGACCGCAACCGGACCAGCCCGTTCGCCTTCACCGGCAACAAGTTCGAGTTCCGCGCGCTCGGGTCCTCGCAGTCCCTGGCGATGCCGAACACGGTGCTGAACACGATCGTCGCCGAGGCGATCGACGACCTCGCCGCGAAGCTGAGGACCGCGATGAAAGGCAACAGCGCGAACCTCGAACGGTCGCTGATGAAAGTCGTCAAGGACAGCTGGAAGGCGAACAAGAAGGTCATCTTCGAAGGCGACAACTACTCCGAGGACTGGCACAAGGAGGCCGAGAAACGCGGCCTCTACAACCTGCGCTCGACCCCGGAAGCGCTGCCCTGGCTCGTCGACAAAACCACGGTCGCGCTGTTCAAGAAACACGGCGTGCTCTCCAAACGCGAGCTCGAGTCTCGCTACGAGGTGTTCCTCGAGCAGTACGCGGTGAAGATCAACATCGAGGCCGAGACGGCCGCGGCGATCGCCCGCACGCAGATCCTGCCCGCCGCCGTCCGCCAGCTCACGGAAGTGCGGGCGGTCGGCCTCGACGAGCTCGGTGAGGAGATCGAGCCGGTCATCAAAGAGCTCCACTTCGCTCTGCGCGCGCTCGAGGACGCCAACCTGGCCGAGAACCAGGACGACGCGACGCCGCTGAAATGGGCGCGCTACGTGCACGACCGGGTGATCCCGGCGATGGAAGACGTCCGCGAGGTCTCCGACCGCCTCGAGAAGCTGGTGGCCGATGACCTGTGGCCGCTGCCCAAGTACTCGGAGATGCTGTTCATCAAGTAGCACCCGGCGCTCCAGAAGCTGTCGCGAGAGGTCCCGCCTGGGGCCTCTCGTCGTTAACGGCGCCCGGCCGTTGATCGGCCGTCGCCTAGCATTGTCGGATGGCCCGCGACTACCTGACCGCGATCAACAGCCACGTCGTCGTCTACGACGGCGGCATGGGCGCGACGCTCGAGCAGTTCGATTTGTCAAGCGAGGACTACGGCGGCCTGCAGGGCAAGTGCCACGAGGCGCTGGTGCTCAACCGTCCGGACGTGATCGAGGGCGTGCATGCGTCGATGCTCGACGCGGGCGCCGAAGTGCTCGAGACCGACACCTTCCAGGGCTCGCGGCTGAAGCTCGAGGAGTGGGGGCTCGGCGAGTACACCGTCGAGATCAACACGAAGGCGGCCGAGATCGCGCGCAAGGCGGCGGGTGAGAACCGCTACGTCGCCGGCTCGATCGGCCCGACCGGCTACCTGCCCGCCTCGGAGGACCCCTCCCTGGGCCAGATTCGCTTCCGCGAGCTCGTCGAGGTCTTCGCCGAGCAGGCCGCGGGGCTGCTCGACGGCGGGGTCGATTTGATCATCATCGAGACGGCCCAGGACATCCTCGAGGTCAAGGCGGCGATGTTCGGCGCGCGCCAGGCCTTCGAGAGCACGGGCCGGGCCGTGCCGATCCACACCTCGGTCTCGCTGCTGCCGAACGGCGGCAAGATGCTCCTGGGCACCGACATCTCCTCGGTGCTCACGACGCTCAGCGCGCTCGGCGCCGATGTGATCGGGCTCAACTGCTCCACCGGTCCCGAGGACATGCGCGACGCGATCCGCTTCCTGGGCGAGCACTGCCCGGTCCCGGTCGCGTGCATCCCCAACGCGGGGTTGCCGCTGCAGGGCCCGGAGGGCGAGACGATCTTCCCGGAGCAGCCGGTGCCGCTGGCCGAGGCGCTGCAGGAGTTCGTCGAGCGCTACGGCGTCGGCATCGTCGGCGGCTGCTGCGGCACGACACCCGCGCACATCGCCGCGATCGTCGAGCGGGTCGCCGGACGCGAGGTGGCCTCCCGCCCCGCTCCCCGCGCTCCGCATCTCTCGTCGATGATCGACGCCACGCCGCTCGTGCAGGAGCCGCGCCCGACGATGGTCGGCGAGCGCGTCAACTCCCAGGGCTCGCGCAAGGCCAAGGAGCTGCTGCTCGCCGACGACTACGACGGGCTCGTGCAGATCGCCGAGGACCAGGTGAGCGGCGGCGCGCACGTGCTCGACCTGTGCGTGGCGCTGACGGAGCGCACGGACGAGGACGAACAGATGCGCGTGCTCGCCAAGAAGGTCTCACTGACCCAGCCGGCGCCGATCCAGGTCGACTCGACCGAGCCGGAGGTGATCGAACGCGCCCTGGAGCAGATCCCGGGCCGGGCGATCATCAACTCCGTCAACCTCGAGGCGGGCCGCGACAAGCTCGACCGCGTGGTGCCGATGGCGCTGGCGCACGGCTCCGCGCTGATCGCCCTGACGATCGACGAGGTCGGCATGGCGAAGACGGCCGAGCGCAAGGTCGAGATCGCCAAGCGCATCCGCGATCTGTGCTGCTCCGAGCACGGCCTCGACCCCGAGCTGCTGATCTTCGACTGCCTGACGTTCACGCTCACCACCGGCGACGAGGAGTGGCGGCCGTCGGCGATCGAGACGATCGAGGGCATCCGCCGCATCAAGGCCGAGGTCCCGCAGGTCAAGACCTCGCTCGGCGTCTCGAACGTGTCCTTCGGCGTCTCCCCCACGGCCCGCGCCGTGCTCAACTCGGCCTTCCTGCACCACTGCGTGCAGGCCGGGTTGGACCTCGCGATGGTCAACCCGAACCACATCACGCCGTACGGCGAGATCCCCGACAACGAGCGCGAGCTCGCCGACGACCTCGTGTTCAACCGCCGCGAGGACGCCTTGGAGCGCTTCATCGCGCACTTCGAGTCCAAGGGCGAGGAGGACATCGGCTCCGGCGCAGCCGACCCAACCGAGGGCATGGAGCCCGAGGAAGCGCTGCACTTCCACATCCTGCGCCGCCGCAAGGACGGGGTCGAGGAGTGGATCGACCGCAGCGTGGAGAAGAAAGGCGCGGTGCCGACGCTCAACGACGTGCTGCTGCCCGCGATGAAAGAGGTGGGCGACAAATTCGGCGCCGGCGAGCTGATCCTGCCGTTCGTGCTGCAGTCGGCCGAGGTGATGAAGCGCGCGGTCGCCCAGCTCGAGAAATACCTCGACAAGATCGAGGGGTACACGAAGGGCACCGTGGTGCTCGCGACGGTCTTCGGCGACGTCCACGACATCGGCAAGTCGCTCGTCAACACGATCCTCACCAACAACGGCTACACGGTCATCGACCTCGGCAAGCAGGTGCCGATCCAGACGATCGTCGATGCAGCCCAGGAGCACGAGGCGACCGCGATCGGACTGTCCGCGCTGCTGGTTTCCACCTCCAAGCAGATGCCTGCGTGCATCCAGGAGCTGCACGCCAAGGGCCTCTCCTACCCGGTGCTGATCGGCGGCGCCGCGATCAACCGCGCGTTCGGCTACCGGGCGCTCTACCCCGGCGGCAAGGAATCCGAGGAGATGTACGAGCCCGGCGTCTTCTACTGCAAGGACGCCTTCGAGGGCCTGGCCGTGATGGACCAGATCGTCGACGACGACGCGCGTGCAGCGCTCGAGGAGAAGCTGCGCACGGCAGCCCAGGCGTTCCGCGAGAAGGGCGAGGAGCCGGAGGAGGAGCTGGACTTCGCCGATGACTCCGTGCGTTCGGCCGCGCGCACCGACGCCCCGGTCCCCGAGCCGCCGTTCTGGGGCGTGCAGGAGATCCCCGTCGACCTGGACGAGGTCTACCGCCACCTCGACACGCACGTGCTGTTCAAGCTGCACTGGGGCGGGCGCGGTGTCAAAGGCGAGGCCTGGCAGAAGCTGCTCGCGGAGGACTTCCGCCCGCGGCTGGAGCGGATGTGGCGAGAGCAGGATTACCTGCACCCGCGCGCGCTGCTCGGCTTCTTCCCCTGCTACGCGCTCGGCAACGAGATCGTGCTGCTCGACCCCGAGGACCGGGCGACCGAGCTGGCGCGCTTCGTGTGCCCGCGCCAGCCCAAGGGCGATCGCATCTGCCTCGCCGACTTCTTCCGGCCGGCGGTCGACGGCCGAGCGCCGGAGGAGCTCGACGTGATCCCGGTCCAGGCCGTGACGGTCGGCAGCGAGGTCACCGAGCTGATGGCGCGCCTGGAGTCCGATGGCGAGTTCGCCGAGCAGCTGTTCGTGCACGGTCTCGGGGTGCAGACCGCCGAGGGCCTGGCGGAGTGGCTGCACTGGCGTGTGCGCGGAATGCTCGGAATAGACGCCGCCCAGGGCCGGCGCTACTCGTGGGGATACCCGGCCGTGCCCGAGCAGTCCGAGCACCTCAAGGTCGACGAGCTGCTGCGCCTCGAGCAGATCGGCATGCGCATCACGGACGGCTTCGCGCCCGACCCCGAGCAGTCGACGCTGGCGCTGGTCGCGCACCACCCGCAGGCGATCTACTTCGGCACCAGACAGGGCCGGCTGCTGCCGGACGGCAGCCCGGACGACCTGATCCGCGGCTCCTCGCGCGACCCCTCGCTGTTCGGCGAGCTCGAGGACTCAGAGCCGGCCGAGGGTGGGGTCGAAGGCGAGGATGAGCCCGCGATGGCGGGCGAGAGCGGCTAGGCACGCCCGCCCGGCCCGGCCCGGCGCTCGCGAGCGGCCTGCGCCGCGAGCGCCGGAATCGGCTCAGCCTTCTTTGTTCGTGATGATGTTCCAGCCTTCTTCCACCGGCGCGACGTAGGACAGGTTCCCGTCGGGCACTTCGTCGGACAGGGTCCCGCGGTAGACGCCGTCTTCACCGAAGAGCGGGAAGCACTTGCCGAGGAACTGGTAGTGGATGCCTTCCTCCCGGCTGTGGATCCAGAGCTTCTTCTGGACTCCGCTCGGGAACTGGCGCAGCCGGCTCGTGGAGACGAGCGCTTCTTCGAACGGCGCTTCTCCTTCCAGGCCGCTCGAGAGCGAGCCCCGCTCGACGGTTGCCTGGCAGTCCATCTTCCGGATCTCGATCGCGACGTCGTCGAGCAGCTGGGCGTCTCCTGAGGTGGCGTTGTAGGCGAGTTCGAGCGGCTCCTCGACGTTCGCCGCGACCGGGATCGTTTTCCCCGCAATCTGGACCGGGACGGTGCAATGCGTCAGCGACACGTCGACCGGGAGCGTCTCGCTCTGATGCGCGACCATGTTCGCCGATCGCGCCACCGCGCACGAGACCGTGAAGGGCCCGAGCTGGAGTTCCTGGTGCCCCGCCGTCCCGCTAACGCCCTTGCTCGGGAATTCCCGTTCCGGCGCGTGTTGTGTGGCGATGAATTCGCCCGGAGAAGCACTCGCGCTCGCAGCGCACGCGGCACCGAGCGCCACCGTCGCCGCGATCAGCAGCGCAATCCGTCTCATCTCTGTCCCCTCTCGATCGGTTGCGCGCGTGTTGTCTGCACGCGCCCCCTGCGCCGGCGTCCGTGGTCCCCTCCGGCCAGCACGGAGCCTAGATCCGGGTTCCTCGGCGATCAAGCTATTCGAATGTCAGAAGGCTTACTGTCGACGTGCGTCCGTGGGGGCGCCCACTGCCGGACCGCCGGCTCCCGCCGCGCGCGCGACCCGGCCCGCGGTCGCGACGCGCTGCTGGGTCGCCATTTCGAGCACCTCATCCGCACACAGCGGGCGCGCGAAGTGGAAGCCCTGGCCGAAGTCGCAGCGCATCCCTTCCAGCCGCGAGAGCTGCTCCGGGTTCTCGACGCCCTCGGCGACCGCTTTGAGGTTGAAGATCCGGGCGAGCTCGACGATCGACGCGGTCATCTGCTCGACCTGCGGGTTCGTGTCTGCGAGGAACGAGCGGTCGATCTTGAGGATGTCGACCGGCAGCTCGCGAACGTAGTTGAGGGAGGAGTAGCCGGTGCCGAAGTCGTCGATCGCGAGTTTGACGCCGAGCTTGCGCAGCGCTTCCAGCCGCAACAGGCTGACCTCCATGTCCTGCATCATCACGCTCTCGGTCAGCTCCAGCGTGAGGCTCGAGGGCACGATCTCGGTCTGCTCGAGTGCCTCGGCGACCTCGCCGATGAACTCGGGGCGCTGCAGCTGGCGCGCGGACACGTTGACTGCCATCGACAGCGGCGGCTCGCGCGGGCACTCCTGCTGCATGCGCGCCGCCCACGCACATGCTTCGCCGAGGATGTGGCGGCCGACCGGTACGATCAGCCCGGTTTCCTCGAGCAGCGGCACGAACTCGGTCGGCGCGAGCACGCCCCGCTCGGGGTGCTCCCAGCGCGCGAGCGCCTCCATCCCGGCCATGTCGCCGCGCTCCAGATCCATGATCGGCTGGTAACGCAGCGTGAACTCGCCGGCTTCGAGCGCTCGCTGCAGTTCTGCCTTCAGCTCCATGCGCGCCAGCGCGCGGGCGTGGATCTCGGGATTGAACAGCTGGTAGTTGTCCTTGCCGTGCTCCTTGGCCATGTACATGGCCGCGTCGGCGTTGCGGAGCAGCTCGTCGGCGTCCGCCGAGGAGACCATCTGCTGGTCGGAGAAGGCGATGCCGACGCTGACGGCGAGCGTGACGTCGCGCCCGGTCAGCGGGATCGGTGCCTTCAGCGCCGTCATCACGCGGCTGGCGACCTCGATCGAGTGCAGCTCGCTCTCGGTGTCGCGAAGCAGGATCGCGAACTCGTCGCCGCCCAGCCGCGCGGCCGTGTCGACCGGGCGCATGCAGTCGCCGATGCGCCGGGCGACCTCTTGGAGGACCTCGTCGCCGGCGGCGTGTCCGAGGCTGTCGTTGACGTACTTGAAGTCGTCGAGGTCGAGGAACATCACCGCGACGGGCCGCTGGTCGCGTCGGCGGCCGACGAGCGCGTGCTCGACGCGGTTTCGGAACAGCGCGCGGTTCGGAAGGCCGGTGAGCGTGTCGTGGAAGGCCTGGTGCTCGAGTTCGTCCTGAAACGCCTTGCGCTCGGAGATGTCGCGCATGTTCAACACGATCCCCTCCACGGCTTCGTCGGCGAGCAGGTTGCAGGCGGCGGCCTCGACGTCGCGCCAGGCCTGGGCCGCTGCGGCGGCCTCCGGCGCGCCGCCCGCATCGCCGGGCCGGACGCGGAACTCGATCAGCGACGGCTGCCCGGAGGGCTGGGCCGCAAGCGCTCCGATCAGCGCGCGCAGGCGCGGCGCGTCGTCGGGGTGCACGACGTCGAGCAGATCCGTCCCCAGGAGCTCCGCCGGGTCGAGCCCGAGGGTGGGAGCGACCGAGTCGCTGAGGTAACGCACGCGCCCGTCGGCGCCAAGGATGCACACCACGTCGGAGGAGTTCTTGATCAGCGACGCGAGCCGGTCCTCCGAGCGCCGGTGCATGCTCTGTTCGGCAAGCTCGATCCTCAGCCCCGCCTCGCGGCCCGTGAGGACCTCGTGCCGGCGCACCATCCCCGCCATGCGCAGCAGTACGAGCGCGAACATCGCCGCCGAGGCACCGACCAGCACGTACAGGTCGATGTGCTCTCCGAGCGCGCGCCGCACGACGATCACCCCCGGCACGGTCAGCGCGGCGCATGCGAGCAGCGCCAGCCGCGGGCGCGTCAACGCCGCCTCGCTCTCCGGGCCGGGTTCTGAGAGCCGGCGCATCGAGGGATGCATCGCGGCCGTGCCGAGCAGCGCGTAGAAGACGGCCCAGCCCGTCATCGTCACCGGCCCGGGCTGGAAGTGTTCTTCGAGCAGACGCCACCCGTAGAACGCATCGCTGAGGAGCAGCGCGCCGATCGCGCACAGCATGAAGTTGAAGGAGGCCTCGCGACGGTGACAGCCGGCGGCCAGGCGGGCCAGCACGCCGACGACGAGGATGTCCATCGCCGGGTAGCCGATCGACGCGAGGCGCCCGAGCTCCGACATCGTGGCTTCGTTGGCGTAGGGAGAGATCAGATAGACCCAGAGCAGGGTCGCAAGCGCGAGCGTGACGATCAGCGAGTCGATCAGCGCGCTGCGGTCGCGGTCTTCCGCGCGTTCGTGGATCAGCAGCAGAAGGCCGCCGGCGAAGAACGGATAGAACGCCAGGTGAAAGGAATCGGCGACCGAGGGGAACGTGAGCGCCGTGCCGAACAGGCGCTCGTAGTTGTACGCGAGCACGTCACTGGTCACGAACAACGCCTGCCCGATCGCGAGCAGGTACCAGGGCAGCCGGCGCCGCGGCGCGTTCAGCTTCGCCCCGGCGATCAGGGCGGCGACGCTCAACCCGCCGAGCAGGTTGAAGAGCAGGCCGCTGTGCCCGAGCAGCGCGTAGCCGGCCGTGCCGAGCGCCATCAGGGCGAGGTACGGCGCCCAGATCCCCCGAGATGCGGTGGTTTCGTTCTGCTCCTGCGGCCGTTCGTCAGCGTGCGTGTCCGTCATCGCTCGTCCCCTGCGAGCGGGCGGTCCGCGCCCGGGCGAGCCCGACCGTCTGAGAGCCCTGCCGCGGCATGCGCAGCCGCGTCAGCTCGACGCGCACGATGCGCGTGTCGAGCAGTCCAGGCAGTGACTGCGGAATGCCCGCCGACGAGCCACTCCCGCCCCGAGCGGGGCGGGGCCCCATCCTGGGCAGGGGCGCAGCGTCCGGCTCGGCAACCGCGGCTCCGGAGTCGTGCATGCCTCGTACATCGGGGGGATGACGCCGCCCGCTTGAGGGCTGGGTGCGCTCGTGCGCAGAGGTTGGAGGGCGCCCTACGTCAGGGCGCTGACAGCTACTCGTCCTCGCGCGGCGGCGGGCGGAACAGGATCCGCTTGACCTCGGCGGCGGAGCCGCCCCCCAGCCGCAACGCGGTCTGGATGCCCTCGTTGCCGAGCTCGCCGGCGTCGAGCGCGCGACGCAGCTCGTTCAGGGGCGCGAGGTCGTCATCGGCGACGTGCTCGCGGGCCGTCTCGATCAGGATCAGGTGCCGCGGCCGTCGCTGGGCGGCCGCGATACGCAGGAACGGCTCGCGCTCCTCGGGCGAGAAGCCCTCCGTCGCGAGGACGACCGTCTGGCGGCCCTCGAGCCGTTTCTGGACGGCCGAGGCGAGCAGCTCGCGGGCGCGCTCGTCGAGCTCCTCCGCCCCGACCCGTCCGCTCAGCAGCGCCTTCACCTTGCGCAGCGACAGGACCGCCCCGCGCTCGTCGATCAGGCGATCGAGGAAGGCGTCGAGCTCGGCGGTCGAGGCGCAGGAGACGAGCAGCAGGCTGCCGGGCGAGTAGCGCAGCCGGTCGGTGGGGCGCAGCACCCGGCAATGGACGGTCAGGTCTGCGGGCCGCGGCGGCGCGCCGTCGCGGCGCGGACGGTCAGAGGACCAACCGCCTCGCTCGTCATCGGAGATCTTCACGCTGCGCCCGGAGGGTCTGCTCGACATGCACCCATCATGCCGCAACAGAGGGGCCGAGGCGGGGGTGCGCGCCAGCCGGGTCCTCAGGCGGGCGCGCCCCGGGCCGCGATCAGCGCGAGCTTCGCGGCGCGGTCAAGGCGCTTGATCCTCGCCTCCTCGCGCATCGCCTCGGAGCGCCCGGGCATCGCCCGCGCCATCACCAGCTCGACCGGCAGCCGCGAGGCGGTGTAGCGGCTGGCCTGCCCCGCACGGTGGCTTTCCAGGCGGCGCTGCACGTCGGTGCTCCAGCCGGTGTAGAGCGAGCCGTCGCGGCAGCGCAGCATGTAGACCCACGCCTGCGCCATCGGCAGCGGCCGTCAGTCGGCGCGGACCGGGCTCCTGGCGAGATGGCCGCGGCCGGGCTCGACGCGCGGCAGGCGAACGGGCGCCGCGTGCATCGTGCGCAGCCTTACGTCCCGCCAGGAGAGCCCCTCGTTCAGCAGGGCCGGCAGTCCCATGATCAGCGCGGTCAGGAGCTCGACCGCCTGCAGTACGATGCCGTAGGCGATCGCGTCGGGAGTCGAGACGTGGTAGGCCCCGCTGAGCACCGCCACGCAGGCGGCCTGGAAGACGCCGACGTTCGCGGGGGTGGCCGGGATCACCGCGGTGACGTTGACGGCGAACAGCACGGCCGCCGCGGCGCCGGCTCCGGCCTTCTGGTCGATGCCGAGCGCCATCAGCAGCAGCCAGCACGACAGCCACTGAAGCGACCAGGCGCCGAGCTGCGCGATCACGGCACGCGTCGCCGCGCGCGGCTTTCTGAACACCGACAGCCCGCGGCGCAGGCGCAGCAGCGCGGCGCGCAGCGACGCGAGCGCCGCCTGCAGCCGGCGCGAGCGCGACACGGCCGCCGGCGGTACGAGCACCGGCGCCGCGAGCACGGCGAGCAGCGCGGCCAGCGGGGCGAGCGCGAGCAGCATCAGATCGCGGTCGTGCCCCTCGAGCACGCTGACGCGCGAGAGCGTGACGAGGCCGAGCACGCTCAGCGCGAGCAGGTTCAGCACCGTCTGGGAGACCATCGTGCCGAGCACGACAGGCAGCGTCTCCCGCGCGCGTCCGAGCCGGCGCGCGAGGATCAGCGCGCGCGAGGGCTCGCCGAGGCGGGCCGGCAGCGTGGCGGACATCAGCACGCCGATGAACGTGCCCTGCATCGCGTCGCGACGTTTCGCGGGGCGCCAGGTCGGAGCGGCCGAGAGGATCGCGTGCCAGCCGATCGCGCGGGCGAACATCGCCGCGCACATCAGCGCGACCCCGGCCGCGATCAGGCCCGGCTTGGAGGCGACCAGCGAGGCCGCCACGCGCGTCACGCCCACGCGCTGCAGGGCGAGGACGGCCAGCGCTCCGCCCGCCGCCGAGCTGAGCGCGAAGCCCGCCCGTCGCAGCGTCCGCATCCGGCGCGCCGCGGCCGTCGCGGCCGGTCTCGTGCCGGGCGGCTGCAGGCTCGCAAGCCGTTCGGCGGGCACGCGCGGCAGCAGGTCGCGCGGCGCGAGGCCGTACTGTCGCGCGGCGCGCACGAGCGGGCTCGCGCCGGCCTCGCCACGACGAGCGGTCACGATCGCCTGCTCGTACGTGTCCAGCGCTTCGGCGGCGACGTGGGGCCAGGCGAACCGCTCGGCACGTTCGCGCGCCGAGCGCGCCATGCGCTCGCGGCGCGCCGGGTCGAGCGCCAGCGCGCGCAGCTGCTCGGCGAGCGCCAGCGGATCGCCGGGCGCCGTCAGGACGCCGTCCTGGCCGTCGCGCACGACTTCGCGGTAGCCGGGGATGTCCGAGGCGACGACGGGCGTGGCGGCCGCGAAGGCCTCCGTCAGCACCATGCCGAAGCTCTCGCCGCTCAGCGACGGGGCGCAGAGCACGTCGGCTTCGCGCAGCCGGCGCAGCTTCTCCTCCTCGGAGACCTTGCCGAGCGCCTCGATCCCGGAGTCCTCGAGCGTCATGTGGGCGACCTCTTCCGCGCTCGCCCCGACCAGGGTGAGCTTCGCGGGGATGTGCTCGCGCAGCGCCTCGAACGCGGCCAGCAGCACCGGCAGCCCCTTGCGCTGCACCGCCTGCCCGATGAACAGGATCTCCAGTTCGCGCGCCTCGCTGTCCACGCGCGGCGAGGGCTCGGGCCACGGCTGCAGATGCACGCCGTTGGGGATGATGCGGTAGTTGCCGCCGAAGAAACGCCGCGCCGTCCAGGCCGCCGCCTCCGAGACAGCGATGCGAGCGTGGAGCCGGTTCATGCGCCGGCGCCCGCCGAGCGGCACGGCGGCGAGGCCGTTCGTGATCGCGTTCTCGGAGTAGGTGTGGAAGGTGCCGACCAGCGGCAGCTCCCCTGCGGCGCACAGCGCGTCCCAGCCGAGCACGGGCACGACCGGCTCGTGGATGTGGGCGACGTCGTAGCCGCCGTGGCGCAACTCGCGGCGCAGCGTCGAGACCGCGTGCGGGCTCAGGGACACGTTCGAGACGGCGCCGTTCGCGGGCAGCCCGAGCGTGCGACCGAGCGAGACGAAGCCCTCCGGCGCCGGATGGCGCTGCGGGCGCGCGCCGCGGTGCCGGCGCGCCGAGAGGCGGTCGTCGGGGTCGTAAGGGGCGAGGATGCGCGGCTCGTGACCCGCCGCGTCCAGCTCGGCGGCGAGCGCTTCGATGTGGCGCGTGACACCGCCGGGATAGGTCCAGGAGTACGGCGAGACGAGTGCGATCCGCACGAAGCAGAACTCTATCCACAGGCGCGCGGGTCCGCCCGCGCCGCGATGCGATAATCGGCGGGGTGAGCGCGAGCCGGCATTTCGTGAAGTACACGTTCCTGAAGACGGACCCCGCTTGGCGCCGCGCGCCCGCCGAGCAGCGCGAGCGCGACAAGCGCGAGTTCCTGGCGGCCTGCGAGGACTTCGCCGACGGGCACCTGCTGCAGGCCTTCTCGCTGGTCGGCACGCGCGGCGACGCCGAGCTGCTGCTGATCGCCGAGGCCGAGAACCTCGAGCGCATCCACGAGTTCCACGTGGTGCTCGCCCAGAGCGGGCTGATGAAGTTCTCGCAGATCACGCACTCGTTCCTCGGCATGCGCAAGAGCTCCGAATACTCCGAAGACGAGCGCACGAGCCCGCGCGCGTTCCGCGGCAAGTACGTGTTCGTCTACCCGTTCGTGAAGTCGCGCCAGTGGTACGCGCTCCCCGCCGAGCAGCGCTGGCGGGTCATGCAGGGGCACATCCAGGTCGGCCGGGAATACCCGGGCGTCGACAACCACACGACGTACTCGTTCGGGCTCGACGACCAGGAGTTCGTGGTCGCATTCGACACCGACGACGTCGGGACGTTCCTGGACCTCGTGCAGCGGCTGCGCACGACCGAGGCCTCGGCCTACACGGTCCGCGACACCCCGAGCTTCACCTGCATCTCGATGTCGCTCGAGCGGGCGCTGAACGCGCTCGACGGTGAGCCGCTCGGAGCCGAGGCGCTGCCCGCTGTCTAGACCTCGCGGGCTCGCGCACCTGAAGCGCTCGGACCCTGTCCTCTCGGCGCTGATCGAGTCCGTCGGGCCGCTCGGCGACATGCGAGCAGGCCGGCCGGCGCCCGACGACCACTACGGCGCGCTCGTGCGCGCGATCGTCGGCCAGCAGCTGTCCGTGTATGCGGCGCGCGCGATCTACGGGCGGCTCACCGAGCGTTTCGGCGGGCGTCCGCCCAGGCCCCAGGAGATCCTCGACGACGAGCCCGAAGAGCTGCGCGCGGCCGCCGGCCTCTCCCACGCGAAGGTCCGCTTCCTGCGCTCGCTCGCCGAGCACGTGCTGAGCGGCGAACTCGAGCTCGCGCGCCTGGACGACCTCGAGGACGAGCAGGTGACCGCCGAGCTCACGGCCGTGAAGGGGATCGGCCCGTGGAGCGCGGACATGTTCCTGATGTTCCAGCTCGGCCGCCCGGACGTGCTCCCGGTCGGAGACCTCGGCATCCGCCGCGCGTTCGAACGCGCTTACGAGCTTCCGGGGCTTCCCGAGGCGCCCGAGATGGAACGGATCGCCGAGCCGTGGCGCCCCTACCGCACGCTCGCGTCCCGCTACCTGTGGCGCTCGCTGCAGAACGAGCCGCTGTAGCCGCGCCGCGGCGGGCCATCCACGACGACGACGGCCCCCTCGAGAGGGGGCCGTCGAAGCCGCGTCCGGCCGCGGGGCGCGTGTCCCCGCGGGCGCGAACGCCGTCAGCCGTTCAGCGACCTAGATCGCAACGAATTCGAATTTGCCGGTCTTTTTGCCCTTTTTGAGGGGCGCTTCTGTGGTGCAGTTCGAGTCTGAGTACTTCGCCTTCTTCGCGGCCACGCAGCGGCCCTGTTCGGGCTGCGCCGGGTTGTTGACCGTGTTCAGCTCGATCTTGTCTTCACGGGTGATTTTTTTCTTGCCTTTCGTTTCGATGATCGGGGAGAACGTCTCTTTCCCGGTCTGGTCCTGCGCCGAGGGCAGTTCGGAGCCCGGCAGGATGTTGGCTTCGGTGATCAGCGTGTCTTTCGGCTGACCTTCGAGTTTTTCAACTTCCTGTTTGCCGCCCGCGCCGTTGAGGACAACTTCGCCCGTCGTGGCCATCACGTTCAGCGGCACGCTTTTGCCGATCGCCGAGCCCTTCACGGAGACCGCTAGGCCTTCGCATTCGAATTCGGCCTCGGCGCCCTTGCCGGTCGTGCCGCCGGCTTTGCCGATGAAGTCGACGCCGACTTCGCCTTTGGCTTTGCTGATCCAGCCGACCGTCGTTTCAAGCAGCTTGGTTTCGATCGTGCCGGGCGAGATGTTGCCGCATTTTTTGCCGTTCGTTTCGCATTCTTCGAACGTGACGGTCACTTCGCCGTGGGTGGCGCTCGTCAGCTGCCCTGCGGCTTTGCTTTTTTTGCATTCGATTTCCGGCAGCCCTTCCGAGGAGAGCTTCGAGAGCCCGCTCGACGCCGTGTAGGGCGCGGGGCCGGTGATCGGTTTCGTTTTCGCTTCTGCCCCGACCGCGAACACCGCGCCGAGTGCCAGCAGCGCAAGCGCTGCGATCATGATGCGTTTCATGCGTGTTGTTTCTCCTTACCCCTCCACCGAGCGACGGGCCGCGCGGCGCCATGCCGTGAGGCCGATGTCGCGAGATGCCGCTGGACCGGAGCGGCGCCGGTGGTACTCCGATCCCCGAAGCGGCGGTTCCCCCCGCCCGCGGGTGCAGAGTCGCGATCGGCCACTGGGCAGGGCGAACTGCCCCTGCCCGGGGGCACCGAGCGCCTGAGAACGCTCGGACGTCCCTCCCCTCACCGACCCTGACCTCATGGTCATCGACACCAGTACCCGACCCCGCCGGGACGCAAACCCGCCTGGCTCCTGGCCCGCGGAGGGGCGGGCCCGAGAACGCGCCGCTACTTGAGCTTCAGCTGGTACTTGCGGCGCGCCTTCGCTTCGCAGGCGACGCGCTTCTTCTTGCTGCTCTTGTTCCTGCGCTTGCACGTGCTGACCGCCGCGACGCGTTTGTGCGCGTTGGCATCGCACTTCGAGCGGGCCTTCTTGCTCTTGGCTTTCTTGCAGAACTTCAGCAGTTTCTGGAGTTCGCTTTCGTGGACCTTCTTGGCCCCCAGCACGCAGTGGCTGAGCTTCACGACGGTGTTCTGCGTGGTCAGCGCGCCGTTCTGTCCGACCATTTCCGTCGGTGCGCTCAGCGGGCTTTCGCACAGGTTGCCGAAGCCGCTGAAGGCCGAGTGCGGGCCTCTGGGGAGGTTCACTTCGAAGGTTTCGACGGGTGCGTCGGGGACCGTTTCGAACGTCGAGCTCGTGACCCCGTTTTTGATGTTGGTCTTGCCGTCGAGCACGAGCTTGATGCCTTCGCCCTGCAGTACGAACTCGGCGTCGGGGAACGACGCGTTCGCGTGCGAGACGAGGTACGCCGGCCCTTCCAGCGGTTTCCGCAGCACGGGGGTGTGGGCGACGGCGGTGCCGATTATCGAGCCTTCGGGGCATCCAGCCGGGTTGACGTCGAAGATGTGATCGTCGCAGGCTTTCTGGATCGTCGAGAGGCGCGACGGCAGCGCCTTGGGGAACATGACTTTGGTCTTGCCGATGTTCGACTGTCCCTTGGCCGAGGTCACGACGATCTTCATGCCGAGCCCTTCGGTGCGGCTGTAGTTGGATTCCGAGGAGATCGTGAAGCCGGGGTGGAACGGCAGCGACGCGCAGCCTGTGACGTTGTAGTTGCTCGAGGCGCTGCCGCTGCCGCCTTCGTCTCCTGTCACCGTCGCGGTGATGGTTTTCGGCGTGCAGTTCGTCGGGTTGAACTGGAATTCGGGGCGATCGGTCGTGACGGTGATCTGTTTGAGCTGGACGGGCACGCCTTTGAGGAGCGTCGGCAGCGCGTCACCGTGGGGCCCCGGGTCGGTCGTGACCGTGACCGCTGCGGTGCTGGGGTCGACGTTGATCCGCGAGCGCACATCGACGACGCCGAGGTTGAACGGACCGGCTACCGCGTCAGTCTCGTCGAGCAGACCGAAGGGGGCGCCGTCGTAGCCGGTCGTCAGGAACGCGTTGCCGCCGAGCGTCACGGGCGCGCCGCCGAGGCCGGAGCTCGCCGACGAGTGCCCGACCAGGCTTTCCGGGCCGCATTTCCACGGCTGGCCCGCGGGCGGTTCGGGACACGGCGTGACGTTTTTGAGGACGGCAGCGATACCCGGCGGGAGATGTACGCTCAGCCCGTTGATGCCCTGCTGCCCGTCGGGCCGGCTGAGCGTGATCGTGAATGGCGAGAAGCCACCGGCGATCGGGTTGGTGCTGCCCGCCGCGATGCTCGGCTGCAGCGGCAGCGTCGCGCCGGGGCAGGCGCTGCCGCCCGGTCCCGAGTTGATTTCGAAGCCTTCGCCGGGGTTGGCGCCCGTGTTCGCCGGCGGCTGACCCGACCACGGCGTGAACACGCCGGACGCGTTGTAGGTCCCGCAATGGCCCGGCGTCGCCTGCGAGGCGCGCGGCCCGTTGAAGAGGTGCAGGTGCAGCCGTTCGAACGGCGCCTGCGGCGTGTTCCTGAAAGTCGAGGTGAGCTGCCCGGTGGCCGGGTTGATCGCGACTTCGCCCGCGAGCTTGATCAGCACCTTCGTCGTTTCTTCTTCAGCGACGATGTACAGGACGAGCGGCGAAACGAACGGGCTCACGTCCTGGTTGCCGAGATACACGCTGCCGGTGAGTTCGTGTTCGAGGACCGGCGTCTTGACGTTGACCGTGCCGATCTTCGACGCGTTCGGGCAACTCGCCCCCGCGGTGTTGAAGCTCTGCGCTTCCAGCGATTCGCCGAGGTTGCTGCTTCCGTTGAAGCCGACCCCTCCTGGTTCGCAGGTTTCGAGGCCGTTCGCGGCGCCGGCGCTCGCCTGGAGTGACGGGGGCAGGGCGAGGGTGGTCGCGCGCAGGTCGCTCTCGGCCAGTCCGTTCGGGTCGAGCGTGCTTTCCTGCGGCATGTTCACGTCCACGTTCAGGCCGCTCGGCGTCGAGCCCGCCGTTTCGTCCGGCTTCACCGAGATCGACGGGTTGAACGGCAGCGATTCGCAGCCTTCCATCGTGGGGAACGCCGCTTCGCCGGAGAAGGTCTCGCCGGTCCAGGCCCTGCCGGCGATGGTCACCGCCTGCGGGCTCGTCGGACACGAGGTCGGCATGAACAGGAACGGGATCTGCGGAGGCGATTCGTGGGGGCAGGTGTGCGGCGGTTTGAAGCCTTCCGCGAACCAGCCGTTGCCGACGCAGTCCCAGCCGCGCGCTTCGTCGTGCACGGGGCTCGAAGGATTGCCCCACAGCGTGACCTGCGCCGCCAGCACCTGCACCGCCTCAGAGTTGTTGCGCACCGTCACGGTGACCCCGTAGTCGCCGCCGGTGCGCACCGAGGCGTCTAGCACCACCGGCACGTGCACGATCTCGAAGCCGAATCGCGCGGCCGAGCCGGCCTGCGGTTCGAGGTTGAAGATCGGGACGGCGTAGGTCTTCAGCCCTTCCAGGATCGGGTCGTTGAACGTGACCACGGCGACGCCCACCGCCGTGTTGTCAGGGCATGAGTTGATCGTTTTTTCGTCCAGCGCGCCGAAGTCGGTGCCCGAGCAGCGAGGCGTGGCGAGCGGGTCCCCCAGCAGTCCGGCCGGCACGTTCGTGATGATTTCGCGCTGCAGCGCGAGCGCCTGCGGGAGCGGCGGCTGTCCGACGAGCTGGTCGTCCTTGCCGAGCCCCTGGTTGAGCGCGAACGTCGTGGTCAGCTGGAACGGGTGCGAACCCGCCTGCCGGTCGACCGAGCCGTCTTCGTTTTCCGGTGTGATCTGGAAGTTTTCCAGCCCGAAGGCGGGCGGCCCGCCGCCGATCTGCACCGGCCGCTGCAGCGGTGGCGTCGCCGCGACGCCGCCGCCGCTCACCGCGACTTCGTTGAGCGGCGATTCGGCCGTTTTCGTGTGCACCTTCACGCGTATGTGCGCTTCCACGTGCTCGAAGGCCGGGATCGCCGGCACTTCGAACGTCGGGAATTCACAGCGGACTTCTTTGCCTTCGCTCGCCGCTTTGCCGCTTTCCAGGATTTCGCAGGCGTGTTCGAATTCGTTGCCGTGGCGGGTCGGGATACCCCGCCCGGTGAAGCCGATCGCATTGAACGCGGCGACGCTCGCGGGAAGGTGATCGGTCAGGACGACCGCGCTCCCTTTCGCAGGCGCCGCGCCGAGGTTCGTGGCGATGGCGATGATCTCGCCTTCGCCGGGTTCGGTCCCTTCGCCGGGTTCGGTCCCTTTTGCGATCGGGAGTTCTCCTTCGAGCGGCAGGTGCGTCGGCGCGGGGCGAGATTCCAGTTTCCAGTACGGCGCTGCAGCGAGCGCGGACTGCGAGCCGCCGGCGAGCGCGAACAGCAACGCAAGCGCAGCCAGCAGCGGAACCATGCTCAGCAGCCGCCTCATTTCTTGACCGTCGCCTTCTTGGCGGGGCCGTACTTCTTGTGCGCCGCGTGTTCACAGGCCTGGCGCTTGTGCTTGTTCTTGTACTTCTTGCGGCACTCCTTCAGCGCTTTCGCGAGCTTCTGCGCCTTCGTCAGAGGTTTCGGTTTCGCCTGGGGGGGCTGGCTGGTTTTGGTCGGGAGCACCGCGCCGGACGGTTTGACATTGCCCGAGACTGTGATGGCGGCGCTCGCGGGAGCGGAGAAGGCCGGCAGCGCGGGCGCCGGACCTCTGCAGGGCAGTTCGGGCGTTTCTTCGCACGGGGGTGCCGGCGGCGGCGGCGGGGTCGAGCAGGGCGAAGAGCTTTCGCAGACATGCGCGTCGTAGACGTCGAAGTTGGTGTCGAGATCCTGAGACGTCAGCTTCGCCTCGGTCACGAAGTACACGTCGTTGCCGTCTTCGCTCGCGTCGATGAACGCCGATTCGTGTTCGCTCGTGCCGGAGGAGATCATGCCGAGGCAGCCGCCGCCGCTCGCGCAGCCGCCGACCTGATTCGGCTCGTACTCGAACACCTTGTTCTTCGGCCCGCTCGCGGCTGGGACGAGGTGGTCGGGGCTGTTGAAGAACAGGCGCCCGCTGTCGGACAGGTAGCGCGACTGGTAGACCGCCGAGGCGAGGAAGTTCGACGTCCAGCCCGGGATGCTTCCGCCCAGCCAGTGGTCGACCGCCGGTTCGCCTGCCGCCCATGTCCCCACGCGGTCGACGAGCAGCCCGATTCCTTCGCCTGCGCCGCCTTCGTTGGTCGCGCCCGGATCGAACACGCCTGCGGGACGGGCCCCGCTCGGGTTGCACGAGGCGCACAGCAGGGAGTCTTCCTGCGCGTCGTAGAGGAAGACCTCCTCGTCCATGCGTTCGCCGGGCGCTTTGCTGGTGACGTCTTCGTTGTCGTAACCCGTCAGTTTTTCCCTCGACATGAACGCGAGGTAGCGACCGTTCGGGGAGATGCGCGAGGTGACGAACCGGAGCTCGCCCGGCCCGCCGTGCGCCGCGCCCCAGTCGTTGGCGTCTTCGTTGGCGAGCGAGGCGATCAGCTTCGGGGTCCATTCGGTGCCGTCGAAGTGGGCCAGGTAGAGATTGCATTTGCGCCCTGCGCTGGCTTCGACGTTGGTCGTGCAGTTGCCGTGCTGCGCGTCTTCGGTCAGTGCTGCGTTCGCCACGAAGTACACGCTGTCGCCGTCGTCGCTCGCCGCCAGAACGCCGCCGCCGCCGCGCTGTTGGAGCACGTAGCCGCGTTCGCCGTTGACGCCTTCGGGCGTGAGGTCGCAAAGCCGGCCGCTGGCCGTCAGCGAGCACCCGGGCTGCGCGCCGGTTTCGCCGTGTTCGAACACGTACAGGTCGGGCTCTACCGTCGGGACGGTCTCGGCGTGGGAGTTCGGGGTGAGCTGCTGGGTGTCGGTGAAGAACACCTTCTTGCCGTCGGTGCTCGCGGTCTGGAAGATCGCCGCCGCCGTGCCGCTGCCGGACGCTCCCGGCGCGACTTCGTCCACCTGCACGGTGCTGTCTTTGACGGTGTCGCGCAAGTAGAGGTGGTCGCCTTCGGATTCGGGCTCCTCCCAGTACACGAGCGAGCCGTCTTCGGAGATCGCGTTGCGATCGTCGTGCCCCTGGCCGAGCCTGGGGATGACCTTCGGCGAGGCCGGCGCGGGTTCGCCGTTCGGGAGCACGCTTACCTCTTGGATGTGCGGGGTGTTCGGGGGTGGGTTGTCTTCCCACATGTACAGGCCGGGTGACGCACGGTGCGATTCGAACACGACGTGGCTGAGGTCGGGCGTGCCCTCGATCGCGTCGATCCCTTCGAAGCTCCCGCCCCCGAAACACGGCGCGGTGGCCGCTTCGAAGCATTTCTTCGTCGCGGTGAGGCCGCCCGGCATGTCGGCTTCGGTGACGAGCGCGAGGAACCCGGCGTTGCTCATCGTCTTGCCGTTTTCTTCGGCCGTTGTGTAGCTGGCCGCTTCGCTGGTTTCCGGTTCGATCGGTTTGTCCGCGCGCAGGTAGATGGTCTTCTCTTGTTTGCGTTCTTCGACTTCGTTGCCTTCGAGTTTGAACTTTTCAGGCGGCGTCAGCGGCGGCTGGGCGAGGGACGTCGCGGCGTGCGCACCAGGGAACGGCTCCACCAGACCCAGCGCGAGGTTCAGCGAGAACACGTGGTACTCCTCGCGGCCGGGTTCCACTCCCGTGCCGTAGGTGTGTGGCGTGGAGATGTCCTGCGAGCTCCAGCCGCTGGAGCTGCGCACCGAGATCACCTGCGTGTATTCGAGGTTGCGGTTCCCTTCGGGTTCGCCGTCGGCGGGGATCGGGCCGTCAGAGACGTAGCTGATCGCGCCGCCCTTCGCGGCCGCCTGGATCTGGCCGCCTTCTTTCGTGATTGCTTCGGGTTCTGCGCCGTCCTTGTTCGGGGGCGAGACCAGTTCCCACTGGCGGCCGTCGGGCAGTTCGGCGAGCGCAGCGGCGATCGTGAAGGTCTTTTCCGCGCTTTCGACGGAGCCGAAGCTGTTCGAGGCGACCACGCGGTAGTGGTAGGTGCCGGGCGCGAGGCCCGCCAGTTCGACGCTCAGCGGCTGGTCGCCGAAACCGTCGCCGAGGTCGGTTTCCGGCGACTTCACACAGGCCCCGGGCGCGCTCGAGCAGGCGCTGCCGCCGTATTCGAAGTACGCGTGGGTGTCGGCCCCGTGCGGTTCGACCTGCGCGCTCAGCTTCTCGTTGCCGGCTTCGCTCGGACACCCCGAGCCGCCGCCGGCGCCGCAGGCCGAGAGGCTGTCGATCTGCGGCGCGCCCGCCGGTTCCTGCTCGAACACCGCGACGTCGCCCGAGGCCGGGTCGGTGACGTAGGCGAAGTGCGTCGTTTCGTCCACGGCCACGCCGCCGGCTGCCTTCAGGTTTTCGGAGCCGAAGCGCTGGCCGGGCGCACCAGTCGGGCTGAAGCTCGCGATGATCCCGGTGGATTTTCCGCCGGAGACCCGCGTGTGCGCCACGTACACCTCGTTGCCTTCTGCACGGTCCACGGCGACCGAGCTCGAGGGCACCGTGTCGAGTTCTTCGATCAGCGTTTCGCCCGTTTTGTGTTCGAGCTTTGCGATCACCGGCACTTCGTTGACCACATGGCCGGCGTACAGGTTCGCTTCGGAGTCGACGGCGAGACCCGCGGAGCCTGTTTCGAAGTAGGAGGATTCGACGCCGAAGCGCGCCACGTTTTCCGGCGAGGCGTTGCTGAACACGTCGGCGTTGCCTTCGGCGTCCCAGACGTACAGGTTGCCGGTGGCGTCGACCGCGAGGCCCTCGATCGGTTCGAATTTCGCTACGGCTTCTTCTTCCGGCTGCTTTTCGGTCGGCTTGAACCGCTTCAGTTCGGCGAGCTGCGTGCCTTCGGCGCTGAACTTGTAAACGGTCCCGTCTTCGGCGACGATTTTTTCTTTTTCCGCCAGTTTGGCTTTTCTCGCCCCGGTGCCCGCGACATACACGTCGCCTTCCGAGGGGCTGCCCGGCGCGTTGTCGACGGCGATGTACTCGGGCGAGAAGACGGCGAATTCGCGCACGAACTTCTCTTCCGCGAGGACGCCTGCGTTCAGAACCGGTTCGAACTCCTCGACGCGGTTGTTGGTGCGATCCGAGACGTAGACGTCGCCGGTTTTGTTGTTGACCGCGACGGCGAAGGGCGAGCCGAACTGACCCGACGCTTTTCCGGGGGCGCCGAATGCGAAGTCGAAGCTGTGGCCGCGTGCGGCCAGCGCTCCGGCCGTGAACACCGACTGGGCAGCGAAGATCGCCACGAGCGTGCAGCCGAAGGCAACCGCCGCACGGGCGCGCCGAGCGCTTATCGCGATGCTCATCCTAGTCCCCAAATCCCCATGTCTCCCTCGTAGGACCGGCGAGTTTACAGGCTCGAATCGAGGGGCGCAAGCAGGAACGGTTTGTGTCTGCTTCGACGCTACCCCTGCTCGGGTTTGTGTCTGCTTCGACGCTACCCCTGCTCGGGACGACCCCGGCGGGGACTCGGCGGATGACCGACGCCCAAGCCACCACCCCTCGCGACGGCGCGCCTCGCTCACGCACGACCGCGCGTCAGCGAGCGCGTCTGTAGCCGGCGGCCGGACGGACAAAAAAGGGCGGGCGCGGATTGCTCCGCGCCCGCCCCGTCCGGCTAGATCACTAGCCAGGCGTACTTCTCAGAACTTCTTAGATCGCAACGAATTCGAAGTGACCCTCTTTTTTGCCTTTTTTGAGGGGCGTTTCGACGGTGCAGTTGCTGTCTGAGTACTTCGCGTGCTTGGCGGCAACGCAGCGGCCCTGTTCGGGCTGCGCCGGGTTGTTCACCGTGTTGAGCTCCACCGGGTCTTTGGTGTGCGTGACTTTTTTGCCTTTTTTACCGAGGAGTTCGGTGTATGTGATCACCGCTGACTGGTTCTGGGCGGACGGAATTTCGGCGCCCGGAGCAACGTTCGCTTCGGTGATCAGCGTGTCTTTCGCGCCGGTTTCGAATTTTTCGATTTCCTGTTTGCCGCCGAGGCCGTTCAGAACAGCTTCGCCGGTTTCAGACATCACGTTGGTTTTCGGCTCTTTGCCGATTACCGAGCCCTTGACCTGGATCGCAATGCCTTCGCATTCGAATTCGGCCTCGGAGCCTTTGACGCCTTCACCTGCGGAGCCGATGAAGTCGACGCCCGCTTCACCTTTGGCTTTGTTGATCCAGCCGACGGTGGTGATCAGTTTCTTGGTTTCGATCGTGCCGGCGCTGACGTTCCCGCATTTTTTGCCGGACGTTTCGCATTCCTGGAACACGACGACCGTGTTCCCTTGCGTCGCGCTCGTCAGTTCGCCGGTTGCGGTCGATTTTTTACATTCGATTTCCGGCAGACCTTCGGACGACAGCTTCGAGAGACCGCTGGTCGCCGTGTACGGGGCGGGGCCGGTCGGCGGTTTGACTTTCGCCGAGGCCGAAACCGCGCTCATCGCAAAAGCCGCGACGAGGACGAGCCCCATTATCACGATGCGTTTCATGTGGTGACTGCTCCTTTTCCCTCTTGATTAGTTGACCGGCTTTGGAACGGAACCTCTAGAAAGACGAGGCTGCCCCCAAGCCCGTCGTGGCCGCGTCGCTGCTCCTCAGCTTCGCGGTAATGCTCCCGACCCTGGCAGAAAACATCTCATGCGTCAAGGTCAAGCCTGCGGGGTGGTTGCGGGCAACTGATCGGACGCCTCCCACACGGGAAACGCACGCGTTCCCGCGCGCCTGGGCATCCGTCCCCATCTCCACCCCAGACCTCATGTCGCGGCGACCGTACCACACGGATCGATCAGCCGTCAACCGGCTTGATGCCTGCAAAGGCTTGACATTTGCTGGCTGGCGGGCCAGACAACGGAATGCGCTGGAACGGGCGGGTCCGCGGCGCCGCAGGCCCGGCGGGAACATGTTGCTTCGCTGTGAACAGGCCCTGTCGGGACTTTTGCGCGCTCGATCCGAGGCCGAACAGTTAACCTCCAGTAGAGGATCAGGGAGCAGGCAGGCAGGCCCTAGCGGGTTCCGGCGAGCCCGACGCCCAGGCCGACCACAACCGGTAGGTCATGTACACGTGGCCGAGCCCCGCGTCGAGGAGCCCGACCGGGTACGCCGGGTCCTCGCGGAACGAGTACTGCATGACAGCGGCGACGCGTGGGTCCCGCGACCACGCCTGCAGCTGGCCGGCCAGGGCGCCGCACCCCGCCGCTTCTTCGCCGGGCGCCCCGCGGCGCGGGCGCCCGGGACGCGGGGCGCCCGCCCCGGCCTCCGTGACCCAGATCCGCGCGCCCGCGGCGCAGCCGCCGCGGGCGTCGAGCGCGTGCTCGAGCTCGCCGACGGGGTCCGCGCCCGCGGCGGGCGCCCGCCCGTAGGCGGCGTAGGCGTGCACGGACCAGTCGTGGCTGAGGCAGAGGACGTCCTCGGGCAGCCCGTCGACGAACTGCCCGATGCCCAGCCGGTGGGGCGAGCCCTTGTCGTAGCCGCCGAGCTCGCCGAGCAGAAGCTGCGCGCCGCTGCCCGACGCGCGCAGCTGCGCGGACGCGGCGCGCGCAAGCTCCGCATAGGCGCCCGCGGCGAGCGGCGCGCCCGCCGCTTCGCAGCTCGCGCGCTGCGGGCTCAGGAAGCGCGGATCGTTGGGCTCGTTCCAGGGCGCGAGCCACGCGAGGGGGACGCCCTCGCGGCCGGCGAGGGAGAGCAGCCCGGCGATCAGCGCCCGGTAGGCGCCGAGCGCCCCGGGGAGCAGCGCCCGCGCGGCGCTCGCCGTGCCCGCCGCTTCGCAGCCGTGCGGAGGGAGCGCCGCCCAGGCGGGTGCCCCGAGGATGTCGACCACGACTTCCGGCGGCGGCGCTCCGCTGGACCGCGCGGCCCGCCGGGCCGAGGCGATCGCCGCGAGCTCGCCTTCGACGCCCGGATAGGAGCCGCATGGCGGCACGCCGCGCGCGCAGCCGTCGACGGGCGCGTTCAGCGCCGCGGGGCGCGAGGGCGAGGGCTGGAGCGCCGCCCAGTCGACCAGCAGCCGCAGGTAGCGCGGGTGGAGCGCCGCCAGCATGCGCCGGCCTGCAAGGAAGGGCGCGGCCTGCGGCGGGGCGGCGCTGTCGCCGGGGGCCCACAGCAGGTTCGCGTTGTCCTCCGTCAGGCCGAACGCCGGGGCCGCGCGGGACGCCGGCGGCGACGCGGGACGAGTCGCTGACGGGGCGCTGCGCGCATGGCCGCCGCCGCACGCGGAGAGGGCCGCCGCCGCGACTGCGCCTGCCGAGACGGCGATGACGAGGCGGGGTGCCGTGCGGCGCCTGCGAGGCGATCGCCCGCGCCGCCCGGGCGCCGAGCGGCGCAGGAGCCTCAGACGGCCGAGACCTGCTCCTCCTCCGCCACGCGGAAGGAGGAGCCGCAGCCGCAGGCCGCCACGACGTTCGGGTTGTTGACCTTGAAGCCGGCGCCCTGGAGGCTCTCCTCGTAGTCGATCGTGGAGCCGCTGACGAACTGCAGGCTCTCACGGTCGACCAGCAGCTTCAGGCCATGGCTCTCGAACACGACGTCGCTGTCGCGCTGCTCGTCGAACGCGAGCTGGTACTGGAAGCCCGAGCAGCCGCCGCCGCGGACGCCCACGCGCAGCCCGGCGAGGCTCACGTCCGCCTGCTGGGCGGACAGAAACTCATGCACCTTCTCGGCACCCTTGTCGGTGATCTCGATCATCGGCTGTGCTCCTGTGGACGGCTCCAAGACTATCCAAAGTATAGCGGTCGCCACGGGGTGCGCGAGTGCGTCCGCATCCGGCCCGGGGCGATCTTCTAGGCTAGGTGCGAGGTGCCCACCCCGCACGAGATCAAACAGCGCATCGAGGCGGCGCTCCCGGGAGCGCGGGCCGAGGTCGAGGACACGACCGGGACCGCCGACCACTTCCGGGCCACCGTCACCGCGCCGGCGTTCGAGGGCCTGAGCCGCATCGAGCAGCACAAGCTCGTCTACGGCGCGCTCGAGCCCGACATCGGCGGAGCGATCCACGCGCTCGCGCTGAAGACCCAAACCCCCTCCACCGTCGAGACCCCCTGAGGAGCACGCACGATGTCAAGCAGCCAATTCGACCCGATCCCGATGGCCCCAACCGAGGACCCCGCACCCGCCGCCGCGCCTCCCGCGCCCGACGGCGAGGCGAACGCGATCCGCGATGCGATCCGCGAGGCGATCGCCGAGCACGACGTGATCCTGTTCATGAAGGGCACGCCCGAGGCACCGGCGTGCGGGTTCTCGGCACGGACGGTGGCGATCCTGCAGTCGCTCGAGGTGCCGTTCGCCGCCGTCGACATCCTTCCCGACCCGCGCATCCGCCAGGAGCTCTCGGCGATCTCGCAGTGGCCGACGATCCCCCAGCTCTTCCACGGCGGCGAGCTCCTCGGCGGCTGCGACATCGTCACGGAGATGTACGAGTCGGGCGAGCTCGAGCAAGCCCTGCGGTAGGAGCGGCCGTGCGGTAGCGTCTCGCGCCGCATGCGCTCCGTAGCCGTCGCCTCCGACAGCACCCACTACCTTCCCCGCCGGCTCGCCGACGAGTGCGGCGTGCACCAGGTCAGCCTGTATGTCGGTTGGGCGGGCCAGTCCGAGCGCGAGCTCGACATGGCGGGCTTCGACGCCTTCTACGAGCGGCTGCGCACCGACCCCGAACTGCCGAGCACCTCCCAGCCCTCGATCGGCGACTTCCTCGCCGTCTGGGAGCCGCTGCTCGAAGAAGATCGCGACGTGGTCTCGATCCACCTCGCCGGCGGCATCTCCGGCACCGTCGAGGCGGCCCGCCAGGCGCACGCGCTGCTCGCTGAGCGCGGCCTCGGTGACCGCGTGGAGGTGATCGACGGCGAAACCGCCTGCGGCGGGCTGGGCATGCTGGTGCTCGCCGCGTGTGCGGCGGCGCAGGCAGGCGCCGACAAGGAGGCGGTCGCGGCTCGCGTTCGCGAGGCGCGGCGCTCGCTTCGCATCTGGTTCTGCCTCGACACGCTCGAGTACCTGCGCCGCGGCGGGCGGATCGGAAAGGCGCAGGCGTGGCTCGGCGGCACGCTGCGGATCAAGCCGATCCTCTCGCTCGAGTTCGAGATCACGCCAGTCGAGCGCGTGCGAACCGCCGCGCGGGCGTTCGAGCGCATGGTCCGCTACATCGAAGAACTGCGCGAAGCCGGCTCCGACGGCTGGGTGGTGCAGCACATCCAGGCGCCCGAGCAGGCCCAGCGGCTGATCGAGCGCGGCCGGGAGATCTTCGGATCGGAGCCGCTGTTCAGCTCAGAGGTCGGCCCTGTGATCGGTACCTACACGGGGCCGGGGTTGATCGGTGTCGGCGGCGTGCCGCGCGAGTTCTTGAACTGAAGCTCCGGCAAGTGCCCGGCCGGCGAGCCGGAGGGCGCCGCGGAGGAGCAGCCGGGGACGCGCGTCCTGCGGCCCCCGGCCGTTGTTCACCTGCATGCCACGTACCGCCTGGCGGAACGAATAGCTTCCCGGCCGCCGGGGCGTCGTGCGCGATCTCGCTCGTTCCGGGATCTTCGGCGCGAGCGCGTCAGGGGCCTTCGCGGCCCGCGCCTTTGCCGTGGGGTTCCGGTTCAGCCTTGGCCGCGCCTTTCACGCTGCCGCTGCCGGCCGTCTTTTCTTCCGCCTTGGCGCCGGCCACTTCTTCGGACTTGCCGTGCGCCGGCGTTTCTTCGGACTTGCCGTGGGCGGGCGCTTCTTCCGTTTTGCCCTTCGCCGCCGATTCTTCCTGGTGGCCTTTTGCCGGCGCTTCTTCGTGCTTGCCCTTGCTCGCGGGTTCTTCGTGCTTGGCTTTGCTCGCCGGTTCTTCGTGCTTGACCTTCCCGGCCGGTTCTTCGCTCCCAGCTTTGCTCGGCGCCTGTTCGCTGACGGCTTTGTGCGGCTGTTCACCGGACGTCTTGTGTTCTTCGGAGCGCGCTCCCCCGCCTTCTTCGCGCGCGGGGCTCGCAGCAGCCTGGCCGCCGCCGGCGGCGACGGGCGTGTTGGCGTCGGCCGTGAACGGCGCATGAGGCGTGGCCACGCCGCCCGCACGGCTCCCGCCGCGGTGACCCGGCGCAGAACCCGTCTTGGACCGACCTGGGCGAGCGGGCGCCCCCGCGGAGGCTCGCAGCGCCGCCGGCGTGGTCGCAGCGCGCGAGCCCGAGAGCGTCGTGGCGCGCGCAGCGGCCGAGCGGCCGCGGTGGGCGGGGCGCGCGTGTGATGCGCCGGCCAGCCCGAGCGTGCTGCTCGTCGCCGCGACACCGCCGACCAGCGCAGCCACCGCGACGACTTTCGCCGCCGAGGCAACCGTCGCGGCGCTCGCCGTCAGCCACGAGAGGATGCGCTCGGGGAGGCTGCACACGAACGACCACAGCGCCAGCGGCCCCCGGCCGGCGTAGTGGTTGCAGAAGGCGCGCACGACGTCCGGGTCCAGCTTCGTCCCGGCCTCCGCGCGCAGGATGTCGATCGCCTTCTTGTGCGGGCTCGCTGCGCGGTAGGGGCGCGCCGAGGTGATCGCGTCGAACGTGTCGGCCACCGCGATGATGCGCGCGCCGAGCGGGATCTGCTTTCCGCACAGCCCGTCGGGGTAGCCGCTTCCGTCCAGGCGCTCGTGGTGATGGCGGATCATCGCGACCAGCTCAGGGTCGCCGAGCACCGAGGCCATGTTCGCGCCGTCGCCCGGGTGCAGCTTGATGACGCCGTATTCCTCGTCCGTCAGCGGGCCGGCCTTGTGCAGGATCGACTTCGGCGTCCTGGTCTTGCCGACGTCGTGCAGAGCCGCGGCGGTGCGCACGCGCGCGATCTCCTCGCCGCCCAGCTTCATCCGCCGAGCGACCATCGTCGCGTGCCTGGCGACACGCCTGGAGTGGCCGTGCAGGTAGGGGTCGCGCGTCTCCATGTTCGAGACCAGCCGCTCGAGCAGCCGCGTCTGGCGGCGCACGTCGCCCCTGTCGAGGACGTGACCGGCCGACGCGCGGGCCGAGAGCGGGGCGGCCAGCTCGGAGGCGTCGGCGATGCGGCGCTGGGTGAGCAGCCGGTGGATGTAGCCCCACACCATCAGCTCGCTGAACAGAAGATCCTCGGAGCCTTGGCGCTTCTCCCAGAAGGACCTTGCCAGCGCCGAGATCACCAGCGAGATCGCCATGCCGAGCAGCAGCGTGATCAACGCCGAGCCGAGTGTGCCGGACTCGCGCAGCCACCACACCGCTGCCACAGGGGTGCCGGCGACGAGCAGCGTCGCGAGCGTGACCTGCGCGGCTTGCTTTACGTAGGGGGAATGGATCTGGGGCCTCATGTCTTCAGGACGCAGGGGTCCAGATCCAGCTTCGGCCGAATCGGACGCTGCTGAAGCCGGCAGCAGCGTGCTCGGCGCATTTCGCGGTCCGCGCTCTGACGCTGCACCGAACGGACTAGGGCGCTCCCGCGAGCGCGGCTCTACCCGCGGCGCCGGCGGCGGCGCATCATCCGCACGCCGATCACGAGGCCGATCACGGCCGCGCCTGCGGTGATCTCCGAGCGGTGGCGCTCCACGTATCCACGCCAGTCGGTCGCGCGCTGCACCTCGGCGCGCAGCCGGTCCACCGAGATGGCGAGTTCCTGCCGGTTGGCCTCGATCGAGTTGCGGATCTCGGCCGGCGTGCGCTGGGGCGTGGCCATCAGGCCGGTCCCACCGGCGGCTCGGGTGGGGTGGGCGCCGATGATACGGGCGCCAGCCCGGCGGGCGGGACGGCCTCGGGAGCCGCGGTGACGGTTTCCTTGATCCGCTGGGCCTCCTCGATCGCCATCGTCGGCATCGGCGGGCTGCCGCGTTTGACCGCGCGTGCGGCGATCAGGCCCGCGGCCACGCCGAGCGCGACCAGGATCAGCGCCATCGCGAAGAAGCCCCAGAAGAACGTGAACTGGTTCCCCGGCAGGTAGTAGTAGAGGAGGTAGGCGAACCCGAACAGCGCCATCACGAGCGCGAACAGGAAGAACACGCCGGCGACGATGCCCACGACCGCGCCCTTCGCGAGCTTCGTCGCCTTCTCTGTGACCTCCGCCTTGGCGAGCTCGACCTCCTCGCGGACCAGCGTGCTCGCCCGCTCGGAGACGTCGGCGATCGCGGCCGCGATGTTCGACGGCATCTCGCTGCCGTTGGGCGGTCCGCTCATTCGGGCGGATCCTCTCCGAAGATGCGCCGCCAGGCGATCGTGGCGGCACGGTTGGCGGCGATGCTGGCGAGCGCGCCGAACCCGGCGAGGATCCCCGACCACATCAGCCTCTTGACCATCTCGTTCTCCATGCCCGCGCCAGTCTATTGCCCGGGGCCGTCGCGACTCAAAACGGCGCGCCGGGGAGCGCAGGCGGTTCGGGCTCCGGCGCGCCGGCGCGAAGCCGGCGCTCAACCGACGCCGGCCTCGTCGCCGGCGCGGGTCTGCAAGCCGCCGCAGACCGTCTCGACGACCTCCCACTTCGCGCGCTCGAAGTCGCCCGGGCCCTGCGGCAGGAGCCCGAAGATCCAGCCGGTGAGCAGCTGCTCGATCGCGCCGTAGAACGCCATCGCTGCGAAGCGCGAGTCGATCTCGGGCTTGAACTCGCCCGCCGCCTGCGCGTCGGCGATCATGCCCCCGATCAGCTCATAGGCGTCGCGGATCGTGCCGATGTGCGTGTCGCCGAACGAGTTCGCGGCACGTGTGACCTCGACGATGATCACCTTCATCAGGTCCGGGTCGTGGCGGTAGCTGTCGACGATGAACGAGGCGATCGCCGCCAGCTTCTCGCGCACCGGGATCCGCTCGCCGTCCACCTGGCGGATCACCTCGAGCATCACGTTCCAGCGCTCGAGGAACAGCGTGTCGAGCACCTCGTCCTTGGATCCGAAGTAGTGGTAGACGAGCCCGTAGGCGACACCTGCCTCGTCGGCGATGTCGGCGACGCGGCAGGCGTGGAAGCCCTGGCGTGCGAACACGCGCACGGCCGCGTCGAGGATCAGCCGCCGCTTGTCGGCCGCAGGCTTGGCCCGGGAGGTGGTTGCCCGCCCGCCCGCGCGTCCCGAGGAGCTCACGCGGAGACCCCCTGCGCCTCGGGCCAGCGGTAGGCGCCGGGGTGGCGGTTCGCGAGCGAGGGCAGGCTGCTGCGGATCTCGGCCTGGCGGTCGAGGTCGAGCTCCGCGACGAGCACGGCCTCGCCCTCCTCGCCTGCCTGGGCGAGCACGACCCCCCACGGGTCGACGATCATCGAGCGCCCGCCCGAATGCTGACCGCCGGGGTGCGCGCCCGCCTGATTGGCGGCGATCACGAACGCCTGGTCCTCGATCGCGCGCGCGCGCACGAGCGTGTCCCAGTGATCGCGCGTCGTCGGCAGCGTGAAGGCGGCGGGGATCGTGATGATGCGCGCGCCCCGCACCGCGAGGATCCGGTACAGCTCCGGGAAGCGCAGGTCGTAGCAGATCGAGAGCCCCAGCTCGACGCCCTCGCCGGTGCGCGAGAGCACGATCTCCTCGCCGGGCTGCTCGAGCTCGGACTCGCGATAGACGCGCCCGCCGACCTCGACGTCGAACATGTGCACCTTGCGGTAGAGCGCGAGCAGCTCGCCGTCGGCGCTGACGTGCACCGAGGTGTTGGCCAGCTTCTCCTGACCCGGCACGAGCTCGAGGATCGAGCCGGCGACGATCTCGACGCCGAGCTCGCGCGCGGCCTCGCGCGCCCAGGAGATCGCCGGCCCGTCGAGCCCCTGTGCGGAGGCGCGCAGCTGCTCCTCGCCGCCCATCGCGGTCCACTTCTCGGGGAGTACGATCAGCTGCGCGCCCTCGGCGGCCGCCGCGCGCGTGAGCCTGTCGGCCGCGGCGAGGTTCGCCGCGAGCGCGGCGCTGGAGTTGAGCTGAATCGCGGCGACCTTCAAAGAACCCGTTCCCCAGGGTCGGCCCAGGAATAGATTGACTGGTCAGTCAACGACGGAAAGCATACGCTGCGACTCCGCCGAGCGCTTCATCGCCGGGCGCGGGATGCTCCAAGGCACACGCCCGTTGAAGCGGTGGCGCTGGGTGGGCATTTTCGACGAGGATTTGATGGCGTGTGCTGCGCAGGTACGGATCGGGCCCGCGCGACAGAGCTTCTGGGCGTTGCACGAGCCCGCAACCGGCGCGCTGCGCGAGCGCACGCGGCTGCTGCCGCGACGGGGCGAGGTCGAGCTGGCGCCCGGCCGCGTGCTGATCGAGGACCGCGGCGTGCGCCTGGAGCTCGAGCTCGACGAAGACGAGGGCTTCTCCGCGCGCTGCGCGAACGGCCGCTCGGAGTCATGGACGCGCAAGCAGGCCGGCATCCAGGCGCGCGGCACCCTGGTGCTCGACAGGGCTCGCCCTCGCGCGGTCGAATCACTGGCCGTGATCGACGACTCGGCCGGCTGGCACGCGCGCGTGACCGAGTGGCACTGGAGCGCGGGCGTCGGGCTCGCGAGCGACGGGGCGCCTTTGGCCTGGAACCTCGTTTCCGGCGTCAACGACCCGCCCGTCGGGAGCGAGCGCGCCGTGTGGGTGAGGGGTGCGCCGCACGAGGTCGCCCCCGTCGAGTTCGAGGAGGATCTCAGCGCGATCCGCGGCGAGGACGGCTCGGAGCTGCGCTTCACCGCCACGGCCGAGCGCAGCCGCCGCGACAACCTGCTGGTCGTGAGCTCCGACTACCGCGCTCCGTTCGGGACCTTCTCCGGGACACTGCCGGGCGGGATCGAGCTGGTCCAGGGCCGCGGCGTGATGGAGCATCACCGGGCGCGCTGGTAGATCCTTCGGTCAGATACGCAGCGCCACGACCTGCGTCTGCGGGTCCTCCCGCCCACGTGTGCGGGGGGGGTCGCGCCCTTTACTTCGGCGAGCCGCCGCCTCTGTGCCGCCTGAGCTCGCCCAGCAGCAGCTTCGAGTGCATCGCGCCGATCAGCTCGCGCAGCGGCTGAACCCCGGCGGCGACGATCTCCATCGCACGTTCGACGTCGACCTCGCCGGCGAGGCGCTCCAGCAGCGCCCGCACCTCCTCCTGCACCAGCGGCTCGAGCGCGTCGCGGTAGCGCAGCGTGTCGTAGACGGTGAAGCCGAGCGCCTCCTCGTAGCCGCCCGCGCGGAAGCTCGCGATCGCCTCGATGATCGCGACGTCGTCGCTGTCGTAGCCGCGCGCGTTCGGGCTCAGCACCCCGATCTCCGCGAGCCGGTCGAGCACGCCCAGCGGCACGCCGTAGCGCTCGACGGCGGCCTTGCGCGAAACGCGTCGCTGGTCCTCGGCGCTCGCGAGCGCGCGCTCGATGATCCGGTCCTCGAGCTCGATCAGCGCGCGCATCCGGTCGGGGTCCTCGCGCAGCGCGCCACGGATCACGCGCAGCGGCATGAAGCGCTCCTCCTGCAGGCGCTTGATCAGCGCGATGCGCTCGACGTAGTCGGCCGGGTAGTAGGCCATGTTGCGGCTCGTGCGCACGATGTCGCGCCCGTCGCCGAGCAGCCCCTCGCGCAGGTAGTAACGGATCGTGCCGGGGCTGACGCCGGAGCGTTCGGCCAGCTCGCTCATCTTCAGCAGGCCGTTTTCGGCCCTGCGCTCGACGGCTGTGGCGGCGGCGCTCACGCGCGCAGTGTCGTCCCGTGCTGAGTCTCCGCCGGCCCGGCGGCGGCGCCCCCGGCGAGCAGCTCGGCGATCTCCGCCTCGGAGTAGCCGGCTTCGGACAGCAGCTGCTCGGTGTGCTCGCCGAGCGCGGGCCCGGGCAGGCGGTCGTGCTCGCCCGGCGTGCGCTCGAGCTTGACCGGAACGCCGAGCTGGCGTACGGGGCGCTCAGCACCGGGCTGGTCGAGCTCGACGACCATGCGCCGGGCGCCCACGAGCTCCGAGCCGAGCGCCTCGTCGAGCTCCAGCACGGGCTCCAGGCAGCAGTCGTGCTCGCGCGCGAAGGCCTCCCACTGCTCGCGCGTGCGGCCCTCGAAGATCTGGGCGACCTGCTGGTGCGCGGGCGAGCCCGGAGGCTGGAACTGCTCCGCGATCAGGTCCTCGCGCTCGACGCCGCGGCACCACGCCTGCCAGAACTTCGGCTCGAGCGCGCCCAGCGAGACCCAGCCGTCGGCGCACTCGTACGGCCGGTAGCAGACGAGCGAGCCGGCGAGCGGCAACTCGCCGCGGCCCGGCACGTTGCCGTCGGCGAAGTAGCTCGCGGCGACCATCGCGAGCCACGACAGCGCGCCGTCGGCCATCGAGACGTCCACCATCTGCCCCTGGCCGGAGCCGGCGTGGGCTGCGCTCCCGTCGCGCTCGCGCAGCGCGGCGAGGATCCCGAAGGCCGCCATCAGCGCGCCGCCGCCGACATCGGCGATCTGCCCCGCCGACTGGACCGGAGCGCCGCCGCGCTCGCCGGTCAGCCCGAGCAGCCCGATCAGCCCGAGGTAATTCATGTCGTGGCCCGAGGCGTCGCGTTTCGGCCCGTCCTGGCCGTAGCCCGAGATCGCGCAGTACACGATCCCGGGGTTCGTCTCCTTCATCCGCTGGTAACCGACGCCGAGCCGGTCGAGCACGCCGGGGCGGAACGACTCCAGCACGACGTCGTAGGAGCCGACGAGCCGCAGCAGCGCCTCGCGACCGCGCTCGTTCTTGAGGTCGAGCCGGATCGAGCGCTTGTTGCGGTTCAGCGACAGGAACAGCGCCGAGCGGGCGCTGTCGTGCGGGCCGTCGTAGAAGGGCGGCGACCAGCGGATGTAGTCGCCCATGCCGGTGTCCTCGACCTTCACCACCTCCGCGCCGAAGTCGGCCAGCAGCAGCGAGCAGAAGCCGCCGGGCAGAAGGCGCGAGAGGTCGAGCACCCGGATGCCCTCGAGCGGCAGGCTCACGCCGCGCTCCCGACAGCCGGCTTGGCGGGCACGTTCAGCATCGCGCGCGCCTCGGCGACGCTCGCGGGCCGGCGCCCGACCTCTTCGGTCATCTCGCGTGCCTTGGCGATCAGCTCGCCGTTCGAGGAGGCCATGCGCCCGTCGGGCAGATACAGGTTGTCCTCGAGCCCCACGCGGATCGAGCCGCCGAGCGTCAGCGCCGCGGCGACGAGCATCCACTGATCGCGCGAGATGCCGATCACGCCCCAATGCGAGCCCTCCGGGATGTTGTCGACCATCGCCGCGAGGTTGCGCGCCGTGGGCGGGATCCCGCCGACGACGCCCATCACGCAGTCGACGTGCAGCGGCGTGTGCAGCACGCCCATGTCGATCAGCGGCGCCAGCGAGCCGACGTGGCCGACGTCGAAGCACTCGTGCTCGGGTTTGATGCCGAGCTCGTTCATCGCCTCCAGCAGCTCGATGATCTCGCTGAACGGGTTGGCGAAGAGCATCTCGAACACGAACGCCTTGCGCGACTTCGAGTACTTCGCGTAGTTCATCGAGCCCATGTTCAGCGCGGCGACCTCGGGGCGGCACGCCCTGAGGTACTCGATCCGCTTCGCGACCGGGACCCCGATCGTGCCGGTCGAGAAGTTGACGATCACCTCGTCGCCCACCTCCTCCCGGATCGCGTCGGTGATCGCGGCGAAGTCCTCGACCTCGTAGGAGGGCGTCCCGTCTGGTTTGCGTGCATGGATGTGGATCATCACGCCGCCCTCGTCGACGATCCGCCGCGCCTCGGCGCCGTACTCCTGCGGCGTGTAGGGGATCGCGGGGCACTGCTCGCGGTTGGCGATCGCGCCCGAGATCGAGCAGGTGATGACGACGGGATCGTCGAGGTTCATGCGGGGGTGACCTCCAGGTAGGTGCTGGGGCTGCGATCGCCGATGATCCGCTCGTACAGCAGGCGCCCAAGCCCGTAGCTCGAGCGCAACACCGCCTCGGCGTGGGGGCGCTCGGCAGGCTCTACGACCCGCCCGGTGCCGGGGGCGAGAGGGCCGAGCGGCTTCCCGCGCGCATCGGAGGGGCCGACCAGCACACGCGCGTCGGCGCGCAGCCGCTTGACCTTCGCCGCGTCGGCGCCCGTTCGCACGTACAGGCGCTCAGCTCCCTCCAGCCCGAACCACACGGGCGTCGGCACCGCCTCGCCCGAGCGGCGGTAGGTCACGAGCAGCGCGTACTTGCGGTCGCGCAGCGCGCCGAACCCGCTCGCACCGGCGCCCGCGCGCGCGGCGGCGGCGCTCTCGGGATTGCGGATGCGGTCGTAGATCGAGCTCATACGGGCACGACCCCTTGCCGCTTGAACGGCCGCTCGATCTTCTTGTTCTCCGCCATCTCCAGCGCGCGGCAGATCGTCGCGCGCGTCTCGCGGGGGTCGATCACGTCGTCGATCATGTCGTTGCCGGCCGCGATGTAGACGTCGATGATCTTCCGGTAGGCCTCGATCAGCTCGGCCTTCTTGGCGGCCGGGTCCTCGGCTTCGTCGACCTGGCGGCGCATCACGATCTCGACCGCCCCCTCGGCCCCCATCACCGAGATCTCCGCGCTCGGCCATGCGACGATCAGATCCGGCTCGTAGGCGCGGCCGTTCATCACGTAGTAGCCCGCGCCGTAGGCCTTGCGCGTGATGACCGTGATCTTCGGCACGGTGGCGTTGGCGACCGCGTAGAGCATCTTCGCGCCGTGGCGGATGATCCCCTCCGCCTCGACCTTCGTCCCGACCATGAAGCCGGGGACGTCCATCAGGAACACGAGCGGGATCGAGAACGCGTTGCACAGATTGACGAACCTCGCCGCCTTGTCTGCCGAATCGTTGTCGAGGATGCCGCCGAGCTGCTTGGGCTGGTTCGCGACGATCCCTGCCGGGCGCCCGCCGAAGCGCGCGAAGCAGGTGATGATCGTCTTGGCCCACTGGCCCTTCATGTCGAAGTACGAGCCGTCGTCGACGACGCGGCGGATCACCTCGTACATGTCGTAGGGCTTGCGGTTGGACTCGGGCAGCACGTCGAGCAGCTCCTCCTCGGCGCGGTCGATCGGGTCGGACACCGGCCGGCGCGGCACCGGCGCTTCGCAGTTCTCGGGCATGAAGGAGAGGTATTCCTTGATCCGCTCGATGCACTCCTCGTCGGAGGCGACCTCCATGTCGCCGACCCCCGACTTGCGGCAGTGCACCCGCGAGCCGCCGAGCTCCTCCTGGGTGACGTCCTCGCCGACGGCCGCGCGCACGAGGTGCGGGCCGGCGAGCGCCATCGAGCCGCGGCCCTTGACCATCGGCACGAAGTCGGCGAGGCCCGGGATGTACGCGGTGCCCGCGGCGCAAGGCCCCATCAGCGCGGCGACCTGCGGGATCACCCCGCTCATCACGACCTCCTCGCGGAACAGGTGGCCCGAGCCCGCGAACAGCGACCCGACGGCCTCCTGGATGCGCGCGCCGGCCGAGTCAAGCAGCCAGATGAACGGGATCCGCTTCGTCAGCGCCAGCTCGCGCAGGCGCGTCACCTTCAGCTCGCCGGTCATCCCCATCGACCCCGCCATCACCGTGAAGTCGTAGGCGCACACCGCGACGAGGCGGCCGTCGACCTTGCCGTAGCCGGTGACGACGCCGTCGGCCGGCGCCTGCACGCCGTCCATCGCGCGCTGGGAGGAGTGCGGGCGCCCGTGGATGCCGAGCTCCACGAACGTGCCCTCGTCGATCAGCAGCGCGAGGCGCTCGCGCGCGGTGAGCTTCTCCTGCTCGTGCTGTCGGGCGATCTTCGCCTCGCCCCCGCCGAGCTTGATCTGCTCGCGCCGCGCCTGCAGATCCTCCACGAGTGGTCGCAGCAGCGACGTGGTCGGCGCGTCAGCCATTCATCTCCCTTTCCACACCGGCTCGCGCTTCTCGAAGAACGCACCCACCCCCTCGGCGATGTCCTCGGTGGACTGAGCGAGCGTGAGCTGCGCGCGCAGGTAGTCGAGCGCGTCGTCGAGCGGCATGTCGAGCTGGCGGCGCATCGCTTCCTTGCCGAGGCGCATGATCACCGGGGACTTCCCTGCGAGCTTGCCGGCCCAGTCGGAAACCGTGTCCTCGAGCTCCGCGTCGGGCACGACGCGGTTGACGATCCCCGCCTCCAGCGCCTCAGCGGCGCTCCAGCGCTCGCCGAGCAGCAGCAGCTCGTTGGCCTTCTTGCGCGGAACGTTGCGGTAGATCAGCGCCATGATCATGAACGGGAAGGCGCCGATGTTGATCTCGGGCGTCCCGAAGCTCGCGGTCTCCCCCGCGACGACCAGGTCGCAGGCCAGCGCGATCCCGAGCGCGCCGGCGAGCACGTGCCCCCGCGCAGCACAGATCGTCGGCTTGCCGAGCTCGCCGATCAGCTTGAACAGCGACACGAACGGCTCGCCTGCGAAGTGCTTGTGCACGAGCGCCATCTCGGCGGCGAAGCCGCTCAGGTTGGCGCCCGAGGAGAACGTCCTCTCGTGCGAAGAGGCCAGCACCGCGCAGCGCGCCGCGTCTTCATCGCGGGCGCGCTCGAAGCTCTCGATCAGCCCGGCGAGCAGCTCTGCCGAGAGGGCGTTGCGCGTGTCCGGATCGTTCAGCGTGATCGTCGCGACGCCGCGTTCATCGAGCGCGTAGAGAACCTTCTCGGTGGGCACCGGCGCATCGTAGCCCACCTGAGAAGTGCGCAGCGCTACTGCTTACTTTTCGATCGCACCTTCGATCACGCATTTTGGTGCTCGGCAGACGCGCCGCCAGCAGGCTATCGGGACACTTGGAGTTGGGGGACCGTGGCGGCGTGCGCGGGTGCCCGGCGCGGCAGCCGCACGCAGCGACCGGCCCGGGCGGCCGCCCAAAGTAGCGAGTTCTACTGTTTACTTTGGACTGCGCCTGCGTTAGCGTCTGGCGTCCCCGCACAGACCCGACCAAGGAGACGGCTGAGAGCCATGGCCGCAACCGCAGACAGCGTGCTGAAGCCGGACTTCGGCGCCCAGCGCAAGCACTTCATCTTCACCGACGAGCACGAACAGCTCCGCGAGTCGATCCGGAACTTCGCGACCAAAGAGCTCGCTCCCCACGCCGAGGAGTGGGAGCAGACGACGTTCCCCGACTGGGTCTTCAAGCGCATGGGCGAGCTCGGCTTCCTCGGCCTGGACAAGCCCGAGGAGTACGGCGGGCAGGGCGGCGACTACTACAGCGCACTGGTGCTCGCCGAGGCGATCGGCTACGCGAACTCCGGCGGGCTGGCGATGGGGCTCGCGGTGCAGACCGACATGGCAATGCCGCCGATCCTCAAGTTCGGCACCGAGGAGCAGAAGCGCGAATGGGCCGAACCGGCGATCAAGGGCGAGAAGATCCTGTGCCTGGGGATCACCGAGCCGGACGCCGGCTCCGACGTCTCCGGCATCAAGACGCGGGCCGTCAAGGACGGCGAGGACTACGTCATCAACGGCTCGAAGACCTACATCACAAACGGCCACCGGGCCGACGTGATCGTGCTCGTGACGAAGACCGACCCGGACGCCGGCTACGACGGCTTCACGCTGTTCCTGGTGCCGATGGACAGCCCGGGCGTGATCCGCGAGAAGCGCCTCGAGAAGCTCGGGATGCACGCCTCCGACACGGCGCTGCTCGCGTTCCAGGACGTGCGGGTGCCCTCATCGGCCGTGCTGGGCCAGGTCGGCAAGGGCTTCTACCACATCATGTGGGAGCTTCAGGGCGAGCGCCTGATCGGCGCCGCCGGGTGCGTCGCGGGGGCGCAGCGGTGCTTCGAGAAAACGCTCCAGTACGCGCTCGAGCGCAAAGCCTTCGGCCGCCAGATCGGCAAGTTCCAGGTGATCCGCCACAAGTTCGCCGAGATGGCGACGAAAATCGAGTCGGCGCGTCAGATGGTCTACGTCACGGCCTGGCGCTTCAACAACGGCGAGTACCCGGTGCGCGAGATCTCGATGGCCAAGCTGCATGCCGCCCGCATCGCCGTCGAAGTCGCCGACGAATGCATCCAGATACACGGCGGCGCCGGCTACATGGTCGAGTACGGCGTCGAGCGCGTCTGGCGCGACATGCGCCTGAACCGCATCGGCGCCGGCACCGACGAGATCATGCTCGACGTGATCGGCCGCAGCTACGGGTTGTGAGGAGCCCGCGCCCGGGCGAGCACCTCGACGGTCGGGGCGAGGCGGCGGCGCAGGCGCGTCGTCAGCAGGCCCGTGAGCAGGACCGGCGCAAGGGTGCGCGCGAAGTCCGTGCCCGGGTGGCGGGCGAGCAGCGCGTCACGCTCCGCCTCGCGCGCCGCAGACGCCTGCGGGTGGCGCCGCATGATCGCCTCCATCTCGGTGCGGAAGTCCTCGCGCTCGCGTTCGCGCTCGGGCGTCTCGGCCGGACCGAGGCGCCCCGCGAGGGCCTGCCCTGCCACGGCCGCCGCCAGCACGCCGAGCGTTCGCCACAGGGCGAGCCGGCGGCCGGTGCGCCGGTCGACGGTGCGGATGCCGAGCAGCCGCTGCCCGGGCGAGCGCAACTGCTCGCGCAGCGGATCGCCCGGCAGCGCGAGCAGCCACGTGAGGCGGCCGCCGTCGCGCGCATGGCCGCGCGAGCGGGCGAGCCACAGCAGCCCACCGAACCAGGCCATGTCGACGAGGTTGGCGCCGGTTCGACGCCAGAGGGGCGCTCTGCGCATCCCGCTCATCATCTCCCAATGAGAAACAGATGACCACCCCCGACCCCCCCTTCGCCCCAGAGCACGAGGAGCTGCGCGAGTCCGTCCGCGGCTTCATCGATCGCGAGCTGGCCCCGCACGCCCAGCGCTGGGAGGAGGAGGAATGGTTCCCGAACGACGTGTTTGAAAAGATGGCCGCCCAGGGCCTGCTCGGGCTCAAGTACCCCGAGTCCTACGGCGGGCAGGGCGGCGACTACCTCCACGAGGCGGTGCTGTGCGAGGAGATGGCCCGCACCGGCTCGGGCGGCACCTCCGCCGGGATCGGCGCGCACATCAACATCGCCACCCCGCCGATCTGGAAGTTCGGCACCGACGCCCAGAAGCAGCGCTACCTCGTCCCCTCGATCGCCGGCGAGCGGATCGGGGCGCTCGGGATCACCGAGCCGGGTGCGGGCTCGGACGTCGCGTCGCTCGCCACGCGCGCCGAGCGTGTCGACGGCGGCTGGCTGGTCAACGGCGAGAAGACCTACATCACCAACGGCGTGCGCGCGGACTTCATCGTCACGGCCGTGAAGACGACGCCCGAGGGCGGCCACGGCGGCATCTCGTTCCTGATCGTCGACCGCGGGGACGGCGTCTCCTCATCCGCGCTGCACAAGCTCGGCTGGCGGGCTTCCGACACTGCGACGATCGCCTACCAGGACGTCTTCGTGCCGGAGGAGAACCTGCTGGGCGAGCTGCACGGCGGCTTCAAGCTGATCATGGCCAACTTCCAGTGGGAGCGACTGGCGATGGCGCTCGGCGCGGTCGGCGCGATGCGCCTCGCGTGGGAGCGGACCGCCGAGTTCGCGCGCACGCGCAACGCGTTCGGGCGCCCCCTCTCCGGACACCAGGCGATCGCCCACAAGCTGACCGACATGGCCACCTCCGTGTACGTCTGCCGCTGCGTGACCTATGACGCGCTGCGCCGCTTCGTCGCCGGCGAGGAGCCGCTGAAGGAGGTCACGATGGCCAAGCTCGCCACGCAGCGCGCCGCCTTCGAGCTGATGGACGAGTGCCTGCAGATCCACGGCGGCGCCGGCTACATGCGCGAGTACTGGGTCGAGCGCGCCGCGCGCGACGCGCGGCTCGGCCCGATCGGCGGCGGAAGCGACGAGATCATGCGCGAGATCCTCGCGCGGGTGCTCCGGCTGTAGCACGCCAAAGGCGCGTGAGGCGCTGACGAATGCGGAGGTTTGGGCACCTCCTTGCAACCTGTCCAAAAGTGTCCAATCCGCTCAGGTTCGCGCTTGCTCGGGCCGATAGGCCCGCATGGCCCGTTCCCGTTTCGCGACGCTGTGCGCCGTCGTCGCCTCGGTTGCGGCGATGGCCGCCGCCGGCTCGGCCCTCGGTGCGCACAAGAGCTCGTACAACGGCTGCAGATCCGCACACGGCTCGAGCTTCCACAAAGGCAACTGCCCGAAGGGCAAGCCCCGGCACGGCAAGCCGGCGCACCTGCTGTTCTTCACGGCCAAGAACGGCCACTGCCCCTTCGCGACGCTCGCGCCGAGCCGCTATGACCTCGCGCGCGTGCGAGCCGCGACGCTGTGCCTGGTCAACCGCGAACGCGCCGCGCACGGCGAGCACCCGCTGCACTGGAACATCCACCTGGTCGCCGCGGCCCAGGCTCACACCGAGAGCATGGCCTACGGCGACTACTTCGAACACCTCGGCCCGCACGGGCAGACGCCGCTGATGCGGATGCGCGCGACCGGCTACATCTCCAGTACGCGGGAGGGCTATGAAGTCGGCGAGAACATCGCCTGGGGCAGCCTCTGGCTTGGCACCCCGAAGGCGATCGTCGCCACCTGGATGTCCTCCGCCGGCCACCGCGCGAACATCCTCGACGCCCGCTACCGCGACACGGGGATCGGCGTCTCGCCGCACACCAACGCGCTCGCCCACGGGCAGCGCGGCGGCGTCTACACGCAGGACTTCGGCGTCATCGTCGGCTGAGCGCCGCCGGGCCGGGCGTACGCGCTCGGATAACCTCCGCGCTTCTCAACCAGACCAAGGAGAAGCGACAGCTATGGGAGTACTCGACGGCAAGTCCGCCATCGTCACGGGCTCGGCTCGCGGGATCGGCCGCGCCACCGCGGAGATCCTGTCCGCCGAGGGCGCACAGGTCCTGATCAACGACCTCGACGGCGACGTCGCCGAGCAGGCCGCCTCTGAGATCAAAGGCGAAACGGCCGTGTACGCGGGCGATCTGACACGGCCGGGCGCGCCGGACGAGCTCGTCCAGAAGGCGATCGACTCGTTCGGGAAGATCGACATCATCGTCAACAACGCCGGCTACACGATCGACGAACCCGTCCACAAGATGACCGACGAGCACTTCCAGGCGATGCTCGACATCCACACCGTCGTCCCGTTCCGCGTGATCCGCGCCGCCGCGCCGCACCTGCGCGAGCCGGCCAAGAAGGAGCGCGAGGAAGGCAAGGAGGTCTTCCGCAAGATCGTCAACGTCTCCTCGACCTCGGGCACGTTCGGCAACGCGGGGCAGGCCAACTACTCCTCCGGCAAGGCAGGCGTCGTCGGGCTGACCAAAACAGTCGCCAAGGAGTGGGGCCAGTTCAAAGTGAACGTCAACGCCGTCGCGTTCGGCTTCATCGATACACGGCTCACCCAGGCGAAGGTCGACGACAACGCGATGGAGATCGGCGGAGAGAAAGTCCAGCTCGGCATTCCCGAGCAGATGCGCCAGATGGCGGCGATGCTGATTCCGCTAGGTCGCCCCGCTTCCCCCGAAGAGGCCGCGGGCGGGATCTTCTTCCTGTGCTCGCCGTGGTCGAACTACGTGCACGGCCAGACGCTGCACGTGACGGGCGGGCTGTTCGGGGGGATGAGCGGTTGAGTCCGCGCGGCGCTCAGGCGCCGCCGCGCAGGTCGAGCAGGCAGCCCGAGAAGTAGGCGCCGGCGGGCGAGGCGAGGTAGGCGACGAGCTCGGCCGTCTCGGCTGCGCTCGTCGCATCGCCCGGGGCGATCGCGACCGTCCGCGTGCCGAAACGCGCCCACTCGATCGAGAGCGTGCGAGCGAGGTTCTCGAGGCCCGCGCGCGCGCCGTCGGCGTGCTCGCCCGCGCGCGGGGGCGGCGCGAGCAGCACGAGGAGCCCTCCCTGGGCGGGCGCGTGCTTCAAGAACGACTGCTCGGCGAGCGCGCGGCTCACGTCCCACGTGACCTGCATCGCGAGCGCGAGCACCGGTGCTCCGGTTGGGCCGGCGGCGAACATGCTGCCCGCGTCGATCAGCGCGAGATCCACCCGATCCTCGTCGGCCAGGGCCCCGGCGACGGCGTCGGCGGCGAGCTCCTCTGCCGGCGCCTCGCCGGCGTGCAGGTCGAGCTCGACGCTTGCGACGTCGGCGCCGAGGTCTCGGCAGGCCTGTGCCGCGGCGGCCGCGGGGCCGGCGGGGTCGGGCTCGCCGTGGTGGCCCGGACCACGCGCCCCGGCCACCACTATTCGGAGGCCTGCGAGCAGGCCGGGGCGAAGCAGCGCCGCGCTCACTCCGAGCCGAACGGGTCGGACGGCCCGGCCGGGGCTCCGACCGGCGTCGGCTCGGGCGCGCGCTCGCCGTGCGCGCGGAGCAGTTCGAAGTACAGGACCGCGGCCGCTAGGGCTCCGAGCGGCTGGGTGAGCACACCGAACACGACCCGGACGACAATCCCCACCGCGGTCCCCGCCGATGCGGCGGCGACCGCGAGCAGCAGCGCGACGACGCCGACGAGGACGAACAGGATCAGCAGCACGCCGAAGACCTGCCAGCCGTTTCCACGCACGAGCGCCCGGCTACGCGACAGCGCCTGCAGCCCCGGCGGGCGCTCCAGCACGATCACCGGCACGAAAACCGACCAGATCGTGAGGAGGATCAAGCCGGGCACGACCACGATGAAGCCGAGCACGAGCACGATGCTGACCACGATGCCGACGACGATCAGCTGGCCGAGGACGGGTGCCACGGCGCGCAGCAGCTGGCCCGCGCTCGCATCGCGACGGCCGTCCTGAATGTCGGCGACCAGCTCGACCACCATCGCGGTGAACAGCATCCCGGCGATGAGCACGATCAACTCGGCCAGCGGCAGCGCGCCGGGCGAGCCAGATTCGGCGAGCAGGGAGGCGAGGATCCCGGTGAACACGAACACCACCGCGGCCGCGGGCATCAGCACGGGCGCCTGGTCGACGTAGATCGACCAGACCTTGCGGATGACGGCGCCGACCTGGATCTGGGTGTGCGAGCCGCCGTTCACGCGACGGCGGCGCCCTTGGGCGCGCGGCGCCGGTCGCGGCGCTGTTCGCGCAGGCGGCGCATGATGCCCCGGCGGCCGTGCTCATCCAGGCCGCCGTAGAGGCTCCGGATCTCCTCGAGGATCTGATCGGCGACGGCCTGCTGCTGCTGGCGCGTCGGGTCCTCCACCGGTTCCCAGCAGATCGGCTCGCCGTACTGGACGGTCACCTTCGGGAACTGCAGGCGCTTCCAGTTGCGCACCTTCGAGGAGCCGTGGATCGCGATCGGCACGACCGGCACGCCGGTCTCGAGCGCTAGGCGCCCGATCCCCGGCTTGGCGTGCTCGGCGAGTTTCCCGGTCCGCGAGCGGCCGCCCTCGCAGTACATCGTGATCGCGCCCTGCCTGGCGAGGATCGCCCTCGCGGTGATGAACGTTTCCTCGTCGCGCGCGCCACGGCGCACCGGGAACACGCCGCCGTGCGTGTAGATGAACTGCATCGGCGGCTTGAAGAGCTGCGACTTCGCCATGAAGCGCACCTTGCGGCGGATGTAGCAGCCCATCAGGAAGTGGTCCATGAACGAGAAGTGGTTCGGCGCGAGGATCACGGCTCCGCTGCCGGGAACGTTCTCGGTTCCGATCGCGCGTGTGCGCAGCAGCGTGTAGGCGTACAGCGAGGCGAGCACCCTGACGATGTCGTAGACGAAGTCCGGTTCGCGGGTGCGTGCGCGCTCGTGGAAGCGGTCGAAGTACTCCTTCGGCCGCGGGTCGGCATAGATCTGCTCGCGCATCGGCGCCAGTTCGCTCATCTGAGCGGTCTACCTCCGCCGGCCCGCGAGGTTACGCGCGACCGGCCGTTGTGCTCTGCCCATCAAGGCCAGCCTACAGACGGTGCGCGTACGCCCGCGCGAAATCGAGCAGCTGGCGTCCCCGGTGAACGAAGCCGGCGGGCGTGCGCCCGGTCGCGCGGTGAGAGAGGTCGAGCTCGACCTCGACGACCTCGCGCCCGGCGCGCATCGCGTCGATCGTCATCCCGAGCTCCATCCCGAAACCGGCGGCGAGCGGCAGCACCGTTTCGAGCGTCGCGCGGTTCAGCGCGCGCTGGCCCGAGATCGGCGCCCGCGCGCGCAGCCCGGAGCTCCGCCTGATCGCCCAGCGCGCGAAGCCGACCGCGAGCCCGAGCCCGCCGCCCTCGCGCCGCGCGAACGCCGCCACCGCGAGATCCGCCTCGCCGCTGACGACCGGCGCGGCGAGCGGTGCCAGCCTGGCCGCCGACTCGCCGAGGTCGCCGTCGCACAGGACGAACACGTCGTCTGGCGCACCGGGCGCCGTCGCGAGCGCGCGTTCCGTCGCGGCGTTCACCGCCTGCCCCTTGCCGCGCGGGCGCCCGGTCGAGACGACCTGCGCGCCGGCGGCGCGCGCGATCACGGCGGTTCGATCGCGCGAGCCGTCGTCGGCCACCCACAGTGACGCCCCTCCGAACGCAGACGCGAGCGCGGCGAGCGTCGCGGCGACCCGCTCGCCCTCGTCGCGCGCAGCCACGATCACGGCCACCGGCCCGCGCGCGCCGCCCCCGTCTTTGGTGCGCTCTATTGTCCCCACCGACGCGACGGCGACAGGGCGACGGAGGAGAGATGACCGACATCGAGGCTCATATCACCGGGACGGTATGGAAAATCGAGTGCGCCGTCGGCGACACGATCGAGGAGGGTGACACGGTCGCGATCCTCGAGTCGATGAAGATGGAGATGCCGGTCGAAGCGGAAGACGCGGGAACGGTCAGCGAGATCGTCGTCGAGGAGGGCCAGGCCGTCAACGAGGGCGACACGATCGTGGTGCTCGACTAGCCCTGGCCGCAGGGCTGCAGCTAGCCTGTCGGCCCGATGCACGCCGCCCCACCCGACGAGCAGCTCGCCGATGGCAAGCTCCTGATCGACCACCCCGCCGAGGGGGTCGTGCGCCTGACGATCTCCAATCCGGAGAAGCGCAACGCGCTCGACCACCCGATCCTCGACGCGATCACCGCCACGCTCTCGCGGCTGGCCGAGCGCGGGACCCACTCAAACGCCCGCTGCGTGATCGTCACGGGCGCGCACGGGATGTTCTCGGCCGGCTACGACATCGGCGAGATCCCGGACGAGGAGTTCGAAGAGCGCGCCGAGGCGCTGGTCGCACATCCGTTCACCGAAGCGATCGACGCGCTCGAGGCCTTCCCCTACCCGACGCTCGCGTCGCTGCCCGGACACACGATCGGCGGCGGCCTGGAGCTGGCGCTCGCGTGCGACCTGCGCGTCGCCCAGGAGGGGATCAAGCTCGGCATGCCGCCGGCCAAGCTCGGGCTCGTGTACTCGCACACGGGCATACGCCGCTTCATCGATGCGATCGGGGCCGCGCGCACGCGCGAGCTGTTCCTCCTCGGCTCCTACGTCGACGCGGCGACGGCGCTCGAGTGGGGGCTCGTCACGCGCGTCGCGCCCCCCGAGCACCTCGAGCTCCTCACGCTCGAGCTCGCCGCCGAACTGGCCGGCCACGCGCCGCTTTCCCAGACCGGCAACAAGCGCGTGATCGCGGCGCTGCTCGCCGCGGAGGGGGAGGTGGCGCCGGAGGTCGAGCAGGAGCTGATCGAGCTGCGGCGGGCGTCGTTCTCCTCCGAGGACATGCGCGAGGGCATGCGCGCGTTCGCCGAGCGGCGTCCGGCGCGCTGGCGCGGGCGCTAGCCGCGGCGCCCCGCACCGCTGCGCAACGGGCATAGCCGTCCGCCGCGCCGCATACCGTTTTGCCATGCCCCCGCTGATCAGCCGCGAGGAGGCCCTGCGCCTGGGCGAGCTCGAGGATCACGCGCAGATCGAAGTGCTGATCGAGCGCGCCTGGCGCGCGCGCGTCGAGCGCTTCGCCGACTCGACAGACATGTGCTCGCTCGTCAACGCGAAGTCGGGCGGCTGCGCCGAGGACTGCGGCTTCTGCGCGCAGTCCCGGTTCGCCGAGGCCGACACGCCGATGCACGCGATGATGGAGCCGGAGCAGATCCTCGAACACGCGCGCGCCGCCGAGGCCGCCGGCGCACACCGCTTCTGCATGGTCACGCAGGGACAGGGGCTCTCCAAGCGCGACTTCGAGAAGTACCTGCAGGGCGTGCGCCTCGTGACCGAGCAGACGAACCTCAAGCGCTGCGCGTCGGTCGGCCACATCTCCGCTGACCGCGCCCGGGCGCTCCGCGACGCCGGCGTGCAGCGCGTGCACCACAACGTCGAGACCGCCTACAGCTACTACGACGAGGTCACGACGACGGTCCGCTACGAGGGCCGGCTCCGCACGATTCGGGCGGTGCGCGAGGCCGGCCTCGAGACCTGCGTGGGCGGCATCCTCAACCTCGGCGAGACACGCGAGCAGCGCGTCGAGATGGCCTTCGAGCTGGCGGAGATCGACCCCACGAGCGTGCCCATCAACATGCTCAACCCGCGCCCCGGCACGAAGTTCGGCGATCGCGAGTTCATGGATCCCTGGGAGGCGGTCAAGTGGATCGCGATCTTCAGGCTGATCCTCCCGGATGCCCTCTTCAGGCTGTGCGGCGGGCGCGTCGAGAACCTCGGCGAGCTGCAGCGGCTGGCGGTCAAGGCCGGGATCAACGGCGTGATGATGGGCAACTTCCTCACTACGCTCGGCAACGAGCCCGAGGCCGACCGCGAGATGTTCGCGGAGCACGGCCTGAACGTCGCTCGCCAGCCCGACAACGCCGCCAACCCGCGCCCCGACAACCGCTCGGGCTGGATGGAGGGCGAGACACCGGACGTGATCGAGGACCTGATCGCCCAGGAACCGCCCGCGGGCCTGACGATCCGGCTGTGGGACCCTTCGACGCAGCTGCGCTTCAAGGCCAAGCGCGGCGTGCCGCTGCGCCCCGAGGCCGCCGGGCCCCCGGCGCGCCCCTCCGACTCCGTCGCGGTGGGCTAGGCGTCATGAGCGAGATCGCCGAGCGCCTCGCAGAGCTTGAGCGCCTCGGTCTCTCGCGACGGCTGCGCATGATCTCGGGCCCGCAGGGGCCGACGGTGCTGCTCGACGGCAGGCCGGTGCTGCTGCTGTGCTCGAACAACTACCTCGGTCTGGCCGATCACCCTCGCGTGCGGGAGGCGGCCGCAGAGGCCGCGCGGCGCTGGGGCGTCGGCGCCGGGGCCTCGCGGCTCGTGTCGGGCTCGATGACGATCCACCGCCGGCTCGAGGAGCGACTCGCCGAGTTCAAGGGCACGCAGTCCTGTCTGCTGTTCGGGTCCGGCTACCTCGCCAACATCGGCGTGATCGGAGCGCTCGCGGGGGCGGAGGACGTGATCTTCTCCGACGAGCTCAACCACGCCTCGATCGTGGACGGCTGCCGCCTGTCGGCGGCCGAGGTCGTCGTCTATCGCCACCGCGACGTCGAACACCTCGCCTGGTGCCTGCGGCGGCAGCGGGAGCGCCGCGCGGGACGTGTGATCGTGACCGACTCCGTGTTCTCGATGGACGGCGACATCGCCCCTCTCGCCCACATCGCCGAGTTGGCGCAGATCTACGGCGCGCGGTTGATCGTCGACGAGGCGCACGCGACGGGGAACGTCGGGCCGGGCGGGCGCGGTGCCGTCGCTGCGGCGGGCCTCGAGGGCGAGGTGGACGTGATCGTCGGCACGCTCGGCAAGGCCCTCGGTTCCTACGGCGCGTACGCGTGCGCGAGCGCAGAGATCGTCGAGTACCTGATCAACACCGCGCGGCCGCTGATCTTCTCCACCGCGCCGGCGCCGCCGCAGGTGGCCGGTGCGCTGGCGGCGCTCGAGCTGCTCGTCGAGCGACCGCACCGCGTCGACAGGCTGCGCTCGAACGCTCGCGCGCTGCGCCGCGCGCTCGCCGAGGAGGGCTTCCCCGCGGTGGACTCGGAGATGCACATCGTGCCCGTGATCGCGGGCGAGGAGCGCGACGCAATGCGCCTCTGCCAGTACGCGCTCGATGAGGGGGTGTTCGCGCAGGCGATCCGCCCGCCGACCGTGCCGGCTGGGACCTCGCGGCTGCGCCTCACAGCGATGGCCTCCCACACGCCGGCGGAGCTGCGCGACGCAGCCGCCAAGCTGGGCGCGGCGGCGAGGCGCGCGGGCCTGGAGCCCGAGCGGCTTCCGGCGCCGGCGCCCGAGCCGGCCGAGGAGATCGCCGAGATCGAGACGGCTCTCGTGCGAGCCGAAAGGCTCGCGGCCTCGGTCTCGCCGGAGCAGCAGTCAGGGCCGTTCGACTTCGAGCGCGAGACCTCGGAGGGGGCCCCGGCAGCGAATGTCACTCCCTTCGACCAGCTGGGTGTCGAAGCGCCGCGGGCAGTCGAGATCGCCGACGCCAGCGAGCTCGAGGTCGCGGTCCAGAACTCCGACGCGGGCGCGCCCACGGAGCTGTTCGACTTCGAGCGCGAGGCCGCCCGCGCGGCCTGAGGGCGGCGCGCCCCGGTGCGCGGCCTGTTCATCACGGGAACGGACACGGGCGCGGGCAAGACCGTGCTCAGCGGTTGCCTGCTGGCCGCGATGCGCGCCGCGGGCGAGCGGCCGGTCGCGTGCAAGCCGGTCCTGACGGGGCTCGAGGACGCCGCGGCAGGCGCGCAGGGAAGCTGGCCGGCCGACGACGAGCTGCTCGCCACGATCACCGGCGCGGCGCGCACGGAGGTCTCGCCGCTGCGTTTCGGCCCGGCGGTCTCGCCGCATCTCGCCGCCCAGCTCGCGGGGACGCCGATCGACCCGCCGGCGCTGCTCGCTCGCACGCGCGCGACGCTCGACGGTGCGAGCGCCGCGATCGTCGAGGGCGTCGGCGGGCTGCTCGTCCCGCTTGCCGACGGCTACGCGGTGCGCGACCTCGCGGTGGAGCTCGCGCTGCCGGTGATCGTCGCCGCCAGGCCGGGCCTCGGCACGATCAACCACACGCTGCTCACGCTCGAGGCGGGCCGCGCGGCCGGCCTGGACGTGCGTGCCGTCGTGCTCACGCCGTGGCCCGCGCAACCGGGGGTGATCGAGAACTCGAATCGCGAGACGATCGAGCGCCTCGGCGATGTCGAGGTCGCGACGCTGGCCGGGCTCGCGGGACCGCAGACGCAGGAGCTCGAGCGCGCCGGCGCCACGCTTCCGTGGCGCGAGTGGCTCGATGGCCGTCCGGCAGATCAGTCAGTCGGCTGACGCCCACTGCGCTCGCTCCCGGGCCGTGTTGCAGTACCCTGGGCCGGCAGTTGCAAGGGGCGAGCATCAAGCACTCATCTGTGGGGGATAGATCGAACGCACGCGGGCCGGGCGCCCGCCGCCGAGCGGGTCTAGTCGCGCTCGCGTGTGCTGCATCGCTGGCTTCGCTCGCGTTCGCGGCGGCCGCCGATGCCGGAGGACCGGCCGGGCCGCAGTCGACGATCAGCGCGCGGGTGTACACGCCGGCGACGATCACGGTGGCCGCCGGGCAGACGATCACCTGGCGCAACGAAACGATCGGACCGCACACGGTCACCTCGACGACGGGCTTGTTCAACTCCGAACGGATCGAAGCGGGCACGAGCTACTCGCTCAGGTTCGCCAACCCCGGCACGTTCGACTACTACTGCACGGTGCACCCGTTCATGACGGGCGTCGTGACGGTGCTCGCGATCGCGCCTGAAAAGGTGCTGTTGCATGTCCGCCAGCGCCGCACGGCGCGTGGCACCGCCGCGAGCGTCCATGCGCAGGTCGCGCGCGCGGGCGTCCGGGCGCTGCTCCAGGCGGCACCGTCAGGCGCCGGCCCCTTCAAGACCGTCGCCCGCGCGCTGCTCGGCTCCCAGGGCACCGCCTCGTTCACGCTCGGCGCCGGCCCGCGCCGCCGCGTGCGTGTGCTCGTCCCCGCCGCCTACGGCCAGCCGCGGCTGTTGAGCCGCGCCGTCACCGTCGGCTGAGCCGCCGGCAGGGCGCGCAGGGCCACAACCGGGGCGACCGCGGCTAGGCTGCCCGCCCGCGCCTGCGCCGCGGGTCGCACCAGAACAGCGGCGGCTCCCCGAGCGCCGGCGGCGCGCCGCGCGCGTGCCCCGTCGCCGGGTAGCCGTATGCCGAGGAGCTGATCGCGAGCCCTCCGTGCCGGACGACCGAGCTCCTGCTCGCCGCGGCGGACGGTTCCCGCACCACTTCGATCGTGGCCATCATGCCGCGGTCCTCGTGCAGCGTGACGTGGCAGTGGAACACGAACCTGCCGGTGAAGTCCGTCGCCTCGATCAGCACGACCGTGCGGGACCCCGGCGCAATCGCGACGTTGTCCGCGTCTTCGACGTACGGCACCGGGATGCCGTTGCGGCTCACGACCTGGAAATCGTCGATGTGCATATGGAAGGTGTGCCATTCGTGTGTCGTGTTCACGAGCGTCCACTTCTCGATCGAGTCCAGCTTCATCGTCACGTCGGTCCTGTTGGGGTCGAACGTCATGCCGTTGAGCTCGAAGCGCGAGACGCCGGACGGTTCGACCATTTCGCTGAACTGAATCGTGCGTTCGCGCGCGACGGGCTTGCCGCGCAGGTCTTCGGGGTGCGAGAGCGTGCCGGTGGGTGCGCGTCGGCGCATGGCCCGCCCCGCCGAGCGAACGGTCAGCAGCGTCTGGTTCGGGACGGGGCCGCCGTTGGCTGCCTTTTCACCCCCTGGGAACTGCGCGAACGGAATCGCCTTCAGCGCATAGCTGCCCGGGGGGCCGCCGCGCACCAGCACCTCGCGCCGCGAGGAGGGCGCGATCATCAGCGTGCGAACGCTGCGCGCGCGGGCCAGCGTGTGACCGTCCTCGGCGAGTAGCAGGAAAGGACTCCCGCCCTTCGGGCCGCCCGACATCCGCAGCACGAGCACGCGGTCGGCGCTCGCGTTGAAGATCCGCCAGCGCTGCAGTTGGCCGGGCCTGATCTTCGCGGTCGGGTCCAGCGTGCCGTTGACGTACACGCGGGAACCCGTTTCGGTCGATTCGTCGGGGGCGAGAACACGTCCGTGACGGACCTCCGTGTTCTCGAGCACGATCCAGCGCTGCGGGATGTGGCGCATGGCCGGCAGCGTGTCGAGTGGCCCGCCCTCCTCCACGATCGCCCCGGCCAGGCCCTGGAAGATCTGGTTCTCGACGTGCATGTGGACGTGCGGGTGGTACCAGTAGGAACCCGGCGACATGTCGCCCGGGATGTCGTATTCGTAGGTGAACTGCTGGTGCGGTTCGACGCGCAGGAAGATGTTGTCGCTGTTGCCTTCCGGCGAGACGTGGAAGCCGTGCGTGTGGAGGTTGGTCGCTTCCGGGAGCTCGTTTTCGAGGTGCACCGTCACGTGGTCGCCCGCGCAGATCACCATCGTCGGACCGGGCACCGAGCCGTCGTAGCTCCACGCGTTCACGCGCATGCGCCCCATCCGCGCCGGCCCGGCCGCTGCCCGCAGCTTCACGTCGAGACGGCCGTCCCGGCTGTAGAGCAGCGGCGGCTCGGGAAACCCGTCGTGCAGCAGCGGCGGCGCGTGGGCGTGGCAGTCGGTGGCCGCGGCTTGCGCCGGCTCCGGGGTGCGGGCACCCGCGGGCGCGCCCGTCACGAACGGCGCCAGAAGCGCCGCGACGGCGATCGCCGCCGCGGTCGCGACGGCGATCTGCCCACGCACCCCTCCCGGCACGCGCGGATCCTATTCGAGGACGGACGGTCCCACCCCGCCGAAGCGAACTTCTGTCAGCGCCCGGACACCACTGCGTGTGCGTCCGCGGCGGCGACCATCGCCGCCGCGATCGCGGCGAGGTCATCCTCGTCGGTGACGTACGGCGGCATCGCGTAGATCAGCTCCCGGAACGGCCGCAGCCACACGCCGCGCTCGATCGCCGCGGCGCTCGCCGCCGCGACGTCCACCGGCTCATCCAGCTCGATCACCCCGATCGCACCGAGCACCCGCACATCGCGCACGCACGGCAGCGCGCGAGCCCGCTCGAGCCCTGCCTGCAGCCCCTCCTCGATCCCCCGGACCTGCCCGCGCCAGTCACCGCGGTCGAGCAGCTCCAGGGAAGCGCAGGCCGCCGCGCAGGCGAGCGGGTTGGCCATGAACGTAGGGCCGTGCATCAGCCCGCCGCCCTCGCCCTCCGAGACGGTCTCGGCGACCTCCGGCGTGCAGAGCATCGCCGCGAGCGTCATGTAGCCACCGGTGAGCGCCTTGCCGACGCACATCACGTCGGGTCGGACACCCGCGTGCTCGCACGCGAACATCGCGCCGGAGCGGCCGAACCCGGTCGCGATCTCGTCGAGGATCAGCAACATCCCGTGCTCATCGCAGAGCTCTCGCATCAACGCGACGCAGCGCGGCGAGTGAAAGCGCATCCCGCCGGCGCCCTGCACGACCGGCTCCAAGATCACCGCCGCGAGCTCGCCGGCGTGCTCGGCGGCCAGCTCCCGGACCGATTCCGGCCAGGCCTCATCCAACGGCGCGTCGAAGCCGTCTGGGGGCCGAGCGGCGAACACGTGCTGGGCCAGCACGCCCGCGAACATCGCGTGCATCCCGCCGACGGGGTCGCAGACGGCCATCGTTCCCATCGTGTCGCCGTGATAGCCGCCCCGAACGGTCAGCAGCCTGGTACGGGCACCTTCTCCTCGCGCGCGCTGGAACTGCAGCGCGACCTTGATGGCGACCTCGACCGAGACCGAGCCCGAGTCGGCGAAGAACACGCGCTCGAGGCCCGGGGGCGCGAGCTCGATCAGCCGCTCGGCGAGCCGCAGCGCCGGCTCGTGCGTCAGCCCGCCGAACATCACGTGCGCCATCCGGTCGAGCTGCTCGCGCACCGCGGCGTCGAGCGCCGGGTGGCGGTAGCCGTGGATCGCGCACCACCACGAGGCCATCCCGTCGATCAGCTCGCGCCCGTCGGCGAGCCGCAGCCGCACGCCCTCGGCCGACACGACCGGCAGCGAGGGCAGCGCCGCGGGAAGGCCGCCGTATGGATGCCAGACGCGCTCGGCGTCGAGCGCGAGCAGCGCATCCCAGTCCTCCCCGCGTCGGGTTGCCCGGGGGCCGATCAGGGAGCCGTTGGCCAAGTCAGGCGAGGACCTGAAGGCCCGGCCGCCCCGCGACGTGTACTGCGTACACGAGCGACCGCGGAGTGCCCCGAACGCGGTAAGGACGCCGCCTGACGCCGGCCAACGGCTCGCTAATCCTCGTAGAGGGTGAAGTCGCGCTTGCGCGCCCCGCACACGGGACAGAACCAGGTGTCGGGTATCTCCTCGAAGGGGGTGCCGGGCGGGATGCCGCCGTCGGGGTCGCCGTCCTCGGGGTCGTAGATGAAGCCGCAGGACTCGCAGATCCAGCGCTGCAGCGTCTCGGTCGCGCTCATGCGCCCAAGGTTACCGACAGGTAGGGTCAGCCGATGCGTGCCGCAGACGACGATCAGCGCCCCGGGCCGGGCGAGGAACTGAACACCGGGCGGCCGTCGCGCCCCCGCCACGCGGCGACCGTGATCCTGCTGCGCGGCGGCGACCGCGAGCTCGAGGTGCTGCTCGTCAAGCGCAACCCGGAGGCGCGATTCATGGGCGGCGCGTGGGTGTTCCCCGGCGGCGCTGTCGACGCCGAGGAGGGGGACGGCGACGGCGCGCACCGTATCGCGGCGATCCGCGAGCTGCGCGAGGAGGCAGCGATCGAGCTGGACGACCCGGACGCCCTCGTGAAGTTCTCGCGCTGGATCACACCCGCCGCCGTGAAGACCCGTTTCGACACGCACTTCTTCCTGGCGACGCTGCCCGACGGGCAGCAGCCGGCCGTGGACGGGCAGGAGTGTGTCGACCTCGGCTGGTTCACCCCCTCCGCGGCGCTCGACGCCCACCGCCGCGGCGAGATCCTGCTCGTCTTCCCGACGATCAAGCACCTCGAGCAGCTCGGCGAGTTCGCCAACGTCGAGCAGCTGCTCGCGCACGCCCGGGGCAAGGACGTGATGCCGGTCGAGCCGCGGGTGGTCGTGGAGGGAGAGGTCGCGCGGATCCTGCTGCCAGGGGACAGCGGCTACTGAGCGCAGCGCCGCGAGCTTCGCGTGCGGTGGCAATCGGTTCGCACCGAGGGCTCGGGGCGCGACGCGTGCCAACTTGTTGACAGATTCGCGTCACAAACCGGGCTCGTCCTCCGTATTCACACCGAGATGGCCTCCGAAGCGAGCGACGATGAGCTGCTTTCAGCGGGCGGCGCCGAGGCCTTCGGCCTGCTCTACGAGCGCCGTCTCGGCCTCGTCCGCGGCTACCTGCGCCGGCGCATCGGCTCGCAGCCCGACCTCGTCCTGGACCTCGTTGCCGAGACCTTCGCCCGAGCGCTCGAGCGCCGCGCGCAGTTCGACCCCCGACGCGGCAGCGCCGCCATGTGGCTCCTGGCGATCGCGCACAACCTGCTCGTCGACGCGGTCCGCACCGGTCGCGTCGACGATGCCTCACGCCGCCGCCTCGCGATGGAGCGAATCGTGCTCGACGACGAGCGCCTCGAGCAGCTGGAGCGCGAGTCCAGCTCGGAGCTCGAGCGGGCCCTCGCGGCGCTGCCGGGCGACCAGCGAGAGGCGGTCGAACGACGGATCGTGCACGAGGAGCCCTACGCGGCGATCGCCTCGCGCGTGGGCTGCTCGGAGCAAGTCGTCCGCAAGCGGGTCTCGCGCGGCCTCGCTGCGCTGAGACGCAGCGCGAGGGAGGGCGCATGAGGGATCCGTACACGTCGCTCGGCGAGGCGCTGGTGAGCGCGGCGCACCGGCAGGAGCGAAGCGACCGCGCCACCAGCGGGTTCCGGGCGTGGCTCTCGCGGCACGCCAGAGCCCTGATCGGAGCGGCGATCGTCACGCTCTCGGGCGGGGCTGTTGCGCTCGCGGCAACAGGAGTGCTGTCGGGCGCGCCGGTGAAGCCGGAACCGCGGCAGAGCGCCACCGCCGGCAACGGGCTGCCCGTCGGCGGCTCGAATGCCGGTCTCGTGATCGCCGTCTCCGATCCCGCCGGCGGCCTTCCCTGGGGCGCGAGGGTGTTCCACACGACGCGGGGCCAGGTCTGCATCCAGGTCGGGAGGGTCCGCGACGGCAAGCTCGGCGAGCTCGGCGAAGACAGCGCGTTCGGCGACGACCGCCGCTTCCACGCGCTGCCCGCCGACGCGCTGCCGCCGGGCTACGGGGGCGCCGCGGCGCAGGTCGAATGCGTGTCGAGCGGGCAGACGGTGATCTTCGAAGACGCCAATGCAGACCGCAGCGGGATGCGCCTGATCCCCGAGGAGTTCGGGGCGCCGGGGCAGCGGCGCGTCCCGCCGGTGAGCCACCGGCGCGCGCTCGCCTACGGGCTGCTCGGCCCGCACGCGGTCAGCGTGACCTACCGCACGCCGGCGGGGCTGCGCACCGTGCCCGTCAGCGGACGGGACGGCGCCTTTCTGATCGTCCAGCCTCCGGGCACCTTCAAGAACAGCTCGCTTGTCGGCGGGTCGGTCGGGGGGCGCGCGCAGCCGGACTCGGTGACGGTGGTGATGCCGAACGTCGGCCCGCAGGGTCCGCCGCTGCTCAGCGCCGCGACCTTCCGGTTCGGGGCGGGGCTCTGCTCACAGGGGTCCGGCGCGCCCGTGACGCGGCGCTGCCCGCAGAAGCCTGCACCGCAGTCGAGACGCCGTTACGAGCCCACGCGCAGCCTCGGAGCGCCGGTGGGGCTGAAGCTCCTGCTCCAATCGCCGCGAGCGTGCCGCAGGGCCTTCCTTCTGACGCCCTGCTACCGCGCCGAGGTCACCTTCACCGCGCCGTATGCGGTCACCAGGGCCGGCGCCGATTACACGGTCGACGGAGCCGCCCGCTGCCCGGTGGGCGGGCGCCCCGAGACCGGTTGGGGCATCGAACGTGACATCCGCCGCCACGAACTGATCCGGACGGCCTCGCTCGGCCTGTTCGTCTACACGGCCCGGTGTGCCGCGCACGAGTCATTCACCGTCGTCTACCTGAACCCCGAAGGACCGTCCCGGTTCGCCCCGCACGAATCGGTCATCGTCGGGAAGGTCAAGCTGAGCGAAGCGCAGCTTCCGCACGTGCGCCGAACCGGCGGCTAGGTGCGGACGGGGCCGAACCTCAGCTCTGCTGGTCGTCGATCACGTGCGTGACCGCGTTGATCAGCGCCAGGTGCGTGAACGCCTGGGGGTAGTTGCCGAGGTGGCGCCCGGATGACGCCTCGAGCTCCTCGCCGTAGAGACCGAGCGGCGAGGCGTAGGAGAGAAGCCGCTCGCACAGGTGCTCGGCGTCGCGCTTCTCGCCTATCTCCGAGAGCGCCGACACGAGCCAGAAGGAGCAGATCAGGAAGGTGCCCTCCTCGCCCTTCAGGCCGTCGTCGGTGGCCTCCGTCCGATAGCGCAAGACCAGCCCGTTCTCGGTCAGCTCGTCTTTGATCGCTTTGACCGTCGCGGCGACGCGCTCGTCGTCCGCCGGCAGGAAGCGGAACAGCGGCACGAGCAGCGTCGAGGCGTCGAGCGCGTCCGTGTCGTAGTGCTGGCGGAACACGCCGCGTTCGGAGACGCCCTTGGAGAGGATGTCCTGCTTGATCTCATCGGCGAGCGACTGCCAGGGACCGACCTTGTCCTCCAGACCCCGGCGTTCGGCGAGCCGTGCGCCGCGGTCGAGCGCCACCCAGCACATCAGCTTGGAGGAGACGTAGTGGCGCGGCTTTCCGCGCGCCTCCCAGATCCCCTGGTCGGGTTCTCGCCAGACCTTCGCGGCACATTCGACCTGGTCCTCGAGCACGGGCCACAGGCGCTCGGGAATGTGGTCACGGTTCTTGGAGTGCAGGTAGACGGAGTCGAGAACAGCCCCGTAGACATCGTTCTGGCGCTGGGCGAAGGCGCCGTTGCCGACACGCACGGGGCGGGCGCCTTCGTAGCCACGCAGGTGGTCGAGCGTGCGCTCCTTCAGGTCTTTCTGGCCCCGGATCCCGTACATGATCTGCAGCGAGCCGTCGCCGTTGCGGTCGAGATCGGCGACGTACTGCACGAAGTCGTCGGCCTCCCAGTTCAGGCCGAGCGCGTGCAGTGCCCACAAGGTGAACGAGGCGTCGCGCATCCAGCAGAAGCGGTAGTCCCAGTTGCGTTCGCCACCCGGGGACTCGGGCAGCGACGTCGTCGGCGCGGCGACCAGCGCGCCGGTGGGCATGAACGTCAGCCCCTTCAGCGCAAGCGCCGAGCGCTGCAGGTAGTAGCGCCACGGGTGGTCTGGATAGGTGCCGTCGGCGAGCCAGCGTCGCCAGAAGTGCGAGGTCCTTTCGATGTGCTCAAAGGCTTCGTCGGCGGTGTGCGGGCCGCCGAGCCCCTCGGTCCACGAGAGCGCGCAGAAGCGGCGCTCGCCCTCGGCCATCGTGTGGCGGCCGTGGACGCGGTTGCCCTCGACGCCGAGACGGATGTCGCTGAACATGCGAAAGGCGACGCCGTCCTCGCGCTCGGGTGCGCCCCCGTCCTTGCCGAAGCCATACTCGCGCGGCGCGGCGCTGCCCAGCGCGTCGACCGCGCAGACGCCTTCCACCCCCGACTGCATCACCGACCAGTTCGCCGGCGAAGCGCCGTAGTCGAGCATCGGCTCGCACACGACCTCGACCTGGACCATCCCCTGGACGCATTCGACGACGCGCACGAGCAGGTGGTCGGCGTCGTCGTCGGTCGGTGGGCGCGTATGGCTGGAGCCGTGGGCGTTGTCGTGCCAGACCCCGATCGTGAGCCCGTCCACGACCCTCAGCCAGCCCGCCGGCGTCATCCAGGTCGTCTCGATCAGGTTCGTCCCGGGGATGTAGCGCCGGCCGGCCGGCACGAACACGCCGTAAGGCCCCACCCGCCAGCTCCCCGCGCCGCGGTCCAGCAGCGCGCCGAAGATCGAGGGCGAGTCGAAGTACGGAACGCACATCCACTCGATCGACCCGTCGTAGGCGACGAGCGCCCCGGTGTGGCAGTCCGAGAGGAAGCCGTAGCCGGCGATCGGCGGGAACGGCGAGGAGAACCAGGATCCCCAGGCGAGCTGCGCTTCGGTCGCTGCCTCCGGGCGGCTCACCACTCCGTCCTCTCGAAGCGCGGCCGCTCGACGCCTTGGGGGAGCGCCTGCTCTTCGTCGAGCTTGTCGAGATGCGCGGCGAGCGTCGCCTGGGCGGCCCCTCGCAGCTCGGCGGGCACGTCCCACCAGACAGTGTCCAGCAGTTCCTGAACGGTGCGCCGGCCTTCGCCGAGCGCCACGATCAGGCGGTTCTCGCGGTCGATGCGATGCGCCGCGTACTGTTCGAGGCGGCTCTGCGCGTCCCACACCGGCGGGCCGTGACCCGGACACAGGACGTTGAAGTCTTCGCGAAGCCGCAGCCGCGTGAGCGCGAGCAGGTAGCCGGCCATCGCGCCCGGGTACGGGCTGATGAACACGCTGCCGGTGCCGAGCACCGCGTCGCCCGTGAAGCACGCGCCGTCGGCGATCAGCGCGTAGTGGTCGGCGGCGTGGCCGGGCGTGCTGAGCGCCGTGAACGGCCCGATCCGCGCGCCCGCGGCCAGCGCGATGTCGACGTCGCCGCGGCCACCCGCCAGCGGCGCGCCGTAGCGCGAGACGAGCGCTCGGGCGGCCTCGGAGTGATCGCTGTGATCGTGGGTCAGCACGGCGCCGGCGAGCCCCCCGCGCTCGTCGATCGCGTCATACAGCGACTGCACGTGCTCCTCGATCATCGGTCCCGGGTCGACGACCCACGCCGGGTTGCGCCCCACGACCCAGCTGTTCGTACCCGTCAGCGTCAGCGGCCCGGGGTTCGGCGCGCGCACGAGCAGGATGTCGTAGTGCTCGCGCAAATCAGCCCGCGACTCCTCCTCGCTGGGCTCGCTCGGCTCGACGACATCGCGGTCGCGCTCGACCATGGGCGCGACGTTAGCTGACGCCACAGCGGCGGAGGGAGCCGTGGTGCTGTCGGCCGCGTCAGGCGATGTTCGCCATCACGTGCTTGATGACCGTGTAGTCCTCGACGCCGTAGATGCTCAGGTCCTTGCCGTAGCCGGACTCCTTGAGGCCTCCATGCGGCATCTCGGAGACGAGCGGGATGTGGTCGTTGATCCACACACAGCCGAAGCGCAGCGCCTTGGAGACGCGCAGGGCGCGGCCCACGTCACGGGTCCACACCGAGGACGCGAGCCCGTAGCGCGTGGAGTTCGCCCACGCGATCGCCTGCTGCTCTTCGGTGAACCGCTGCACCGTGATCACGGGACCGAAGATCTCGTTCTGGATCATCTCGTCGCTCTGGTCGAGCCCCGCGACGACGGTCGGCTCGACGAAGAACCCCGGCCGCTCCGCCGCGTGCCCGCCGGTGACGACCTCGGCGCTGTCGGGGCGGCGCTCGAGGAACCCCGTCACGCGGTCGCGCTGTTTCGCGGAGTTGACAGGGCCGAGCGTCGTGTCGGGCGAGAGCGTGTCCCCGAGCACGAGGCCGCGAGCCTGCTCGGCGAGCCCGCTGACAACGTCGTCGTAGACGTCGCCGGCCGCGAGCACGCGCGTCGCCGCGGTGCAGTCCTGGCCGGCGTTGTAGTAGCCCGTGCCGGCGATCGTTTCGAGCGCCGACGCCATCGACACGTCGTCGAAGACGATCACGGGTGCCTTGCCGCCGAGCTCGAGGTGGACGCGCTTGACCGTGTCGGCGGCGGCACGCGCGATGTGCTTGCCGGTCGGCACCGAGCCGGTCAGGGCGAGCATGTCCACTTGGGGGTGGTTGATCAGCGACTCGCCGGTCGGGTCCCCCGGCCCGGTCACGATGTTCAGGACCCCCGGCGGCAGGATCTCCTGCCCACCGACGAGCTCGGCCAGCCGCACCGTGGTGATCGGGGTCGTCTCCGCCGGCTTCAGCACGACCGTGTTGCCCGCCGCGATCGCCGGGCCGAATTTCCAGATCGCCATCATCAGCGGGTAGTTCCAGGGCGTGATCTGGCCGATCACGCCGATCGCTTCGCGGCGCGTGTAGGAGGTGTAGCCCTCCATGTACTCGCCGGCCGCTCGACCCTCCAGGCAGCGCGCGGCGCCGGCGAAGAAGCGCAGGTTGTCCGCCATCACGGGGATCTCGTCGGACTTGACGGCCTCGATCGGCTTGCCGGCGTTCAGCGCCTCCAGGCGCGCGATCTCCTCGCCGTGCTCCTCGATCAGGTCGGCGATCGCTAGCAGCGCCTTGGCGCGTTGGGCAGGGGTCGTGTTCGACCAGCCGTCGAACGCGGCGCGCGCCGCCCGCACGGCGCGATCGACCTGCTCGGGCCCGGACACGGGCGCGCGCGCGATCTCCTCGCCCGTCGCCGGGTTCAGGACCGGTTCGGTATCGCCGCCGCCGTCGGCCGGCGCGCCGTCGATGAAGTTCTTGAGGGTCTCTACGGTGCTCGCCATCTGATCTCGGCTCCTCTGGTTCTGGATGTCCCGTCCCGGTGCGCCGGCCGCTTCGCTCACGCCCGCGCCGGCAGCTCGAGCGCTTCCGCGACCGCCGGGTGCATGATCTCGCCTTCGCTCACGTTCAGCCCCTTGCGCAGCCCCGGGTTCTCCTGCAGGGCATCGCGCGTGCCGCGCTCGGCCAGTTCGATCACGTAGGGCAGCGTCGCATTGGTGAGCGCGTAGGTGGAGGTGATCGGCACCGCACCCGGCATGTTCGTCACGCAGTAGTGCGTGATCCCGTCGACCTCGTAGGTGGGATGCGAGTGGGTCGTCGGGTGCGAGGTCTCAAAGCAGCCGCCCTGGTCGATCGACACGTCGACGAGCACCGCGTGGCGCTTCATCAGTTTCAGCTGCTCGCGCGTGATCACGTGCGGCGCGCGGCCGCCGTGGATCAGCACGGCGCCGATCACGAGGTCCGCGGCTCCCAGCATCTGCTCGATCGCGAGCGTCGAGGAGTAGACGGTCGAGGCGCGTCCGGCGAAGGCCACGTCGAGTTCGCGCAGCCGGTCGATCGAGCGGTCGAAGACGAACACGTCGGCTTCCATGCCGATCGCGATGAAGGCCGCGTTCATGCCGACCACCCCGCCGCCGATCACGAGCACAGTGGCAGCGGCCACGCCGGGCACGCCGCCGAGCAGGATCCCCCGCCCGCCGAGCGGCTTCTCCAGCATGAACGCCCCGGCCTGCGTCGCGATCTTGCCGGCGACCTCGCTCATCGGGGCCAGCAGCGGCAGGTGCCCCGTCGCGTCCTCGACTGTCTCGAGCGCGATGCATGTGGCCCCTGAGGCCATCAGCCCGCGCGCCAGCTCGGGCTCGGCCGCCAGATGCAGGTACGTGAACAGCGTGTGCTCCGGGCGCAGCCGCGCCACCTCCTCGGGCTGGGGCTCCTTGACCTTCAGGATCAGCTCGGCGCCGTCGAAGACCGCGTCGGCGTCCGCGACGATCGTCGCGCCCTGGGCGACGAACTGCTCATCGCTCATCGCGCTGCCCTCGCCCGCGCCGTTCTGGATCAGCACCTCGTGACCGCGCGAGGTCAGCTCGCGCACGCCCGCGGGGGTGATCGCCACGCGGTACTCGTCGGCCTTGATCTCGCTCGGAACACCGACCTTCACCTCGACAGCTCCCTTCCTCGCAGTGCCAGCCAGAACTCGATCCGGTCGCGCGCGCTCGTGAAGCTGCGCCCCGTGAGCTGTTCGATACGGCGGATCCTGTAGCGCAGCGTGTGCCGGTGGCAGTACAGCGCCGCCGCCGCCTTCTCCCAGTGCCCGTTGTGTTCTATGAACACGTCCAGCGAGCGCACCAGCTCATCGCCGTAGTCGCCCTCCCCCTGCTCGATCGGCCCGAGCACGCTGCGGCAGTAGGAGCTCAAGGCCTCCTCGTCCTGCAGCGAGAGCAGGAGCTGGAACGCGCCGAGGTCCTCGTAGGTGGCGACCTCCGGCGCGCTGCCGTTGCGCAGCCGCACGGCCTCGAGCGCACAGCGGGCCTCGTGGAAGCTCATCCGCAGCGAGTGCGTCGGACCCGGGCGGCTGGCGGCGGCGCGCACCTCGCCGAAACGGCTCGAGAGCGCGGCGCGGATCTTGCGCGCCGTCGCGACCGGGTCGGCCGGGGCCGCGCGGGGCTTCTCGCCTGCGTCGATCACGGCGCACAGCATTCCTCCCCTGATCGCGACGAGGTTGCCGACCTGCTCGGCCTCCAGCAGCCGCTCGACGGTCGCGGCGGCGGCCGTCGGGTCCTCCAGCGCGAACGCGAGCACGGCGATCCGCTCGCCGATCCCGAAGGGGCGCAGCCGCGCCTGCAGGTCCTCCGGGTAGAGATGGCCGCTGAGCGCCTCGGCGAGCAGGTCGCCGACCATGTTGCGCTGCAGCAGCTCATACCGTTCGTCGAGCAGGCGCGCGAACGCCCGCTCGGTGATCGCGATGAAAGGCAGCTCGTAGGGGACCTCGAAAAGCGGGAAGCCGTGTTGTTCCGCGGCCTTGACGAGCGCCGCCGGTACGCGCCTGTGGCGGAAGCCGGTTCCGAACCCGAGCGCGGAGATGTCGTGATCGACGAGGCGCTGCAGGTACTCGCGCTGCGACTTCGGAGTCTCGAGCTGGAGCCCCGTGCTGAGCAGCATCTCGCCGCCTTTCAGCCACGGCGTAGGGTCCTCCAGCTCGGTGCTGTGCACCCAGCGAACGTGCGCCTGCGCCGACTCGTGGCCGGTGATCAGCTCGAGGTCGAGCTCGTCGATCAGGCTCTCGACAGTGAGCTCCATGACTCCATTCGCTCGCCGGCCTCGGTGAGCACCGGGCGCAGCACGGCGAGGATCTCCTCGAACTGCTCGCGGCCGGCGATCAGCGGCGGCGAGAGCTGCACGATCGGGTCCCCGCGGTCGTCGGTGCGGCAGATCAACCCGCGCCGGTAGAGCTCGCCAGACAGGTAGCCGCGCAAGAGCTTCTCCGATGCCGCGTCGTCGAAGGTCTCCTTGGTCTCTTTGTCCTTGACCAGCTCGATCGCGTGGAAGTAGCCGGCGCCGCGCACGTCGCCGACGATCGGCAGGTCGCGCAGCCCGTCGAGCATCTCTCTGAAGACGCCCTCGTTCTCCCGAACATTCCCTGCCAGGTCCTCCCGCTCGAGCACCTCGATGTTGGCGAGGCCGACCGCGCAGGCGACGGGGTGACCCCCGAACGTGAAGCCATGCACGAACGAGCTCGTACCGTGCAGGAACGGCTCGGCGATGTGGTCGCCCGCGATCACCGCGCCGAGCGGCGCGTAGGCAGAGCTGATCCCCTTCGCCGTGGTGACCATGTCGGGCTGGTAGCCGTAGCGTTCGCACCCGAACCAGTGCCCGAGCCGGCCCCAGGCGCAGATCACCTCGTCGGAGATCAGCAGCACGCCGTGGCGGTCGCAGATCTCGCGCACGCGCTGGAAGTAGCCGTCCTGCGGCGTGAAGCAGCCGCCGCCGTTCTGCACGGGCTCGAGGATCACCGCCGCGACCGTGTCGGCCCCCTCGAACAGGATCGCCTCCTCGATCGCGTCGGCCGCCCACAGCGGGTCACGGTCCTCTTTCCAGCGGTAGGAGTTCGTGTTCGGGACGTGAACGCCGCCGGGCGTGAGCGGTTCGAACGGCTCGCGCAGGGGCGGCAGGCCCGTTGCGGTCAGCGCTCCCATCGAGACGCCGTGGTAAGCGAGGTTGCGGGAGACCAGCTTGTGGCGGTTCATCTCGCCGCGGGCGCGGTGGTAGGCCTTGGCGAGCTTCCAGGCGGACTCGACGGCCTCGGACCCGCCCGAGGTGAAGAACACGCGGTTGAGGTTGCCGGGCGCCAGCTCGGCAACCCGGGCCGCCAGCTCGATCGCCGGCGGGTGCGCGTAGCTCCAGTTGGTGTAGAAGCCGAGCTGCTCGGCCTGCATCGCCGCGGCGCGTGCGATCTCCGCGCGGCCGTGTCCCACGTTGACGCAGTAGAGAGCGGAGAGCCCGTCGAGATAGCGCTTGCCGTGCTCGTCGTAGACGTAGCAGCCCTCGCCCTTGACGATCACCGGCACCGAGTGGTGATCGTCGTAGGAGCCCATGCGCGTGAAGTGCATCCACAGGTTGCGGCGCGCCAGCCGCTGGAGCCGGTCGGGATCCTCCGGGAGCGCGGGCGCGTCCGGTCCCGGCGCCCAGCTCGTGCCGGTGCCGACCGCCTCGTTCAACTCGCCGCCAGCCATCGCATCCGCTCCTTCCGCGTTCGACCGCTCTCCCGAGCCCGGGATCTCGCCGAGCTGTACCGCTAGACACTCAGGACAACAATATCCCCGTGTCGTTTGCCGCTCAAGGGACGCCGTGGGCAAACGGCCGTCAAAGGCGTTGTACGAGACGTACACACGGCTCATCTCCTTTTGGGACAACTGCCACTTGGCCTCCGCCGCTGGAGGGCGTAGCTTTCAGCACGAACCGGCCGCGCGCCGGACACACTCTTGGGAGAGGAGAGTCGATGGCAACCGAGGTCGCCGCCGTAGGGGTATCGGGAGCGCCCGCGACCGGACAGGTCGAGAACAAGGGACTCAAGACCAACGCGATCGGCTACGTCTCGAACATCGTCATCGGCGTCGCCTCGACGGCCCCCGCGTACTCGCTCGCGGCCACGCTCGGCTTCATCGTCGCGGACAAAGGCGTGACGACGCACGCGCCCGGGGTGCTGCTCGCGTCGTTCGTGCCGATGCTGCTGATCTCGCTGGCGTACCGCTACCTCAACAAGGCCGATCCCGACGCCGGCACCACGTTCGCGTGGACGACGCGCGCCTTCGGCCCCACCTTCGGCTGGCTGAACGGGTGGGCGATCTTCCTGGCCGACCTGCTGGTGATGGCCTCGCTCGGCTACATCGCCGCGACCTACACCTACCTGCTGTTCGAATGGCACTACGGAGAAACGCACGTCTGGGTGGCGCTGGTCGGCTGCATCCTGTGGATATGGCTGATGACCTGGATCTGTCACCGCGGCATCGAGCTCTCCGCGCGGATCCAGCAGCTGCTCCTGACCTTCGAGTTCGTGATGCTGATGATCTTCGCGATCGTCGCGCTGATCGACGTCTACTCGGGCACCGCCGCTGCCCACTCGATCAAGCCGTCGGCCGACTGGTTCAACCCGTTCGCGATGAACTTCGGCGACCTGGTCGTCGCGATGCTGCTCGGCATCTTCATCTACTGGGGCTGGGACTCGGGCGTCGCGGTCAACGAGGAGTCAGAAGACTCGAACGAGGGGCCAGGCCGCGCGGCGGTGGTCTCCACGGTCCTGCTCGTCTTGATCTACTTGCTCGTCTCGGCGGGCGCGCAGTCCTACCACGGGACCGCCTTCATCTCCAGCGAAGAAAACGCCAGCGACGTCCTGCACGCCCTGGGCAAAGGGGTACTCGGCTCGGTGGGCGTGAGGTTCCTCATCGTCGCCGTGCTGACGTCCGCCGCGGCCTCGACACAGACGACGATCCTGCCAACGGCCCGTACCACCCTCTCGATGGCGAAGTGGGGCGCGATCCCGTCGGTGATCGGGAGGATCCACCCACGCTTCCTCACGCCGACGGTCTCCACGTGGGGCTTCGGGATCCTGTCCGTCCTCGTCGCGGTGCCGCTGATCCTGATCTCAGAAACCGTGCTCGAACTCGCGGTGGTCGCGCTGGGGATCCCCGTGTGCTTCTACTACGGCTCCACCGGCTTCGCGTCGCTCTGGTACTACAGGCGCGAAATCTTCGACAGCCCGCGCAAGCTCATCTTCGTCGGGCTGCTCCCGCTGCTCGGCGGCCTGATCATGTATGGGATCGGGATCTACGCGATCAAATACTACGGGCACAAGGCCAACTCGGAAGGCAAAATCTACCTCGGGCTCACGCTGCCGTTGTGGTTCGGCGGCGTCGGCATGATCATCGGGCTCGTGCTGGCGTTCGTCTCGCGGCTGTACTTCGGCCCGTTCTTCTCGCGCAAGACCGAAACCGCGCCGGCGGGCCTGCTCGACGCGCCGGTCGAGCGCGCGCCCGCGCACCTGATGGGCCGCGAACACGTCACGACCCCGGAGCACCCGTTCACGCCGGAGGCCGAGGACGAGCCGGCGGGACCCCCCGGGGCGCCGCCCGGGGGCTGAGCTCTCAGGCGGGCAGCTCGAGCAAGCCGTGCGGCGCGCCGTACTCGCCAAGCAGCGCGAGGAACGCAGCCGCGGGAAAGGCCTCGGGGCCGAGCACGCCGGTCCCCTTCCACTCGCCGTGGTCGAGCAGCTCCAGCGCGACCGCCGGGTTGATCGCGGTCTGCCAGACGACGGCCTGGCTACCGTACTCGCGCATCGTCTTCTCGTTGTCGGCGAGGTGGTAGAGGTAGGTCGAGCGGGGAGCGCCATCCTTGCCGGTGCCGCGCACCCAGGTCCCTGCGCAGGTCCGCCCGCTCATGCGATCGCCGAGCGTCGCAGGGTCCGGAAGCGTCGCGGCGACCACGTCGCGCGGCGACACGGGAACGCCTCGGACCTCGACGGGTTCGGTCGAGTCGAGACCGAGTTTGTGAAGCGTCGAGAGCACGTCGATGAACTCCTGCCCGAGCCCGTACTTGAACGTGACGCGCTCGCAGTCGACCCAGCGCGGAATCAGCACGACCTCCTCGTGCTCGACGTTCACGCATTCGACCGCCCCGATGCCCTCGGGGAACTCGAAGATCTCGGGCTCTGAGAACGGGGGCGTCGTGTAGAAGCCGCGGTCGCGCTCCCAGATCAGCGGCGGGTTCAGGCACTCCTCGATGGTCGTCCAGATCGAGAACGTCGGCGCGAAGTCGTAGCCCTCGACGACGAGGTCGGCACCGTCGCGCACCCCAACTTCATCGAGGCTCGCGAACAGCTCGTCGGCCGCATGCCGCGCGAAGATGTCCGACAGGCCGGGCTCGACGCCGATGCCCACGAGCGCGAGCAGGCCCGCGCTGCGCCACTCGGGGTCGAGAGCGAGCTGGTAGTCGCCGAGCATCTCGCCCGGCACTTCGTGCGGGCGGTCGGGGTCGGGGTGGGAGAGCGTCATCGCCATGTCGAGGTACGTGACCTTCGCCTCCAGGCAGGCGTCGAAGATCGGCACGTTGAACCGCGGGTCGCACGCGTTCAGCACCGCGTCCGGCGCCACGCGCACGATCAGCTCGACGATCTCGGCGCGATTCGAGGCATCGACCCGCTCGGCGATGAAGCGGTCAGGTTCGCCGAGCCGCTCGGCGGCCGCACGGGCGCGCTCGAGGGCGACGTCCGCGAGCACGACCTGCTCGAACGCCTCGCGCCGCTGCGCGATCGCCGCGAAAGCCGCGCCGACTCCCCCCGTCCCGATCACGAGAACCTTCATCGACGAGCAGTCTTGCGTATACGCCTCGCGCGCACAGCACAACCTCGACGGCGTCGATGCGCCGCAATGGCTCAGGCGGCTCCCGTATGCTCCGCCGATCCGAGTGCGTCCCGAAAACCGCCCCTCGTGAGCACCGGTCTGCCCAGTCCCGCAAGCGGCGCCGCCGAGCGCCCGCCGGCGGCCGGCGGCGCCACCCCCGAAGACCCGGCCCCGGACAGAGCCCCCACCGCGCAGGCCGAGCCGACGCCCGCGCCGCCAGGCGCGCGACGCGCACGCTGGGCCCCCTCGCCGTCGTTCAGCGGCCGCGAGATCGCCCTCGTGGCGCTCGGCGCCGTGCTGCTCGCGGTGCTCACCACCTGGCCGCTCGTGCTGCACCTGCCGAGCCGCATCTCCCCCGATCTGGGCGACCCGGTGCGGACCGCCTGGGAGATCGCCTGGGTCGGGCACGCGATGCTGCACAGCCCCGGCCACATCTTCGACTCGAACGCCTTCTACCCCCACCCGCTGAGCCTCGCCTTCTCCGACTCGCTGCTGGGATACGGCCCGGCGGGGCTGATCGGCTCGGGCACCGTCGCGGCGCTCGTCCGTTACAACCTGCTGTTCCTGTTCGCGTACTCGCTGTGCCTGCTCGGCGCGTACCTGCTGGCCCGCGAGCTCGGTCTAGGCAGGCTCGGGGCGGCCGCCGCGGGCATCGCGTTCGCCTACGCGCCGTATCGCGTCACGGAGGCGGGGCACCTGCACGTGATCTCCTCGGGCGGGATCGCGCTCGCGCTGTTCCTGCTGCTGCGCGGCTACAGGCGGGGCTCGGCTGGGCTCGTGCTGGCGGGGTGGCTCGTGTCGGCCTGGCAGGTGAGCCTCGGCTTCACGCTGGGGCTGCAGTACTGCTACTTGCTGCTCGTCCTTGCGCTGCTGGTGGGGCTCGCCTTTTGGCGCGGGCGCCCGCCCGCCCGCCCGTTCGCCGTCACCCGCACGCTCGTGATCGCCAGCGCCGTGGGCGCGACCGTGCTCGGCGCGGTGACCATCTACCAGGCGCGCCCCTACCTGAAGGTCTCCCACGACTACCCGACCGCGAAGCGCACGATCAGGGAAGTGGAGAACTACTCCTCCGGGCCCGCGGCGCTCGTCTCGGCCTCTTCGGAGAACCGCGTGTGGGGTGGCGCCACCGCCGGCGCCCGCGCCCACGTGCACTCCAAGAACGAGGACGTGTTCTTCCCCGGTGGGCTGATCCTGGCGCTCAGCCTGCTCGGCCTGCTCGGCATCGGCGGCTCGCGGCTGACGCTGCGATTGCGCCTTGGGCTGCTGGCGGGGGTGGTCGTCTGCTCGGTGCTCGCGATGGGGCTCGGCCTGACCGGCGCGGGCTACCCGTACCGGCTGCTCTACGACTACGCGCCCGGATGGGACGGCGTGCGCGTGCCGGGGCGGGTGTTCACGATGGCAACGCTGTTCTACGCGCTGCTGGCCGGGGCCGGCGCCCAGTGGCTGCTCGACCGCGCGCGGCCGCTGGCCGCGAGGCTGCGCTCCTCAGGCGGCGGCGGGACTCCACGGCTTGCGAGCGCGCTGCCCGCACTCGCCGGCGGACTGCTGCTGATCGGGCTGCTCGGCGAAGGGGCCGGGCACCTCGGGCACCCCGTAGTCCCGCAGCCGTCGAAGGCGGAAGTTGGCCTCCCCGGCCCGCGCCTGGACCTCCCCACCGACGGCGCGCACGACCGCATCTGGCAGTACTTCTCGACGGACGGCTTCTACAAGATCCCGATCGGCAACAGCACTTTCGACATCCCGGCCGTCGATGACCTGCGGGGGGGCATGAATGGCTTCCCGGACAAGGCGAGCATCGAGAAGCTGCGCCACTACGGCATCAAGACCGTCGTCCTGCATCTCGGCGCCATCAAGGACCTGCCGCCGACTCACGGCGACACGCAGGAGCCGCCCGACCCCGCCGCGGCGGCTCGCAAGCCGATCGCCGGCCTCGGGGTCACGCGCCGGGTGGCGGGATCCAGCGTGATCTACGAGATCGGGGCCGGGCCGGCGGCGCTGCACGCGACGGACTGATGGCCGGCCACGCTCAGGACGCGGGCGGCACCGCGGCTGGCGCTCAGGCTGCCCGCCACAAACGGGTCAGGCTGCTGCCGCGCTCGCGCCGCGGGCGCCTCGCGCTCACCGCGATCGCGCTCTGCGGCCTGACCGCGGGGCTGATGCTGCAGAACTGGTCGGATAACCAGAGCTCGCACTACGACCTGATCCGCGCGCTCGACGCCGGGCGCACCACGATCGACGCGGGCCCCTACCCCACAAAAGACGAGGCCTTCTACCACGGCCACTGGTACTCGGCGCGCGCGCCCGGGCTCGCGCTGTTCTCGCTCCCGTTCTACGAGACGCTGACCGCGCTGCAGGCCCCCCGCGTCGCGCGCTCCTCGCCGGCGCTGCGCGGAGAAGACGAGATGATCGACTTCGTCGGCTGGTGGGGCAGCGTCCTGCCCGGCTTCATCCTGCTGCTGCTCGCGTGGCGCGTCGCGGAGCGCTTCGAGCCGGGCTATGGCGCCGTGGCAGCGGTGTCGCTCGGGCTGGGTACGATGGTGCTGCCGTTCTCGACGCTGCTGTTCTCGCACGTCTTCTCTGCGATGCTCGGATTCGCCGCGTTCGCGCTGCTGCTGCACGAGCGCGACGGGCCCCAGCGTCCCCTGCTGCTGGCAGCCGCCGGGGTCGCGCTCGGCTACGCGATCACCTCGGAGTACCCGCTCGCCTTCGCGGCGGTCGTGCTCGGCCTCTATGCGCTCTCGCGGCCCGACTCGCTGCGGGCGCTGGCGATCGCCCGTCGCGCCGGCGTGCTCGCGCTGGGCGCCTTCGTCGGCATCGTCCCGCTGCTGCTCTACAACCACGCGGCCTTCCACTCGTGGACGCACCTCGCGTACTCGAACATCCCCCAGCAGCACCGCGGCTTCTTCGGGATCTCGGCCCCGAGCTTGCGGGTGCTGGTGACGCTGCTGTTCGACTCGCGCGGGCTGCTGACGCTCTCGCCGGTGCTGGCGATGGGAGCGTTCGGCACGGTCCTGCTCTATCGCCGCGGACGCCGCGCAGAGGCGCTGACGATCGCGGGCGTCTGCGCCTGCTACGTGATCTACAACTCCGGCTACTACCTGCCCTTCGGCGGCGGCGCTCCGGGCCCGCGCTTCTTGATCACGGTGCTGCCGTTCCTGGCTTTCCCGATCGCCCTCGCGCTGAAGCGCTTCCCGGGGCCGACGGTCGCGCTCGCGGCCGCCTCGGTCGCGATCTGGGTGATCGTCACGATCACCCATCCTCTGGTCGGCTACGAGAACGAGACCGTCGTGTGGACGCGGCTGCTGAGCAAAGGCGAATTCCAGCCGACGATCGCGACCGCGCTCGGCGCGGGCCGGGGCTGGGGCGGGATCTGGCCGGTGCTGGCGGCGGCGGCCGGCGCCGTCGTCGTCGCGGGCGCCGCGACGCCGCGCCTGCGCCTCTCGGCGGCCTCGCTGGGCGCCGCGCTGCTCGTCCTGCTCGGCTGGGCGCTGTTCACCGCGCTCGCGCCGACCGCGCTCGGGATCGACCACAAGGGCCTGCTCGACATCGTCAAAGCCGGGGACAGGACCGCCCTGAACCTCACGCTGCACAACGGCAGCCGCTACCCGCTGAACCGGCTCGTCCTGTACTCGGGTCTCGCCGGGATGGTGGCGCTCGCAGGGATGTGGCTCGCGCGGCGCGAGCGCGGCGGTGACTCTCGCGCCGCGCGTCCGGGCGAGACGCGGCTGCCCAGCGCCGTGGGCGCGGGATAGAAGCCCGCCTCCCCTCAAGGCCCGCGCCCGCCGCGCCCCGCCGGTTGGCGGCCGGGAGGGCCGGGTATCAGCCGAGCGTGGATCGTGAGCAGGCCGACAGAGCCGCCGAAAACGCCCTCGTTCATCGCCGGCCGGGCACCTGGCGAGGCGTCCTGCTGTGCCTTCTGCTCGCGCTCGTCGGGGCTGTCCTTGCGCTCGCGTCGGCGAGCACACGCGGGATCGGCCTCGGCATCGCCGTCCTCGGCGTGCTCTGCGCGCTCGCCGGCGGCGTGCACCTGATGCGGCCCTCGCGCGGCGATGCGCCGCCGGGCGGGCGCTAGTTCTTGACGGTCTTGACCGAGCAGTTGGCGGCGCGCAGCTGCTTGCACACCACCACGTAGCCCGGGCGGGGCTGCCCGTGGACGTTCATCAAGCCGGCGTCGAAGCGCGTATGGCTGTTGCCGCCGATCCAGTTGTAGATGTACAGGCGCTTGATGCGCGAGTTCGAGCCGGCGACGGCGAACATGTACTTGAGCACCCTGCTGGCACGGCTGAGCCCCGACCCGTTCTTGTTCAGGAACGCCGGCTTGAACTGCACGAGCCCGCCGGTCTCGGTCAGCCACACCTGGCCACCCAGCGCGCGGCTGATTTCGCGCGTGCGCCAGCTCTGCATGCGGTTCAGGTCGGAGTAGTTGTGCAGCCCCCAGATCGAGGGCATCACGGTGCGCAGGTGCGCGACTTCGTGCTTGAAGGCCGCGATGTAGCGCAGCGTCGCGTTGATCGAGTTTTCGTCGAGCACGTCGAGGCCGATCACGGTGCAGCCCTTGCAGACGCGCTTGAGCGCCTGGTAGTAACGCGCCGCGGCGCCCGCCGAGGGGCTCGAGAAGGAGCCCTTGACGTCGCCGCGGTTGGACTCGTTCCACGACTGGTACTGGCGCACGTGCGGGAAGAGCTTGACGAACTTCGCGACGGCCTTCTGGTAGGCGGAGATGCTCGGCATCTTCGTCGCGGTGTGCTCGGAGTGGTAGAAGGCGACGAGGATCTGCTGGTGGGCGGCTTCGGCCTCGCGGATCCACGCACGTGCGCGACCCAGCTCGTCGCCGCGGATCGCGGCGTCCCACGGAGCGATGTAGCGGGCGATTTTGGTGTGCAACTGCTGCCAGAGGGGGCTCTGGAACATCGCCGTTTCCTCGTCGCCGACGCCTGTCAGATACGACGCGGCGGCGTGGGCGCGCGGCTGCTTGGCTGCGCCTCCGAGCGCGCTCGGAACCGCCAGCAGCGTCGCGGCGAGGGCGATGGCGAGGACGCCAGCAAGCTTGCGGTGGAGTGTGTGGGGGGTCGTCATATCCGGGTTTCCAACAAGTCGGGGGGGCGCAGGTTGCGCGATGTTAGTGATCTTTATCCGCGCTCCCGGGCGGGCCGTCGGCAAACCGACCGTGCCTCGTCCGTCAAGGGCCGTGCTCGCGACCTTCGCCGCGCTCGCCTGTGACTCCTGCCGTCTTGAGGAGGTCTTTATCGGCGGGCTCGGGCTGCTCCGGAGCTCGGCGCAGCGAGGGGTCGGCGACGATCCGGATGTCCACGCCGGGCAGGCCCTCGAGCAGACGCGAGAGCAGCGACTCGCCCTGCCAGAGCCGAGCGATGCCCTTGCGGGGCCGCGGCGCGCCGATCAGGACGTAGGTGCTGCCGAGGGAACGGGCGACGTCGATCGCCACCTCCGCGACGTCGTCCGCCTCCTCGACCCTCAAGCGGGCGCCGAGCATCGAGGTCAGCCGCCGCAGCGACTCGAGCCGGGCGCGATCCTCGGCGCTCGGGCTGCGCCCCGGCGAGCGCACGATCAGCACGTCGAGCTCGGCGTCCAAGCGCTGCGCGGAACGCCACGCGCGCCGCACGACGTACTCCGACTCGCGGTCGAGCGTGACGATCGCGAGCAACCGCTCGGAGATCGCCTGCGGGGCTTGCTCCTCGGCGACCGCCTCTCCCTCCTCGTCGCGGCGCAGCGGGGCAGGCGTCTCGCGCACGAGCCGCTTGACCTCGACGTCCTCGGCCACCTGCCGGAGCGCCGTCTCGCGCAGCGCCGCGAGGTTCTCGACCTTGAAGAAGTTGTTGAGAGCCGCCGGGACGCGCTCGGGCCTGTAGACCTTGCCGGCGCGCAGCCGCGCGATCAGCGCCTCGGGCGTCAGGTCGATGAGCACGACCTCGTCGGCCGCCGAAAGGATGTCGTCCGGGATCGTCTCCCGCACCGTGGCTCCCGTCAGCCGTGCGACCTGGTCGTTGAGGCTCTCCAGGTGCTGCACGTTGACGGTCGAGAAGACGTCGATGCCGGCGTCGAGCACGTCGCGAACGTCCTCGTAACGCTTCTCGTGCTCGACCCCAGGCGCGTTGGTGTGCGCGAGCTCGTCGATCAGGCAGAGCTCTGGATCCCGCGCCAGCACGGCCGGCAGATCCATCTCCTCCAACGGCGTGCCCCGGTAGAGGACCTCGCGCCGCGGGATGACCTCGAGCCCCTCGGATTGCGCGAGAGTCTCGGCACGGCCGTGGGGCTCGAGGTAGCCGATCACCACGTCCCTGCCGCTTTCGGCTTCGGCGCGCCCCTCCTGCAGCATGCGGTAGGTCTTGCCGACCCCGGGCGCCATGCCGATGAAAACCCTCAGGTGACCTCGCCCGTCTGCCATCGCTGATGCTGCGGACGCTACCGGACATGCCCGGCGCGCCGTTCGGGGCCACCGACGGGCGTCCGCGAAACGTGTCACGGCTTTGTAAAGGGGTAATCGAAGCCGATAGGTGCAAGACGCTCCGTCCCGAAACCCGATTCAGATGCATCAAGAACCTCACAGCACACCGCGCCGCACCGCCGTGACCCCGAACTGGTCGCTGACGCTGCCCTCGTGGGCCACCTCGCCCGGCCCCGCAGCGCGAGCGCCGCGTCGCGGGCTCTCGCTGGCATCGGCTGCCCGCCGGTTGCGCTCGCCGCTTCGCCGCGCCGGCGCCACTCCGCCCCGCCGCGCCTCCTGAGCGTCCCCGCGCGCGCCTCCCGAGCGCTCGCGCGCGCCGCGCGCACGGCACAAGCCGGCGTGAGGGACAGCCCGGCGCGCGCGGTTAGACTTCCGGCCGGTGCGCCGGGAAGCCTGGTCGGCATGCCCCCCAGGGGACGGACCAGGATGAGCGCTCGCAGACCTCGACAACCACAGCTCCGCGCGCGTGGTTGCGCCGCTCCCGCCATGCGCCTCGGCGACGGAGCGCCCGGTGTCTGATCCCGCGCTCGGGGCGATCTTCGCCGCAGGTGCCGTGGCGAGCCTGTCGGCGAGCTGGGGGCTCGTCGCGTCGCTGGAGCGCATCGGCGCGAGAATCGGGCTGTCGGAGGCGCTGCTCGGGATGCTCGCGGCGCTCGCCGCGGACGCTCCGGAGATCACCGCCGCCGTCACCGCCCTGATCCGAGGACAGGGCCGGATCGGAGCAGGCGTGATCCTGGGGTCGAACGTCTTCAACATCGCCGCGCTGATCGGGCTCGCCGGCGTTGTCGCCGGGTACATCGCCCTGCACCGGCGCGTGATCGAGCTCGGCGGAACGGTCGCGGTGTGGATCGCGACGGTCGCACTGCTGCTCGTGCTCGGGGTGCTGCCACCGCTCGCCGCGCTGCTGCTGGCACTGGCGGTGTTCGTGCCTTACGTGCTGCTGCTCGGAGGTGGGCGCGGCCGCATCGCCCAACTGCCGCTCGCCCGCTCCTTCACGCGGTGGCTCCTCGCGGCGATCAGCGAGGAGGAGCAGGAGCTCGAGCCGGCGATCCACCCGCAGCGCGGCACCAGGAGAGACGTGCTTGCCGCCGGCGTGACGATCCTGATCGTGGTCGGCGCGAGCATCGCGATGGAGCGGTCGGGGTCGCGGCTCGGCGAACGCCACGGGGTGCCACAGATCGTGATCGGAGGCATCGTGCTGGCCGCCGTCACGAGCATGCCCAACGCGGTGGCGGGCGTCTACCTCGCGCTGCGCGGCCGCGCCTCGGCAGTGCTCAGCACGTCGCTGAACAGCAACGCGATCAACCTGCTCGCCGGACTGTTGATCCCGACGATGTTCGTAGGCATCGGGGCGGCCTCGGCGCAGACGACGTTCGTGGCGAGTGCCGCGCTCGCCATGACCCTGCTCGCGCTCGGCTTCGCGTACAGCCGCCGAGGGCTCGCGCGGGCGGAGGGGATCGCGCTCGTGGTGGCGTACCTGCTCTTCGCGGTGGTGCTGACGCTGAGCTCGAGCTGAGCGATGTCCCAGGCGCGGGCCGCGAGACGGGTCGGCGGCGCCACGGTGAGCGCCCAGACCGTGATCTTCACGAGATCGTTATGCCGGAGGCGCGGATCGTCATGCGGTCTTGACGCGCCCTGTTCGAGCATGGGAGTCGAAGAGATCTCGATCTCCGTTGCCTCATGTCGACACCACGCTCGGCAACCGCCCCCCTGTCTGCACCCCGGCGCCGGCGTCTGCGCCGGCAGCCTGTCGCGACGATGCCCGTGCGGCTGCGGGTGCTCTGGCGACGCGAGCTGCTCGACAGGCTGCTGATCGAGGGCAGCGATCCCGTCTCGACGCCGGAGCTGACGCTGCGGGCGTTCCAGCTCACACGACGGACGAGCCGGCGCCAGCTCGCGGCGAGCCTGGACGACGTCGTGGCGAGTGCGCGTGTTCGCTCGCGTCGTTACTCGACCTCCCCGCCGCTGGCGCGACGCGCGATCAAGCTGGCGAGAGGAGCCCTCGCTGAGCTCGCTGACGCGCTGCGCGAGGAGCCTTTCGTCACGCCCCGCGGTGTTGCGCTCGCCCGGCGGCTGGTCACCGACGGCGCCGGTCCGCTCTACGTCGAGATGCCTGACGGCACGCTGCTGCGCGCCGTGCAGGAGGCCTCCGCGGCTCTCGCCGCACCCGTCTGATCGGCCCCGCGCCGGCGCGGCACGGTCACCGTCGCCCTCTAGGGTTGCGGGCGTGCGGGCGAGCTACTACCTGCTCGGCCTCGTCCCCGTGGCGGTGGCCCTGGACGTGCTCGGGGCGCCCGCGGCGACGGTGTTCCTCTCCTCGGCCGTCGCCGTGATCCCGTGCGCCGCGTTGATGGGCGAGGCCACCGAGCAGCTCGCCGAGCGCTCGGGCCCCGGCGTCGCCGGCCTGTTGAACGTGACGTTCGGGAACGCGCCGGAGCTGATCATCGCCGTGTTCGCGCTCGCCGACGGCCTGCACGAGGTCGTCAAGGCGTCGCTCGTGGGCTCGGTGATGGGGAACGCGCTGCTGGTGCTCGGCGCGTCGATGCTGACAGGCGGCTGGCGGCGCCCGCTCCAGCGCTACAACGTCGCCTCCGCCCGCGCGCTGGCGATGTCGCTCGTGATCGGGACCACCGCGCTCGCGCTCCCTTCGCTGGTGCGGATTGTGCAGGGGAAGGAGCTGCCGTCGGTCGGGCTGCAGCGCGGCTCGCTCGGCGGAGCGGCGGAGGTCGTGACGATCGTTCTCGCCGTGCTGCTGATCGGCGTCTACGCCCGCGGCCTGCTGGTGTCGCTTCGCAGCCAGCGACAGGCCCACAGGGCCGAGGTCGACGGGGACCGGTGGAGCGGCCGCCGGGCGGGCGCCGTGCTGGGCGCCTCTGCGGTGCTCGTGGCGGTCGCGAGCGACACGCTCGTCGGCTCGGTCGAGCACGCCTCGCACGAGCTCGGCCTCTCGCAGTTCTTCATCGGCGCGATCGTGGTCGCGATCGTGGGCAACGCCGCGGAGCACTTCGTCGCCGTCGTCGCCGCGCTGAAGGACCAGATGGATCTGACCCTGAGCATCGCCGTCGGCTCCGCAGCCCAGGTCGGCCTGCTGCTCGCGCCGCTCGTGGCCCTGCTCTCGCTCGTGATCGGGCCCGCGCGGTTGCCGCTGGTCTTCAACGGTTACGAGCTCGCCGCGTTGATCGCCGCCGGATGGCTCGCGGCCGCCGCGACTTTCGACGGCATCTCGACGCGCCGCCGCGGCGCCGGGCTGCTGGGTGTCTACCTGACGCTGGGCGTCGTGTTCCTGCTCGCCTGAGCGCCGGAGCAGCGCCTTGACGAGATCGTTACGCCGGGCCGACGGATCGTCACGGGCGCTTCATGTGTCCTGGAGAACACTCTTCTGGACAGCATCACTCGACCGAGGAGTACCCGTATGGCGTCCTCACTTTCACCCCGTTTCGAGACGGCTTCCGCCTTCCGCGCCGAGCACGAGGCCGGCTCGCGTCTGGCCGCGCGCATGCGAGCGCTCGTGCACCGGCGCCTGCTCGACAGCATGCTCGCGGACGGAGCCGACCCCATGTCGAGCCCGGAGCTCGCGCTGCGCGCCGAGCGCCTGACGGCGCCTGCATACAGGCACAAGCTCGCCGACGGCTTCGACGACGCCGTCGGCCTCGTGGAACGTCACGAGCCCCGGCTCACCGCCTCGCCTCCCTTGGCGAGACGCGAGGTCAGGGCCGCGCGCGGCGCCCTGACCGAGCTCTCGGGCGCGCTGCGCAGCGAGCGGCGCGTCGCCCCGGCCGGGGTGGCGCTCGCGCAGCGCCTGCTCACCGACGGCACCGGCCCGCTTTACCTGACCGCTGAGCACGACGGCCTCTGGAAGGCCGCCCGGCGCGCCACCGTCGCGCTCGAGCTGAGGGCCTGACAGGCCCGGCGCCCGGCTGCGGTCGGCTCACCCCCCGGAACCGCTCGCGCCAAGCGCCGCCGCCGGCCCGCCGTCGCGCGCCGCACGCCTCCGCGGCCGCGACGCGTCGGGCTGCGGCGGCAGCGCCGATCCTGCAGGCCGGCGAAGTACACGAAATCGACACGCCGAGCCGCGAATGGACACGGCTTCTTGACGCCGCTGTCGCCACGCTGGATGTGTCACGCCACACCAGAAGGAGCAGCACGACATGAAGCAGAGAACGCTGACGCAGACGACCTCCGCCGCGCCCGCGACACGGCCTATGTGGTCACTCACCCTTCCGTCATGGGCCACCGCGCCCAGGGGCCGGCGAGGCTCCGGTGCCCGCAACCTCCACCGCGACCGGCCTGGGCCTCAGATGTGGACCTGCGCGCGCTGCGGCGAGCGCCGGCAGAGCGCCGCCGAGGCAGGCGTCCACATCCAGGCAGCGCACGGCTTCCCGCGCGCCTGAGCGCGCCTCAGCCGGGGCGGGCACCGCGCGGGCGGAGGCCTACAGGAACCCGCTGCGACGGAACCACCAGTAGAGCGCGGCGCACGAGGCGAACAGCGATCCCACGCCGAGCGCGAAGAACACCGCAGGCGAGCGGATGTGCCCGACCATCCAGCCGAAGTTCATGCCGAAGAAGCCCGTGATGAAGGTCAGCGGCAGGAAGATCGTGGCGATGATCGTGAGCTGGTGGATCGTCTCGTTCTGACGCACGCTCAGAACGGCGAGGTTCGCCTGCAGCACGCTCGCCAGCAGCTCGCGCTGGGAGGCGATCTCGTCGTGCACGCGTTCGACGTGGTCGGTGACGTCGCGGAAGTAGTTGCGGATCTCGGGCGTCTCCTCCGGCTCGTCGCCCCGCTGGAACGCCGCGAGCGGCGCCAGGAGAGGGTGGACCGCGCGGAAGAACTCGATCACCTCGCGTTTGAGGGCGTAGATGCGCTGTGTCGGATCCGTGGGGGCGGCGAAGACCTCCACCTCGACGTCCTCGATGTCGGCGCTCAGCTCCGAGGCGACCGGCTCGTAGTCGTCGACGACCTTGTCGAGAACGGCCCACAGCACCGACAAGGAGCCGGACTGCAGCAGCTCGGGACGCGCCTCGAGGCGTTCCCGCGCGGAGATCAGCTCGCCGGCATCGCCGTGGCGGAGCGTGATCGCGAAGTGCTCGCCGATGAACGCGTCGATCTCCCCGAACCCGACGGCGCTCGTGCGCTCGTCGTAGGCGGCCGTGCGCAGCACCGCGAAGAGGTGCTGCGGGTAGCGCTCGATCTTCGCGCGCTGATGCACGTGGCGCGCATCCTCCACGGCGAGTGGATGCAGCGGGAACAGGCGCTCGATCTCGGCCAGCTCAGCGGGGCTCGGGTCGTGGATCCCCACCCACACGAGGCCCTCGCCGCTCTCCGCGCGCGCGGCGGCGCGCTCGATCGACAGCGGGCCCTCGTGCTGGCGGGCTCCTCCTTCGTAGTAGGCGCAGTCGACGATCAGGCCGGATCACCCCCAGCGGGCTTCGACTCCCCCCGCGCGGCTCCTGCCGCGCTCATCCCTCGAAGCGGTAGCCGACACCCGGTTCGGTGCGGATCAGTGCCTCGGCGCCCCGGCGCCCGCGCTCGAGCTTGTGGCGCAGGTTGGCGATGTGCGTCCGCAGCAGCGGCACGTCGCGGACGTGATCGTCGCCCCAGACCTCATGCAGAAGCTCCTGGCTCGTCATCAGGCGCCCGTTGTTGCGCACGAGCATGGCGAGCAGGTTGAACTCCGTCGGGGTGAGGCGCAGCGGGCGCCCGTCGAGCGAGACGCTGTGAGCGGGGAGGTCGACCTCGAGCCCGCGCACGAGGATCGTCGCTTCCTCGCCGTCCTCGGCACGCCGGAAGACGGCGTGCAGCCGTGCGACGAGCTCCCCCGGCGAGAAGGGCTTGGTCACGTAGTCGTCGGCGCCCGCCTCCAGCGCCTGCACCTTCTGCTCCTCTTCGTCGACCCCGGAGAGGACGAGGATCGGCATGCGGCTCCACGAGCGCAGCTCCCGGCACAGCTCGATGCCGCTCCCGTCGGGGAGCACGAGGTCCACGATCGCGCCGTCCGGGGGCTGCTGTGCGACCGACTCGCGCGCCCCGGCGAGCGTCTCCGCACACGCGACGTCGAAGCCCGCCTCCTGGAGCACGACCCGCAGCGCCCTGAGGACCTGCGGCTCGTCGTCGCACACCAGCAGCCGCGCTGAGCGAGGCGTCTCGGACGTGTCAGGCGCCCAGCAGGTTGTGCACGATCAGGTCGATCAGCTTGATGCCGATGAACGGCGCGATGATGCCGCCGAGCCCGTAGATGAGCAGGTTGCGCCGCAGCAGCGAGCTCGCGCCGATCGGCCTGTAGCGCACGCCCCGCAGCGAGAGCGGGATCAGCAGCGGAATGATCAGCGCGTTGAAGATGATCGCCGAGACGATCGCCGAGCGCGGGGTGCCGAGGCTCATGATGTTCAGCACCGACAGCGGCCCTTCCTTTTCACCCGCGGCCGCCCACGTCGTGATGAAGATCGCAGGCAGGATCGCGAAGTACTTGGCGACGTCGTTGGCGATCGAGAAGGTGGTGAGCGCGCCGCGCGTGATCAGCAGCTGCTTGCCGACCTCGACGATCTCGATCAGCTTCGTCGGGTTGGAGTCGAGATCGACCATGTTGCCGGCCTCGCGCGCCGCCTGGGTGCCTGTGTTCATCGCCACGCCGACGTCGGCCTGGGCGAGCGCCGGCGCGTCGTTGGTGCCGTCGCCGGTCATCGCGACGAGGCGGCCCTCGGACTGCTCTTCGCGGATCAGCGCGAGCTTTCGCTCAGGCGTCGCTTCGGCGAGGAAGTCGTCGACGCCGGACTCTTCGGCGATCTTCGCCGCGGTGAGACGGTTGTCGCCGGTCACCATCACGGTTTTGATGCCCATCGCGCGCAGCTGGTCGAAGCGGGCCTTCATGCCCTCCTTGATCGTGTCCTTCAGGTAGATCACGCCGAGCACCTGGTTGTTCCGCGCGACGGCGAGCGGCGTGCCGCCCTCGCTGCCGATGCGGTCGAGTTCGCGCCGGAGCTCGGGCGGCGGCGTACCCCCCTCGCGGGTCACCAGGTCGGTGATCGCGTCCCCTGCTCCCTTTCGCAGCTGCTGGCCGTCGTAGTCGACGCCGCTCATCCGCGTCTCGGCGCTGAAGGGCACGAACTCGGCGTGGATCGAGCTCATGTCATGCTCGCGGATGCCGTACTGCTTGGCGAGCACGACGATCGAGCGGCCCTCGGGCGTCTCGTCCGCCAGCGAGGAGAGCTGCGCCGCTTCGGCGAGGTCGGACTCGGCGACGCCCGGCATCGGGATGAACTCGCTGGCCAGGCGGTTGCCGATTGTGATCGTGCCGGTCTTGTCGAGCAGCAGCACGTCCACGTCGCCCGAGGCCTCGACCGCGCGGCCCGAGAGAGCGAGCACGTTGCGCCGCACGAGCCGGTCCATGCCCGCGATCCCGATCGCCGACAGCAAGGCCCCGATCGTCGTCGGGATCAACGCGACGAGCAGCGCGATCAACGTCGTCTCGGAGATCGAGGTGTGGGCGAACAGGCCGAAGGGGCGCAGCGTCGCAACCACGATCACGAAGATCAGCGTCAGCGCCGCGAGCAGGATGTTGAGCGCGATCTCGTTGGGCGTCTTGCGGCGCTCGGCGCCCTCGACCAGCGCGATCATGCGGTCGAGGAACGACTGCCCCGGCTCCTGGGTGATTTCGACGACGATGCGGTCCGAGGTGACACGGGTCCCGCCGGTCACGGCGCTGCGATCGCCGCCGGACTCGCGGATCACCGGCGCCGACTCGCCGGTGATGGCGGACTCGTCGACCGTCGCGATCCCTTCGATCACGGTCCCGTCGCCCGGGATCAGCTCGCCGGCCTCGACCACGACGACATCACCGCGCACCAGCTCGGAGGCGGACTTCGTCCCCCCGTCGGCGAGCTTCGCCACCGTCTCTTGGCGCATCGCGCGAAGCGAGTCCGCCTGCGCACGCCCGCGGCCCTCGGCGAACGCCTCGGCCATGTTCGCGAAGATCACCGTCAGCCACAGCCAGAACGAGATCAGGAACGTGTACCAGGCGGGCTCGTGGCCGCCGCCGAGCGGGGTGCCGCCGAACACCTGTTTGAGCCACGTGAAGGTCGTTATCACCGACCCGATCTCGACTACGAACATGACCGGGTTGCGGATCTGCACGCGCGGGTCGAGCTTCTTGACGCTCTCGATCAGCGCCGGCACGACGATGTCGCGCTGGAACAGCGAGGCGGCGCGGCGTTCGTGCGGCGCGGCGACGGGCGCCGGGCCCTCAGGGGCGGCGGGTGCGGGTGCGGACATGGTCAGGCTGCTTTCAGACGGTCGAGGGCGAGGTTGAGCTCGAGGACGTTGACGGCCGGTTCACCGAAGACGAGAAGGCCGCGCTCGCTGGTGTAGTTCGAGATCAGCCGGTCCACGGTCGCGAGCGGCAGGCTGCGCACGGCGGCGATGCGATGGGCCTGGATCCGTGCGTTGGCCTGGGAGATGTCGGGGTCGAGGTTCGACGCCGAGGTGTTAACCGCGTCGACCGGCACCTTCGCGGCGGTCAGGCCGGGGTTGTACGGCTTTTCCAGTTCGAGGAACGCCTTGAGGTTTTCTTCGTCGGCTTCCTTGGTCTTGACGCTGTTCGGGCCGCGGTTGGAGAAGGTGCTCGCCGCCGCGTTGTATTCGCCGCCTTCGGTCGCCGACGGGCGCGACTGGAAGTAACGCGGGTCGGGTTCGGTGACGATTTCTTCTTCCTTTTCCTCCGGCTTGCCGTTCTTGCCGATCACCGGCTTGCGGAAGCTCTGCCCGATGCTCTTGGAGCCGACGAGCTTGCCGTTCACGTAGACCTTCTGGCCGTTGCTGTTGCCCGGGAAGGCGACCTGGCCGATGCCCGTGATCACGAGGGGATAGACGATCCCGAGCAACAGGGTGAAGAAGACGATCGCGATGATGGAGGTGACGATCTGCTTGCGCATGTCAGTAGAGATGTCCGGTCAGGCCCTGCACGATCGGTCCGAGCAGCAGAGCGGGGAAGAACGTCAACGCGCCGACGAGGATGATCACTCCGATCAGCAGCACCGAGAAAGTGGTGTTGTCGGTGCGCATCGTGCCGAGGCCGGCGGGGGTGAAGCGCTTGCCGGCGAGCGCGCCCGCGACGGCCAGCGTGAAGAGGATCGGTCCGTAGCGGGCGACGAGCATGTCGAAGCCGCCGAGCAGGTTCGCGAACGTGATGCCGTGGGCGCCGGCATTGCCGGCGTTCGGCTGGATGTAGCCCGTGTAGCCGGCAAACGCGGACCCGTTGTTGTTGGCTTGCGAGAGGTAGGCGTAGAACGTCTCGGAGAAGCCCTGCGGCGCGTGACCCCCGCCGGCCGGGGCGGCGCCTTCCGAGATCGACTTGGTGCCGGCGCTCGTCGCGACTCCCATCGCGGTGCAGAACAGCGCCGCGAGCGGGGTGATCAGGATCGCAAGGCCCGCGAGCTTGATCTCCTTGGCCTCTAGCTTCTTGCCGAGCCACTCCGGCGTGCGGCCGACCATCAGGCCGCCGATGAAGACGGCGAGCAGCACGTAGAGGAGAATCGAGTACATGCCCGTGCCGACGCCGCCGAAGATCACCTCGGAGGCGGAGAGGTTGGCGAACGGCACGGCGCCGCCGATGCCCGTGTAGGACTCGAGCGCGCTGTTCACCGCGCCGCAGGAGGTGACGGTCGTCACGACGTTGAAGATCGCGGAGCCGGCGATGCCGAAGCGCTGCTCCTTGCCTTCGAGGTTGCCGCCACCCGAGCCCGAGATCACGCCCGTGTGGATCCCGGCGGCGTGCTGCGCGGGCGACCCGTGCGCCTCGGCGATGTACGCGACGATGCACGCGCCGAGGAACATGAACATCACGACGCCGTAGATCGCATAGCCCTGTCTGCGGTTGCCGGTCATGCGCCCGTACATGAAGATCAGCGCGGCCGGGATGATCAGCACGAGCAGCATCTCGAAGAGGTTGGTGAACGCCGTCGGGTTTTCGAACGGGTGCGCCGAGTTGACATTGAAGAAGCCGCCGCCGTTGGTGCCGAGCATCTTGATCGCGAGCTGCGATGCCGTCGGGCCCATCGCGATCGATTGCGTCGCACCGGTCAGCGTGTGAGCGGTCAGGTAGCCGGCGAAGTTCTGGATCACGCCCTGCGAGATCAGGACGATCGCCCCGACCACGGTGATCGGAGCCAGCACGTAGAGGATCGTCCGCACCAGGTCGTGCCAGAAGTTGCCGATGCTCTTGCCGCTGCGCCCGATGATCCCGCGTACGAGCGCGACCGCGACGACGATCCCGACGCCTGCCGACAGCCAGTTCTGCACCGTCAGGCCGGCCATCTGGCTGAAGTAGCTGAGCGTCGTCTCGCCGGAGTAGAACTGCCAGTTGGTGTTGGTCAGGAACGACGAGGTCGTGTTGAACGAGAGGTCCCAGGTGCCTGATTTGAAGTGCTGCGGGTTAAGGCCCGTGAAGTCCCACAGCGTCTGCGTGCGCAGGATCAGATACAGCAGCAGCCATCCCGCGAGCGAGAAGATCACGAGGCTCTTCGCGTACTGCTTCCAGTCCTGCGCAGACTCGGGATCGACGCGCAGGATCCGGTAGATGAACCGCTCGGGACCGGCGAAGATCGGTGAGAGGAACACGCGCTGGCCGGTGTAGACCTTGGCCATGTACTGGCCCAGCGGCCACGCAAGCGCGCTGAGGATGATGGCGAACGCGAAGATCGTCGCCCAGCCGGAGAAAGTCATCTCAGAGCTTCTCTCCGCGGATCAGCGCGTAGAAGAGGTAGATGATCACGAGGACCGAAACGATCAGTCCGAAGATGTCTGCGCCGCTCATAACTGCAATCCCGCCGCCTGCGCGCGTGCCGCTCTAGATCCGGTCGATCCCGTCGACCAGGACGAACAGCAACACGAACGAAACGATCCCCAGTGCAATCGCCACGATGTCCATGGCGGTCAGTCTGGAACCTGCGCCGTCACGCTCGTATCACGAACTGCGTCACAGCCATAACGATTTCGTAACGGCACCGCAGGCCGCCCCGGCGACGCGCCCCCTAGTCGACGAAGCGGTAGCCGACGCCCGGCTCGGTGAGGATGTAAAGGTGTCGGCTCGCGCCGGCCGGGGACGCGGGTTCGATCTTCGCGCGCAGCCGCGCGATGTGCGTGCGCAGCGGCTGGATGTCATCGACGTACTCGGGTCCCCATACGTCGAGGAGCAGCTTGCGATGTGTCATCAGCCGCCCCCGGTTGCGCGCGAGCGCCCGCAGCAGCTCGAACTCGATCGGGGTGAGGTGAACGGGCTCGCCGTCGACACGCACGACGCGCGCGGCGAGGTCGATCTCGAGCCCCTCGGCGGTGATCGTCGGTTCTTCCTCGGCGCGTCCGGCGCGGCGCAGCGCCGCGTGCAGGCGCGCAATCAGCTCGCGGGTCCCGAACGGCTTCGTGACGTAGTCGTCGGCGCCGGCCTCGAGCGCCCGCACCTTCTGGCTCTCCTCGCCGACGGCGGACAGCACGAGAATCGGCATCTCACTCCACTCGCGCAGCCTGCGCGTGAGCTCGATGCCGTCGCCGTCGGGCAGCACGAGGTCGACGATCGCCGCTTCCGGCGGGCGTACCGCGGCGGCGTCGAGCGCCTCGGCAGCGGTTTCCGCCGCGGACGCGTCGAAGCCGGCCTCGCGCAGCACGACTTTCAGCGCGCGCACGATCTGCGGCTCGTCGTCGACGACGAGCACCCTCGGCCGCGGCCCTCCCTCCTGCGTCTGTGTCCGCTGCTCCGCCACGGCGCTCACCCGTCGCCGGCGGAGGTCGCGCCGGCCGCCGTACGATCGGCGGCCCCGTCGCCGACGGCCGCGCCGTCTCCCGTGCTCGACGTCTCGACGATCGGCAGCTCGAACACGAACGTGGCGCCCTGTCCCGGCAGCGACTCCACATACAGCGTGCCGCCGTTGGACTCGGTGAAGCCGCGCGCGATCGCGAGTCCCAGCCCCGAGCCGCGGTGTTCGCCGCCGGGCCTGCCGGCGCGATAGAACGGTTCGAACACCCGCTCGAGCTGGGCGGGCGGGATCCCCGGCCCCCGGTCGACGATGCGGATGATGATGCGATCGCCCCGCGCCCGAGGCGCTGACGTGCCGTCCTGCGCCTGGCCGTCTCCCGCGGAGGGCTCCGCGGCGGCGCGGCGCCCCGGAACCAGACTGCGCACCGCCCGCGCCCGGACGGACACGGGATGTCCGCCCGAGTGCCGGCGCGCGTTCTCGAGCACGTTGACGAGCGCGCGCTCCATCTGGACCGCGTCCAGGCGCACCAGCGGAAGGTCCGCCTCGATCGACAGCGAGAAGTCGTCTTCTTGCGCCCCGACCTCGGCGACAGCGGCACGGATCAGCTCGTCGATCGAGACCCACTCGCGGCGCGGCTCGGCCGCACCGGCTTCCAGGCGCGAGAGGTCGAGCAGGTTGTCCACGAGCCGAGAGAGCCGCTGCGTCTCGTGCTGGATCACCCCTGTCATCTCCTTGCGCTCCTCGTCGGTGAGCGCGGGCGAGCCGAGCGCGTCGCCGGCGGCCGAGATCGCCGTGAGCGGCGAGCGCAGGTCGTGCGAGATGGCGCGCAGCAGCGCGGTCTTGACGACGTCGGCGCGGCGCAGCGCTGCTGTCTCGACGGTGCCGCCGAGCAGGCGCTCGCGCTCGAGCGCCGCGCTCAACAGCGCCTCCAGCGCGGGCACCACGCGCTCCTGCAGCCGGCGCAGGTTCGCCTCAGAGGTGTCGGCGCCGACGAGCAGCGTGCCGATCCGCTTGCTGCCTTCGCGCAGCGGGAAGGCGATGGTGCGCTCGTCGCCGTCGCGCGCGTCCATCTCGATCCTCGCCGAGCTGAGCTCGAGCGTCTGCGCGAGCCGGGCCGCCGCCGTGCGCAGCGCCTCATCCAGGCTGTTGCCGCGAAGCAGCAGCCGCGCCATCTCGGCGGCGAGGTCAGCCTCGCGGCGCCGCTCCTGCGCGTCGCGGGTGCGCGCGCGCACGATCTCGGCGAGCCAGCTCGCGAGCGCCGCGACCACGAGGAAGGTGATCAGCGCGACCCAGTTGCGCGAGTCGTGGATCGTGAAGCGGCCCGTCGGCGGCAGGTGGAAGAAGTTGAACGCGGCGGCGCTGAGCACCGCGGTGAGGAACCCGAGCCCGCCGCCCCAGATGACGGACACGATCAGCACAGCGGGGATGTAGACGACGCTCAGCGAGGCGATCGGCGCGACGTGAGAGAGCGGGTCGATGATCAGCGTGCACAGCGCCACGGCCGCCACCGCGACGGCGAGCCCCACGCGCCGCGGCGGCGGCTCGGGCGGGAGCTGGAAGCTCAGCGACGGCATCTCTGTTCCAGCGTAATGCGGACGGGACAGGAAGGCCGCTCCCGTCCCGCCCGCTGCGCTCTGCAGGCGCGGCGCGGCGGCGCTCCCTCTTGAGCTCGCGGTGCGCCGCGCTCGCCCGCTGCCCGGCTGCGCCGCCGTCCGACAGTGATGTTCTCCGGCGAGGCCGGCGTTCGGGTGACGCGGCGGTGACCAACTTGTGACGATCCCGTGACACCGGCGCCGGCGCAGGCGCCCCCGCGCGCCTGCGGACCCGTCCAGACGAGGTCCATCCGGCTCAAGCAGCGCGCGCGCCCTGCCGAGCACAACGGGTGCGGAGAATGCGCTCACCCCTGCTCCAGATCCCCCCGCTGATCGCGCTGGCCGTGCTCCTCGTCGTGCCGGCGCCGGCCCCAGGCGCCGTGGCGGCCGAAACGCCGCTGCCGGCCTCGAACTACACGGTGCGCCCGGCGTGCGAGGAAGCGGTGCCCGGCTTCGCGAGCTGCCTGGCGCTGCAGCTCGTGCCGGTGAGCGCCGAAGCGAAGCGTCACACGCACCCGATCGGCATGGTCCGCGCCGCAGGCAGCGCGCGCCCAGCGGCCCCGTCGCCCAAGACCGGCGAACTCGGCCTGACTCCTGCGGACATCCACTCCGTCTACTCGCTGCCACACGGCGCCCCGGCCGAAGAGACGATCGCGATCGTCGACGCGTACAACGACCCGACCGCCGAAGCCGACCTGAAGACCTACAGCGAAGAGTTCGAACTGCCGCTCTGCACATCGGCCGGCGGCTGTTTCACCAAGGTCGGCCAGAAAGCGGGCGGGGGTCTGCCGTTTCCGAAAACGGTGAAAGAACTCGAAACGGCGAAAGCGTCGGCCAACGAAGCGACGAAAGAAGAAGCCGAAGCAGCGAACGGCTGGGCGGTGGAGATCTCACTCGACATCGAGTCCGCCCACGCCACCTGTCAGAGCTGCAAGATCGCGCTCGTCGAGGCGAACTCGCCGGCGAACGAAGACCTCGTAGCTGCCGAGCTGCGCGCGGAGACGCTGCACCCGAACGTGATCTCGAACTCGTGGGGGACCGACGAGCTCTCAATCGAACCGGCCAGCGACGAACACGCACCGTTCGACGATCCAGGCGTCGTGATCACGGCGTCGGCGGGCGACGATGGCTTTCGCAACTGGGGCGCCCGGAACTCCTTCGAACAGAACATCACCCAGTACCCCGCCTCTTCGCCGCATGTCGTGTCCGTCGGGGGTACGCGGCTGTCATGGAACGGCGTCGGAGAATGGCTTGGCGAGACCGTCTGGAACGGGCTCGGAGCGGGCGGCGGCGGGTGCAGCGAAGTCTTCCAGGCGCCGTCCTGGCAGCTGCAAGCAAGCGACTGGACCTCGGTCGGCTGCGGCGAACGGCGCTCGGTCGCCGACGTCTCGGCCGACGCCGACCCGTACACCGGGGCCGCGGTCTACGACTCGGCTGACCCCGGCGAACGCTGCGAAAGCGAAGAACTGCCGCACTGGTGCACCTACGGCGGCACGAGCCTGGCCTCGCCGATCATCGCGTCGGTGTTCGCGCTGGCCGGGGGCGCGAACGGCGTGGCAGCACCCGCGCAGACCTTGTACGAAAACCTCCGGAACGCGCCGCGTCTGTTCCACGACGTGACCTCCGGGTCGAACGGTAAATGCGGCTCCTACAACCACGCGACCGGCGTCTCGAAATGCACGGCGGCAGTGGAGGCTGCCGCGAGTTGCAAATCGACGTTCGCGTGTCTCGCCGCGCCCGGCTATGACGGCCCGTCCGGGATCGGCACGCCGGACGGCCTGCTCGGCTTCGTCCCCGGCCAGCACGAAGCGCCGGAAGCGTCGCCGTCGCTCGGCAGCGGCACCGGTGCAGCGTCCCCGGCGCCCGCACCCGGCACTCCTCCCCCGAGCTCCCCGCCGGGCAAGCTGCCCACCGTCACCGTCCAGCTCAGCTCGCTGGGGCTCACCGCTCCGGCGCTGAGCGCGCTCGCACGCCGGCGCCCGCTCTCGGGCCGGGTCGCCTTCTCGTTCGTGCTCAACACGGCGGCGCGGCTGCGCGTCACGCTCGTGCGGCGCGTGCGCTCGCACGGCCGGGTGCGCTGGATCAGCGCGGTGGCGAGCGCCACGATGACCGCGCCCGCCGGCCGCAGCGTCAGGCACCTCGCGGGCACGCGCAGGCTCGCCTCGGGGTCCTACCGGCTGACGGTGACCCCGGCCGGCGGGACAGCCCGCTCGATCCAGTTCCGGATCCGCTAAGCGGCCGGCGCGAGCTCCGCCGGCGCGCCGAACGCCAGCAGGCAGGACGGCAGCCCCACGCTGCCGTCCGCGCGCTGACCGTTCTCCAGCAGCGCGACGATCGTGCGGCCGACGGCCACCGCGGTGCCGTTGAGCGTGTGCACCACGCGCGTGCCCCGCTCGGCGCGCATCCGGATGTTCAGGCGCCGTGCCTGGTAGTCGGTCGTGTTCGAGCACGAGGTCAGCTCCCGGTAGCGCCCCTGCGCCGGTAACCAGACCTCGCAGTCGTACTTCTTCGCGGCCGAGTTGCCGAGGTCGTTGACCGCGATGTTGACGATGCGGTAGGGCAGCCCGAGCTCGTTCAGGATCTCCTCCTCGAGCGCGAGGATGCGCTCGTGCTCGTCGCCAGAGCGCTCCGGCTCGATGAAGCTGAACATCTCGACCTTGTCGAACTGGTGCACGCGGAAGATCCCGCGCGTGTCGCGCCCCGCCGCGCCGGCCTCGCGCCGGAAGCACGGCGAGAAGCCGGCGTAGCGGCGCGGCAGGTGCTCGGCGTCGAGGATCTCGTCATCGTGCAGCGAGGCGAGGGCGACCTCGGAGGTGCCGGTGAGGTACAGCTCGTCCTCGGGCAGCGTGTAGATCTGCTGCTCGGTGTCGGGCAGGAAGCCGGTGCCGTACAGCGCCCGTTCGCGCACCAGCACGGGCGGCACGACGGGTTCGAACCCATGCCCCTGCAGCTTCTCGAGCGCCCAGCGCACAAGCGCCAGCTCGACCATCACGAGCGCCCCTTTGAGATACGCGAAGCGCGCCCCCGACAGGCGCGCGGCGCGCTCGGTGTCGATCATCTCGCCGGCGAGTTCGAGGTGATCGCGCGGCTCGAAGTCGAACTGCGGGATCTCCCCGACCTCGCGCACGACTTCGTCCCCGGGACCGGGCGCGGCTGTGGGGTCGGGCAGGTTCGGCAGCGGCGCGAGCTGCGCCTGCAGCTCGCCCTCTGTCACGGCGAGCTGCGCATCGAGCTCCTTGACGCGCGCCGCGACGCCGCGCATCGCGTCGATCTCGGCCTGGCGCGCCTGATCATCGGCGGCCGCGCGGATCCGCTCGCTGGCCGCGTTCTGCTCCGCGCGAAGCCCCTCGAGCTCCGGCAGCAGCGCGCGGCGGCGGCGGTCGAGCTCGATCACCGCGTCGAGGCCGGCGAGCGCCTGCTCGCCGCGGCGGCCGAGCGCGTCACGCACCCCGTCGGGGTCCTCGCGGATCAGCCTCAGGTCGAGCACGGAGCGCCGCCTCGGCGGCCTATTTCCCGGTCTTGCCGGTGCTCGTCGTCTTGCCGGTGCTCGTCGTCTTGCCGGCGTTGGCGGGTGTCGCCGGCACGCCCTTCGGTTCCTCTTTGGAGGGTTCGCTCCCGGAGCCGCCTTTGCCGGCTTCCCCGGCGCCCAGTTCAGACTGCGTGATGTTCACCGACGGCACGCTCTGGCGCTGCTTGCCCGAATAGGCGGCCAGGAACTGCGCCACTTCTTCGGCTTCTTTGCCGACGACGATGTTCTGGGGCATGATCGCGCCCGAGAAGCCGCCGTTGCGGATCGCGAACAGGACCTGTTCGGCGTTCTCCTTGCGGATGTTGAAGTTCGGGCCGTTGGTCGGAACGCGGTTGGCGATGCTGGTCGCCGAGCCCTGCGCGCCGACGACGCTCAGCGTGTGGCAACCCGAGCAGTGGTCACGGAACAGCACCGCGCCCCGGTGGTAGCTGCTCGTCTTGGAGATCTGCACCCCCTGGGACCCGCACGCGCCGAGGATCGCGGCGCAGGCGAGCAGCAGCAGCATGGCGGCAGCCTTCATGCGGGGGGAATATATAGAGCCGCTCAGAACCCGTGGGCCGTCGATGCGGCACGCAGCGCCAGGAACACGACCACGAGCGCGGAGATCGCCATCACCGTCATCTCCCGCCTGAGGATCGTGCCCACCAGGCGGTGCTGGTCGCCCTCGGGCAGCGTTGCGACCGCGTGCGAGCTCTCGAGGCCGCGCTGGTCGAGCACGGTCTGCGCGGAGGCGACGCGCAGCTGCTCGGCGAGGAAGCCGATCGCCAGCGGCAGCAGCGCGTACAGGTAGAACAGCTTTTCGTCCGAGTAGTGGCCGGCCGCCGCGAGGGAGCCGACGGCGATCGCGAGTGCCAGCGCGCTCCCCTGCCCCACTCTCAACATCACCCAGAAAGACCGCGGGAGCGCGCCGGATGTATCGCCCAGGTACAAGCAGAGCAAGCCGAGCAGACCGGCGATCAGGTTGAGCCCTGCGACCGCGATGCAGCCGGCCACGACGGCCTCATTCATGCGGCGATTTCGAGCCGATTGCCACTATGTAACACTCTGCCACAAGGGTGATATAACAGCGACCGGTGCTGCGGACCTACTTCCCCGCGATCGTCTTCCTGGTGCTTGGCGGGGCCGTAGGCGGAGCGTTCGCCGTGCTGAACTCCGTCATCGGCCCGCGCCGCGTGACGCCGCACAAGCAGGACCCCTACGAGTGCGGCCTCCCCTCGGAGATCAAGCGCGGGATGCGCTTCGGGATCAGCTTCTACCTGATCGCGATGCTGTTCATCCTGTTCGACATCGAGGTCGTGTTCCTGTACCCGATCGCGGTCGAGTTCCGGGCGTACGGCACCTTCGCTCTGTTCGAGACGATCGTCTTCATCGTGCTGCTGTTCGTCGCCTTCCTGTACGTGTGGCGGCGCGGGGCATTGCAATGGCGATGAACGACGGCTCCCCCGGGCACATCGACCCACAGGGGCTCCGCGTCACCAGGCAGAACGCTTCGCAGCTTCTCCGCGGCCACGAGCTCGAGGGGCGCAACCCGGGCGCCGACCCCGAGGGCACCGATCTCGAGCGCTTCGTCGAAGAGCGCGTCCTGACCACGACGCTCGACCGGGCGGTCGCGTGGGCGCGCTCCAACTCGTTCTTCCCCGCCACCTTCGGGCTGGCCTGCTGCGCGATCGAGATGATGTCGATCGTCGCCGCTCGCGTCGACGTCGCGCGCTTCGGCTACGAGGCCTTCCGCGCCTCGCCGCGCCAGGCCGACCTGTTGATCCTGTCGGGTCGCGTCTCGATCAAGATGGCGCCGATCGTGCGCCGCATCTACGACCAGATGCTCGAGCCGAAGTGGGCGATCTCGATGGGCGCGTGCTGCAGCTCGATGGGCGTGTTCAACAACTACTCGCTCGTGCCGGCGGAAAAGTTCATGCCGGTCGACGTGCACGTGCCGGGCTGCCCGCCCCGGCCCGAGGCGCTGATGCACGGCGTGCTGAAGCTGCGCAAGATGGTCCAGGACGACCCCGACATGGGTTGGCGCGATCGCTACGACGCGCGCGGCACCGAGGAGGTCGTGCAGGCCGGCGGCCGGGATGCCGCCGAGAACGTCCCGCTCGACGGAGCCTCCTAGCTTGCCGGACGCCACGGGCCTCGAGCTGATCGCCCAAGAGCTGCGCGAGGCTCAGGGCGCAGGACCCCGCGCCGCCAGCGGCAGCCCGGTGCTCGACACGGACTTCTTCCGCGGCCGGGCTTCGCTGCGCATCGAGCCGGAGCACGTCCGCTCGGTGCTCGAGTCGCTCCGTGGGCGCGGGTACGCGTTCATGTCGAGCCTGCACGGTGTCGACTACCACCCGAGCGAGCCGCGGCTGGGCGTCCAGTACGAGCTGCTCGACATGGCTCGCGTCGACCGGATCACGGTCAAGCTGCGCGTCCCGACGAGTGCGCCCGAGGTGGACTCGGTCACGCCGGCCGGCGAGGACGGCCCGGGGTGGCCGGCCGCGGAGTTCCAGGAGCGCGAGGTCTACGACATGTTCGGCGTCGTGTTCCGCGGCCACCCGGACCTGCGCCGGATCCTGATGCCCGAGGACTACGAGGGATACCCGCAGCGGCGCGACTTCCCGATCGGCGGCGAACCGATCCTGTTCACGTTCAACGAGAGCGAGAAGGAAGGCTCCCCCCGGTGAGCGAGGCAAACGGGCAACAGCTCTCCGACTACCGCCGGCGCGAGCAGAGCATCACGCTGAGCCCGATCGAGGAGCAGATCGGCGAGGGGCAGGACGACACCCGCGAGGAGGTCCTCACGCTCAACTTCGGGCCGCACCATCCGGCCACGCACGGCGTGCTGCGGCTGCTCGTCACGCTGAAGGGCGAGCTCGTGCAGGAGATCAAGCCGATCGTCGGCTACGTCCACACGGGCATCGAGAAGACCGCCGAGGACAAGTCCTACTGGAAGGTGATCCCCGTCATCGAGCGGATGGACTACCTCGCCTATCACTTCAACGCCTACGCCTACTGCGGCGCCGTCGAGACGCTGCTCGAGATCGAGGTGCCACGCCGGGCCCAGTACCTGCGCGTGATCCACCTGGAGCTGACCCGGATCATGTCGCACCTCGTCTGGCTCGGGACGAGCGCGCTCGACCTCGGCGCGATCTCGATGTTCTGGTACTGCTTCCGCGAGCGCGAGAAGATCCTCGACCTGTTCGAGTACTCGACAGGGGCGCGCATGCACACGCGCTACCTGCAGATCGGCGGCGTCGTCGAGGACGTCCCGCCGGGGTACGCGACCAAGCTGAGCGGCTTCCTCGACGAAATGCCCGAGCGCCTCGCGCAGTACGGCGCGCTGCTGAACAACAACGAGATCTTCCTCCAGCGCCTGCGAGGCACCTGCTCTCTGGACGCGTCCACGCTGCTCTCGCTCGGTGTCACGGGCCCGCTGCTGCGCGCCGCCGGAGTGCCGTGGGACCTGCGCAAGGCCGAACCGAAATGCTCGTACGAGGACTTCTCGTTCAAGGTGCCGGTCGGCACGGTGGGCGACAACTACGACCGCTATGCGGTGCGCATGGCCGAGATGGGGGAGTCGGTGAAGATCATCCGCCAGGCACTCGACGGCCTCCCGGAGGGTCCCCACATCACGACCGACCGCAAGGTGGCGCTACCGCCGCGCCACGAGCTCGCGACCTCGATGGAGGCGCTGATCCACCACTTCAAGCTCGTGACCGAGGGTTTTCGCGTGCCGCCCGGCGAGGTCTACTTCCCCGTCGAAGGACCGCGCGGCGAGTATGGCTGCTTCGTGCGCTCGGACGGCTCCTCCAAGCCGGTGCGCGTCCACATGCGCGACCCCTCGTTCGTCAACCTCCAGGCCTTCACACACATGGCGCGCGGCGACTACATCGCCGACATGATCGCGACGCTCGCGATGCTCGACCCGATCCTGGGAGGGATCGACCGATGAGCGGCGCGGACGGCGCCGAGCGGCTGATCCGCGAGCTCGAACTCGAGAGCGCGTATGAGTCCGACGACGTCCCCCGCGTGCCGCGCTTCGGCCACGGCTCGCGGGTGCCCGGCTGGGACCGCGCCGCCGATCTCGACAAGGATCCCGCCGAGATCCCCGACCCCGAGCGCGTCGAGGTGCCGCCGGCGCTGCGCGAGGAGATCGAGCTGCACATGTCGCACTACCCCGACCGTCGCTCGGCGGCGCTGCCCGCGCTCGCCGCCGCGCAGCGCGTGCACGGCTGGTGCTCGCCGGAGGCGATCGAGCAGGTGGCGTGCGTGATGCGGGTCACGCCGGCGTACCTCGAGTCGCTCTCGGGCTTCTACGACATGCTCGAGACCAGCCCCGCGGGCCGCCACAGCGTGTACGTCTGCACGAACATCTCGTGCTCGCTGCGCGGCGCGGATGCGCTGTACGAGGCGACCGCGCGGGCGGTCGAGGGCGACGAGAACGTGAACGTGCGCTCCTTCGAGTGCCTCGGCGCGTGCGACATCGCGCCCATGGCCTCCGTCGACGGTGTCTACGTCGGCCCGCTGAGCCCCGAGGACGTGCCGGCGATGCTCGAGGACATCCACGCGGGCCGCGACGTGCTGCCCGAGAAGCAGCTCGCCCGGCGCCTGGTCGCCGACCCGCATGCGAACAGCCGCGAGTTCCCCGAGCATCCGGTGCACCGGCTGACGATCCCCGGCATCGACCCCGAGATCCCGGCGGAGCGCGCCGCCTTCGGACCCGTCGCCGACGAAGATCGTGGCGAGCAGACCGCGCCGCTCGAGCCCCAGCCCGAGCACGGCGAGGAGGACAAGAGCTGATGGAGGCCTCCGCGGCGTCCCGCATCGGCCCCCTGCTGCTCGCCGACATCGACGAGCCGGGGCTCAACACGCTCGAGGTCTACGAACGGCGCGGCGGCTACTCCTCGCTGCGCAAGGCGCTCGCGATGGACCCCGAGCAGGTGCTGGCCGAACTCGAAGCCTCGGGCGTGCGCGGCCGCGGCGGCGCGGGCTTCGCGATGGGCAAGAAGGTCTCGTTCCTGCCCAAGGGCTCGATGGACAAGTACCTCGTCTGCAACGCCGACGAGTCCGAGCCCGGCACGTTCAAGGACCGCGAACTGATGCAGAAGACGCCGCACACGCTGATCGAGGGGATCGTGATCGCCTCCTACGCGGCCGGCACGAACCGGTCGTTCGTGTACATCCGCGGCGAGTACGTGCTTCAGGCCGACATGCTCGACGCGGCCCTGGAAGAAGCCCGCGACGCGGGCTACATCGGCGAGGGCATCCTCGGCTCGCGCCACTCGCTGTCGCTCGTCGTGCACCGCGGGGCGGGGGCGTACATCTGCGGCGAGGAGACCGGGCTGCTCGACTCACTGGAAGGCAAGCGCGGCAACCCGCGCCTGAAGCCGCCGTTCCCGGCCAATCAGGGGCTCTACCAGGGGCCGACGCTGATCAACAACGTCGAGACGCTCGCGACCGTGCCGGCGATCATCCACATGGGCGGCGCGGAGTACGCGAAGCTCGGCGTCGAGACCTCCACCGGCACCAAGGTGGTCTCGGTCTCCGGGCATGTGCGGCGGCCCGGCAACTACGAGATCGAACTCGGGATCCCCTCGCGCGAGATCATCTACGACCTGGCGGGTGGGCCGCCGGAAGGCCGCTCGATCAAGTGCTGGTTCCCGGGCGGCTCCTCCTCCCCGGTGCTCACGGCGGATGATCTGGACGTCCCGTACGACTTCGACTCGATGGGCAAAGCCGGCTCGATGATGGGCTCGGGAGCGATCATCGTGGTCGACGACTCGACCCCGATCATGGAGATCGCGCTGAAGACGGCGAAGTTCTACCGCCACGAGTCCTGCGGCAAGTGCACGCCCTGCCGCGAGGGCACGAACTGGACCGTGAAGATGCTCGAACGGATCGACGAGGGACTCGCGACGCCCGTTGACCTCGAGATCATGGCCTCGGTCCAAGAGCACATCATCGGCAACTGCCTGTGCGTGCTCGGCGACGCGATGGCGATGCCGATCGGCTCGATGATCGCCAAGTTCCGCGATGAGTTCGAAGCCCACATGGAGCGGGCGCGCATCGCGCACGGCCTCGGCGACGACGAGATGGCGCTCACCGCACAGGGCACGCTCGGCGTGCCAGCGAGCGGCGAACTGGACGTCGGCCTGCACCCCCCGACCCGCGAAGGCGATCGGGCGCCGGGCGCGCACGCCGGCGAACCGGGCACCCAGAAAGGCGGGGTGTAAGTGCCGCGGCCCCAAGCGCGCATGATCAGCTTCACGATCGACGGCATCGAGGTGCAGGCGCCGGAAAACGCGATGCTCGTCGACGCCGCGAAGCTCGGCGACGTCGAGATCCCGGTGTTCTGCTACGAGCCGAAGCTCGGGCAGCCGGTCGGCGCGTGCCGCATGTGCCTGGTCGAGATCGAGGGCATCCCGAAGCTGCAGACCGGGTGCTCGACGGCGGTCAAGGACGGCATGGTCGTCTACACGCAGACCGACCGCGTGCGGACGGCGCAGCAGTCGGTCGTCGAGTTCCTGCTCATCAACCACCCGCTCGACTGCCCGGTGTGCGACAAGGGCGGCGAGTGCCCGCTGCAGGACATCACGTTCGGCTGGGGCGGAGGCATCTCTCGCTTCATCGATCCCAAGCGCCACTTCGTCAAGCCGCTCGAGCTCTCGCCGCTGATCGCGATCGACCGCGAGCGTTGCATCCTCTGCTACCGCTGCGTGCGCTTCTCCCAGGAGGTCTCCGAGGACTACCAGCTGGTGCTGCTCGAGCGCGGCGCGCACTCCTACGTCGCGACGTTCGACGGGCACCCCTACGTCGCCCCGTTCAGCGGCAACATCGTCGAACTGTGCCCCGTCGGCGCGCTCACCTCGCGCCCGTACCGGTTCCGCGCCCGGCCCTGGGACATCGAGGAATCGGGCTCGGTCTGCACGTTCTGCCCGTCGCAGTGCAACGTCAGCCTGACCGTGCGCGACGAGCGCGCGCTGCGCGTCAAAGCCCGCGACAACGCCGAGGTGGACGACGGCTGGCTCTGCGACAAGGGCCGCTTCGGCTACCAGTCCTTCCACGTGGACAAGCGGGTCACCGAGCCGCTGCTGCGCGACGGCGGGCAGCTGCGCCCCGTCTCGTGGGAGCGCGCGCTGAGCGAGGCCGCGAGCGCGCTTCGCCGCGCCGGCGCAGCAAGCGGGGCGATCGCCGGCGGCGAGGCCAGTTGCGAGGAGGGGCTGCTGCTCTCCCGCCTGATGCGCAAGGCGCTCGGCTCACCCAACGTGGACTCGCGCCGCGCCGGGAGCCTGCCGCTCGAGCTTCATCGCGCGCTCGGCGACCCGCGCCTGCAGGCGGGCGTCAGCGACCTCGAGTTCGCCGACGCCGTGCTCGTGCTCGCCGCCGACCCGGTCAACGACGCCCCGATCCTCGACCTGCGCCTGCGCAAGGGCGTGCGCCGCCGCGGCCTGAAGCTCACCGTGGCGATGCCGGGCGCGAGCTCGCTCGACGCCCCCGCCGCGCTGTCCGTGCGCTTCGGTCCCGGTGCCGGCCCGGCGTTCGCGGTCGCGCTGGCCGCCGCGCTGCGCGAGCAGCCCCAGCAGCAGGAGATCGAACGCCTCGCCGCGGGCGCCGGCGCAGACCCCAGGGCGCTCGCCGAGCTGGCCGCGGCGCTGCGCGGGGACGAGGACGGCGAGGATCGGCCGCGCGAGGTCGTGGTCCTCTACGGCGAGCGGCTCACGTCGGGACCGAACGGCGCCGCCGGCGCCGAGGCGCTCCTGCAGATCGCCGCGCGGCTCGGGTTCGCCGAGACGCGCGGCGCGGGGCTGCTCGAGATCCCTGCCGGCGCGAACGGGCGCGGGCTGCGCGAGGCGGGCGCGCTGCCGAACGCCGGGCCGGGGCTCGCCGAGGCGCAGGCGCAGGGGCGCGACGCGACTGCGATCGCCGAGGGCCTGGCCGCCGGCGAGCTGCAGGCGCTCTACCTGCTGCAGTCCGACCCGCCTGCCGACCTGGCCGACTCCGAGCTGTGGCGGCGCGCGCTCGCGAGCGCGACGACAGTCGTCGCCCACGCCGCGTTTCTCTCGGAGTCGATCGCCGAGCACGCCGACGTCGTCTTCCCGGCCGAGACCTACCCCGAGAAGGAGGGCACGATCGTGCACCCCGACGGCCGCCTGCAGCGGCTGCGCCCGGCGATCGCACGGCCGGGCGCCGTCCGCGCGGGCTGGCGGGTGATCTGCGAGGTCGCGCTGCGACTCGGCACCGACCTCGACGTGCTGAGCGGGATGATGGCCTCGCAGCGCCTGTTCGACGCGGTCCCGTTCTATGCCGGGCTGACGCTGGAGGAGATCGGCGGGCAGGGCGTGCGCTGGCAGGAGCGCGACGCGGCCTCGGCGTTCCCGGCCGGCGCGACGCCGGGCGAGGAGCCGCCGGAGCTGGCCGAGATCGGCGAGGATCCGGTGTCCCTCCGGGAGCAGCGCGAGATCGCGGGCTTCCGCTCGGTGTGGGACGCCCCCGAGGTCGAGCACTCGCCCGCGCTCGCGTTCCTTCACCCGGGTCAGGAGCTCGCACGGCGATGATCGCGCTCGTCGGCTACTACGAGCCCTGGTGGATCCAGATCGTCAAGTCGATCGTGATCTTCGCCGTGGGCCTCCAGCTCGTCCCGGTCGTGCTGATCGCCGAGCGCAAGCTGCTGGGGCGCATGCAGAACCGCTACGGCCCGAACCGGGTCGGTCCCTACGGCGCGCTGCAGCCGATGGCCGACATCCTCAAGCTCTTGACCAAGGAGCAGTTCCGGCCCACCACCTCGGTCGGACTGCTGTTCGCGCTCGCGCCGCTGATCTCGATCCTGACCGCCGTCGCGGCCTTCGCGATCATCCCGTTCGGCGACGTGCAGAACATCTTCGGGACGCCGGTCGGCCTGTACGGCGTCGACGTGTCGATCGGGCCCCTGTACCTGTTCGCGTTCGGCGCGATCGCCTTCTACGGGATCATGCTCGGCGGCTGGTCCTCGGGCTCGAAGTACTCCTTCCTCGGCGCGATGCGCGGCGCGGCCCAGCTGATCTCCTACGAGGTCTCCCAGGGCCTCGCGCTGGTCGGCGTGATCATCACGGCGCAGACGCTGTCGCTGACCGGCATCGTCACGGCACAGAAAGGGATGTGGTACTTCATCCCGCAGTTCTTCGGGTTCCTCGTGTTCCTCGTCGCCGGGTTCGCCGAGACGAACCGTGCGCCCTTCGATCTGACCGAGGCCGACGCAGAGCTCGTCGGCGGCTACAACACCGAGTACGGCGGCGGGCGCTTCGCCTCCTACTACTTCGCCGAGTACCTCAACGTGCTCGTCGTGTCCGGGATCGTCACGACGGTCTTCCTGGGGGGCTGGCTGCTCCCGTTCGGGATCCACCCGCCGGGCTGGGTGGACCCGTTCGTCGTGCTCGCGAAGATGGCGATCGTCACGTTCCTGTTCATCTGGGTGCGCGCGACGCTGCCGCGCCTGCGCTACGACCAGCTCATGAGCTTCGGCTGGAAGGTCCTGCTGCCGCTCGCCACCCTCAACGCGCTCGTGACCGCGATCCTCGTGACGGTGACGCACTGATGGCGGATAAAACGCCGCGCACGCCACCTCTCGACGAGGTCCAGCGCGCCGCGGGCGTGCCGGCCGACGAGGGCCGAGGCGAGCAGGCCGCCGAGGCGGAGCTCGTCGCGCGCGGCGGCGAACCGTCGCTGAACGTGATCGGCTGGAGCCCCGGCGAGGACGTCATCGAGGTCAGGCGCTCTCCCAAGCCGGGACCCTCACGCGGCGCCTGGCGCAGCTTCGCCGAGACGGCCCGCGGGCTCAAGACGACCTTCTCGAGGTTCTTCGAACGGCCGGCGACGGTCCAGTACCCGGAGCAGAAGGTGCCCGTCTACCCGCGGTTCCGCGGGCGCCACAAGCTGCACCGCTTCGAGGACACCGGCCTCGAGAAGTGCGTCGGCTGCTCGCTGTGCGCGGCGGCATGTCCCGCCGACTGCATCCGCGTGGTCGCTGCTGAGAACACGCCGGAGAACCGCGTCTCGGCGGGAGAGAGATATGCCGCGGTCTACGAGATCAATCTCAGTCGCTGCATCTTCTGCGGCTACTGCGAGATCGCCTGCCCGTTCGACGCGATCACGATGGGCCACGACTACGAGCTCTCCGACTACGACCGCGACGATCTGATCTTCACCAAGGAGATGCTCCTCGCCGAGCCGCTCGAACGCACGCCGTTGAGGAGGGAGGGCGAGTGAGCTCGGTCATCTTCTTCATCGCCGCGATCGGCGTGATCAGCGGGGCGATCGGCGTCGTGATGATGCGCAACCCGTTCTACAGCGTGCTCTCGCTGGTCGTGCACCTCGTGTGTTTGGCAGTGCTGTTCCTGCTGCTGCGAAGCGAATTCGTCGCCGCGGTGCAGGTGGTCGTCTACGCGGGCGCCGTGATGGTGCTCTACGTGTTCGTGGTCGCCTACGTCGGCGATGAGGGTGAGGGCATCGGCGCGCGGCTGCGCGCGGGACCGACCGCCACGAACGGCTCCGTCAGCGCAGCGCTGCGGCTCGGCGGGGCCCTGCTCGGCGGGGCGCTGCTGATCGAGCTGCTGATCGCGCTGCTCGGCACCGGCCTGGAGGCGGTCAATTCGCATGGCGCCGGCTACTCGCCCGGACCTCGGACGTACGGGACACCCGCGTACATAGGGAACCTCCTCTTGACCCGCTTCCTGCTCGTCTTCGAGGTGGCGTCGTTCCTGCTGCTCGTGGCCGCGGTCGGCGGGGTGGTGCTCGCACGGCGGCGGGGCGGGTTGGGCGAGGACGACCCCGAGCAGGGCCGGCTCACCCCGGTCGAGCTGCTGCGGCCGGGGCAGACGGGGACGATGGCCGAGGGCATCGGGAGCCGCGGGCGATGACGATCGCCTGGTACCTGGCCGTCTCCGCGATCGTGTTCGCGATCGGCGCCGTCGGCGTGATGACGCGGCGCAACCCGCTGGTGGTGCTGCTGTGCCTCGAGCTGATGCTCAACGGCGGCAACCTCGCCCTGATCGCGTTCGCGCGCATGTGGGGCAACGGCGACGGCCAGATCCTCGCCATCATCGTGATGACCGTTGCCGCGTGCGAGGTCTGCATCGGGCTCGGCATGATCGTCGCGATCTACCGGCGCCGGCTGCCGATCGACGTCGACGAGCTGCGGGAGCTGCAGGGTTGAGCACCACGACGTGGGCCTGGCTCGTGCTCGCGTTCCCGCTGGCGGGGACGCTGATCAGCGCTTTCGGCTTCAGGCTGTTGAGAGGCAACACCGCCGGCTGGATCGGCACCGCAGCGATCGCGCTCTCGTTCGTCGCGGCGATCGGGACGCTGATCTCGCTCCAGGGCCACACCCCCGAGCACCGCCAGCTCGTCTCCTCGCTCTACGACTACGCCGTGTCGGTGGGCATCAACGCCCGGGTCTCGATCCTCGTCGACCCGCTGTCGGTCTTCATGATCCTCGTCGTCACAGGCGTCTCGACGCTGATCCACCTCTACTCGATCTCCTACATGGAAGAAGACGGTGGCTTCAACCGTTTCTTCGCCTACCTCAACTACTTCGTCTTCTCGATGCTGCTCCTCGTCCTCGCGGGGAACTTCCTGATCCTGATCGTCGGCTGGGCGTCAGTCGGCACGGCCTCCTACCTGCTGATCTCGTTCTGGTACCGGCGCAGGACCGCCACGACGGCCGGCATCAAGGCGTTCGTGATCAATGTCGTCGGCGACGTCGGGCTCGTGCTCGGCACCTTCTTCATCTTCAAGCACACCGGGACTCTGGATTTCTTGGGGACGTTCAGCGCCACCGCGCACGGGGCGTTCGGCGCCCACGGCGACGGCGATCTGACCGCCGGCTGCATCCTGCTGCTCGTCGGCGCGTTCGCGAAGTCGGCGCAGATCCCGCTGCACACGTGGCTCGCGGACGCGATGGAAGGCCCGACCCCGGTCAGCGCCCTGATTCACGCCGCGACGATGGTCACCGCCGGGGTCTATCTGATCGCGCGCATGCACCCGCTGTTCGAACTGTCGACCGCGGCGCAGGACGTGGGCGCCATCGCCGGCTGCGCGACGCTGTTCATCGCCGGCACTATCGGCCTCGCGCAGACGGACATCAAGCGCGTCATCGCCTATTCGACGATGTCGCAGATCGGCTACATGATCATGGGCGTCTCGGTGGGCGCCTACGCCGCGGGGTTGTTCCACCTGATGACGCACGCCTTCTTCAAGGCGCTGCTGTTCATGGGCGCGGGCTCGATCATCGGCGCGATGGCCGGGGAGCAGTCGCTCGAGAAGATGGGCGGCTTCCGCAAGGCGCTTCCGTTCACCTTCGCGTGCTTCGTGATCGGCGGCCTCGCGCTGTCCGGAATCCCTCCCTTCTCCGGCTTCTTCTCAAAGGACGAGATCCTGCTCGTGACGGGGGAGCTCGGCGGCTGGCACTGGGCGCTGTATGTGATCGGCTACATCGGCGCGTTCCTGACGGCGATCTACACGTTCCGGATGATCTTCCGCGCCTTCTACGGGAACCCGGTTCCCGAGGCTCGCGAGCTCGAAGGAGGTCATCTGCACCACGCCGCGCATCCGACGAACCCGGCCAACGGCGAAGTCGAGGACACGGGTGTCGGGTTTCCCGGTCCCCATCACACGATCGCCGAGCGCGCGCTGCCGATGAAGGTCTCGATGTCGCTGCTCGCGGTCGGGGCGGTGGGCGCGGGACTGCTGCAGATCCCCAAGACGGACTTCGTGATCGACGACTTCCTGAGACCGAGCTTCGCGAACTCGGCCACCTACGAAATCCACACGAAGACCGGGCTGCTGTGGGCCGGGCTGGCGCTCGGGACCGTGATCGGGCTCGCCGGCATCGCGATCGCCTACCGCGTCTGGGTGCAGCGGCCCGGGAGCGCGCTGCGCATCCGCGAGCGCTTCCATGCGCTGTATGAGCTGTTCGTGAACAAGTGGTACTTCGACGAGCTGATCGACACGCTCGTCGTGCGCCCGACGCTGGCCGCCGCCGGCTTCGCGCGCAACGTGTTCGAGCCGCGCGTCGTCGACGAGACGCTCGTCGGCGGCACCAGCGGGATCGTGCGCGCCTCCTCGGCCGCGGTACGCGCGGTCCAGAGCGGCTTCGTGCGCTATTACGCGGCGCTGCTCGTGCTCGGGGTCGCGGCCGTCGGCTTCTACTTCCTGCTCCAGAGCTGACCGGTGCCGCCGCTTTCGATTCTCCTCTGGCTCCCGCTCGCGTTCGGCCTGCTCGGCGCAGTGCTGCCGCCGGGGCGCACCGGGCGAACGGCGACACCGGCGACGGCGCCCGGCGGGGAGGTGCGCCGCCCGTGGTCGGCGGCCGGCGCCACCGCGCTCGCGGGCACTGTCGCGACGCTCGGCCTCGCGATCGCGTACCTGGCCGACTACACCCCCGGCGGCGGCCCGCAGCATGTCACCGACACGATGTGGATCTCCTCGCTCGGGATCCACTACAAGCTCGCCGTCACGGGGCTGAACGTCGCGCTCCTCAGCGTGACCGCGCTGGTGTTCGCCGCCGCCGTGCTCGCGAGCAACCTGCGCCCGACCGGGCCGCCCGAACGCGCGCGGATGTTCTACTTCCAGCTGATGCTCGCCGAGTCGGCCGTGCTCGGCGCGTTCCTCGCGCAGGACCTGATCCTGTTCGTCGCGTTCTTCGATTTGATGCTGATCCCCTTCTACTTCCTGATCGGGGGCTGGGGGCGCGACCCGGAGGGATCGACCCGCGTGCGCGCGACCACGAAGCTCGTGATCTACACGCTGGTCGGCTCGCTGCTGATGCTCGCCGGCGCCGTCGCCGCAGGCGTGCTCGCGGCCCAGCAGAACGGCGGCAGCGTCGACTTCGCCTACACCGCGCTTCAGCACGCGCCCCTCGCCACCGGGACCCAGGAGTGGATCTTCCTGCTGTTCGCGGCCGCGTTCCTCGTGAAGATGCCCGCCTTCCCGCTGCACGGCTGGATGCCGGACGGCTACCGGGCGATGCCGGTCGAGGTGCTGATGGTCTTCTCCGGCGTGCTCTCGAAGGTCGGCGCCTACGGCTTCCTGGCGATCGTGCTGACGATCTTCCCGCGCGCCGCAGTGCACTTCCAGACGCTGCTGCTGCTGATCGCGCTCGCCTCGATCATCTACGGCTCGCTGCAGGCCTTCTCGCAGACCGACGTGCGCCTGATCGCCGGGTACTCATCGGTGGCGCAGCTCGGCTTCATCACGCTCGGGATCTTCGCGCTGAACTCACAGGGCTCACAGGGCGCGTTGCTGCAGATGGTCAACCACGCGCTCGTCGTCGCGCCGCTGCTGTTCATCTCGGCGCTGCTCGCGCGGCGCGCGGGCGGCTCGGAAGACATCCGCGACATGGGCGGGATCGCGTTCCGCGCGCCCGTGTTCGCGAGCATCTTCCTGATCATCGCGCTCGCGACGCTCGCGGTGCCCGGCTCGTCGAACTTCGTCGGCGAGTTCCTGATCCTGCTCGGCACCTTCAAAGCGAAGCTCGCGATCGCGATCATCGCCTTCACGGGCGTCGTGATGGCGAGCGTGTACGCACTGCGGCTGTTCATCCGCGCGATGCACAACCGCGCCGGCAAGAACGTCGACTCGCGCGAGATCACGCTCCGTGACGGCCTCGTGCTGGTGCCGATCGTCGCCGTGATCCTGTTCTTGGCGATCTACCCGCAGGTCGCGCTGCACAAGAGCGAAAGGTCGGTGACGCGGGCGGTGGAGCCGGTCGCTTTCCAGACCGGCCAATCACCGCTGAACCGGCTGTTCGGCAATGCCCCTTCCGGCGGTGAAGTGCATGGCGCGCTGGTGATCAAGTGACCATCCTCCTCGCCGCCACCCACCTCAAGGGCCCCCACATCGACTGGGCGGGCGTCTCGCCGCTGATCGCGCTGCTGGGCGGCGGCGCGATCGTCCTGCTCGTCGGCCTGATCACCACGGGCTGGGTGCGAAGGCAGCTCGTCCCGGCGCTGACGCTCGGCGCGCTCGGCGCCGCGCTCGGCCTGACGCTGTGGCAGTGGGGCCAAGACAAGTCGTTGATCGCCGGCGCGCTGCGGATCGACCCGCTGACGCAGGTGCTCACGCTCGTCCTGCTCGCCGGCGGCGCGTGCACGGTGCTGCTCGCCTGGCGCTCGGCGGCAGCGCGCGAAGCGGCGCACGGGGAGTTCCACGCGCTCCTGCTCAGCTCGCTGGGCGGCATGGTGATGCTCGTCGCGGCGCAGAACACGGTCGCTCTGTTCCTGGGCCTGGAGCTGCTCTCGATCCCCCTGTACGTGCTGTGCGCGGTCGAGATGTTCCGCGAGCACTCGCTCGAGTCCGGGCTGAAGTACCTGATCGTGGGTTCCGTCGGCTCGGCGACGCTGCTGTACGGGCTCGCGCTGATCTACGGCGCGACCGGCGCGACCGATTACGCCCGGATCGCGGCGAAGCTCTCCGAAGGGCTCTCGACGGACGTGCTGGCGCTGACGGGGATCGCGCTCGTCGTCGCCGGGCTCGCGTTCAAGGCTTCGATCGCGCCCTTTCACCAGTGGACGCCGGACGTCTACGAGGGCGCGCCGACCCCGGTCACCGCGTTCATGGCCGTCACGACCAAGGTCGCAGCGTTCGGGGCGTTCGTGCGCTTCTTCGACGTCGCGCTGATCGAAGCCCACGCCAGCTGGGGCCCTGCGCTGGCAGCGCTCGCGACGATCACGATCATCGTGGGCAACGTCGGCGCGCTCGGTCAGTCATCGCTGAAGCGGATGCTGGCCTACTCCTCAGTCGCGCAGGCCGGCTACATCCTCGCGGGCGTCGTCGTCGCGACCAAGCTCGGGGTGCAGGCGACCGCGCTCTACCTGATCGTCTACCTCGTGATGAACATGGCGGCGTTCGCCGCGATCGTCGCGCGCGAGCGCGAAACGGGCCTTGGCGACTCGATCGCGTCGATGTCGGGGCTCGGGCGAGAACGGCCGCTGCTCGCCTGGCCGATGACGCTTGCGATGCTCGGGCTCGCCGGACTGCCCGCGACCGCAGGGCTGATCGGCAAGATCTACCTGATCCAGGCGGCCGTCGAAGGCGGCTACGCGTGGCTCGGGATCGTGATCGTCGTCGGCTCGATGCTCTCGCTTGCCTACTACCTGCCGGTGATCGCGACGATGTGGATGGGTGAGCCGGCGAGCCGCCCGGCCGCCCCCGCGCCCAGGACGGGGGGCCCCGGCGGGCTCCCGGCCGTGGCCGGCGGCTCCAGTGAGCTCGACGCCGAGGACTTCCAGCTCGCCCGCGACAGCCAGCCCGAGATCGTCGCCGTGGCGCTGATCGCCGGCGCCGCCACGGTCGTGTTCGGGATCGTGCCGCAGCCGCTGTTCGAGCTGGTGCGGCACACGGGCTCAGCGCTCGGCCTTCTCTGAAAGCCCGCCCTAGCCGTCAGCCGGCTGCTGGAAGAAGTCCGGGACGCCCTGCCTCACGGAGTAGCTGACCCCGCACGTCTCGCAGACCATCGCCTCGCCGTCCGTCCTGAGCGCCCCGCGACAGCGCGGGCAGCGCCATTCCGGGGAGCCGCCGTCGATGCCGTCGCCCGCCGCGACGATCCGCCAGTCGCGGTTGCGCAGCGGCTTCAGCGGATGGGTCGGGCTGCCCAGCGTGCGCGAGACCAGCCCGTCGAGCGCGTAGGACGCTTCGCGCAGCGGCCGCGGAAGCCGCCGGCCGACGCCGTAGATGAAGGCGAACGTCGCGTTGCAGCGGAACGTGCCGATGTCGGCTTCGCTGCCGAACAGCCGCCCGACGGTCGCCGGATCGAAGTTGTTGACGTGGCCCTCCTGCTCGAGCGCGAAATCCGGCTCGTGGGCATCAGCGCTCTCGCTGATCGGCGTCGTCACGAGGATGTGCCTGCGGGCGACGCGTTTCATTTCGGCGATCATCACCTCGGGATCGAGCACGTGCTCGAGCGTCTCGGTCGACATCACGAGGTCGAAGCTGCCGTCGGCGAACGGCAGGCGGTGCGCATCTGCGCTGGCGACGGGCTGCCCGTAGGCCTCCCGCGCCTTGACTAGCCCCTCCGTCGAGATGTCGACGCCCCAGACCTCGGCGCCGCGCCGTTCGGCGATCACCTTCATGAAATAGCCTTCCGAGCAGCCGACGTCCAGCACGCTGCTGAACTCGAGCGGGCCGAGCGCCCGCATCACGGCGCGTTCGCGCACGTAGTGACGGAAGGACAGCGGGTCGTACTCGCCGGGGCGCGGATGATGGGCGTGCTGCAGGCGTTCCCGGTCCTCCGCCGCCCTCACCGCGGCGGCGAAGTCCGGACGCGAGATCGACTCTCGCTCCCCGCTCAAGCCGGCCTCTCGCCCGCGGGCGCGCGCCCGGCGGCCGGCGCTCGCATCTGCGGCGTGGCGATCACGGCCCGGACTATAGGCGCAGCCGCGGCGGCCGCGCGCCGGGTCTCCTACAGCCGTCCAGACTGCTCTGCGGCGGCTTCGGCCTGCTGGAGCTGGCGCTCCACGAGATCCAGGCCGGAGTCCCAGAAGCCGGGGTCCGCGAGGTCGATGCCCACGATCGCCGCCACCTCCTCGGGGCTTTTCGAGCCGCCCGCGGCGAGCATCTCGAGGTAGCTCGGCACGAGCGCCTCGCCCTGCTGCTCGTAGCGCTCGTACACCGACAGCGCCAGCAGCTGGCCGTAGGCGTAGGCGTAGACGTAGCCGGGGCTGCCGATGAAATGCGGGATGTATGACCACCAGCTGCGGTAGCCGTCGGTCACCTCGACCGAGTCACCCAGGAGCTCCTCCTGGCTCTCGCCCCACAGCTCGCCGAAGCGGTCGACCGACAGCTCCCCCTGCTCGCGGCGCTCGGTGTGGACGAGGTCCTCGAAGCGGTTCATCGCGACCTGTCTGAAGACGGTGGCGATCGTGTCCTCGAGGTTCTCGGCGAGCAGCGCCAGGCGCGAGGCCGGCGAGGAATCCTCTTCGAGCAGTTTGCCGAACACGATCGTCTCGCCGAACACGGAGGCCGTCTCGGCCAGGGTCAGCGGCGTGTGCTGCTGGAAGATGCCCTGCTTGGCGGCGAGCGCGAAGTGCACGCCGTGGCCGAGCTCGTGCGCGAGCGTCAGCACGTCGCGGCGCCGCGCGGTGTAGTTGAGCAGCACATACGGGAACTCGCTGGGGACCGTGCCGGCGCAGAACGCGCCGCCGCGCTTGGCGGGACGGACCGGGGCGTCGATGCGATGGTCCTCGAAGAAGCGCTCGACCAGCGTGCCGAGCTCGGGCGAGAAGCTCGAGTAGCAGTCGAGCACGATCTCCCGCGCCTGCCCGTAGGTGAACGTGGTCTCGTCGGAGCTGACGGACGCCATGCGGTCGTAGTCGGCGAGCCGGTCGAGGCCGAGCAGGCGGGCCTTCAGGCGATACCAGCGCCGCGGGATCTCGTACCGCCCGCGCACGGCCGCGATCAGCGCCTGGACGGACTCGTCGCTCGCCTCGTTGGAGAGGTTGCGCGCGGCCAGCCAGCTCGAGTACCGGCGCAGACGGTCTTCCGTCGCCTTGTCTGCGAGCAGCGTGTTGAACAGGAACGCGCGCGTGCGCAGGCCAGGCGCCAGCGCCGCGGTGACCCCCTCGGCGCTCGTGCGGCGCACCTCGCGGTCGGCATCCTGAAGCCGGCTCAGCGCGACGTCGAGCGGCACCCGCACCGGCGCCTGCGGGCCGGGCTGCTCGCCCTCGTCCCGGCCGGTCCGAGCGGGCGCGCCTCCGTTCCTCGCCGCGGGCAGCTCGACCTCGATCACCGACGTCAGCTCCTCGAACAGGCGCTTCCAGGCGCTCGCTCCCGTCAGGGACTTCTCGGTCACGATCCGCTCCTCGGGCTCGCTGAGAAGGTGGTCGCGGTAGCGGCGCACGTTGCGCAGGTGGTGGCGCGCGAAGTCGAGCCCGTCCCCCGCGAGCATCTGCTCGGCGCGCTCGTCATCGAGCGCGGCCCACTCGAGCTCGAAGAACAGCAGCGTCGTCTGGATCGCGGTCTCCTGCTCCTGGACCCACTGCATCAGCGCGCCGTTGGAGGGGTCGGCGGTGTCGGTCGAGAAGCGCAGCGCCGCGTAGTAGCCCGCGCGACCGACGAGCTCGGAGATCTCGGCCAGCTCGCGCATCGCGGCAGCCAGCCCGGCGGAGTCGAGCTCGCTCAGCTTTCCCGCGTGGGCCGCGGAGAACGCCTGCGCGCGCTCGAGCGCCTCGGCCATCCGCCGCTCCACCCCTTCGCGACCCTCGCCCGCGACGAGCGGCTCGAGATCCCAGCTGGCGGCGAGCAGCTCGGAGTCGGTCTCGGTGGGCGCCGCCATCTGGGGTGAGGTTAGGGGAAAGTCGGCCGGCGCTCCGTGCCGGCCTCAGGGGAAAGTCGGCCGGCGCTCCATGCCGGCCTCAGGGGAAAGTCGGCCGGCGCTCCATGCCGGCCTCAGGGGAAAGTCGGCCGGCGCTCCGTGCCGGCCTCGGCTACTCGCTGGAGATCGCTTGCAGCATGTTCAGCCGCGCCGCGCGACGCGCCGGGATCGCCGCCGCGATTACTCCGACGACGGCGGAGGCGAGCAGCAGCACGATCAGCGTGCCGACGGGCCAGGCCTGCACGTAGCCTTCGCCGGAGAGGGCGATCGAGGTCGCGAGCGCGCCGAGGATCCCGAGCACGAGCCCGAACACGCCGCCGATCAGCGCGGTGATCACCGACTCGTAGCGGATCATCTGGCGCACCTGGCGACGGCTCGTACCGATCGCGCGCATCATGCCGAGCTCTCGCGAGCGCTCGTAGATCGAGAGGATCAGCGTGTTGACGATCCCGAACAGCGACACGATCACCGACAGCGCCAGCAGCACGTAGATCAGCGTCAGCAGGTTGTTGATCTGCCCGGCGAGATCCTGCTTGAACTGGGCCGCGGTTCGCGAGCGGACCTGGGGATAGCTTTCCGCGAGCACGCGGTTCACGGCGGGCTGCACCTGCTTGTCCGTCGCGCCCGGCACGTAGGTGACGAAGTTGACGCCGTCTTCGCGCTGGCCGAACGCGGTTGCCGCGAGTGGGCGGTCGATCGTCACGCCCCCGAGCAGTTCGGCGTTTTCCTTGATCACGGCGATCGTCGTGAGGGTCACGTGCGCGCCGGTCGGCGTCAGCAGCGTGATCGTCCTGCCCGGCTTCAGGTGCTGGCTCTTGGCGAACTTTTCGGTGACGATCGTGCTGGTGCCGCTGAGGCTCGCGAGCGCGTCGCGCGGGCCTTCCTTGTATTCGAGCCGGTAGGCGTTGCCGAAAGATGCGGGTTCGACAGCCGTCACGGCTTCGTTGTGTTTGCTGCCGACCGGCCGCCCGAGCGTGAACGCGACGGCGGTCACTTCCTTGACCCCGGGCACCTTGCGCACGGCGACCGCGACGCCGGGCGGGATGCCCTGTTCGCCGCCGCTCTGTGAGTTCTCGACGATCAGGTTCCCCGCGAAGGAGCGATCGACGGCATGGTTGATCGTCGCCTTGAAGCTCGCGGCGAGCACCGCCACGAAGGCGCACAGCCCCAGGCCGACCGTCAGCGTGGCCGCCGTCACGAGGGTGCGCCCCGGCTGGCGGATCGAGTTCTCCTCGGCGAGGCGTCCGGTGATGCCGCGCCAGCGGACGAGCCGGCCGATCGCGTGCCCGAGCGCCGGCACGATCCGGTAGCGGCGCTGGGGCCGCTCTTCTCCGCGGCGTAGGCGCACGGCCAGGCGCGCGCCACGGAGCACCCAGATCACGATCAGCACGATGCCGATGCCCGCCGCTCCGATCGAGATCAGCACGGCGAGGATCAGGACGCCGATCACGAAACGGATGATCAGCGCTTTGCGGGTCGGCAGGGGGCGCGGCGGGATCGGAACGCCCTCGCGCATGGCCGCCACCGGTGGCACGCGCGTCGCCCGCAGCGCCGGCGGCAGGCCGGCGAGCACCGTCACGATGATCCCCACGAGCAGCGACACGATCACCGTGCGCGTCTCGATCACCGTGCCGTTGTCGGGGAGCGTCGCCCCGAAGGCTTTGAACAGCGCGTCGAGCAGCGGCGCGACGCCGATCCCCGCCAGCAGCCCGAGCCCGGCGCCGATCGCGCCCAGCATCAGCCCTTCGTAGACCACCGAGCGCAGGATCTGCCCGCGCGAGGCCCCGAGCGTGCGCAGCAGCCCGAACTCCCGCGTGCGCTGGGCGACGGTGATCGAGAAGGTGTTGAAGATGATGAAGGCGCCGACGACCAGGGCCACGTAGGCGAAGATCAGAAGGAACGTGCGCAGCCCGCCGAGGTTGTGTTCGAGGTTGCCCGTGTCGTGTTCGGCCTGTTCGGAGCCGGTGCGCACTTCAACCGTGCGAGGCAGCTCTGCTCGGATCCGGTCGCGCAGCTGCCCCGGCGTCACACCGGGCCGCGCGGCGACGTCGATCTGGTCGAAGTGGCCGGGGTTGCCGAGCAGCCGCTGCGCCTCGACCGGGAGCAGCGTGGCGACGCCGGCGCCGCCGAACGATTCGCCGCCCCCGAACCTGAGGATCCCGGAGATCGTGTAGCGCCCGGTGGCCGCGGTGCCGGCGACGATCATCTGATCGCCGATGTGCAGCCCGGCGCGCTGCGCGGTGGCCTCATCGATCGCCACCTGCGAGGCGTTGACGGGGAACGTGCCGTGCACCGGCTTGAACGACTCGAAGCGCGGGGGCACGATCGAGTTGATGAAGGCCGGTGCGAACCCGCTCGTCAGCCGTTTGCGATGCGTGTTCAGGAAGGTGCCGCGCGAGAAGATCGAGCCCGCGGCCTCCGCCACGCCGGGCGTGCGCTGGACCTTTTCGACCATCGCCTGGGTCACCGGCGAGTTTTCCGAGCGGATTTCCCGTCCCAGCTGTTCGGCGGGGGTGACGACGACGTCGTGCCCTTTGCTCGCCGTCTGGAAGATCTTGGCGAACGAGTTGTTGATCGTGTCGGTGAGGATGTAGGTCCCCGCCATCAGCGCGACGCCGAGCACGATCGCGATCGCGGTCAGCGCGACCCGCACCTTGCGCTGCGCGAAGCCCCGCAGGACGAGGCGCAGCATCAGCCCAGGGCCTTCATCAAGTCGAGCGTCTGCTCGGTGCTGACCGCCTCCCCGTCGTGGACGACGCGCCCATCGGCGAGCACCACCAGGCGGTCCGCGAACGACGCCGCGTGAGCGTCGTGCGTGACCATCACCACCGACTGCTCGAACTCGTCGACAGCCTGGCGGAGCAGGTTCAGAACGTCGTCGGTCGCCTTCGAGTCGAGGTTGCCCGACGGCTCGTCGGCGAACACCACCGACGGGCGCGAGACGAGCGCGCGGGCGACGGCGACCCGCTGCTGCTGGCCGCCGGAGAGCTCGGCGGGACGGTGCTTGAGGCGGTCGGCGATGCCCACGGTCTGCACGAGCGTGTCGAACCACTCACGATCCACCGAGCGGCCCGCGATCGACAGGGGAAGCAGGATGTTCTCTTCGGCGTCGAGCACCGGGAGCAGGTTGAACGTCTGGAAGACGAAGCCGATCTTGTCGCGGCGCAGCTTCGTCAGATCGCCGTCGTCGAGCTCGGTCAGCTCGACGCCCGCGAGCTGGACCTTTCCCGAGGTGGGCCTGTCGAGCCCGGCGAGGTTGTGCATCAGCGTCGACTTGCCCGAGCCGGACGGCCCCATGATCGCCGCGAAGCGCTGTTCGGGGAAGGAGACGGTGACGCCGTCCAGCGCCTCGACGGCCGCCTCGCCCTCCCCGTAGCGGCGGTGCAGGTCCTCCGCCGCCACGATCTCGCCCCGGTGATCGATTCCGCCCATCGGCCCCCGAGAGTACCGAGTGGGCGAGGTCATTCCGCTTACAAGCGGTGACTCTGCAAGGCCTCGCCCACACGACGACCGTCCAGTGGCTCCGCGGGCGTTCCTATTCTTTGCGCATGGCGATGAGCGCAGGCGCCGAGGCGCTTGGAACGCCCTCACGGGACGGTTCCGCGCCGGCGGCGCGGGCGGGCTGGCGCCCGTCGGCCCTGCAGGTCGTCGTCGCGCTGACGGTGGCGGGTGCGGCTCTGCGCTTCGGCACGATCGACGTGCAGTCGATCTGGGGGGATGAGGCGATCACGATCGCCGTCGTGCACCGCAGCTTCGGCTCGATGCTCTCGCACCTGTCCTCGAGCGAGTCCGCGCCACCGCTGTACTACACGCTGGCGTGGCTGTGGACGAAGGTGTTCGGGACGGGCCCGATCGGCTTCCGGACGCTCTCGGCGCTGGCCGGAACCCTCACGATCCCGGTCGTGTGGGCGTGCGGGCGCGAGATCTCCGACCGGGTCGGCGGGTGGGCCGCGGCGCTCGCGGTGGTCAGCCCCGCGATGTACTACTACTCGCAGGAGGCGCGCGCGTACGCGCTGCTGATCCTGTTCTGCGCGCTCGCGTTCCTGTTCTTCGAGCGTGCGCTCTCGCGCCGCGACGCGAGGAGCCTCGCCTGGTGGGCGGGCTTCTCCGCGCTCGCGCTGCTCACGCACTACTTCGCCGCCTTCCTGTTCATCCCGGAGGCCGTGATCCTCGCGCGGGCCCTCGGCCGCCGCCGGGCCGCGCTCGCCTGCGCCCCCGTGGTGATCGTCGGGATCGCGCTGCTGCCGCTGGCGATCGATCAGCGCGACTCCGGCAAAGCCAAGTGGATCGAAGAATCCTCGCTCATCAGCCGCACGGGCGAGACCGTCAAGCAGTTCCTCGTCGGCCTGTACGGCCCCGGGCAGATCGGCACCGCGGCGCTCAGCGGGCTGCTCGCCCTGGGCGCGCTGTGGATCGTGCTGAAGCGCGCCCGCGGCAGCGAGCGCGACCGCGCGCGCGACGCCGCGATCGTCGCGGGTGTCGGCGTCGCGCTGCCGCTGCTGCTGGCCGCGGCGCACCTGATCGACGTGTTCGACGGTCGCAATGTGATCGCGGCCTGGGTCCCCTTCGCCGTCCTCATCGCGATCGGGCTCGGCTGCGCGCGCGCCGGGCGCGCGGGCGCGGCGATCGGCACCGCGCTCTGCGCGATCGGGCTCGGCGTGATCCTCGCCACGAACCTGCTGCCCGGCTACCAGCGCGACGACTGGCGCGGCGCCGCGCAAGCGCTGCCGAAGAACGCGCCGGCCCCGCGGGTGATCGTCGCCGAACGCTACGGCGGCTCGCCGCTGTCGATCTACCTCGGGCCGCTTCGGCAGACCACCGCCACGAACGTGATCGCGCGCGAAATCGTGTTCCCGACCCTCCGCACGCGCCACACGGCCGGCGCGCCGTATCCGCCCTACCTCCAGCTGCGTCCGCCGCGTGGCTTCCGGCTCGTGTCGGTGCGAAAGAGCGAAGCGTTCGCGGTGACCCGCTTCCTCGCTCCGCGCCAGACGACTGTCGCGGCGCGCGAACTCGTGCGGCTCAGCGGCGACCCGGCGAGCGAACTGCTCCTCGAAGGCTGAACGGCGCCCGCCGGTGCGGGCGGGCGCCGTCTCGCATCAGGCTTCGTGCGCCTAGAGCGCGAGCAGTTCCTGAGCCGCGCTCGTGTACGGACCCTTCGACTGGTCTTCGTGCTGGAGCAGCCCGAAGTAGGCCTCGCGGTCGTTGCTGGCCCCGGCGTTCTGCTGGTCACGCACCTGGTAGAGCATGAACAGGCCGAGCCGGCTGCCGGCGATCGATTTGATTTCCGCGACGCTCCGCCTGAGCTGTTCGGCCGCTTCGGCGTAGCTCATGCACGGGTTGTAGCCGTAGTTTTCGTTCACGCACACGCCGTTGTCCGTCGACAGGCCCCACTCGGTGATGTCGATCGGGATGTTCGAGGGGGCGCCGTGCGCGGCGGTCTGTGCGAGCACGCCCAGCAGCTTGGTCTTGCCGTAGGTCCCGTACGGGTGGGTGACCCAGCCCGAAACGTAGCTGCCGAGGTTGGGGACGGCCTGGAACATGCCGTTCATCCAGTTGCCCGACGCGTCGTCGGCGACGGCCAGCACGCCGACCTTGTTAGGCGTGGCGTCGATCGCTTCGACCGCTTCCTTCAGACGCAGCGCGTACGTCTGAGCGCGCGCCTGATAGGAGGGCGTCCCGGCGCTGTCGCCGTACTGGTAACCGTAGGAGGTCTCGTTGCCGAACTCGATCGTCTGCCAGGCGAGGTTGCCGTCGGGCCGTTTCGCCCAGAACGTGCCGCCCGGTCCGTACGCCTTCGCCCAGCCGGCGAGGTTCTGGGCTTCTGCCGGGGTCGGGATGCGGCCGTAGAATTCGGCCAGCGGTGCGACCCGCACACCCAGCGAGGCGTATTTCGCGACGATCGATTCCCAAGCGGACGCCGCGGTGCCGATCGGCATCGAGATGCGCACGATCTTCGCGCCGAGGGCCTGCGTGCCCGTGTAGTCCTGGGGCATGTAGCCGGAGTTGATGCCGGGCTGGAAACCTTCGTCGCCGATCAGCGAGAACCCGCTTTCTTTCGGCGCCGGAGCCGGTTCTTTCGGCGGCGGCGCCGGGTAGGTGATGCTCACGCTCGGCGACCAGGCGCTCCCGTCGACGGCGGTGCGGACGCTGTAGGACACCGTCTTGCCCGGGACCGCCGGCGGCGTCACCGAGGTGCCGCTGACGGCCGTGAACGCTTCGGGCTGGCCCGGCACCTGCGTCATCAGGATGTAGGCGCCGAGCTTCGCGACGAGGTTCCACGAAAGCGTCTGCCCCGAGACGTGCACGGCGGGCGCCGCCTTGAGGTTGAGTTCTTCGTGCGGCGGGCCGGCGGGCGGCGTCGGCGTCGGCGGCGCCGGAGGCGCCGGGTAGCTGATCTTCACGCCGTTCGACCAGCGCGAGGAGCGCACCGCGGTCCGCACCATGTAGGTGACGGTGAAGCCCGGGACGGGCGGCGGCGTGCTCGAGGTTCCGCGGACGTAGGAGTAGCGGTTGCCCTGGCCGGGGACGATCGCGACCAGCACGTAGCCGCTGCCGCGGGCGACCGAGCTCCAGCTCAGCTTGTCCCGGCCGGCGCGCAGCGCGGGCGGGCGCGAGAATGCGGAGCTGACGGCGCCGGAGCGTCCGCCCGTTCCCTTCGCGGTGCGGTCGAGCCTTCGCTGTGCAGCCGTGAAGGCGCGGCCCGCGCGCTGGACGTTCGTGCGCAGGCCCGTGCAGGCGCCACCCTCGCGCAGGCAGGCGCGCAGCGCGCGAGCCTGGGTGACGAGCCGGCGATCGGCCCGGTTGGAGCTCTTGGCGGCGGCGCGGATCGCCGCGGCTGCGGACCGCGCGTGATGTGCCCCGCGGCCGTGGTGGCTCGAGGCGGAGGCGACGCTCGTTCCGAGCAGTGCCGGCAGCGCAAGCGAACAGAGGACGAGCGCGAAGGAACGGGCCGGAGCCCGCCAGAGGCTGGAGTGCATGTCGATCTCCTTCGGTAGCTGGGCTGTCTCGCGGGGAGACCCCTGGCTTTGCGACCTCGCCTCGCGGCGAGAGTGCCTTTGTCGGGAGCACGCGGGGAAGCTGTCTCCGCCCCCTCCGTGGCTCGATTTCTACGAGCTGCTGCGACTCCTATCGCGTAGGAGCAGGCGCGACTTTAGTCGTGCAGCGTTTGTTGCACGAGGTTTTCGCGGCCCCTCCGCCGGGTAGCCCGCCGGGCCGCCGGCGCGCCTAGCTTTCCTGCGCCTGGAGCTCCTTGACCTTGCCCTCGAGCTGGTCCATCACGGCCGGGTCGCGCAGCGTCGTGACGTCGCCGAGCGTCCGCCCCTCGGCGATGTCGCGCAGCAGCCGGCGCATGATCTTCCCGGAGCGTGTCTTCGGGAGGTCGTCCGCCCAGATGATGCGCTTCGGCCGGGCGAACTTGCCGATCCGCTCGGCGACCGTCGCGCGGATCCCCTCGACGGTCGCCTCGTCGCCGACGAGATCGCCCTGCAGGGTCACGAACGCGACGATCGCCTGCCCGGTGTCCTCGTCGTGCTGGCCGATCACCGCGGCCTCGGCTACGTCCGGGTGGGCGACGATCGCCGACTCGACCTCCGCGGTCGAGAGCCGGTGGCCCGAGACGTTGACGACGTCGTCGATGCGCCCGATCACCCAGAAGTACCCGTCCGAGTCCAGCCGCGCCGCGTCGCCGACGAGGTAGACATCGGGCCCGAACCGCTTGAAGTAGGTGTCGACGAAGCGGTCCTCCTCGCGGTAGAGCGTGCGCAGCATCGACGGCCACGGGCGGGTGAGCACGAGCAGGCCCTGGCCTTCCTGGATCGGCTCGCCGGTGCTCTCGTCGCGCACCTCGGCGAACACGCCCGGGAAGGGCTGCGTCGCCGAGCCCGGCTTGGTTTCGGTGATGCCGGGCAGCGGCGTGATCATGATCCCGCCGGTCTCCGTCTGCCACCAGGTGTCGACCACCGGACAGCGTTCGCCGCCGATCACCTTGTAGTACCAGAGCCACGCCTTCGGATTGATCGGCTCGCCGACCGAGCCCAGCAGCCGCAGGCTGCTCAGGTCGTGCTTGCGCGGCCACTCCGCGCCCCACTTGATGCAGGCGCGGATCGCCGTCGGCGCGCAATAGAGGATCGTGACGCCGTAGCGCTCGACGATCTCCCACCAGATGCCCTTGTCGGGGTAGTCGGGCGCCCCCTCCCACATCACCGACGTGGCGCCGTTGCACAGCGGGCCGTAGACGATGTAGGAGTGGCCGGTGACCCAGCCGACATCGGCCGCGCACCAGTAGACATCAGTCTCCGGCTTGAGGTCGAAGACGTAGCGATGGGTGGCCGAGACGCCCGTCAGGTAGCCGCCGGTCGTGTGAAGGATGCCCTTCGGCTTCGCGGTCGAGCCCGAGGTGTAAAGGATGTACAGCGGGTGCTCGGCGTCGAGGTGCTCCGCCGGGCACTCGGGGTCCGCCCTGGACACGATCTCGTCGTAGAAGTGGTCGCGCCCCTCCTTCATGTCGCAGTCGAGGCCCTTGCTGCGCACGACGACGATCGTCTCGAGCGTCGCAAGGTCGCCCATCACCTCGTCGACGCGCTCCTTCACGGGCGCGGTCGTGCCCTTGCGCGAGGCTCCGTCGACGGTGATCAGCGCCTTCGCCTCGGAGAACTCCATGCGCTCGCGGACGGCCTCGGCCGAGAAGCCGCCGAACACGACGTTGTGCGGCGCGCCGATGCGCGCGCACGCCAGCATCGCGACCACGACCTCCGGGATCATCGGCAGGTAGATGCCGACGACGTCGCCCTTGCCGACGCCGAGCTCCTTCAAGGCGCTCGCGAAGCGCTTGACCTCCACGAGCAGCTCCGCGTAGGTGAGGTCCCGCTCCGAGCCGTCCTCCCCGCGCCAGTGGAACGCCACGCGGTCGCCGCGCCCGGCCTCCACGTGCCGGTCCAGGCAGTTGTACGAGACGTTGAGCTCGCCCCCGACGAACCACTTGTAGAACGGCGGCTTCGACTCGTCGAGCACCTGATCCCACGGCTTGAACCAGTCCAGCGCTTCGGCCTGCTCGACCCACCACCCCTCCGGGTCGTCGTTCGCGATCTCGTACACCGACGGGTCTTTGAGCAGGGCCTGCTCGCGAAACGCCTCCGGAGGCGCGAAGCGCTCCACCTCGAGCAGGCCCGCGAGCTCCCGGTCGAGGTCGGTCCCGGTCTGCCCTTCCTCGACGCTCATCGTGCGGACTCTACCCGCGCAGGCGCGGGACGCGGCCGCCCGACGTTGAGCGGGACCACCGGCAGGATCGTGCGCGCGAAGGTCGAGTTGACGACGGCCGCGAACGAGGCGTACCACGCGGCGGCCGCGGTCGCCAGCCCGATGTAGCCGCCCCAGTGGGTGACGGTCTTGTGCGCCCCGACGGCGCCGATCGCGAGCAGGATGAACGTCGCGGTCAGCAGCACGAACACGAGCAGCACGGCGCCGCTCACGCGCAGCGCGGCGACCGTCATGTAGGCCGTGAAGATCGCCCATGCCCACAGGTACACGCCGAGGGCATGCCCGACGTTGCCGGTGATGTCCTTGGCGTAGAAGACGTTGAGCGCCCAGAACGAGATCCAGAACGCGCCGTAGGAGGAGAACGCGACGGCACCGAACGTGTTGCCGTTGCGGAACTCCCACATGCCGGCGAGCAGCTGCACGACCCCGCCGTAGATCAGCGCCAGGCCGAGCACGACCGGCAGGCCGCCTTCGTTGACGAGGTTGGCGTTGAAGATCGAGAGCACGAACGTCGTCATCGCGAAGCCGGCGAGCCCGAGGGGCGCCGGATCGGCGATTTTCCAACCGACGACGGGCGCCTCCTCTACGGCCGTCCTGCCCGCGGTTGGGTCTCGATCGATGGGTGCGGTCGCCGCCATTGCAGCCTCCTTCGCTCAGCCGTGAAGCTCGGCGCCGCGCGCTGGCATGCAGGGCAGCTCCTCACTCCCTACCGCCCCTGAGCTACCCCCTCGCGACCCACCCAATCGGCACGAGCGGCTTGCCGGTCGGAGATCGGACACCGCCGCCGCGCGGCGGTATCTCAGCCGCGCCCGCTGCGCTTTCGCCGGCGCTTTCGCGAGGAGGCGCCCGCCGGCTGCGCCGGGGCCGGCGGGGCGTCTGCGGCCCCCGCCGTGGCGGTCGCTGGGATCTTCGAGCGGCCACCGCGTTCGGCCTGCATCTGCGCGCGGCTCGGCCACGGGCGCGCTTCGCCGGCCTCCCACGCCGGCGGGTCGCCGCCGGGCCAGCGCCCAGCGAAGAGCAGCCCCATCATCACGAGCCAGAAGGCGGGGATCAGCTGCAGCGTGGCGCCGATGTTGGGAAGCAGGATCAGCAGCGCGCTGAACATGCCGAGGAACGCCACCCAGCGGGGGAGCAGCCCGGTCCGCAGGGAGTTCAGCAGCACGACGATCATCCCCACGACCAGCGCGAGGCCCGCGAGCAGCGACAGGTAGGCGACGATCTGGTTGGCGGCCCCCTTGGTGAGCGCCTGTTCGACCGCGTTGCGGGAGTGGTCGGCGCCGGTCGCGAATTTGTGCGTCTCGATCGCGTACACGAGCTCGTGCGCAATGCTCGCTAGCGCGACCGCGATGCCGCCGACGAGCACGAGCATCCGGGCGGGGGGCCAGGTGCCCGGACGCCGGAAGGAGGCGGCATCGAAGAGCAGCAGCAGGATCAGCGTGAGGGCCACGATCGCGACGGCGGCAAGCACGCTGCCGGCGATCAGCGGGAAGGCGTGATGAGAGATGTATTTGACCTCACCCGTTCGCGGGCTCACCGACGGTTCGCGGACGCCTTCGAGCGTCGGGCCGAAGCCCTGCAACGGTCCCACCGTCGGCAGCCCGTTGAGCGTCGAGGTGATGACGATCGCGCTCAGCAGGTACAGGAAGCCGCCGGCGAACGCCGGCACGGCCAGGCGCGTGCGTCGCTGCACCTCGGCGGCGGTCTGGTCTCGTATCTCGGCTGTGCTGGGCATCGAGCAGCGCAGTCTATGATCTGAGCATGGAGGGCGGTGGCCTCGGAGACATGTTCGGCGACCCTGAGGAGATCCAGCGGCGGCTGGCCGAGTTCGCGGAACAGATGCAGGGCAGCCAGCGGCTCGCCTGGGCCGACAACGCGATCAAGCTCGCCGTCGACATGACGGTGGCGGCGGTCGGGCGGGTCAACATCCAAGGCAACGCCGAGGCTCAGGCCGAGCAGATCCGGACCGTGATCGCGCGCGTGTTCCCTGAGGCGGTGGCGCTGGTCAGAGAGGCCCGCGAGGGCCTTCAGTAGTCGTAGCGCGCACGCGCTCGCCGCCGACGCTCGGCGAGCGGCTCGGGAGCCCGGGGCGCGCGGGCAGGATCCTCAGCCACGCCACGGCCTTCCCGCTCGGCTTCCTTTTCCGCACGCTGCGAGGCGCGGCCCGCGGTGATCACTTCTTTGAAGGAGCGGAAGCGGAAGATGAAGATCACCGCGGCCAGCCCGGCGAGCGCCGTGAAGGCGGCGATCGCGATCTGCTGGCCGACGGAGTAGGCGGCGAGGACGGTGCCGCCGGCCTTGCTCGAGAACACCTTGACGAGCAGCGCCTGCTGCACGCCGGCGCCGCCCGGGGTGAACGGGACCGCCCCGGCGACCTGCCCGACGGCGAACACGAGCAGCACATTCTGCACTGACCCGCCGACCCGGAAGGCTTCCAGCAGGAACCAGAACGCGGCCGCGCGGCACAGCCAGGCGAGCGCCTGCAGGGCGGCGACTTCGCGCAGGTAGCGCGGCCTGTCGGTGAGGATCGTCAGGCCCTGTCGCACGCGCAGCCAGAACGCGCGGGCCCGCACCGACAGCAGCGCGAAGGCCACCAGCCCGATGACCGCGATCAGCGTGATCAAGAACAGCGTGAAGCGGAAGTGGACCGCGAAGAACGAGATGTCGAAGGAGCTGAGCTTCGCGAAGTCGGGCGGCTTGGGGAAGATGCCCTGGGTGAAGGCGTAGACCAGGACGAGCACCCCGACGCAGGCGTCGAAGATCGACTCCACGAAGAACGCGCTCGCCACCGTCGGGTAGCGCGAGCCCGGGATCGAGGACTTGGTCAGGAACAGCTTGATGACGTCGCCGCCGCGCGCCGGCACGACGTTGTTGAAGCCGACCGCGGCGACGTAGGCGCCCCAGATGCGCCGCCACTCGAAGCTGACCGCGGGATACGCGGCGCGCAGGCTGTTGAAGAAGGCGCGCGAGCGGATCGTGAGGTTCGCACCGAAGAACAGCAGCCCGACGAGCAGCGCGGGCCAGCGGACCGCGGCCAGGTCGGAGAAGAACTGCCCGACCGCGTCGAAGAACGAGGTCAGGCTCTGGCCGAGCGATGTGGCAAGGAGCTGGGCGTACACAGCTCAAATGTACGGGAGGCCGGAGGCGTCCCCGGCGGGGTCGCGCAGCCGCGCGGCGGCTGGAGGAGCCCCGCGGCGCGCGTGAGCGATACCCGGGACCAACGCCCGTCAGGGGCCCGCCGCGGCAGCTGCCGCCGCACGCCGGCGCAGCAGGTGCACGGCGGCGAGCGATGCGCCCAGCACCGCGAGCACCAGCACGATCAGGAAGGCATCGCTGCCCGGCCAGTGCACACCAGCGCCCTCGCCGCTCCAGAAGATCCCGTAGGCCGTCAGCAGCACCCCGACGGCGAACTTGAGGGTGTTCTCCGGTACGCGCGAGAGCGGGTGCCGCGCAGCGATGCCGGCCGCGATGACGACCAGCGCCGCCGCGCCAGCCGCCGCGGCGGCGATCCCCGTGCGTCCCCGCGGCGCCCCGATCGTGACCACGATCAGCGCGACCTCCAAGCCCTCGACGAGCACGCCTTTGGCCGCGATCGAGAACGAATACGGATCCCAGCCGCGCTGCGGGGCGCCCGCCGCGCGGGCGGCCTCGAGCTCGCGCTCGTAGGCGACGTCCTCGTCGCGCATGGCCTTGCGGCCGGACTCGCGGAGCACCGCCTTGCGCAGCCACTGCAGCCCGAACAGCAGCAAGAAGACACCGACGAGAACCCGCAGGACGTCGATCGGAAGCGCAGAGAGCCCTCCGCCGATCACGGCGACGAGCACGGCCAGCGCGAGCAACGCGGCGCCGACGCCGCCCAGCGCGGAGCGCCAGCTGCGCGTCGAGCCGACCGCCAGCACGATCGTCAGCGCCTCGACGCACTCCACCGCGCTCGCCAGGAAGACGGACGCGGCCGTGCCCAGATCGGCTCCGCTCATCGCCTGGAATCTAGCGCCGCGGACAGGCGCTCCCCCGATGCGATAGAAACGGCGCATGGCCTCCCCGGCGCGAGCCCGCCGCCCCCGTCCGCTGACGGTCGCGGTCACCGGCCCCACCGGGGAGATCGGCCAAGCAGTGGTGGGCGCGCTCGAGCGCTCGCGCGAGGTCGGCGAGATCGTGGGCATGGCGCGACGCCCGTTCGATCCCGGCGAGCGGGGTTGGAAGAAGGTCGTTTACCGCCGCGGCGACGTACTCGACCGCCGCAAGGTGACGCGGCTCGTGGAAGGCGCCGATGTCGTCATCCACCTGGCGTTCATGATCATGGGCGGGGCGAAGGAGAGCCGGCGCGTCAACCTCGACGGCTCACGCAACGTCTTCGAGGCCGCGGCCGAAGAGGGAGTCAAACGGCTGATCTACGCCTCCTCGGTCGCCGCCTACGGCTTCCACAAGGACAACCCGCAGCCGCTGACCGAGGAGGTGCCCGCGCGCGGGACCTCGGCCCACTACTACTCGGCGCAGAAGGCCGAGGTCGAGGCCCAGCTGGCAGACGCGCTCTACGGGTCGCGTACACGGGCGTACGTGTTCCGCCCATGCATCGTCGCCGGCCCGCGTGCGCCGCTGCTGATCGACAGCCTCCCCTACACCCAGGTCTCAGAGCGGCTGCCCGGCCCGGTGCTGAGCCTGCTCGAAGGACTGCCGATCCTGCGTCCGGTGCTGCCCGACGCGGGCATCCCGTTCCAGCTCGTCCACCACGACGACGTCGCCACGGCGATGCGCGCCGCCACGATCGGCCGCGGCAAGCCCGGCGTCTACAACCTCGCGGGTCCGGGAGAGCTGAGCGTGCGCCAGCTCGCGGACGAGCTCGGCTGGTACTCGATCCCGGTCCCTGAGCTGGCAGTCGATGCGGCCGCCGAGATGGTCGCGCGGCTCGGCTTCCTGCCGGCGCAGGCGCAGTGGATAGCGGCGTTCCGCGAGCCCGTGATCATGAGCACGGCGAAGGCGCGCAAGGAACTGGGCTGGCGCCCGCGCCATGCGGCGCTGGACACGCTGCGCGAAACGATCCGCGCGACGCGGATGGACGCGCTGATCCGCTGAGCGGACGGCTGCTCGCCGCGCCGCCGCGGCCGCCCGTCGCCGGCCGTTGGGGCCGGCGACGGACGTCCTGCGCAGCGGAACCGGCTACTTGACGATGCGGAAGGCGCGCTCCATGCCCAGCGTGGTGTGGACGCGGCCGTCCTGCGTTTCCATGAAGCAGGCCTGGACGTACCAGCCCGGCTTCTCGGTGATCGTCTCCTGTTGGAAGGCGCCGGAGCCGAGCGGACCGTAGAACGCGAACGGCTGCCCCTTGACCAGGCGGAAGACCGCCTTTTCGCGACCCAGCTTCAGGTCGCGAACCGCTTCGGTCGCGGCGTGTCGGCTCCCGACCGGGAACGCGATGTTCATGTGGACGAGGAACCCTTCGTTTTCGAAGCGCACGACCTCGCCCTCTTTGAGCGTGCTCGGGCCCTTGAAGCCGAACTCGATCGTCCGCTCGGTGGCCTGCGCTGCGGGCAGCGCTGCCGGCGCCGGCGCCGGCGTGATCGTCAGCGTCGAGTGCGGCGGGTGCGTCGGGTGTTCGCCTTCGACGTTCAGCAGGATGTAAGTCCCGGGTGACAGCACGGTCTGCGCTTCGACCGCGCCACCCGGCTTACCTTCGTCATCGAAGACGATCGAGCCGAGCTTGCCGGCGTTGTTCGGGTCCGAGAACTTCTTCGACTGCGCGAACGCTTCGAATTCGGCCACGCTGACACCCGGCTTCAGCAGGAACAGCAGGGTTGCCGGTTCCTTCAGGCCCTTCGCAGCGGTCGTGACGATGTTGACGGCACCCGACACCGTCGACCCGGACGCCGTGATCGACGTCTTGGTGACCGACACGTTCAGCGTCGGCAGCGGCGCCGCGCTTGACGCCGCGGGTGCGGCGCCGAGCGCGGCCAGCGAACCGGCCGTGACGGCGGCCGCGACGACTGCACGTCGCGGCGATGGGAGACTCCTCCAACGCTTCATCTAGATCCTTTCGTAGGCGGGCAGACCAGCCCCTGCCGGCCCGCGAGACGCATCATGCGGCATGTCCCCGGGCTGGCGACCCTCCAAGTCGACCCCCTTCCCGGGCGCCTACGGCACCCCGCCGCGGCGCGGCGAACCCTAACAAATCGTTAATGCCTCGACGCACACCTGATGGCCCGTATGGATGAGCCGGTCAGTCCCATGACACGGCGCCTCGTACGCCGGTCCGATGCGCTCGGGCGCCCAGCGATCAGACGACGGGCGGTGCCGCCTCGCGCAGCGCCTCCAGGACGCGTTCGTCGTGCTCGGCGGGCTTGACCTTGCGCAGCACGCTCGCCACGACGCCGTCGGGGCCGATCACGAACGTCGTGCGCTCGTTGCCGAAGTACGTTTTGCCGTACATCGACTTCTGCGCCCACACGCCGTATGCGTCGGCGACGGCGTGATCCTCGTCGGCCAGCAGCGAGAAGTTGAGGCCCTGCTTCTCGTGGAAGCGCTTGACCTTCGCGACCGGGTCAGGCGAGACCCCGAGCACGACCGCGCCGGCGTCCGAGTAGTCCCCGACGTGGTCGCGCACGCCGCACGCCTGCACCGTGCAGCCGGGGGTGTCGGCCTTGGGATAGAAGTAGAGGACGAGCATCTGGCCGGCGAAGTCGCCGAGCTTGACCTCGCGGCCATCCTGATCGGGGAGGGTGAAGTCGGGGGCCTTGTCTCCTGGTTCGATCACTGCGGGCGAACAGTAGCGGTCAGGCGGTCTGCGTCCAGCTGCGTTCTGCTCTAGCGTGCAGCCGTGGTCCTCCGCATGATTTCCCGGGCAATCCGAGCCCCAGCTCGGCTCGCACGGTACCTCGCCCAACCGGGCCGAGACTCCCGCGAAATGTTCGCTGCGAAATCTCCGCAGGAGAAAGAGGCGTTCCGAGATCGTTCAATGGCCCGGAACGGTCTGTTTCTCGCCTTCGTCAAGCAGGCACGACCCCAGAAGCAGCCAGTGCGCCGGACTCAGGACTGAAGCCTCAGAGACCAGACTGACGGCCGCGCGCGAGGTCGGAAAGGGCGAAGTCGGGGGCCTCCTCGCAGGCTTCGATCATGGGGGCGATGCTACCCCGGTCTCCCTTCGACCTGACACCCGGGCAGAGGTGGCTCTCAGCCCGCATCCGCGCCGCCCCGCAGCGCGCTGAACCGGTCTGCCGCACCCTCGATCACCTGGGCCGGCACGCCCCCTACGACCTTCCCCGCGGGCACGTCGCGAACCACGACCGCCCCGGCACCGATCACGGCGTCGTCGCCGATCTCGATCGGTCCGAGGATGATCGCCCCGGCGCCGACTCGGACCCGGTCGCCGAGCGCGGGAGAGCCGCCGCGGTCGTCGTAGCCGACCGTGACCTGCTGGGCGATCTGGCAGTCGACGCCGAGGCGCCGCGCGGTCACGATCGTGGCGAAGCCGTGCATCATCATCAGGCCCGCGCCGATCTCCGGGCAGTTGAAGTACAGGGCGGGCTCGCCGCGGTACAGGCGCGACAGGACCTCGGCCACGATCCGTCCAGCTCCGCCGGCGAGTTTCAGGCGGTAATAGAGGATCGTGCGAAACGGCCTGTGCGCGAGCACGGAGAGCAGCTGCTCGTTCGTGTACGAGCCCGGCAGTGGCAGGTCGAGCCGCGGTTGCAGCTGGCGCTGCACATCGCGCGCCGCGCTCTCACCACCGAGCGCGAGCGCCACGCGCAGGGGCGCGTAGGCGATCGCCCGCGAGAGGTTCTTGACGGTCGAGGCCACTTGCGCGAGCGTTACCCGATCGGGCCGCGCGTGTCGGCAGCTCTCTCGGCGACACACAGCTCGAACTCGCGGGACCGCTCGCCGGGCGCGACCATCGCTGGAGCGTAGCGGCCCGGCAAGCGGCCAAACCCGCGATGCGGAGTCGCACCTGGCAGGGGCCTTCCCCCCTCGGGCCTGGCTGAAGGCACGCTTCTCGCGACACCGCCGGGCCGGCTCACGGTTCGTCCGCCGCGCGTGCGCCGCGGGCGCCGAAGACCGCGAACGTCGCCGCGGTCCCTGGGTAGATGTGATCGCGCGAGCGCAGTGGAACGGCGTGGTAGAAGCCCCTCCGTTCCTTCGCCAAGGCGTGCAGGGTGGGTGACTCGCCGCCGCTGCAGTCGAACAGCAACAGGCGCGGAGCCGCGCGCTCCAGCACGGCCCCGAACTCGAAGCTCTGGTTCTCCTCGGTGTGGGGCGTGTCCTGGAACATGACGTCCACCACACGCCCGTCCAGCGCGCCGGGCAGGGTCTCGCGCGTGGGACCGATCACGCGCCGCCACCGCTCGCGCAGGTGGGGGCCGACGAGGGCGCCGGCGTCCGCGACCTCGTCGAAGGAGATCAACTCGCCCGGATGGCCTTCCTCGGCGTTGCGAGCCAGCGCCCGCAACAGCGTCAGCGACCCGAGGCCCTGGTAGATGCCGGTCTCGACCACCACCCGCGGCTTCTCCGCCCGCGCGATCAGATACCACGGCAGCCTGTTGCCGATCGGCAGGCGGCGCTTGACCGTCCATCGCCAGCGCGAAAGCTCGGAGTCCTGGCGCACCTCCTCGACGTAGGAGGCCAGCTCGACCGCCGGGCGGCCGAGGGCCGCGGCGAGGCCGGCGACCATCTCCGCCTCGTTCTCGACGTCGAAGGAGAAGCTCTCGATCTCCGGGTCGAGCAGTACGTATCTGATCCGGCCGGCCAGGGTCACATCGGCTTGATAGCCCCGCATCAGCCGGTACTTCGTCAGCCAGCGGAAGCGGCCGAGGCGGTGAAGCCGAAAGCGCCACTGCGGCCCGACGAGCCGTCCAAGCAGTTCTCGCGGCGTGGGAACGCGCCCGCGGCCGTCGCGCTGCGACCGGACGCCGGCATCCATCTCTTGCATCTGTTGACACTCCTTCCGTTGTGGTCGAACCGCGCCGTTCGAAGGCGCGCGAAACGGGGCCGCGACGGCTAGCCGCGGCCCGGTCGACTCACAGCCGGAGGATGTCGGGAGGCCCGGGTCCCGCCCGGGCGAGCAGAGCAAGAGGATCGAGTACGGGAGCGGCGTAGGCGGAAGCCGGCTTCATTGCGAGGAAGCGGAGCGGTCCCACGCGGCTCCGTGAGGGGCCCCAGCGCCGGCTGACCAGCGTCGCGACGGCACCGGCGGCGACGCACACGCATGCCACACATTCGACATCGTCGCACCCGCAGATCGCGCTGTGGACCGCGAACCCGGCCGTTGCGAGAACGAGCAGGGTCCCGAGAAGGGCCGCGAGACTGCGGTTGCGGGCGACGATTCCGTTCAGCGCGCGCACGCCCTTAGTGTAAGCGGCGAAACCCCCGGAACGGCCGAGCGGACGTTTGACCGAGTGGCGAAGCCGAGCTACTTGAGCAGCCGCGAGAGCCGGCGATCCTTCAGCACACGCCCCTCGGTCTGGTCTTTCGGGCAATACGCGACGACGTAGTCCTCGAAGTGGACGGCCTGGAGGGTCTCGCCGCAGCGCGGGCACGGCTCGCCCTCGTGACGGTGGACCTTGAGCGGCATCGGCAGCTTGTCCGGGATCGGGAGCGCGACCGTCTGCTCGTAGTGCTCGATCGCCCCGCCGAGCGTCGAGACGATCGCCTCGCGAAGCCTCGCCGCCTCCTCGTCGTCGAGGTCGGCGCCGCGCTTGTAGGGCGAGAGGCGCGCCGCCCAGAGGATCTCGTCGACCCAGGAGCGTCCGATGCCCGCGATCGTGCGCTGGTCGCGTAGCAGCGTGTGAAGCGGGCGCGGCGCGTCGAGCAGCTCTTTCAGCTCGGCGGCGCTGCCGGGATCGGGCCACGCCTCGGGGCCCAGCTTGGCGAGCGCTTCGTCGTCCTCGAGCTCGCCGGCCGCGAGCAGCTTGACCCACGCGGCCTGCTTGGAGCCGAACTCCCGCAGGCGCAGCTCGAGCGGACCGCCGGCTCCCTCCGCCGGGGCGATCCTGACGAGCAGCCGCGATGTGCGGTCGCGCGGTCCGGCGCGCTTGTCGTAGAGCTGCAACCTTCCCGCCGACATCAGGTGGATGAGCAGCGCGAGGGAGTCGGTCTGGATCGGCCGGCGCTCCGTGCCGGCCTCGCCGTCGATGTCGACGATCAGGTTCTTGCCGCGCCGCCGCACGCCGCTTATCGAGCGGCCTTCGAGGGCCGTCAGCGGAGGGTCATAGGTCTTCAGCGCGTTGATGCCCGGCGCGAGCGCGGATTCGATCTGTCGCCCGGCGAGCGCTCGGTCGAGCAGGCGTGCGGTGATCTCGACCTCGGGCAGCTCAGGCATGCAGCCATCGTAGGCGCAGCCGTCGGCCTCCCGGGGCCGCCGTGTTCCTCGCGCGCCCGCCCCCGGGCGCGCGAGGAGTCCGGCACAGCCGCCTCAGTAGGCGTGGATCGGCGGGCCTTCGTACTTGCGGCCCGTCGGGCTCTTCCAGCGCACGCGCCAGGTTTCGCCGGCGGTGCCGGAGCTGAGGGCCCAGTACCCGCGGCTGTTGGTCGTCACCGTCTTCAGCACGCGGTAGGAGTGAGAGTGCTTGGCTTTCACGAGCACGGTGACCTTGGTCGAGCCGGCCGCCGGCCGGACGAGCCCCCACAGCGCGAAGCGCCCGTGGCCGCGGCTGACGGTCAGTGGCAGCGGCCAGCCGAGGTAAAGCGGCTTGGGCCTGCCGTTGACGTACTCGAGCCCCGTCTGGAAGCCGACCGTCCCGCCGGCCACGCTCGAGCCGGGTTTGCCGCCGAGCGGGTCGTCCTTGAGCAGGTACTGCGAGAAGGCCACCACGCGCGAGTTCGACCAGGCGATGTGTTCGGCGATCGCGTCGTATTCGACCTGCTGTGACACCGACACCCCGAGTTCCCGGTTGGGGAAGCTCTGGACGCCGAACTCCGTCAGGTAGATCGGCAGGTGCGAGGGGATCGCGCCTTTGGACGCCGCGAGGTCGAGCGCCCGCGACAGGCGCGAGAGCGAGCCGATCGTCACGTCGTCGGCTTTGGGGCTGACCCAGTGGGGGTTGACCGCCTTCGTGTAGGCGTGGTGGGCATAGCCGCTCATCTGCAGCTTCCCGCACGAGCCCTTGCGGCCGTAGTGGGCGTTCAGGCACAGCGCTTCGCGCAGGAACGCGAGCGGTGCGACGTCATGCAGCAGCGCCCGCGAGCCTTCGCGCCTGGGGCTGACCGTGTCATAGCCGGTCGGCGCCGTCTCGCCGAACAGCACCTTGGGGTGGCTGAGCCCCGCGGCCTGGAGGCCCGCGTAGCCCGCCTGGTAGAGGCCGCGGTAGATCCGCGGCGAGGCCGGCGTGCCGTTGGAGTTCCACTGCGGCAGCAGGAACGCCGGGTGGTTGGGCTCGTTCCAGATCGAGAAGACGGACACCTGCGAGCCGAACTCGCTTCCGACGGCGGTCATGAATTCCTGGAAGTCGCGCTGGTCGGGCCTCGTCACATACGGGGCTTTCTTGTTGGACGTCGCCCACCGCGGCACGGGCGAGGTCACGGTCAGCAGCACCGGCCAGCCCAGCGCCTTGGCCTGGGCGATCGCCGTCGCGTAGGGGCCCCAGGCGTAGAAGACGGGATTCTTCGCGTCGATGGCGGGCTTCGACGCGCTCCCGGCGGAGGGCACGACCGAGGCCCAGGACATCTCGATCCGCAACGCTTTGACGCCCAGCGTCTGCATCTGCGTGAAGAGCTTGGGCTGGTCGTGGGTCGTGATCAGCGTCGAGCCGGCCTCGAAGTAGGTGGTCTGGCTCTGCGACGCGGCGGCGCCGGTGGGCACAGCCAGGGCCGCGAGGAGAAGTACTGCCAACAGAGGGATGAAGTGGGGGCGGAATCTGGGCATGGTCGATTGAGACACCTCAGCGCAGGGAAGGTTGCGGTCGCTATAGGTTCCCGTCCGTGAGCGCACCAGTCGCGCCAGACGACATCGTTCGCACGACGGCGGAGGGGCAGGCTAACAGCCGCGTCCCACTACTCGTACTCGACCCCCTCGAGGCGTTCCTCGACGCCCACGGGCTGGGCTCCGGCGCGGTGGCGGCGAGCCCCATCGGCGAGGGCCATTCCAACGTCACCTACCTGATCGAGCGCGCCGGTGAGGAGTTCGTGCTGCGCCGCCCGCCGCGCCCGCCGCTGCCACCGAGCGCTCACGACGTGCTGCGCGAGGCGCGGCTGCTGCGGGCACTGGCCGACACGCCCGCGCGCGTACCCGTGGTGCTCGCCGTCGGCGAGGACGAGCGGATCATCGGCGCGCCTTTCTACGTGATGGAGAAGGTCGAGGGCGACGTGATCGTCGCGAACATGCCGCCCGCGCTCGACAACCCCGAGGAGCGTCGGCGCACCGCGCACGAGCTGATCGACGCGCTCGTCGAGATCCACGCCGTCGACTGGCGGGCGGTCGGCCTGGAGGGTTTCGGGAAGCCGACCGGTTACCTGGAACGGCAGCTGCGCCGGTTCCTGGGGCTCTGGGAGATCAACAAGACGCGCGAGATCCCGGCGGTCGAGAGCGTCGCCGCGTGGCTCGGCGAGAACATGCCCGAGTCCGGCCCGGCCACGATCGTGCACGGCGACTTCCGGCTCGGCAACACGATCTTCGCCCCGGGTGCCCCGGCGCGCCTGTCGGCGGTGCTCGACTGGGAGATGGCGACGATCGGCGATCCGCTGGCCGACCTCGGTTACCTGTGCATGATGTGGACCGAGGCCGGCGACCCGCGCGGCGGCATGCGCGACAGCCTCGGCGCCGTCACGCGAGCCGAGGGCTTCCCCACCCGCGCCGGGATGATCGAGCGCTACGAGCAGCGCTCGGGACGCTCGATGAGCGACATCCGCTGGTACATGACGCTCGCGCTGTGGAAGAGCGTCGTGTTCATGGAGGGCAACTACAAGCGCGCCGTCGCAGGCACGACCGACGACCCGTACCTCAAGGCGTTCGGCGAGGGCGTGCTGGAGCTCGCGCGCCAGGCGGAGACGGTGGCGGATGGCGCCTGAGCCGGGGAGCCGCACAGCGTTGCTGATCGACTGGGGCGGCGTCCTGACGACGAACCTGTTCGCCTCCTTTCACGACTACTGCTTGAAAGCGGAGATCGACCCGAAGCTGCTGCTCGGGCGCTTTCGCACCGACCCGGAGGCGCGCAAGCTGCTGGTCGCGCTCGAGACGGGCACGATCGACGAGAACGAGTTCGAGCGCCGCTTCGCGCCGCTGCTCGAGGTCGAGCCCGACGGGCTGATCGACGGTCTGTTCGCCGGCGTGGAGCCCGACCCGGCCATGGTCCACGCGGTGCGCATGGCACGCGACGCAGGCGTCCGCACGGCGCTCGTGTCGAACTCCTGGGGCGTCCACCGCTACCCGCACGACCTCTTCGACGAGCTCTTCGACGGGGTCGTGATCTCCGCCGAGGAGGGCATCCGCAAGCCCGCGGTGCGGATGTACGAGCTGGGAGCAGAGCGCGCGGGCGTCCAACCGCAGGACGCGGTCTACGTGGATGACCTGCCCTTCAACCTCACACCCGCGGCGGAGCTGGGCATGGCGACGATCCACCACACGAGCGCCGAGACGACGATCCCCGAGCTCGAAGAGCTGCTCGGCGTGAAGCTGCAGGAGGACGCTGCGGCCTAGCCGGGCGCGGCGGCGAGCAGCTCCACGCGGTTGCCCCACGGGTCCGGGGTGAAGAAGCGGCGCACCCCGGGCAGCGCCTCGTCCCAGCGGACGGCGAAGCCGGCATCGAGAAGCCGCGCGGCCAGCGTGTCGATCTCCCCCGGGTCCACCCGCAGTGCCGGATGCGCCTTCAGCGAAGGCGCGAAGTCCTGCTCCACGCCGATGTGCAGCTGGCGGCCGTCGGCGAGCTCGAACCACGCGCCGCCGCGAGCGCGCAGCGGCTCCGGCTTGCGGAGCTCGGAGAGCCCGAGCAGCTCGCCGAAGAACAGCCGTGCCGCGGGCTCGCACCCCGGCGGCGCGGCGATCTGGACGTGGTCGAGGCCGAGGACCCGGCTCAGTCGCGCTTCCCGCGGCCGTACATGAACTTGAAGAAGCGCGCCAGCAGCCTCGTCGTCCGCGACTTGTACGGGTACATGAAGACTTCCTTCTTCATGGCCAGTTTCGGCGTGACGACGATCGCCTGCTGGGAGGCGTACTTGCGGATCCCGCCGGCGCCGTGGCGCGAGCCGAGGCCGGACGCCTTCGCGCCGCCCATCGGCAGCTCGAGCACCGTGTAGTTGATCATCGCGTCGTTGACGTTCGCGGCGCCGGCTTCGACGCGACGGGCGATCGCCTCGCCCCGCTCGGTGTCACGCGAGAACACGGAGGCGCCGAGCCCGTAGGGCGAGTCGTTGGCCAGCCGCACAGCCTCGTCGGCGTCGCGCACCTTCATGATCGGGAGCGTCGGCCCGAACGTCTCCTCGGTCATGCACTTCATCGAGTGGTCGACGTCGACGAGCACGGTCGGTTCGAAGAAGCGCCCGGCGCCCGGCGCCTGGCTGCCGCCGGTCAGGATGCGCGCGCCCTTCTGCACCGCGTCCGCGACGTGATCCTTGATCGTGTCGAGCTGCGGCGGGAACGTGATCGCGCCGACCTCGACCGTGCCCGGCCCTTCGGGCTTGCCTACGCGCAGCTCGCGCACTTTCTCCGACACTTTGGCGACGAACTCGTCGTAGACCGGGTCCTCCACGTACACGCGCTCGATCGAGATGCAGGTCTGCCCAGCGTTCTGCATCGAGTAGTAGGTCGCGAAGTTGGCGGCGCGCTCGACGTCGGCGTCGGAGAGCACGATCATCGGGTCCTTGCCGCCCAGCTCCAGCGAGCACGGGATCAGGCGCCGCGCGGCGGCTTCTGCGACCTTGCGGCCGGTCTTCGTGGAGCCGGTGAACATGATCATGTCGACGTGCTCGACCAGCGCCGCGCCGGTCTCGCCGCGTCCCGTCGCGATCTGCAGCACGTTCTCCGGCAGGCCGCACTCGCGCATCCCCTCGGCGAGCAGCAGCGATGTCAGCGGCGTGATCTCCGAAGGCTTCAGGATCACGCTGTTGCCGGCCATCAACGCCGGGATGCAGTCGCCGAACGAGTTCGTCAGCGGGTAGTTCCACGGGCCGATCACGCCGATCAGCCCGAGCGGGCGGAAGCGGTTGATCAGCTTCTTGCCCTTGACGAGCACCTGACTGGACTTGACGTGCTCGTCGGCAAGGTACCTGGGTCCGTACTTGGCCCAGAAACCGAACGCGTTCCCGGCGTAGCCGATCTCGGCGAGCTCCGCGTCCTCGTAGGTCTTGCCGGTCTCGGAGACGATCGTCTCGACGACCCGCTCGGCGTTGTCCATGAGCCACTTCTGAGCGCGGCGCATCACGCGCGCCCGTCCGTCGAAGCCGTAGGCCTCCCACTCGGGCTGCGCGGCGCGGCCGCGGGCCGCGATCTCGGCGACCTGCTCGGCGCCCAGGTCGGGGACCGTCCTGATCGTCTCGCCCGTCGCCGGGTTTTCGACGGGGATCTCCCCGGCGGTCGTCGCCGCGACGCCGTTCTGAGTCTCCGCTACCTGCTGCTCGACAGTGGCCATGTGGCCCTCCCCTGCGCTCGTTCGACCCTTCGCTCGAAGGTTACTCCGACCAGGCGTTCGGCAACCGCGCCGAACCCCTAGGATCGGGCCGTTGACGGAGCCGGTCTTCTTCTACGACTTCAGCTCGCCGTACGCGTACATGAGCGCGCACCGCGTCGACGAGGTGCTTCCCGTCGCGCCCCGCTGGCAGCCGATCATGTTCGGTGCGCTGATCCAGTCGATCGGGAAGGTCCCATGGTCCATGCACGACGGCGCAGCGCGCGACGCGCAGATGCGCGAATGCGAGCAGCGGGCAGCGGCGCTCGGGCTGCCGCTTCGCTGGCCGCGGGGTTGGCCGACGGACACCTACTCGGTGCTCGTGCTTCGCGCGGCGCTGGTGGCGGCTGAGCTCGGCCTGCTGCGCGAGTTCTCGCTGGCGGCCTACCGGCAGGGGCTCGGCCTCGGGCGCGACCTGACCGACCTCGACGTCGTGCTCGAGGCCGCGGAGGAGGCGGGCCTCGAGCCGGCGGCGGTACAGGAGGGCGTGGCGCGAAAGGACATCAAGGAGCGGCTGCGGCGCGTCACCGACGACGCTCGCGAGCTCGGCGTGACAGGGATCCCCACCGTCTACGCGGGCGGGGCGCTGTTCTGGGGCGATGACCGGCTGACGGACGCGGCCGAGGCGCTCCGCGACGAGAACCCGGCCTAGCGGGCACGCCCACGCCCCGGGGCCGGCGCGCCGGCGTGGAGGTCTCGCTCCGGGCTAGCCGGCGAGCTCGACCGTGCTGATCCCGATCGGCTCCTGAGGCCGGTCACCGGAGTCGACCTGCACGCCCTCGAGCCGGTCGACGACATCCATGCCCTCGCTCACCTGGCCGAAGACCGTGTGCTTGCCGTCGAGCCAGGGGCAGGCGTCGGCGGTGACGATGAAGAACTGCGAGCCGTTCGTGTTCGGGCCCGCGTTGGCCATCGCGAGCGCGCCGCGGACGACCTTGTGCTCGTTGATCTCGTCGTCGAACGTGTACCCCGGTCCCCCGGTGCCGGTGCCTTCCGGACACCCGCCCTGGATCATGAAGTCTTTGATCACGCGGTGGAACGTGAGCCCGTCGTAGAAGCCATCGGTCGCGAGCTTGCGGAAGTTCTCGACGGTCTCGGGAGCCTCCTCGTCGAACAGCTCGAAGACGATCGGCCCCTCGGTGGTCTGCATCGTGGCTGTGGACATGGCGCCTACTGTACCGGCGCCCGCTCGAGGCCAACGACGTGGCCGTTGACCGGCTTGCCGTCGACGCTCGCGATCACGCGCTCGGCCTCGCCGGCAGGCACCGAGAGGAAGGAGAAGCGGTCCAGCACCGTCACGTCGCGCACCGCCTCGCCGTCGAGACCGGTCGAGGAGGTGACGGCCGAGACGATGTCGGCGACCTTCAGCCCGGAGGAGCGCCCGCCGCCGAGCACGAGCTTCACGTAGGGCTCGCCGTCGTCGCGGCGCGAGACACGCGGCTTGGAGTGCCGGCGCGGGCGCTCGCGGACAGGCGTGGGGCGCGACTCGGCACCCTTCTCCCATTGAGCGATCGAGGTGCCGATGTGGCGTTCGATCGCCTCTAGCTCGCGCTTCTGGCGCGACTCCACGAACGTGATCGCGCGGCCGGTGCGCCCCACCCGGCCGGTGCGCCCGATGCGGTGGACGTAGGTGTCCGGGCTCGTCGGCACGTCGTAGTTGATGACGTGCGTGACCGTCGAGATGTCCAGGCCACGCGCCGCCACGTCGGTGGCGACGAGGATCGGCACGCGCCCGCCCTTGAACGCGAGCATCACCCCGTCGCGCGAGCCCTGACTCATGTCGCCGTGCAGCGCCCTGACGTTGAGCCCGCGATCGCGAAGCGTCCGGAACAGCTGGTCGGCGCGGACCTTCGTTCGCACGAACACGATCGCCTGGTCCGGCCGCTCGGCGCGCAGCACCTCGACGAGCATCTCGGGCTTGTGCTTCGGGTCGACCGGCAGCTGGAACTGCGCGACGGTGTCGATCGTGAGCGTCGCCGCCTCGACCTGGATCACCTGCGGGTCGTACATGTAGCGGTCGGCCAGCCTGCGGATCGGCGGCGGGATCGTCGCGCTGAACAGCGCTGTCTGCCTGCTCGAAGGGGTGAGCGCGAGGATCTTCTCGACATCCTCGAGGAAGCCGAGGTCGAGCATCTCGTCAGCCTCGTCGAGCACGACGAAGCGGCAGTCGCTGAGCATCAGCGAGTGGCGCGAGATCAGATCGAGCACGCGGCCGACCGTGCCGACCACGACGTGGCCGCCGGCGCGCAGCTGCGCCTGCTGCGTGCGGATCGGGGCACCGCCGAACACCGCGACCACGTCGACCCCCTTGCGTGCCCCGTAGGCGCGCAGCGCCTGCGTGACCTGGATGCACAGCTCGCGCGTCGGCGTCAGCACCAGCGCCTGCACGCTCTGCTCGGAGGGGTCCACGTATTCCATGATCGGCAGCCCGAACGCGGCCGTCTTGCCGGTGCCCGTCTGGGCCTGGCCGATCACGTCGCGCCCTTCGAGCAGCGCCGGAATCGCCTGTTCCTGGATCGGGCTCGGCGACTCGTAGCCGACGTCCCGCAGCGCCTCGAGCGTCGACTCGGACAGGCCGAGCTCTGCGAAGGTGGCGGTCACTAGGCGGTGGGGTCCAGCAGCAACTTGCCGGTGGTGCGGCGCTCACGCAGGTCGATCTGCGCCTGCGGCGCGCGCTCCAGCGGATAGGTCTCCCCCACGATCGCCCGCAGCTCCCCCGCCAGCGTCCGCTCGAACAGGTCGGCCAGCGCGCCGGCGAACATGCCGGGCCTCTCGAGGGTGTGAAAGAGCCAGAAGCCGACCGCAGCGCGGGAGTGGCGCAGCAGCGAGCCCGTGCGCACCTCGTTCTGCTCGCGGGTCGAGATGCCGTTGACCACGATCCGCCCGAACGGGGCGAGCGTCTTGATCGATGCGTCGAAGACGGCGCCACCGTAGGACTCGATGACCAGGTCGAGCTCTCGTCCCTCGTTGGCTTCGGTCAGCCGCTCGGTCAGCCCCTCCGCGTCCGGCGCGAGCGCCGCGTCGGCGCCGAGCGCCCTGGCGAGGTCGCGCTTCTCCTCGCTGGAGGCGGTCGCGATCACACGGCCGGCACCGAAGGAGACCGCGAGCTGGGTCGCCAGCGAACCGACGCCGCCGGCGGCCGAGTGGATCACCACGCTCTCGCCCTCGGCCAGTCTCCCGGCCGTGCGCAGCAGATGCCACGCCGTCGTGCCCTGGATCACGAGCGCGAGCGCGGTGCCGTCATCGACGCCGTCGGGAATCACGAAGATCCGCTCGCGCGGCGCCGTCGCGTACTCGGCGTAGCCGCCGCTCCCGACCAGCGCCACCACGCGCTCCCCGGTGTCCGCGAGCGTGCCGGCGACCTCGCCGCCGGGCACGAGGGGAAGCGTCGCCTTCTGCACGTAGGAGTTGGTGCGCGTGTGGGTGTCTGCGAAGTTCAGGCCAGCGCGGGTGACCCTGATCAGCGCTTCGCCGGGGCCGGGCTCAGGGGTGGGCAGCTCCGCGAGCTGGAGGACCTCGGGCCCACCGAACTCGGTCATCTGGATCGCTCGCATGCCCCGAGGCTATCTAAGGCAGGGATCGAGGCCCTCCCGCGGAGCTCCGGTCCCACGGGCGGTGCTCTAAGGTGCGGCGCCGATGTCCATCACAGTGGTCGGTTCGATCGCCTATGACACCGTCAAGACGCCGTTCGGGGAGCGCGAGCGGATGCTCGGCGGCGCCGCCGTGCACTTCGCGCTGGCCGCCTCGTTCTTCGAGGACGTGTCCGTGGTCGGGCCGGTCGGCGAGGACTTCGGCGAGGAGCAGATCGCGGTGATGACGCGCCGGGGCGTGGATGTCGAGGGCATCGAGCGAATCGCCGGGGGCCGGACGTTCTTCTGGCACGGCGAGTACGGCTGGGACCTCAACTCGCGCGAGACGATCGACACCCAGCTCGGGGTCTTCGAGGGCTTCGAGCCGAAGCTCACCGCAGGCGCGCTGACGAGCGACGTGCTGTTCCTCGCCAACATCCAGCCTGAGCTGCAGCGGCAGGTCCGCGCGCAGATGCCCGACGCCCGGTTCGTCGCGCTCGACTCGATGAACCTTTGGATCGACATCGCCCGCGACTCCCTCCTCGCCGCGATCTCCGAGGTCGACTGCGTGGTCCTCAACGACGCCGAGCTGCGCCAGCTCACCGGCAAGCCCAACCTCGTCACGGCCGCGCGAGAGGTCCTGTCCTGGGATCCGCCCTCCGGGGGCGCCGGGCGCGGGCCGAGCGTCGTCGTCGCGAAGCAGGGCGAGTACGGCGCGGCGCTGATCACCCGCGAGAGCTTCTTCGCGCTGCCGGCATACCCGCTCGAGACCGTGATCGATCCGACCGGCGCCGGCGACACCTTCGCGGGCGGCTTCGTCGGCTACATCGCGGCCCACCCGGGTGAGCCGCTCGGCGACGAGCTGCTGCGCGGCGCGATGGCCCACGCGACCGTGCTGGCCTCCTTCAACGTCGAGGAGTTCGGAACCGAGCGGATCGAGCGGCTCGAGGCCGCCGAGATCGCCGAGCGGATCAGGGATCTGCAGGCGATGACGCAGTTCAACGGCGCCCCGGTGGCGCTGCGCGGCTGACACGCCGCCGGCGCTCGGAGATCCATGATTCCCCGCACCGGCAGGGGGTATGATCGGCTCAGTGGACGTCTGGACCTTCCTGTGGCTGATGCTGTTCTTGAAGATCCCGATCGTCGCGCTGTTCCTGATCGTGCGCTGGGCGGTCAAGCAGACGCCGGAGGAGGCAACCGGCGATGACGGCGGGATCGGACCGCGGCCGCGCCATCCGCACCACCCCCGCCGCCGCCCGCCGCGCCCGCCCCGCAGGGGGCCGCACGGCGAGCCCGCTCCGCTCTCGCCGCCGCGCATGCGCGTGGCGACGGCGATGCGCCAAGGGCGCCGGGTGTGAGCCCGCCGCGCGGGCGCCGGCCGGGAGCGGCCGGGCACGCGCGGCGCATGCCCCATAATCCGATCCAGAGCAGCCGAACGCGAAGGAGAGGCCCATGAGCACCGAAACCCAGGCCGGCAGCGACGCGCAGAGCAACGGCCGCAGCGGAGGCGACGTGCTCACGGTCACCGACGGCCGCACCGGCCAGACCTACGAGCTGGGAATCGAGGATGGCACGGTCCGCGCGACCGAACTGCGCCAGATCAAGGTCGACCCCGACGAATTCGGCCTGATGTCCTACGACCCGGCGTTCATGAACACCGCCTCGTGCCGCAGCTCGATCACCTACATCGACGGCGACGCGGGCATCCTCCAGCACCGCGGCTACCCGATCGAGCAGCTCTGCGAGCACTCCAGCTACCTCGAGGTCGCTTACCTGCTGATCAACGGCCGCTTGCCGACCGCGACCGAGCTGCAGGGCTGGATCGACGAGATCACGATCCACACGTTCGTGCACGAGAACGTGAAGGACTTCATGCAGGGCTTCCGCTACGACGCCAACCCGATGGGCATGCTCGTCGCCTCGGTCGGCGCGCTCTCGACCTTCTACCCCGACGCGAACCAGATCCACGACGAGCGCATCCGCGCGATCCAGATCATCCGGCTGCTGGCGAAGATGCCGACGCTCGCCGCGTTCTCCTTCCGCCACAACATGGGCCAGCCCTATGTCTATCCCGACAACGACCTGGCCTATGCCGGCAACTTCCTTTCGATGATGTACAAGATGACCGAGCTCAAATACGAGCCCGATCCTCGCCTGGAACGTGCGCTCGACGTGCTGTTCATCCTGCACGCCGACCACGAACAGAACGCTTCGACGAGCGCCGTCCGCGGCGTCGGCTCGACGCAGGTCGACCCCTACACGGCAGTCGCGGCGGGCGTGGCCGCGCTGTACGGCCCGCTGCACGGCGGCGCCAACGAGGCCGCGCTGCGGATGCTCGCGCGGATCGAGAAGGTCGAGAACATCCCGGACTTCCTCGAGGGCGTGAAGGCCGGCAACGAGCGCCTGATGGGCTTCGGCCACCGCGTCTACAAGAACTACGACCCGCGCGCCCGGATCATCCGCAAACACCTCGACGACGTGTTCGAGGTGCGCGGCAAGAGCCCGCTGCTGGAGGTCGCCACCGAGCTCGAGAAGCGCGCGCTCGACGACGAATACTTCACCTCGCGCAAGCTCTACCCGAACGTCGACTTCTACTCCGGCCTGATCTACGAGGCGCTGGGCCTCCCGGTGGCGATGTTCCCGGTGATGTTCGCGATCGGCCGCACGAGCGGCTGGATCGCGCAGTGGAAGGAGATGGTGGAGGACCCCGAGCAGAAGATCGCCCGCCCGCGCCAGATCTACACGGGCGAGAGAGACCTCGACTACGTCCCGATCGAGCAGCGCTAGCCGGGACGTCGTGAGCGCGAGCGCTCCGCCCCGGCCATCCGTAGACTCGGCGGCGCGCGGTGGCGCGCCCAAGGCGGGCCGGCGTCCTCGTGGCAGATCGTGATGAGAGAAAACGCGCTTTCGTTCTCGCCGATCTTCGAGCAGTCGAGCATTCCGATCGCGGTGCTCGACTCGCAGCGGCGGATCGTCGACGTCAACCAGGCGCTGGTGCGCTTCTACGACCATCCGCGCGAGCGGCTCATCGGCACGCGTGGCGGGCCGATGATCGTCGAGGACCCGCTGCTCGAGGGGCGCTGGGCGCGGCTGCTTCGCGAGGGGCGCATGTTCGGGGAGCGCGACGTCGAGCACGCCGACGGCAGCACGCTGCGCGTCAGCTTCGCGGCGCACGTCACACCCGACGGTGATGCCCCCCTGGTGATCGTCGTCGCGCTCTCGGTCAGGCGCCAGGACGGCGCCGAGCTGATCGGCAGCACGCAGGCCCACGCACCGGGCCCGGAGGGGTCGAAGCTGACCGCCCGCGAGCGCGAGGTGGTGAGGCTGGTGGCGCTGGGCGGCGACACCCGCGCGATTGCCTCGCAGCTCTGCCTTTCAACCGAGACAGTGCGCACACACGTGCGAAACGCGATGGTGAAGACCGACTGCCACACGCGGGCGCAGCTCGTCGCGAAGGTGCTCTCCGAGGGCCTGGCCGGCAACGGCGCCTAGGTCCAGGCGCGACGCGCAGCCGCCGAGTGCGACCAGCGCATCACTCCTGACGGCGAGGGCGCCCTAGAGCACGAGCGTGGCGCCGTTGGCGCTCAGCCAAGCGCGCTCCTCGCGCCAGCTCGGCCGGTGGCGGGCGAGCAGCGCCCAGAAGCGCGGCGAGTGGTCGAGCACGGCGAGATGGCAGACCTCATGCCAGACGACGTATTCGAGCACCCGCTCGGGCGCGAGCAGGAGCCGCCAGTTGAAGCTCATCCGCCCGCGCGAGGAGCACGAGGCCCAGCGCGTTCGCTGCCCGCGGATGTCGAGCCCGCTGTAGCGAAGGCCTGCGGCGGCGCTTGCCGCGTCCAGGCGCGGCTCGATCTCGGCGCGAGCCGAGCGCCGGTAGAAGCGCTCGATCGCCCCGCGTGCGTCCTCGGCGGGGACGAGCAGGCTCTCGCCGCGCCGGTGCGCGCGCTTGCGGCCGGGCTGCGGCACGAGCCGCAGCGTGGAGTCGAGGTAGGGCAGCGAATCGCCGCGGCGCGCGACGGCGGCCAGCGCCTCGCGCGCCTCGGCCAGGCGCCGCTCGATCCACGGACGCAGCTCGACGATCGCGGCGGCGGCCTCGCGCTCGGCGGCACGCGCCGGCAGCACCACCTCGACGCCCGCGTGAGCGTGGACGTTGACCCGCACGCGCCGCGCTCGCGGTGAGCGCCGGACGGTGTAGGCGATCTCGGGCGGGTCGTGGTCGAGGCGCGGCTGCGCGTTCATCGACAGCGCAGGGTACGCCGCCGGGCGGCGCCGCGCCCTAGGCTGCTGCGCGATGGCTCCCGACAGCGGCCGCCCGAAACGACACAAGCCGACCTTCGACGAGGAGCTGCTGCTGTGGCTCGACGGCGAGTCGCCCGAGGTGCGCGCGGCGGATGCCGACCGCGTGCGCGACATCGCCGCGGAGTTCGCACGGGGCTTTCGCACGCTCGACACGATCGACCGCGCGGTGACGGTCTTCGGCTCGGCGCGCACGCCTCGAGACCATCCCGACTACGAGCTCGCCCGGGAGCTCGGCTTCTCCATCGGCCGCGCCGGCTTCGCCGTGATCACCGGCGGCGGTCCGGGGCTGATGGAAGCCGCCAACCAGGGCGCTCAGGAAGCGGGCGCCCTGTCGGTCGGCGCCAACATCGAACTGCCGCACGAGCAGGACCTGAACCCGTACCTCGACATCGGTCTGCGCTTCGAGCACTTCTTCGCGCGCAAGGTGATGTTCGTCCGCTACGCCAGCGCGTTCGTCGTCTGCCCGGGCGGCTACGGGACGCTCGACGAGCTGTTCGAGGTCCTGACGCTCGTCCAGACCCAGACGGTGCGGACCGTGCCGGTCGTGATGATCCGCTCGGGCGACTGGGAGGGGCTGGTCGAGTGGCTGCGCGCCGTCCCGCTCGCGAGCTCCTACATCGACGATCGCGACCTCGAGATGCTGCAGCTCGTCGACACCCCTCAGCAGGCGACCACCGCGCTCCTGGAGGCCTACCGCTACCAGCTCGCCGCGGGCGAGGCGATGCAACGGCGCACGGCGCCCCCGGACGAGTCGAGCGCGGCGCGATAATCACCGCGATGACGCGCTCTCGCGTGAAGCTCCCGCGCGATATCCGCGGCCCCTACGAGGTCTACCTCAACGGCGTGCGCCAAGAGCCCGGCGCTGATTACAGCGTGCGCGAAGGCGCGCTCGTCTTCGAGCGCGAGCTGCGCAAGGACAAGATCAGCGGCTGGCGCTGGCTGCTCGGAGCCTGGGGGGTCGGCACCTACCGCCAGGACGACTCCGTCGACGTCCGCTACGAGGCCGCAGACGGCTCGCCGCGGGTCGCCGAACGGCTCGAGATCGAGCCCGGGTAGACGGCCTTCTCCCACGGCCGCGCGAGCTTCAGCGCGCTGAGGATCGCCCGCGTCGCCGGCGAGCGGTTCAGCGTGTAGAAGTGGATCCCGGGCGCGCCGGCGGCGAGCAGCTCCGAGCACTGAAGCGTCGCGTAGGCGACGCCGAGGTCGAGGACCGCCTCGGCGTCGTCCTCGCGCGCGTGCAGCTCGCGGCGCAGCTCGTCGGGGATCGCCGAGCCGCACGTCGCGGCCATTCTCTCGATCTGCCCGACGCCGGTGATCGGCATGATCCCGGGGATGACCGGGGCGGAGATCCCGGCGGCCCGGACGCGCGCGACGAAGTCGAAGTAGAAGGCGTTGTCGAAGAACAGCTGCGTGATCAGGAAGTCGACCCCGGAGCGCACCTTCTCGCCCAGGTAACGCAGGTCGTCCTCGGGGCTCGTGGCGTGGATGTGGGTCTCGGGGAAGCAGGCCGCTCCGATCGCGAACGGGTAATCGCCGTCGATCAGCTCGACGAGCTCGCGCGAGTACTCGAGGCCGCCCTCGGTCTTGGTCCACTCGGTCTCACCGGCGGGCGGATCGCCGCGCAGCGCAAGCACGTTCTCGATGCCCGCGTCGCGCATCTCATCCAGCGTCGCGCGCAGCTCGGGCACGGTCGCGCCCACGCACGTCAGGTGGGCCATCGCCTCGAGCCCCCACTCGTCCCTCAGGCGCTTGACGATCTCGATCGTCTTGGAGCGCGTCGAGCCGCCCGCGCCGTAGGTGACCGACACGAACGCCGGTTCCAGCGGGCGCAGCTCGGCCAGCGCCGCGTAGAGGTTGTCCTCGCCCTGCTTTGTTTTCGGCGGGAAGAACTCGAAGGAGAAGATCGGTCCGCCGCCGCCTTCGCCGGCGCTTTTGCCACGGAGGATCTCGTCGATGCGCATCCGAGGATTATGCCGTCCAGCGCTCGGGCTCGCCGGGGATGCGCCGCGCGGCGCCCGTCTTCTCCAGGTGCGTCAGGTAGCCGAGCGTCTGCGAGAGCAGCCACTGGCCGTTCTGCTCGGAGAGCGACTCCCCGTACACGGCACCGACGACGTCGAACGCGGTCAGCTCCGTCCCGTCCATCGCCTGCAGCACCTTGTAGAGGTGCTCCTCGACGAGCGCGCGGTTGCCGTGGATGTGCGCGTGCACGTCGGTGAAGGTCCGCCCGTGCCCGGCCAGGCAAAGGCGCGCGCCGAGCCGCTCCACGATCTCCAGCGAGTCCAGGAACTCTCCCACCGGGTCGGGCGAGTAGCCGTACTCGAAGTACAGCGAGATGCGGCCGAGCAGGTGATCGCCTGAGATCAGCAGGCGGCGCTCGGGCTGGAACAGGCATACGTGCGAGGGCGCGTGGCCCGGCGTCTCGTAGGTCACCCACTCGCCGAGGTCGCTCTGGACGGTGACGCCGTCGAGCAGGTCGCGGTCAGCCCGCAGCGGACCCACGATCAGCGGGTCGGAGCTGCCTCTCTCCTGCGCGTAGCGCCGCAGTGGCTCCTCCGGCACGCCGCTCTGGCGGGCGACCTCCAGGCGCCGCGCGAGCACCGCAGCGGGATCTTCAACGAGCCGGTTCATCAGCTCGTGGCTCGGGTGCATCCACAGCTCGCAGCCGGCGCGCTCGGCGATCGGCACGGCCTGCCCGCAGTGATCGGAGTGCGCGTGGGTGCAGAGGACGAGCCGCGCGTCCTCCAGCTTCAGCCCGCACATGTCCAGCGCGCGTTCGAGATGCGCCATCGAGTGCTCGTCGTGCACGCCCGTGTCGACGAGCACGAACCCGTCGCCCGCCGCGAGCGCCCACGCGTTGCAATGCGGCACGCCGGGCCAGGGCAGCGGCAGGCGCAGGCGGTAGACACCCGGCAGCACGCGTTCGCCCCTGCCGACCTCACGCCGGGTGCTCGCTTCTGGCACGCGCCGCAGACTAGACTACGGCCCTTCGTCGGCGTAAAGGAGGCGGGGATGGCCGAGCGGGAGAAGACGAGCGAGGCGAGCACGAAGGTCCAGGAGGCTGCCGCGAACATCCAGCAGGCGGCGGCGACCCGCAAACGGATCTCCGGGAGCAAGGCCGAGAGCGTCGCCAGGCGCTACTTCGAGGCGATCGACCGGCGCGACCTCGACGAGGCCGTCTCGCTGTGGGCGCCCGGCGGACACGACAACGTACGTGGCCGGGTCGACGCGGTCGCGCCCGAAGGCGTGCGGGCTTTCCTGGGCGAGCTGATGGAGGCCGTGCCCGACCTGCGCATGGAAATCGTCTCGACGACGACCGAGGGCGAACGCTGCGGCGTGCACTGGCGGATGCGGGGAACGTTCGCCGGCCCGGGCTCGCTCGGTGGGGTCGCGCCCAACGGCAGCCCGATCGGTCTCGAAGGCTTCGACCTCGTCACGGTCCGCGACGGCCTGATCGCGAGCAACGAGGCGTTCACCGACAACATGACCGTCGCCCGCCAGCTCGGCATGATGCCGCCGCAGGACTCGCCCGCAGAACAGCGCATGACGCGCGCGTTCAACGTCAAGACGCGGCTGACCGACGGGCTGCTCGCGGGGGACGCCGAGCTGGTCGCCGAGGGCGTGTGGGTGGTGCAGGGGCAGCCCGCGCGCTGCAACGTCTATCTGATCGAGGATGAGGATGGGGTGACGCTGTTCGACGCCGGCGCGCGCACGATGACCCGGGCGGTCGCCCGGGCGGGCGCGCGGCGCGGTGGCATCGGGCGCATCGTCCTCGGCCACGGCCACACCGACCACCGCGGCACCGCGCCTGCGATCGGTGCGCCGGTGTACTGCCACCCGGACGAGGTGATCGACGCCGAGGGCAGCGGCGGCTTTCGCTACTGGCCCGAGGGCCTGAGCGGGATCCCGACCCCGCACCGCCAGGTCCAGCTGCTGATGCACCGCTATGCCTGGGACGGCGGCCCCGTGAAGATCGCGGGCACCGTCAAGGAGGGGGACGAGGTCGCGGGCTTCAAGGTCATCGACCTGCCGGGCCATGCTCCGGGGCAGATCGGCCTGTGGCGCGAGTCCGACCGGCTGGCGCTCGTCAGCGACTGCTTCTACACGCTGGACATCTGGGGCCGCGACTGCGAGCCGCACGTCCCGTTCGGCGTCTACAACTACGACACCGAGCAGGCGCGGGCGAGTATCCGCAAGCTCGCCGAGCTGGAGCCCGCGGCGGCCTGGCCGGGTCACGCCAAGCCTCTGGTCGGGGACGTCCGCAGCAGCCTGCTGCGCGCCGCAGAGACGCCCGCCTGAGGTGGGCCGCCGCTCCCGGCGACGATCCGGCCGCGCAGCGCCGCCGACGGCCCCCGAGCAGGCCTACGCCGACGCCGAGGGCAACGAGCTGTGGCTGCGCGGCTCGCTGACCGCCGGCTCCCGCCGTGAGATCGCCGCCGCGATCGGCGGGAACCCGCTTTCGCGTGAGGACGCCGAGCAGCGCGCGTTCGAGCTGCTGTTCGAGCGGCTCGCGGTGCGCTGGACGGTCGCCGGCGTCCCGACCGAGGGCCAGCGGGAGCTGCTCGGCAGGCTGCGCCTGGCGAGCCCCGCCGAGCGCCGGTGGGTGCGCGAGACGCTGCGCATGCACTGCGCCGAGCACTTCCCCGACGTCACCGTGCCCTGAGCGCCCGCGCCGGCTGCTCCTGCTCAGTCATCCCCGAGCAGCTCGAGCCGCTCCCCGGTCGCACTGCCCGCGCCGAGGTAGCGCGCGGTCGCGGGATTCAGCACGAACTCGTGCGAGGATCCCCCCTCGCCGGCGACGAGAAGGCGACGGCCGCCGTCGTCGATCGAGCTGATCGTGCCGCGCTCGAAGCCGCCGCCGAAGTGGAAGATCCGCACGCGGCCGTCCACGCGGGGCAACGGACGTGTCGGTTTCAGCACATGGCGATGCTAGAAAACGTGCAGCATGCGTCGCACGAAGATCGTCGCCACCATCGGACCGGCCTCTCGAGACATCGAGACGCTCCTGCGCCTCGTCGAGGCCGGGATGGACGTGGCGCGCATCAACTACTCGCACGGGACGCTCGAAGAGCACGCCGAGACCGTGCGCCGGGTACGGGACGCCGCGGGCCGGGCCGGGCGCCCCGTCGCGATCCTGCAGGACCTGCCCGGCCCCAAGTTGCGGATCGGACCGCTGACCGAGGACGTCGTCGAGCTGACGCCGGGCGAACGGCTCACGATCGTCTGCGGCGACGGCGATCTCCCCGGCGACGCCCGCCGCATGAGCGTCTCCTGGGCCGGCCTCGCCGAGGCGGTCGAGCCGGACTCGGTGCTGTACCTGGCGGACGGGTCCGTGCGGCTGCGCGTGACCGCCGTGCGCAGCGCCGAGTGCGAGATCGATACCGAGATCGAGGTCGGCGGCGCCGTCGCCTCGCGCCAGGGGCTGAACATCCCCGGCCCGATCGACGCGCTCCCGGCGGTGCCGGAGGAGGACCTGCAGCTCCTCGCCCACGGCGAGTCGATCGGCGTCGACATGGTCGCGCTGTCGTTCGTCCGCTCGCCGAGCGACGTCGAAACGGTTCGTGAACACACGCGCCTGCCGCTGATCGCCAAGATCGAGAAGCCCCAGGCGGTCGAACGGGCGGAGGAGATCATCGGTGCGGCCGACTGCGTGATGGTCGCCCGCGGCGACCTCGGCATCGAGCTGCCGATCGCACAGGTCCCGCTCGTTCAGAAGCAGCTGATCGAGCTCGCCGGCTGGGCCGCGCGGCCGTCCATCACGGCCACGCAGATGCTCGACTCGATGGTCAACTCCTCGCGTCCTACGCGCGCGGAGGTGACCGACGTCGCGAACGCGATCCTCGACGGGACGGATGCCGTGATGCTCTCGCAGGAGACCGCGGTCGGGTCCTACCCGGTCGAGGCGGTCGCGATGATGGCTGCGGTCGCCGAGCAGGCGGAGTCGATTGCGCCCTACGAGCGCTGGAACCTCTCGCGCGTCCGCCGCACCTCCTCGGACCCGGCTTACACGATCGCCCACAACATCTGCGACGCGGCCAACGAGCTCGCCCTGGACGCGCTCGTGATTCCCACGCTGTCGGGGCGCTCGGCCCGGATCGTCTCGGCGCATCGGCCGGTCGTCCCGATCTACGCCCTGTCGCCGGGTCGCGAGACCGTGCGCCGCTGCGGGCTGATGTGGGGCGTGCAGGCGGCGTCGATGCGCAGGCACGAGACGACCGAGGCCCTGATCGCCGATGCCGCACGGCGCGTGGTCGAGCTCGGCTGGTGCACGCCGGGCCAGCGCGTCGGTATCACGGCCGGCCTTCCCTCGGGCCGCCCCGGCACGACGAGCCTGTTCCAGATCCAGAAGGTCTAGCGCTCGAGCTCGAACCAGACGGTCGTGCCGTCATCGGTGTCGATCCCCCACGCGCTGGCGGCTTTCGCGACGAGGTACAGTCCGTAGCCCTCCCCCAGCCGGTCCGGATCGCGGGGCCGCGGCGTGAACCCCGCCCCGGCATCGGTGACAGCGATCCGCACCCCGTTCTCGGTGACGGTCGCATCGAGCGAGATGCCGGCACCGGGCGGGGCGCTCGAGTGGCGAACGGCGTTCGAGACGACC